>Ga0187892_10000849_pt1 | contig 76112 bp, 67 predicted proteins | sample MA1701073metaG_FD_139345 | JGI IMG/M metagenome (GOLD analysis project Ga0187892, IMG submission 139345) | Bio-ooze microbial communities from a basaltic lava cave in the Kipuka Kanohina Cave System on the Island of Hawaii, USA - MA170107-3 metaG ... | reverse complement strand
GTAGGCGATGGCCTGCCCGAGCCCTGAGTTCGGCTCGACACGATGCGCCGCGATCTGGTCGGTGAGCCAGGCGTGCAGCCGGGCCATCAGCGGCCCGCTCTGCGCCTGGTGCCACGCCAGCCGCGCGGCGGGGGCGAGGCCGTCCTGGCGCGCCTGCGCGTCGTGGTGATAGATGTCGCGCAGCGTTTCGAGCACGTACCGGCATTCGGCCGGAAAGTTCGGTGTGACCTCCACGAACTTGCGGCGGGCGTGGGCGAGGCAATGGCCGAGGATGACCGCCAGGGGCTTCGGCAGATTGCGGGTCAACGCATCGCACATCTGAATCGGCGGCCCGAGCGCCGCGGCCCGCTGGGCGAGCACCAGCGCGAGGTTTTCGCCGGCGTGGCGATGGCCGGTGAAGAACAGGGCCACGCGATGGCCGTCTCGGGTCGCGACGATCCCGGAGGTGAAGATCCCCGTACGCTCCGGGGCGCGGACCGCGGCGTCGGTACCGACGTCGGGCCCGCGCGCCGCGCCGGCCAAGCCCAGGACGGTCATCCCGGTGTCATCGTTGTGCAGCACGTCGCCCTGCGCGGCCTGGCGAATCAATTCATCCAGCGCCGGCTGAGTGGCTGGCGCTGCGGTCGCCACGATCTCCCACTGCGTGGAGGCCGGCAGCGGGATCGCCAGGGTCGCCTGCAACCGTTCGAGCCGATGAAACGGCACGCCGCTGCCGTACTTGAGCAGCGCGATCATGCTCGCGGAGGTGGCGTCGTACTTCTCCGGGCCGACGCCGGGCGGCGGGTCCGCGGTGAAGATCTCGCCGCACAGATTGCAGCGCAGCTTGGCGAGCGCGTAGACGGTCGCCGCCAGCGGCGCCTGGCCGCGGAGCCGGATCAGCACGCCCGGCTCGCGTTGCGCGTAGATCTTGCCTTGGGCACATCCCGGGCACCGGTCCCCGTGTTTCAAGCGCGAATGCGGGACGTCGACGTGCTGGGCGCCAGCGTAGGCCTCGGCCCCGTGGCGCCCATGCCCGCTCGCCGATCGTTCATCGGGTCGCCGTTCCTCGTGATCGCCGCCCGGCGGCCGCGCGGGCGCGTCTCCGCTCGGCGCTGGCCCCTCCCGGCTGACGCGATCCAGGACGGCGCGCGTCTTCTCGGTGGCCGCGCCGAAGAGGAGCTGCCGCAGCCGGGCAATCGTCGCCGTCTTGGCCTCGAGCAGCTGCCCGACGTGCCTGAGCGTCTGGATCGCGGCGTTGAGTAGCTCGACCTCGGCGTCCGTGAGGGGCGTCTGCCGGGCGCGCGCGATCACGCGCTCGAGCTCATCCAGGTCGAGCTCGATCCGGCAACCCCGGGGCGCCAGGTCAGCCCTCGGTGAGCCGCTGCCGGAAGTCCGGCATCAGTGGATAGCCGAGCACCTCTTTGACCGGCCGCGTCGGGCGCATGGTCGGCGCGTTGTGACCGCGCCCGGTGGTGCGGCCGAGCACCCGCCAGTTTGCGGCCCGATAACACGTGCCCCGGAAGCGCGCCGGATCGGTGAAGGTCTCGAAGAAGTAGATCGGGTGCCCGTAGAGCCGCTGCCACTCCGCCGGCACGAGCGCCGCCATGCGCGCGAGCACGTGCGAGGCGAGGTGCGGGACGGCGACCCACGGCAGAATCAGGAACCGCGAGTTATACGCCAGGAAGCGCACGTTGCGGCGCCGGGCCTCGGCCGACCACCCGATGAACCGATCGCGCGGCCCGAGGTGTCGGGGCGCCGACCCCCAGGCGACACACGCGACGGGGCGGCCGGCGGCCCAGACCAGATACTTCAGGTGGGCGCCGACCGGCTGCTGATACCCGAGATAGTGGTACTGCGCGAGCAGGCCGTTGAAGAGCCCCTCGTCGGCGGACCGCCGGACCTGGCGGATCGCCAGCGGGCGCAGGTCGCGCAGCGCGGCCGCGAGCGGGCTGGTGTCCACCAGCACCGGCGGCGCACTGGTGCGTGGCCGCCACGGCTTGGTCGTGCACCAGCGGGGCGGGGGCAGGACGAGGTGCCCAGCCCGGTGCAGCGCCAACAGCAAGCCGCGACAGATCGCATCACACGGCTGCCCGTTCGGTTGCGTCCACTGCCAGGCGGCGCAGACGGCGAAGGACAGGGCGCGCCGGCTGAGGTGCGGCTGGGCCGCGAGCAGCGCCCGCACGACCGTCACCTCGGCGGCGGTGATCCGGCGGCCCCGATACGTCAGTAACGCGTCCACGCCGCAGGAGCGTAGCAACGCGCGGGGTAGAACGCAAGTTTCTCGTGCGGCTAGCCGGTGGCCACGCGCCGCCACACCGGGGCGGCATCGGCCGCCCGCGGATCGCCGGCCACGATCAGGCGCTGGAGTTGATGCGCCTCGAGCGGCGTCGCCGGCGTCGCACTCGTCGGCCACCAGCGAAACCGGCCGCGGGACAGCCTCTTGTGCGCCAGCCAGAACCCCTGGCCGTCATAGACCAGGATGCGCAGGGCCGTCTGCCGGCGATTGCGGAAGACGAACAGCCGGCCCGAGAACGGGTCCGCCGTCAGCACCTCGCGACAGACCCGCGCGAGCCCATCGATGCCCTTGCGGAAATCGACGGCCTCGACGCCGACGAGGATGCGCATCTGGGGCGTGAGCTGGATCATCGGCCGCGGCCCCACGCCATCTGCGTCAGCGTCACGAGGTCGGCCACCGTCACGCCCGTCACCTCGATGCGCATCCGGCCGCCTCTTGGGGCTTCGAGGTCGATGACGCACGGCCCGAGCCCAGTCGGCCGCGCGGCGGGCAACTCGACAAACGTGGGCGATGAGACGACGCGACCCGCCCCCGCCGCGTCCCGCCGCGTCTTGAGCGAGCCGTAGTCGAGGCGGAGCGCACGGGCCGTCGTGTACAGCCCGTGCTGCCGCGCTAACGTGATGGCGGCCGTCCAGAGCGCCGCCGGCATCGGCGCCCCGCGATGCGTTCGCGTTTCCCGCCAGCGCGTGATCCGTCGCCGCGTCTGCTCGAATCCGATCGGTGTCGAGTCGCCTGTGCCTATCATCCGTCGCCCTCCCTGGCCCTCGCGAGTCTTGGATGGACTGACGGTACCAAGCGCGGTCAGGTCAATTCACGCAGGCTTGCCGAAAGGACACGAACGCGCGCTCGCGGCCAGCGAGCCGGGGTTCCAGCCGCTCGTGCGGGCGGCCCTGGCCAACGCTTACCTGGCCCGGGGCGACGTCGTTCGAGCGAAGGCCTTGTTCAAGGAAGCCGACGCCGAGGCGAGCGCGGGAGTGAAGCCACTGATCCAGCGCGGCCTGGGCCAGATTGCCCTGGCAGAGGGCCGCCCAGACGAGGCGGCAGCCCTCTTCGACCTGGCCGCCACGTCGGCGGGCGGCGACGATGCCGCCTACCACCGGCTCTGGGCCTACGAAGGGCTAGCGCGGGCACGCTTGGCGGCTGGGAATCGCGCAGGCGCGACCGATGCTTATCGACAGGCGATGACGACCGCCGAGCAGGTGCGAGCCCGGTTCCGAAGCGAGGAGTTCAAGACCGGGTTCTTCGGAGATGTGCAGAGAATCTTTGATGGCGCCATCACGGCACTCGTTGCCGAGGGCCAGGATGAGAGCGCCTTTGCGGCGAGCGAACGCAGTCGCGCTCGGGCGCTCCAGGATTTGGTGCGTGGACGCGTGACGGCAATGGCGGGAGCCCAGGCCATTGGCGGGTCTCCTGTCAGCGCCGCTTCCGCATCGGACGTGGCATCGGCTCTGCCCGACGGACTGGCTCTGATCGAGTACCACGTCACCGACAAACAGACGTTCGTCTGGATCATCCGCCGGGGCGGAGTCAGCATGGTCACAGTAAGCGCAGGGCGCGACCAGCTCGGAGACGAGATACGTCGATTCCGAGAGGCCATTCGAGGACGGTCCGCAGGAGTCGGCCCGCTCGCGGAGGCGCTCTACGGCCGACTCGTTCAACCGCTCGGTCTGAACGAGTCCGAGGCGGTGGTGATCGTCCCGCACGGGAGCCTGCACTACGTGCCATTTCAGGCTCTGCGTGGGCCCAGGGGTTATCTGGTCGAAGAGCGGGCGGTCTCTTACGCTCCGTCTGCGAGCGTTCTTCGCTACCTGGCGGGCGGCGAGCGGAGCAGGCGAGAGACCGTGCTGGCGCTGGGGAATCCGGATATCGGTACGCCACAGCTGGCCTTGCCCGGCACGGAACGAGAAGTGCAGGCCCTCCAGGCGCTGTTTCCAGAGGCCGAGGTCTACCTGCACAAGGAAGCCAGCAAGGAGCGGCTACTCGCTCGTGCGGGCGTGAGCGAGCTGGTCCACGTCGGAGCGCATGCCGAGCTGGACGAGATCGATCCGCTGTACTCGATGATCCGGCTCGCGAGCACCGAGAAGCAGCGTGGGGATCTCGAGGCCCACGAGGTCTATCGGATGAGACTTTCAAAGACGGCCTTGGTGACTCTGAGCGCATGCGACACCGGCCTCGGAAAGATCGCGCGGGGCGATGAGATGTGGGGATTCACTCGGTCCTTCCTGGCGGCTGGCACGCGCGCCCTGATGGTCTCGCTGTGGCCGGTGGAGGACGTCTCCACATCACTTCTGATGGGAAAGTTTTATGAGCAACTGCGCAACGAGAACGCGCAGCGCGCACTGCGTTCGGCGCAGCTGGATGTCTTGCGCAACGGTCAATACCGTCACCCATTCTTTTGGGCTTCCTTCAATCTAGTGGGTGACTGGCGTTAGCACTACTGTGTCACAAAAATTAGGCCGCGCCAAGGGTACCATGCCAGGGTTGAGGCATGGCCAAAGCGAGCGATCCCCGCGAGCGGCGGTTCCGAGAGTATGTCGACCGGTTGGCACAGGCGCTGGGGCACCGGGATCGGCACGGGCCGTTGCGTGCCTACCTGACTGGATTGTGTCTGCCGGGGGAGCGGAAGAGCGTCGAGCCCATGGCCGCGCGGATCGATCCGCGACACGTGCGGGCGCGGCATCAGTCCATGCACCACCTCGTCGCCAACGCCCCGTGGGAGGACGCGGCGATGCTTCGGATCGCGCGCGACTTGGTCTTGACGGAGATGGACCGCCATGGCCCCGTGGCCGCATGGATCGTGGATGACACGGCCTTCCCCAAGAAGGGCCACCACTCGGTGGGCGTCGCGCACCAATATTGCGGGATGTTGGGCAAGCAAGCGAACTGTCAGGTCGCCGTAACCGTGACGCTGGTGAACGAGGCCGTGAGCGTGCCGACGGCTTATCAGTTGTATCTCCCCGCCGAGTGGGCACGCGACCGAAAGCGACGGCGGGCAGCCCGGATTCCCAAGACGGTGACCTTCCGTCCCAAGTGGCAGATCGCCCTGGGACAGATCCTCGCCCTGCATGGCGAGAGCGTGCCCTCGGCCCCGGTCGTGGCGGATGCGGGCTACGGTGTCGCCATCGCGTTCAGAGATGCGCTCACCGCGAGCGGGATACCGTATGTCCTCGGCGTGCGCGAGGACACCAAGGTCTGGCCTCCCGGAGTGACCCCACGGCCGCCGCGGCGCCGGCGCCGCCGCGGCCGCCTGCCCCAGCGCCTGGAGGGCCCCGGTCGGCAGCACCCCATGCGTCTGTCGACGTTGGTCGGGCGCCTGCCGCAGGAGGCGTGGTCTCTGGTGACGTGGCGCGAAGGCACTCGTGGCAGCATGCGCTCCCGGTTCGTGGCGCTTCGTGTCCATCCCGCGCCTGCTCGCCGCCGCCGCGAGCTCCCGCCCGTCGAATGGGTCTTGAGTGAGTGGCCGCCGGGCGAACCGACGCCGACGAAGTACTATCTCTCGACCCTGCCCGCGTCCACGCCCTTGGCCACGCTCGTTCGGTTGGCGCATTTGCGCTGGCGAATCGAGCGCGATTACCAGGAACTGAAAGACGAGTTCGGGCTCGATCATTTCGAAGGCCGAGGCTGGCGTGGCTTCCATCATCATGGCTCGTTATGTATCGCGGCCTATGCCTTCCTCGCCGCCGAGCGGGCGAGGCTTTCCCCCCCTGAGCCTCTGTCCTTCCTCCGAGCCGCTCGCCTACCCAAAGGTTTCACGCCGCGGGGCGCTTCCGGTGCGGCCTGAACGCCATGTCCCCACCTCCATCGCGACTCTGTATCGACTCCACGGGCGGGCCCTCCTTACGCACACCCCGTGCCTCTCCTGCGGTCACGAGCCCGCCGTGGGCTAGTGATTTTTGTGACACAGTAGTGTTAGGCAGTGTCAAGAAATAACATTGACAACACTCGACACTCGTCGAGGCCGAATGACATAGTTCCATTCACCATGAAACGCCTGCGGGGTGATGCGGATCATCCTCATCTCCTCGTCCGTCACTCTTCGCCCGGCTGGATATTTGCGACGGTCGAGGCGACAGGAGACGGCCAACCCTTTGGCGGTGGTCGTGCCCGAGATCAAGCGAACGATGGTCTCATAGTCCCGCAGCGGTTCGCCGCGGCAGTTTGAGGAAATGAACGAAAACAACCGGTGCTCCACCTTGTTCCACTTGCTGGTTCCCGGGGGGAAGTGGCACACCTCGAGGGACAGCCTGGTGGCGTCGGCCAGCTTCTGTAGCTCGAGCTTCCACAAGCGCAGGCGATAGCCGTTGCTGCCCCCGCCATCTGCCGTGATCAGCAAGCGCCGCGCCCGGGGATAGAGCCGGTGGCCCTCGAAGCGCCACCAGCCCCGGATCGATGCCACCGCAAAGGCGCCCGTATCGTGATCCGTGCCCACGTTGACGAACCCCTGGTTACGGGCCAGGTCATACACGCCGTAGGGATAGGCCCGCGGCACGGAGGGATCGGGGAAATCATGGCCCTGCACGCGCGCGGGCGACTTGCTCGGTCGCCATTGCCGGCCCTTGTTCTCGTAATTCCCCACCAACTCCTTCTTCTTCGTGTCCACCGAGATGACGGGTCGGCCCGCGGCCAACGCCCGGCGCACGTGGTCGTTGATGTACTGGAACTGCGCGTCGCGGTCGGGATGATCCGTGCCTTCCTCGGTCTTCCGGTTCCCTTGCAGGCTGTAGTCCATCGCGCGCAGGAACTGCGCGACCTTCTCATGGCTGACCGGATGGTGGTGGTGCGAGAGTTCCGCCGCCAGCGTCCGCGTGCTCTTGCAGGTCCAGCGCAGCGGCGACTGGGGGTCGCCTCGCGCCAGCGGCTCCACCAAGGCTTCCAGGGCCCGCGGCAACTCGGGGTCGCGAACCACGAGCGGGTGGCGCCCCGCGCCGGGTCGTCGAATCCGTCCGGCCGCGACCGGGTCCTCATCCAACTCGCGGATGCCCTTGGCGATTGTGACGCGGGACAATCCACAGGCGCGGCTGATCCGCGAGATGCCCCCATAGCCCTCATGCACGGCCTCGTTCGCCGCGATCATTCGCCGGCTGCGCTCATCCAAATGCTGCCAGATGCGCGCGAACTTTCGCTTCAGAGCTTGGGGTGTCTTGATGCTTCCACTTTCGCATGCTCACCAGGTACATGCAAAGTTTATTTATTGACGCTGCCTTAGGGCCAGCCAGCCGTCCTGGCAATGGGTCGAGCGCAAGGGTCAGAAAGATGACGCCAGTTGGCTGCGAGCGATGGCCTGTGGCTCTTTTCGGCTGCGTTTTGCGGCAAATGTCAGTGGCCCAGGGTCGTATGCTTCGTGCGCTATTCCTCGGCTTTGCCGTCAGTCTCGGGATCACGGCGTTGTCTCGGGCCCGGGCTTTTCGCTGGGTGGGGGCAAGGATGCTGGGCGATTCCTATTCTTGCGAGAGCGTGTTCCTTCGCCCAGTATCGTCTTGGTGGCGATTGACGGCGAAGCTTTTCGCGAGGTTGGCGAGCGTCAGCCCCTCTCGAGGAGATATCTGGCCCGATCTCGGCTAGGTGGTTCGGCGGCGCCGCCGCCCACCACGAGCACGTCGCAAGCGGAGAGATCCATAAGGCTCCCTTGGAAGGCCGGACGCGCCTCCGGCGCCTGGTCCTCAGGCGGACACTACGCCGTCCGCCCCTGCGCCGTCAAGGCTCGCGCGGCGGTCGCGAAGCGTGACGTGTTGCCGCAGGATTTCGGCGACGCTCCGTGGTAGGCTCATGGCTGGCTCCGGTCGATGGCGGTCCCTCGCGGACCTACCACCCGCTGGACGGGTTGATGGGAGCGAGTCTATCGCATCCCGTGTTGTCCACTCGACCGGAGCCCTGAGCTCCCCCTCCGGCGGCCCCCCCCCAACTCGGCTCCCGAACCCCGCCCGATGAACCCGCCGGCGCTTCACGTGGCTCCCCTCAAAGAATCAGCGGGGGCGTCAGCCCCCGCGCGAGCGAAGCGAGCGTCCATCTAACTCCTGGAGACCAGCGTGAGCAAACTCTCCAGCTCTACGCATGCCTCGTCGGCCTGAGGCGCAGTCTCGCTAGAACGTGGTGCGTCGGCCACCGGCGCTCACTCTGGCACACGTGAGGCGGCGGAGTCCAGCGCTTGGAGTCCAGCGCTTAATGTTATTCCTCCGCAGACTCCATAGGTTCGCGACGACTACGACATGGCCCTGGCATGCCTTCCGCCCGCGGTGGCCCCCGACGCCGCGGTGCTTCCCACGGAGGAACCCGTTCGTGCCGTCGACAGCCTGCTGGCCGTCGATCGCGTGCGTCCTCACCATCCATCCCGACGAGCGGCCTCGTAGAGCCGCCGAGGCCCCGCCTGAATCGACCTGCCGGCCGCGCCTATGGCACCGGGACGCCCGTGGCGGGACCAGTGCCACCGTCCGACGATCGGTGCCCCGGCACGGCCCGGAGGCTGGTTTGCGCCCCGTGGCGCTGAATCCTGGAGGTCCAGCCGGGGTCCTCCTGGCCGCGAGCAGCGTCGCCGAGCGCGCGGCGGGACAGCCAGACTCCGGCTCGCCGCCACGATGTTTTCGCTTGACAGCGATGCTGTGGGGATCTATGGATTAGCGCCGCGGCCCCTTATCTGCTGCCAGGCATGTGCGAAAAGCCTTCACAAGAGGTGGGCCGTCACCGACTGGTGGGCCGTCACCGACGATGCCGCGGATCGAGCCCGGTTCGAGCCGCCTGGCTCCAGGGCTTCGGTGCGGGGAGAGATGTGTGCTCGGTACCTGATTTCGAGGTCCGCCAGGGCATTCGCTGCGTCCCCCGGGGTCCCTCCCCACAGGGACGAGTGGGGCCCTAGGAGACCGTGAGGGGGTGATCACTCCGGAAGGTGGAAGTCAACAGCGAAGTCGACTCGATAGCTCCGTGTCCCGGATATCGGGACGTCAACGTCCGACGCGAGGTGATTGCCCCGATGAGTGTCATCGGGGTCACACGGGGGGAAGCAAGCCATGAGAACACACTGGTCGCGAACTGCGACGGCAGTGATCGCGGTGCTCGCCATGGTCGTGGGCCTGGCGGCCGCGGCGACTGCCCAGATTTCGGTCACCGACGAGCGGCTGCTCCGGGCCGATCAGGATCCGAACAACTGGCTCACCTTCTACCGGAACTATGCGGGCTGGCGATACAGTCCGTTGGCTCAGATCAACTCGACCAACGCCAGCCGCCTCGTTCCGAAGTGGAGTCTCCAGCTGGGCGAGATCGGCGAGCAGCAGTGCACCCCGCTGGTGAACGACGGCGTCTTGTATGTCACGACCGCCGGCCTCCTCCGCGAGCGGGTCTATGCCGTGGACGCCGCGAAGGGGACCGTACTGTGGAGGTTCGAGCGGAAGCTCCCCGAGGATATCGACGCGCTCGCCCGCATCCTTCCGGAGAAGCAAGGCGTTGCCCTCTACGGCACGAATGTCATTTTGGGAACGCTTGACGCTCGGCTCATCGCGCTCGACGCGAAGACCGGAAAAGAGGTCTGGAACGCTCAGGTCATCGATTACCGCGAGGGATATCACGTCAAGGCCGCGCCGCTCGCCGTGAAAGGCAAGATCATCGTGGGGATGGCCGGTCCCGGCGAGATGGGTAACCGCGGGTTTGTCCAGGCCCATGATGCCAAGAACGGCGCTCAGCTCTGGCGGACGTACACCATTCCGGGCCCGGGCGAGCCCGGCAACGACAGCTGGGCGGGGGATTCGTGGAAGTACGGCGGGGCGGCGCCGTGGCTCACCGGCACCTACGATGCCGAGAGCAACCAGCTGTTCTTCGGGACGGGGAACCCGGCGCCCTGGCAGGCCCAGGTGCGGAAGGGTGCAAACTTGTGGACCGATTCCACGATCGCGCTCGATCTCGACACGGGCAAGTTCCGGTGGGGTATCCAGCATCTGGCCGCCGATCCGTGGGACCTCGATACACCGATGGAGAACATGGTGATCGATGTCGAGCGGGGCGGTCGAAAGATCAAGACGGTCGTGCAAGCCAACAAGACCGGATTCGTGTACACGATGAACAGGCTCGAGGGGAAGCTCATCTCCGCGGTCCCGTTCGAGCCGAACATGAATATCTGGAAGGGCCAGGAGCCGGGGACCGGCAAGCCGATTCCGAATTACGATCTGGTGCCGGCCGCGGGCGGTCAACCAATAGACCTGTGCCCGTCTCTGGTCGGGGCGACCGGGTGGGCGTTCAAGTCCTACAACCCCAACACGGGGATGGTGTACATCAACGCCCAAGACATGTGCATGCGGTACACCTATGAGCCCGAGGTGAAGTATCAGAAGGGGCTGCTCTATATCGGCGCCGGATTCGAGCTGTTTACGAAGAACCCTCTGCCCGGACGGCTGAAAGCTTTTGACGTCAACAAGAACGAGGTCGCGTGGGAGTGGATGACGAAGGGGGTGCTCGTCGGCGGTGGAAACATGACCACCGGCGGGAACCTGGTCTTCGTCAACACCGCCGAGGGACGCCTGGTGGCCCTGGATGCCCGAAACGGGCTCGAGCTGTGGCAGTTCAACGTGGGGACGGCGCTCTCCGGCGGCGTGATCTCCTACGCCGTCGACGGCAAGCAGTATGTCGCGACGGTTGGCGGCGGCGTGGCCGAGGCGGCGGCGTGGTACAAGGATCCCAGCCTGAGCCATATGTTGAATGTCCCGATGGGCAACGTCGTGATGGCGTTCGGGTTGATGGACTAGCAGCCCCAGGCCAAAACTGGGCCGTCCGGCGCTGTGGTCACGGTTATAGCAGTCGAGTAGCTGCGAGAGGGGCTGCCGAGCGATCGGGAGCCCCTCTCCGGTATTTGGCGACCGTGGGCCTGTCAAGAAATGAAGTGGCGAATCACGTGGTCGGCGACAATCGTTAATTCCAACTCGAACGAACTGATTGTGGCTTTTTCAAACAGGCTCTTAGGGGAGCGCTGATATGCTGGGTTGGTTTCGGCGAGGTTGGTGTCGGAGTGGAGCGGTGCCTTACGGATTCGCTCTGGCGGCCGGTGCCGTGTCGAGCGTCTTGGTTCTGTCGTTGGCTGGTCCCGAAGCGGGGAGAGCCGCCGACGCCCCGACGATCGAGGTCGTCCCGGGCGGAGCACTGGAAGGGGTGAAGGGCGGGAAGCCCCTCCGGGTGTGCGCCGACCCCGATAACCTGCCGTTCTCCAGCGCCGACCTCAACGAAACTGGCTTCGAAGTCGAGTTGGCCAAGACGGTCGCCGATGAACTGGGAGCGGCCGCATCGTTTGTCTGGATTCCCACCGGGTGGGGGCGGCGTGCCATCTCGCGACTCGCCGACGGCGACTGCGATGTGTTCCCCGGACTTCCCGTTGACCCTCGCTTCGCCGATCAGTTTCCCCGGCTGATCTTGTCGGACCCGTACTACATCCATGACCACACGGTCCTCGTGCCGGAAGGGAAAGGGATCCGGAGCCTCGCCGATCTGCAAGGGAAGAAAATCGCGGTTGAAGGCGCGAGCATCGCCGATTACTACGCCGCCAAGCAGGGCTATCAACGGCATCTCTATCGGCGGTTTCACCCAGAGGAAGCCATCAAGGCCCTGACCGAGGGCGAAGCGGACGCCGTTCTCATGTGGTCTGCGCCCGCTGGCTGGGCGGCGAAGAAGAATCCTGGGCTTCGACTCCGGTTGATCCGGGTGGACGACCCACAGATGCGCTTCGCCATCGGCTTCGCGATGCGGAAGAAGGACAGCGATCTGCGGGAGACGATCAACAGCGCGCTCAAGAGAATCGGGCCGGAGCGGGTGACCGCGATCCTTGGCCGCTACGGGGTGTCCTCGGTGCCGGTCGCGCTGAGGGAAGGGAGAGCGACGGCCAGCGGCGTCGCTGACGTCGTTGACGTCATCGCGGAGGACACTCCGTCCGAGTCGATGGCCCCCGATGACAAGAAGCCAGCCCAGGGTGCGGAGCAGTCCGGCACGGTGGTTGGGGAGCTGGGCGCCGGTCAGATCTTCGGGTTTTGCACTCCGTGCCACGGGCTGAACGCCCGGGGCGGGGGCATTGTCCCCTCGCTCAAGGATACGAAGCTGACGGATTCGGAGTTCGTGAAGACCGTTCTGAACGGGCGCCCGGGGACGCCCATGCGGCCCTACAAGGGCCTGCTGAGCGAAAGGCAAATCCTCTCGGTTCGAGAGCACATCAGAGTGAAGATCCCGGATTAGGCAGTCCCTTCTGAGCGGAGACGCTCGACTGGGCGCAGGCTCCTGCTGCTGGGCGCCGCCTGTCGGACCTGCTAATTGAGGCTTCCGAAGCCGGTGACGACGGTGGCGGGGGCCAGGCCTTCAGTACAGGTTGGCGATGTAGTGAGCGAGGTTCTCGATGTCCTCCTCGGAGAGGGTCTGAGCGACGCTGGTCATGGTGCCGGCGTCGTTGGTGCGGGTCCGCGCCTTGAACGCCCTGAGCTGCTTGATGACGTACTCCGGATGCTGTCCGGCGACCCGCGGGACCTCGTTCTGCCCCGAGAACTCGCCCAGGTGGCACATCGGGCACAGCACCTCCTGAGACTTCGCCCGGCCCGCGACGACCTTGGTCGGATCTGGCTTGAAGCCGGTCGGGATCGGTTTCTGCGCCGCGAAGTACTCGGCGAGATCAAGCATGTCCTCCCGTGACAGCGGGGCTGCGAACGGCGACATGACCGGGTCCTGGCGCCGTCCTTCCTGGTAGTCCTTGAGCTGCAGGTAGGTGTATCGCGCAGTCTGGCCCGCCAGGATGGGGAAAGCTCCCGTGGGCGAATTACCGCCGGGACCATGGCATGGGACACACACCTCCGCCTTCCGCTTCCCGGCTTCCACGTCGCCCCACACCATCCCAGGAAGGAGAAGCCAGACCGCGCACGCCACGAGCAGCTTCGCCGTCATTCCAAACTTCCTTGACCCTCAAGAGGTGGCTGGGTGCGACACACGCGTGACGCCCCACGGCCGCGAGCACGGCATCGGCCGTCTGAGGATATCCGTCCAGGGATGGCGACCCCTGACAGTTCGAGCGCGGCGCCGAATCGGGGCTACAGCTCGCCCTGGACTGCCAACCGGCGTAGTGTTGTCCCCGGCCTGATTCAGGAGTGGGGCGAAGCCCTCACGCCGAGCGTCCAGTAGCTCGCTGGATCAGTCCGGCGCGTCGCCTCGCCCCTTCTCCGAGCGCCGGTTCGGCCCGGCGTAATGCTCCGCCCCCCGGGGGAAATGGGAGCGGAGCCTCCTGCGAGCTCCTACGGCAGCGCGAAGACGAAGATGCTGTTGCCTCGCTTGAAGTCGAGCTGCGTGTTGCCGCCGGCGGCGACCGCGATGTACTGCTTGCCGCCGACGGTGTACGAGACCGGTGGCGCGTTGACGCCGGCGCCGCACTGGAACTGCCACAGGACCTTGCCGGTCTGGGAGTCGTACGCCTTGATGAGGCCGTTGCCTTCTCCGGCGAAGACCAGTCCGCCGGCAGTGGCGAGCGCCCCGCCGATCATCGGCTGCTCAGTCTTCTGCTGCCAGGCGATCTTGCCGGTGTCGATGTTGACGGCGGTGACGTTGCCCCACTGCGCTTCACCCGCGATCACCTTGAACGCGCCGCCGAGCCAGAGCTTGCCGTTCGGATATTTCGCCGCCTCGACGTGGTAGGTCATGGGCTGGTGGAGGTTGACGGCGAAGGCGAGCCGCTGCTTGGGATCGAACGCCATGGGTGACCACTCGACGCCGCCGTTGGCGCCGGGCAGCATCCGCGCGCCCTGCGGCGTCGGGAGGACCCACATGTTCTCCTGGGGCACCATCGCGTCCGAGAAACGGATGAGGCGACCGTCGCGCCGGTCGTGGATGTAGATGTGCCCGGTCTTCCCGCCGTGAATCGCGCCGGGCACCATCTTGCCGTCCTTGTCCTTGGCGTCGACGAGGATGACCGGGCTCACCGCGTCCAGGTCCCAGACGTCGTGCGCGATGTACTGGGAGTGCCACTTGTAGGCGCCGGTGTCGAGGTCGACCGCGACGATGGAGTTGGTGTAGAGGTTGTCGCCGGGCCGCTCGGCGCCGTACAGGTCGGGTGACGGGTTGCCGACCACGAAGACCACTGTCCGCGTGCCAAGGTCGACGGCCGGCGTCATCCAGACGCCACCGCCGAGCGTCTGGTAGAAGGAGCTGTCCTCCGCCAGGGCCGCCTTCTCGGCCGCGATGTCACGATGCATGTTCCGCCCGGTCGCGTCATTCGTGGCCCACACGCCCTCGTGCCCCTTCTCGGGGATCGAGTAGAAGGTCCAGAGCAGCTTGCCGGTGTTCGCGTCGAACGCCTTCACGAAGCCCCGGATGCCGTACTCGCCCCCGTTGGTACCGATCAGCACCTTGCCGTCGACGACGGCCGGCGCCATCGTCTCCGAATACCCCTTCTCCGGATCGGCGATCTGCGTCTCCCACAGGGGCTTGCCCGTCTTGGCGTCGAGCGCGACGAGCTTGGCGTCGAGCGTCCCCAGGAAGAGCTTGTCGTTCCAGATCGCCACGCCCCGGTTGTTCGGCCCGCAGCAGTAGGTCGTGATCTGGCCGAGCTTGTGCTTGTAGTGCCAGAATTCCCTGCCGGTGACGGCGTCGATGGCGTAGACGTGGTCATACGAGGTCGTCAGGAACATCACGCCATTGATCACGATCGGTGCGGTTTCCATGGACTCCATGACGGCCGTCTGGAACACGAACGCGGGCCGGAGGGACTGGACATTGCCGGCAGTGATCTGGGCTGCCGGCGCGAAGCGCGTTTGCTCGTAGCTGCCGTTCGGGTGGAGCCAGTTGTTCGCGTCGCCGCCGGCGCGGGTGAGCATCTCCTGGGTCACCGGCACGAGCGCCGAGGACATGGGCGCCGACATCGTGGTGGCGCTGCTCTGGACCTCCTGGGCAATGCTGATTCCGGGGCCGGCCAGAAGCAAGAGCGTCGCGGAGAGCGCCACGAGGCGCGTGAGCGGGCAAACGGTCGCCATGAGAGCCTCCTTCGTCAAAGTTGACGCCCGGACAGGGCTCGCCCGCCGATCCCGGGGGGTCCGGGCAGTGGGGCGCTGGCAGTATAGTGAAGACCCGCCAGCTTTGGAAGCCGAGTCTTGAAGAGGGCCGCGCCGAAGCGTGACGGGTCCAACCCGGCGTCGCGAGGCTCCTATCGCGCGCGCGCCTGGGTACCGGTGTAGCATGACATCCTCGACCATTTCGTGAATCCTCGACCATCTCGTCAGTCCGGATCGAGGCTCCCGTAATCTTCCACCAGCCTCGCGTCCTCGGAGCAGTTCGTCACGGAGTGCCTGCGACTCGACCGGCTGCCCGCCGTGCCTCCGTACTGGCGCCGGATGCGCCGGCTGAATCAGCACGGGCCGCCCCGCCTCGGCGCTCTGGCCGAGCCGCCACCCCGATCGGTGGCAGACTTCTCGGCGCTCCAGAACGCCGGCGCAATCGTCCTGGATTGCCGCTCACCGGAGGCCTACGCAGGTGGTCACGTGCCGGGTGCGATCAACGTCGGCATCGGCCCTTCGTTTCCCACCTGGGCGGGCTCGGTGCTGCCGACCGACGCCGCCGTCGTTCTGGTGCTGGAGCGCGCGTCGGACCTGTGGGACGTCTGTTGGTCGCTCCTCCGTATCGGGTACGACCTCCCCCGCGCCTGGCTGGCGAACGGGATCCACGCCTGGCGCACGTCGGGTCGGCCGCTCGCTTTCCTGTCTCAGTGGACCGCGCAGGACCTGTATCGGGAGCTCGAACGCGACCCCGACCTGGTCGTGCTTGACGTGCGCCAGCCGCCGGAGTGGGTCGACGGGCACCTCCCCCGCGCTCGGCACCTCACCGCCGCGCAGCTTCTCGATCGCGCCAGCGAGATCCCGACCGACCGCCCCGTCGCGACCATCTGCAGCAGCGGATTCCGCTCGGCGGTTTGCAGCGAGCGTGCTCACGCGGCTCGGCCACCGCCACGTCGTCAACGTGCTCGGGGGCATGTCGGCGTGGACCCGCGCCGGCTTCCCGGTGACCCGGGACGCGTGAGGGCGACTGCGCTCGTGGCGCCACCAGTCACGAGGGTCTCGCGAATGCGCTCCGACACGAGGCCGAGTCGATCAGGCCTGTTTCAGAGAGCCTCCTGAGCGTGGATGGGGCGAACACGATCATCCGGGACGTGGTCCTGGGCGGGCTGTACACGCTGTTCGCCCCGGGGCTGTCGGTCGTGTTCGGCATCATGCGGGTCGATCCTCGCTACGGCGACTTCCTCGTGCTGGCGGCGTTCCTAGGCGTCGTGGCGGTGGGGCAACCGGCCTGCGCCCGTTCCTGACCCCGCTCCTGGTCGTTCCCGCCTGTTCGGCCTCGGGTAGGTGGCGCAGCGGGGCTGATCTCGCTCCCCTCGATCGCGGCTGCTCCCGGGGGCTGACGCACCGGCAGGACATCTAGAAGGCCCGCGCGTCATGGGCTTGACAGGGCCCGCGGATTGGCCCACAGTCTGCGCTACCGTATCGAACGTCCACACCTAGAGGGCCCATGACGTCCCGGGGGAACTCACAAGCAGCTTCATCCGATGTGGCCCAGCCACGGGCAAGCGCCCCGGTACGTCACGCCACCGTTCGATGGGCCGAGAGGCCGGCAACGCCGGGCGCCAGGCGATCACGCCGCCCACGCCGCGATCCACGATGCGGCGACGCCAGGACCACGCCGGGCTGCTTCGGGTCGCCCGACTCTCGCGGACCCCCTCCTCGACTTCCTCACGGACCGACTCAGGGATAAGGCCATCGGACCGACCCTCCAGTCTTTCGGGGGGAAGGAAACGAAGTGACGTGAGTCGTCAGATTCGAAGGAGGAAGAGATGGGCCGCATGTCGATAAAACTCGCACTCGGAAGCCTCGCCCTGTCGCTGTCTCTCTTGGGCTTCGCAGGGTCGGTTCACGCACAAGGGGTGACCGACGTCCAGTTGGCTGCTGATCCCGGCGAATCCTGGCTCCATACGAACGGCAACTGGGCCGGGATCCGCTACAGCACTCTGAACAAGCTGAACCCGGACACGGTGAAGGACCTGAAGGTGGCCTGGCTCTTCTCCACCGGGGGGAAGACCGACGCCCAGAACACCCCCCTCTACTACGATGGGCTGGTGTACTTCGCCCAAGACAACACGGTCTACGCGATCGACGCGGGCAGCGGGAGGGCGCGGTGGAAGTACGAGCACAAGCTGCCTGATGATTGGGGCGGCTACAACGTCCCCTTCATCACGGGCAAGCATCGCGGCCTGGCCATTTACGGGGAGAACGTCTACTTCTTGTCGAACGACGCGAAGCTTCACGCACTCCACTACAAGACGGGCGCGCAGAAGTTCGTGAAGTCGTACCCGGAGTTCCCGTACCCGAAGGACTTCGCCAAGTCCCAGGACGCGAACGGCTACGCGACTACCGTCGGTCCGATGGCGATTCCTGGCACGATCATCGTGCCCATGAACGGGACGGACTTCGGTGGCCTCCCCGGCTATGTGATGGGCGTAAACCCAGAGAACGGGGACATGAAGTGGAAGGGCAACATGATCCCCGGGCCGAACGAGGAAGGGTATGACACATGGCCGCCCGGAAGCCACGAGTGGGGCGGGGCCGGTCCCTGGATCAGCGGCTCCTGGGATCCCGAGTTGAAGATGTACTTCACGGGGACGGCCAACGCCTACGAGTGGAATCCCAAGAACCGGGGCGGCGGCAAGATGGACAACCTCGGCGCCGCCAGCGTCGTGGCGGTCAACACCGACACCGGCAAAGTGGCGTGGCGGTACACTCCTGTTCCGGGCGATCCCTGGGACTTCGACGTGCCCCAGACTCCCATGATCGTCGTCATCGATGGACAAAAAACCATCGTCCACCCGAACAAGACGGGCTACATCCACTATCTGGATCCGAAGACCGGAAAGTTCCTGAAGGCGGTGCTTTTCGTCGACAAGATCAACTGGATCAAGGGGTACGATGCGAACGGCCGGCCCGTCGGCCAGATCGACCTGCCGGTCGAAGGGGGCCCGAAGGTAGAGGTGTGGCCGAACCTGACGGGCGGGGTGAACATGTATCCGTCCGCGTACAGTCCGAAGACCGGCTACCTGTATCTGGCGGCCATCAACAGAGGGATGAAGTATTACTTCGAGGATATCAAGAAAATCAGCAACGTCCGGCATTTCGGCGCGAACTTGGATTGGCTCTGGGGCTACGAGGTGAATCTTGCCAAAGACGTCAAGTCAGGCAAGGAAATGTGGCGGGATCAGAAATCCAAGGACGGCTATGCCGGTGGGATGCTCACCACGGCAGGCAACCTGACGTTCTACACCAGTGCGAACGGCACATTTCAAGCGATGAACGCCACCACTGGCGAGCTCCTCTACAGCTTCAACCTCGGGACGACGGCCTACGCGGGCCCGATCACCTTCATGAGCGACGGCAAGCAGTGCGTCGTGCAGGCGGTCGGCGGAACGCCAGCCAAGTTCGGCTACAAGGACCACAACATGGAGCTGGGCGGTCTGGTTGCCTCGTTCTGCCTGTAGGAATCGCCTGTAGGAATCGATGGTCGTCGAGATGTTCTGGTAAAGAAGGCGTGAAGGCGCGCACGGCTCTCCGTGCGCGCCGCCTTCATCCAAAGCGGGCGTGAAGAGGCGCGGATGGCCCTCCGTACGCGCTTGCGCGGATAGGTGATGGACCAACGGTAGAGGACCTGACGATGAGGCGAATCGGTCAAGGAACTGTATTGGCGGCCTTGGTAGCCGGTCTTGTCGCGATGGACGGATGGAGTCCGGGGGTGGAGAACTTCGCGCAAGCCGAGACGGCGGCGCCGGCCACCAATCCGTTGTCGGGGAATGAGGCCGCCATGGCGGAAGGCCGCTCTTGGTTCCGTGCGATCTGCGCCGTTTGTCACGGGGCAGGAGCCGACGGAGCGGGGGATCGCGGCACCGGGGCCGATTTACGGGTGTTCAATAGAGGATTCAGGCAGTTCGTCGAAATCGTGAAGAAGGGGAGAGACGTCCCGAGCCGCGCCGCGAAGATGCCTCCGTGGGGCGGCGTGCTGAAGGACGACCAGATCTACCAGATCGGAGCCTACCTGGAGACGCTCGCCAAGCCTGGAGCGAACTGGCGCGAGCCGGTTAACTGATCGCCGACGCACCAGACGTCGCATCTGGCGGGGGCGAGCACCGCGGAGTTGCGCGACAACAGGGCCCCGACGCTCGCGCGAAGGTGGCTGGGCAGCGCGCGCGCATCCGATCTGGTGGGTGGGCCGGGCTCCACGCGCTCGGGGCCAGGTTGAGCCTCGTCAACACCCGACTTCCGATGGCCCCTCGATCATCGAGGAGGGCCCCGGGGCCGCTCCGCGACCCGCGCCGTGTCAGCCTCGAGCCCGGGCGTTCAGTGCCTCGCACGCCAGCCGGCGCGGTACAATCGGCGCGGCCCGGCCGGGTCAGCCGATCGTAGGTGAAACGCGGATCGGGACGTCAGCCTGGGAAGCCGGCGTGGTCGAGAGGAGGAGGACATGGTACGGGAAGTCTGCGGGGTGATGCTGGTGGCGAGCGTCGTGCTGGCGCTCCACGGCTGTGCGGCGATTCAACGCCAGGAGGCGCAACGAACGGACGATCTGCTGGCGGCGGCGGGCTTCAAAGCCAAGGTGGCCGACACCCCGGCGAAGGCCGAGCACCTCACCGCGATGCGGCCGCTCAAGATCACGACCCGCGTCAAGGACGGAAACACCATCTACAGCTACGCGGATCCCGTCAACTGCAACTGCGTCTACGTCGGCGGCCCCAAGGAGTATCAGGAGTACAAGCGCCTAGAGGTGGAACAACAGATCTCGGAAAACAATCGCATGGCAGCCGAGGATGCCGCAGATGCGGCCATGAACTGGGGCCTCTGGGGTCCCTGGTGGTGGTGAGGAATCGTCGCGCGTGACGGTGCCGCCGTCGCCGCAGGCGTGGAGCGCCGAGCGGTACACCCGGAACGCGAGCTTCGTCTCCGACCTCGGCTCGCCCGTGGTCGAGCTGCTCGACCCGCGCCCTGGCGAGCGCATCCTTGATCTCGCCTGCGGCGACGGCGCGCTGACCGAGAAGCTCGCCGAGGCGGGCGCCGTCGTGGTCGGCGTCGATGCCGCCCCGGACATGGTCGCCGCCGCCCGGCGGCGCGGGCTCGATGCCCGCCTGATGTCGGGCGAGAGCCTCCACTTCGACCGGGAGTTCGACGCGGTGTTCTCGAATGCGGCGCTGCACTGGATGCGACCGCTCGACCGCGTGGTCGGCGGCGTCGCCCGGGCGCTCAAGCCGGGCGGTCGGTTCGTGGGGGAATTCGGCGGGCACGGCAACGTCGCCGCCATCGTGACCGCGCTCATCGCCGTGCTCGCTCGCCGCGGGATCGACGGCGCGGCGCGCAGCCCGTGGTACTACCCCACGGTGGACGAGTATCGCGAGCAGCTCGAGGCCGGGGGGTTCGTCGTCGACTCGATCGCCCTCATTCCACGGCCGACGCCGCTGCCGACAGGCATGGAGGGGTGGCTCCAGACCTTCACCGACAGCTTCTTCCGGCCACTCGCGCCGGCGGATCGCGCCGCCGCGACGCGCGAGGTGGTCGATCTCCTCAGGCCGTCGCTCTGCGACAGTCGCGGGAGATGGACCGCCGACTATGTCCGGCTCCGCTTCGCAGCGCACCTGCCACCCGACCACCGGTTGCCGTGACGGGCGTCCAGGCTCGCCAGCGAGGATTGCCGCGCCTCGAAGAGGAGAGCGGACCGCCGCCGCGCACTGGCACGAGGACCAACCCGGGCGCTGACCGAAGGGAGGGGAATGGACGCGGGCGGAGTTGACTGACGACCACGAGATCCGTGCCTGGATCGTCGATGGATCACCTGGGGTTGCTCCAGACCACCGAAGAGAGGAGCAGTTCAATGAGCGAGCAGAGTCGACGCGCGTTTCTGGCCTCCACCGCGGCATCAGCCGCCGCGCTCGCGCTGTCCCAGATCGTCAAGGCGACCGATAGTCACGCCGAGCAGGCCTCTCAGGCAGCTGAATCTTTCTTCAGCCGCGTCGGCTCGGTGAAGACGAGTGACGGCTACACCCTCCGCTTCGCCGAGGCGGGGTCGGGGAAGCCGGTGGTCTGTATCCCCGGCTGGTCCCAGACGGCCGCCCAGTTCAAGCATCAGGTCAAAGGCCTGAGCGAGCGCTACCGTGTCATCGCGGTCGACATGCGCGGCCATGGCGAGTCGGACAAGCCGAACCACGGCTACACGATCCAGCGCCTGGCCAAGGACGTCCAGGACCTGATCGGCGCTCTGAACTTGACCGATGTCACGGCCATGGGGCATTCCATGGGCTGCTCGGTCATGTGGAGCTACTGGGAGCTGTGGGGCCCGGACCGGCTCGCCAAGCTCGTCTTGATCGACCAGATGCCGATGATCACCGCGAACCCGGCGTGGTCCCAGCAGGAGAAGGACGACGCCGGAGCGATCTTCGATCCCACGTCGCTCTACGCAACGATCAACAAGCTGGCGGGCCCGGAGGGTGTGCCGACGACAGAAGGGTTCATCGGCTCGATGTTCACGAAAGCCTACCCTCGGGACGAGGTGGCGTGGGTCGTCAAGCAGAACCTCAAGATGCCCCGGCAGTACGCGGCCGACCTGCTCTTCAACCATTCGTGCCAGGACTGGCGGCCGCTCATCCCGCGGATCAATATCCCGACGCTCGTCGTCGGCGGCCGGGCCAGCACGGTGCCCTGGAAGTCACAGGTCTGGATCGGAAGTCAGATCAAGGGGTCGCGGGTCGAGATCTTCGAGGAGAACGAGGGCGGGAACCACTTCATGTTCATGGAGAACCCTGAGAAGTTCAATCGCATTGTGACCGAGTTCATCGGGTAGGAGCAGCCGCCCCCGGGGGCCTGTCGGCTCCGCTGTCGGAGGCGCCGGCAGCTCCGGGCTGACGTACTGGTCACCCGAGATCGTACTGGCGAGAGCGCGAGCCGGGCCGCACGGCTACCGACAGCAAAACCTCGCGGGCCGGGAGGTGAACGATGGAGTTCTCTTCCTATCAACTGGGCGTTCTGGTCGTCGGAGTCCTCGCGTTCTTGTGCGGCGTCGCGAGCGGTATCTCCTTTGCGCTGAGCCAGTATGCCGGTGGGGGAGTGGCACTTATCTTGAGCCTCATTGGCTGGGGGGTGACGTACGCCATCACGGCCGGGCAATCCCAGCGCCGCTAGGGCAGGCTGCTGAAAAAGGCCAATCTGCTTCGTGGCGTGACGAGGCGTGAGCTGCTGCTCGGGTCCGCGGGGCTGGCGGGCGGCGCCGTGGTCGCTTGGACCAGTCCAGGGAGGGCACGACAGGTGACGAAACGGGTGCTCTTTTTCACCAAGTCATCCGGCTACGAGCACAGCGTCATCAAGAAGGCCGGACCGGAGCCAAGCCACGCCGAGCGGGTCCTGCTGGTCCTCGCGGCCCGGCACGGGTGGGACGTCAGCCACACGAAAGACGGAAGCGTGTTCACGGTGGAGACCCTCGCGCGAACCGACGCCTTCGTCTTCTACACCACCGGAGACTTGACGACCGCGGGCACCGATGGGACGCCTCCCCTGAGCCAGGACGCCAAGGCGCGGCTCCTGGAGGCGATCCGGAACGGCAAGGGGTTCGTCGGCATTCACAGCGCCACGGACACGTTTCACAGCCCGGGCGCCCGTTTCTCGAACGCTGGGGACCGGGCGGATCCCTACATCAAGATGCTGGGTGCCGAGTTCATCCAGCACGGCAAGCAGCAGGTGGCGACGCTTCGCTGCGCTGACCCGAGCTTCCCGGGGTGCGCCGACTTCAAGGATGGTCTCGAGCTGATGGAAGAGTGGTACTCGTTCAAGGACTACCAGAAGGATCTCCACGTGATCTTCGCTCAGGAGACCGAGGGCATGGAGAAGACCGGGAAGGACAGCGTGTACGCCCGTCCCCCGTATCCGGCGACGTGGGCCCGGATGCACGGCAAGGGCCGGGTTTTCTACACGTCGCTGGGCCACCGCGAGGACGTGTGGACGCACGCCAGCTTTCAGAGCATCCTCGCGGGCGGCATCACATGGGCGTTGCGACAGGCCGAGGCCGATGTGACCCCCAATCTTGCGCAGGTGACCTCCAGCTATGCCGTGCTCCCGCCGGAGCAGTGAGGACAGGAGAGTGCGGGTCTTCCCACGACCCTCGTCGCAGGGTGGGACAGTTCCCGGATCAGGATGAGCCCAGGGCAGCCCAGGCCGATGCCGAGAGCCGCCCTCAGGGCGCCGGGGGCGTCAGGGGTGGCCCCCCCCAGCGCTCGAGCATCGCGAACTCGGCCACCGTCTTGCGCTTGAGTCTGGTGACGGACTTGACCGGTCGTCCGAGCGGCATGACGGCGGCGACCGCGACGTGCCGGGGGATGCCCAGTAGCTCCTGCAGCCCGGGTTCCTGCGCCACCGCCAGCGTGGTGATGGTGCCACCGAACCCCTCGTGGCGCGCCGCGAGCAGGATGTTCCAGGCGAAGGGATAGATCGACGCGCCGCTGATGACGCCGACGCGCGTCAGGTACTGGTCCATGGAGGCGACGACCTTGAGATCGACGCACACGACCAGCACTGCCGCTGCCCGCAGCAGCGGCTCCGTGAGCCGCCCCGGCGCCGGCGTCCGCTCGATGGTCGCGGCGTCGACCGAGGTCGGGTCGATGGTGTTCCAGGGACTCTCGCCGGCCTGGACCTGCGCGGCATAGCGCTTGGCGCCGGGCTCGGTCAGCGCGGCAAGCGCCTCGCGAGTGCGCCGATCGCGCACCACGATGACCCGCCATCCCTGCCGGTTGCCGCCGCTCGGCGCAAAGCGCGCCCGGTCGAGGATCCGGAAGAGCGTCGCGTCCGGCAGCGGATCGTCCGTGAACTCGCGCGCGGCGAACGTCGTGCGCAGCACCTCGTAGAGCTCCATCGATCCCTCCTCTTCGGCCCGCGCCTCGGAGCGGATCAGGCCGGCGCCGGGGCGATCTCTCCGCGCTCGATCCCGTAGATCCGCTCCACGAACCCGAGCCGCTTGACATCGGATTCGGCCACCAGCACCGACAGCCCCGCGCGTTGCGCCTCTTGGATCATCGCGGTGAGCTTGTCGCCGAGCGCGGGCGAGAGGCCCTCGAAGGGCTCGTCGAGGAGGAGGAGCCTGGTGCCGGCCATCAGCGCCCGGGCGACGGCGACCATCTTCTGCTGGCCGCCGCTCAGCTGGGCGGCTCGACGCGCGCCGAGTTCCCTCACGTCCGGCATGAGCCGATAGACGGACTGGAGGCGCCCGTGAGGCTCGGCGAGGCGCGTCGCCCAGGCGGGGAGGAGCAGGTTCTCCTCGACGGTGAGCTGACCAATGAGACGGCGATCCTCCGGCACGTAGCCGATCCCGAGCGGGGCGCGCCGGTGGGCCGGAAGAGCGACCAGATCATTGCCGTCGAGCTCGATCCGGCCCGACGCGACGGGCACGAGGCCCATCAGCGCCTTGAGCGTGGTTGTCTTGCCCGCGCCGTTGCGGCCAACCAGCCCGACCAGCCCGCCGGGGTGTACGTCTAGGCTGACCGAGCGGAGGATGACGAACCCCTTGATGGTGACGTGGAGGCGGTCGACCCTCAGCACATCACACCCGGCCCAGCACGGCCTTGCGGATCTCGGGGTCGGCGAGGACCGTGGCGGGGTCCCCATCCGCGAGAACCTGGCCGTTGGCGAAGCCGAGGACCCGCTGACTGTAGCGGGTGATGACGTCCATGTCGTGCTCGACAAAGATCGTCGTGATGTTGCTCTCCCGGAGGACTGTGACCAGCGTGTCCATGACCTCGAACTTGTCCTCGTTGCTGACCCCGGCTGTCGGCTCGTCCATGAGCAGGAGCCGCGGCGTGAGCGCGAAGGAGAGCGCGATGTCGAGGAGCTTCCGGCCCCCCTCCGGCAGCTCGCCGACTCCCTGCTCGGCGTGGTGCGCGAGGCCGAATCGGCCGAGGATCGCCCGGGCTTCCTCGGTCCATGGAGACCGATACAGGGGGCGCCAGGCGCCGAGGCGGCGTTCGGTCCGGACGGCCAGCGCCAGGAGCACGTTCTCGAGCACTGTCAGCCCCGTGTAGAGCTGCGGGATCTGGAACGAGCGGGCGATCCCGAGCCGCGTGACGGCCCGCGGCGGTAGCGCCGAGATATCACGGCCGCCGAACAGGATCCGGCCGCCGTCGGGCCTGAGGTAGCCGGTGACGAGGTTCAGGAACGTCGTCTTGCCGGAGCCGTTCGGTCCGACGATCCCGACCAGCTCGCCCTCCTGGACGCCGACGTTCAGGCTCTCGGCGACGCGAACCATCCCGAAGGACTTCGAGAGATTCACGGTCTCGAGCAGCGCTCCCATCGATTAGGCCGCTCGGAGGGGAGCTCCGCCCCCTTTCCGAACCTCCGATTGATCAGGCGTGGGCCCCCGCGCGATCGCCACGCCTGCGCCTCCGCCTGCTGACCGGGAGGCGTTCACGGCGATGGGCTCGGGTCAATGTCGCGGTCGGTGGCACGAGCGCCGGCGCGCGAGCTTGCCGCGCGGGCCGCGAGGTGGGTCAGGCTCCAGATCCCGCCCGGCAGGAAGAAGATGATGCCGAGCAGGACGATGCCCAGGGTCATTTGCCAGGTGTAGGGGGACCATCCGAAGGCGTAGTTGCGAACGAATTCGAAGACGATCGAGCCGACGATGGGCGCGACGACGCTTCCCGTTCCGCCGAGGAGGGCCGCAAAGACGAACTCGCCGGACTGGCTCCAGAAGGCGAACTCCGGCACGATGTGCCCGACGGCGATGCCGACCAGCACCCCCGCCGCGCTCGCGAGCACCCCGGCCAGCACGTACGCCCGGTAGATCGTCTGCCAGACCGACGCGCCCATGTACTCCATGCGCACCTCGTTGTCGCGGATGGCGCGGAGGGCAAAGCCGAGCGGCGACGCCCAGAACCGGTACGCCCCGTACACCAGGAGGAGCGCCAGGGCCAGCGCGAGGTAGTAGATCGCGGTCCGGAGGAACGGGGCTGCAGGCGTGATCCCGGCCAGGGTCGGGGTCGGAAGGCCGAGCCCATCGGTCCCGCCCGTGGTCGAGTAGAACTTCAGCAGGATCCCGTACAGGACCATCGAGAAGGCCAGGTTGAGCAGAGCGAAGTAGACGCCGCGATAGCGGGCCACGAGGAGCCCGAGGAGCGCGCTGACGGCGCTGCCGGCGGCGAGTGCCAGCGCAACCAGCGCGAGCCCCTCGTGGATCGACAGGAACTTGATGGCGAAGCCGGCGGCATAGGCGCCCACCGCGTAGTAGAGGGCGTGTCCGAAGGTGATGAGCCCCCCGCGGAGCAGCAACACCACGCCCAGCACGGCCAGCGCCTTGGCCAGGGCCACCGTCAGCAGGAAGGTGATCCACCCGGACAGCACCCACGGCGCGATCACGAGAAGCGCCATCCCGAGCGCAGCTATCCACCCACTCACGACAGCGCTGCCGGCGCGAGGCGCCACCCGAGGAGCCCGTCCAGGTAATCGTCCACTTCCGTATCGCTCCTTTCGAGCGCCGGCTTCGCCGGCGCAACCGGACCTGGGGGAGGCTCGGAGGGGGCCGCCGAGGCCCCCTCCGAAGGTTAGATCCTCCGGACCGCGATCTGGCCGAAAAAGCCTTCCGGCCGAACGAGCAGCACCAGGGCCATGATCAGGTAGATGACGAAGAGGTCCAGCTCCGGGAAGAGATAGACGGCCGCCGCCCGCGCGACGCCGACCACGAGGGACCCGAGCGCTGCGCCCGCGATGCTCCCCAGCCCGCCGATCGCGATGACGGCGAACGAGGTCACGATCACTTCCGCCCCCACGCCGGGCACGAGGGAGAACATCGGCGACGTGAACGCCCCGCCCAGGGCCGCGAGCACCGCACCCAGCGTGAAGGCGAGTGTGTAGACTCGGGGCACCCTGATCCCGAGGGCTGCGCTGATCTCGCGGTCGGTGATCACCGAGATCAGCACCTTGCCGAACCGGGTCCGCGCCACCATGAGCCAGAGGAGCGCGCCCATCGTGACGGCGATGCCGGTCAGCAAGAACGGATACCAGGCGTAGTTGACCCCACCCAGGCGGACGTAGCCGAGATAGGTGTAGAGCGCATCGGCGAAGATCGGGCTCACGCCCCAGGTGAGCTTCACCAGGTCCTCGAGGATGAGCGAGATCGAAAAGGTGAGGATGAGCTGTACCTCCTCCTCCCGGTCGTACACCCGTCGCAGGAACAGCCGCTCGATGACCGGGCCCGCGACCACGCCGACGGCGATGGCTGCCGCCAGGAGGAGCAGGTAGGTCAGGAGCGGCGTGGCGCCGGTGGCCAGGTACCGGAGGACCAGCGTTGCCCCGAGGTATGCCCCGATCGCGTAGAGGTTGCCGTGGGCGAGGTTCAGGATCCGTACGACCCCGTAGGTGAAGGTGAGGCCGGCCGACACCAGGAACAGCCAGGACGCGTAGGTGAGCCCGTCGAGCGCGATGACGGTCAGGAGCCGCATCCCGCGCGCTCACATGGGGGGTGAGAGTCCGTGGCTCCCGTCAGCGACCGCCACCATCGACCCGTGGCGTCACGGGCACTGGGCTCCCGGGAACCCCCGGTCGATCCACTCCAGGCTCTTCATCCCGTCCGGTGGATTGACGCACCGGGCCTGGAACATCCGGATCTGCGTGAACCCGTTGACGCCGAGCTTCGGGTCGAGCTCGAGGACGGCGTACGCCGCCGGCTCCACTGCCTGGTGGCCGCCGCCGATGGCGAGCGCGATCCGGCCGCTCGGGCTGTCGAACTCGAGCTGCTCGAAGGCCCCCACCACCTGGTCGACGGTCGGCCAGCGGCCCGCGGCCTTGCCGGCCTTGTCGTACGCGGCGACGACCCCCTGGAGGGCCTGGAGATAGTGGTACGCGCCGTGCGCGATGTAGTTGTTGGGCGCCAGCCCGAACCGCCGCCGGTACAGGTCGATGAGCTCCAGTCTGAGCGGATGCTTCTCGAGCGCCGTCGGGACGATCCCGTGCGGACCGCGGGAACCGATGACGATCCCCGGCGCCAGGTCCTTGATGTCGGCCCCCGTGTTGTTGACGAGGACCAGACTCTGGTCAGTCAGCCCGCGCGCCTTGGCCTGACGCGAAAAGGTGACGAGGTCGCCGCCCCAGAAGCTCGTGAACACGACATCCGCCTGGTCCACGAGGAGCTTCGAGATCTCGGCGGAGAACTCCCCGGCAAAGAGCTTGGGCCACAGGGTGTCCACCACCTGAACATCGGGCTTGAGCTTCTTGAGCGCGCGGCTGAACACGTCCCAGGAGTCCCGGCCCCACGCGTAATCCTGGTTGATCCCGGCCACGGTCTTGACGTCCGGCTTGATCGTGAGGAGGTACCGGGCGGCTCCGACACCGTCGATGACCGTGTGGGCATGGGTCCGGAACACATACCGGTACTTCCGCTCCTCGAAGACGCGGTCCGTGCCGCAGTCGGCGAGCACGGTCAGGACCTTCAGTTCCTCGGCGACCGGGGGCACGGCCAAGCAATTCGCGCTCGAGATGTAGCCGATCACGACGTCGACCTTCTCGTCGAGAGCCAGGCGGCGGAACTCCGTCACCACCTTGTCGGCCGGCCCCGCCTCATCGGTGAAGACCGGGACGATCGTCGCGCCGCCAATCCCGCCCTGCTTGTTGAGCCGCTCGATCCACACTTCGGCCGCGTTCCGGGCGGGGATCCCGAAAGGACCCGAGGCCGGACCCGACAGGAACGTGACGATGCCGACCCGGATCTCCTTCGGGGCGCCGGCGAGCGCCGCCGCGCGGGCGGCGGGCGGCCAGGACACCGGGCCGGCCAAGAGGACGGCGACACACACGAGCCCGACGGCGTCACGGAGCCACGTCATGGTTCCCTCCGTTGGGTGATACGCGAGCAGTGGCGCGAAGGCGGTGCAGGCCAGGATCACCGCCGCCAGCCCGGCAAAAGGCCGGCCCATGATACACCACCATCGTGGCGACGGAGCGCCACCTGCTCACCGGGCTCCGATGTCCCGCGCTGGCGCTGCCGCTCCGGCGCGCTGGTCTCGGATTCGCGCGCGTGTCCGTCCTCGCGGCGGCGCCCGCCGGCTCGGCTCGAGCGGCCCGGACGGGTGTCGGTGGTGAACGTGGTGAGAACCGGCCCGGTGAGTGAGATCATGGCGCCGTCGTCCCGCTTCCCTGAGACGATCGAGGAGAGCCGCATGAAGCCCTTACCTCACCACTATCGGATTCGACTCGCCGGCGGCCCCTCCGGGTACGCCACGCTGAGCGTGCAGGGCGCGCCGGACCTCCGCTCGGCGCCGCCCGCCGACTTCGACGGCCCGGGCGATGCCTGGAGTCCCGAGCACCTGCTGCTCGCCGCGGTCGAGACGTGCTTTCTCTTCACGCTCCAGACTGTCGCCGCGGCCTCGAGAATCTCGTTCAGCTCGCTCGACCTGTCGAGCGAGGGAACGGTCGACCGGGCCGACGGCGTTACCCGCTTCACCGAGATCGTGCTTCGTCCGCGTCTCCGGGTGCCTCCCGGGACCGATGAGGCGCGAGCCCGGCGGGTGCTCGAGAAGAGCGAGAAGGCCTGTCTCGTCTCGGCCTCACTCTCGACGCCAATCCGGCTCGAGCCCGAGATCGTCCTCGACTAGCCGTCGATTGGGTCTTTTTCAGCGGCCTGCTAGTGTCCCGAGTCGAAAGTCCGTTGACTCACCGCGCCGGGTGGGGTGGGGCTCTCCCCGCGGGACCGTGCGCTCGCGCGGATCGCCGAAGCCGACCACCATCGATCTCGTGGCCCCATTTGAGCGCGGCGACGCTCCGCGACGCAGCGTGTCCCGCGGGGAGGGCCCCACCCCGCCCGGCGCTTTTCTCGGCTCATCTCTGACTCGGGACGCTCGGTGGATGACATCGAGGGTCGCGAGCTGCCACGGATCGGGGTCCGGGATTCGGGTCTCGTGGAGGCTCCACCGCGAGATGATCCTGCTGCTCGGCTGGGGACGGGCGATCTTGCTGCAGTTCGCCCACCCGCTCGTCGCGCGCGGGGTGGCGGACCACAGCAGCTTCCAGGCGACCCCCAGCGAGCGGTGGAGTCGGCTCTGGCGCACCGTGAATGCCATGCTCGCTCTGAGCTTCGGTCCGGAGGCTGCGGGGAGGGGCGCGGTGCAGCGAATCAACGCGATCCACGATCGGGTGCACGGACGACTGAGCGAGGCGGCGGGCGTCTTCGCAGCCGGGACGCCATATTCCGCGCACGACCCCTACCTGCTGCGCTGGGTCCACGCGACCCTCGTCGACTCCTTCCTGCTGACGTACGAGCTCTACGTCGACCGCCTGGCCGGGCCGGAGCGCGACCGCTACTGCCAAGAGGCGAGCGAGATCGAGCCGCTGCTCGGGATTCCGCGGAACTTCCTGCCCCGAGACATGTTGGCGCTCCGTGCGTATCTCGACCGGATGCTGGCCAGCGGGGAGATCGCGGTGACGGACACCGCGCGGGCCCTGGCCCGAGAGCTGCTGGCGCCTCCGCTGCCGCGGCTCGCCGCGCCGCTCGTCCGTGTCATGCGCCAGCCGGCGATCGGTCTCCTGCCGCCGCCGGTCCGCACCGCGTACGGGTTCGCGTGGGGTCCCCGCGACGAGGTCGCCCTCCACCGCTCCGCCGCGGTCATTCGCCGGCTGCTTCCACTCGTTCCTCCGGTGGCTCGCTACTGGCGCGCGGCCCGGCGCGCCGAGCGGCAGCCATGACGCCGGCTACCGCGCCGGGCGCGCCGGGATGCGTGTCGGCGCGCAGCCGCTCAGCTCTTCCGCGAGGTCTTCGCGAAGAACGCGCCCAGGCGGGGCTCCAGATCGCGACCGCCACAGCCCGGGCACGTCGCGCCTTGCTGCCGCTCCTGGACACTCAGGGTGAGGGTGACATCGCGCTGGCAAGCAGGGCAGTGATACTCGTAGACAGGCATCGCCATCCTCCTATCCGGAACGCCGAGAAGGCGCCCGGCTGCATGCACGGGAACGGGCGGATGAGGGGCCTTCTCGCTCTGGGCGCCGGGTCCACGGTCGGGATCGAGTCCGTGGTCCCGAGTCTAATCCCGGATCTGGGTGGTCGACAATTCGTCCGCCGACCCGTACCGCAGGAGGAGCGTCTTCCTCGAGATCCACAGCTGCTTGGCCTCGCGGTGACTGGGACGCTGACGTGGGGCGGCGCCGCGGCGCAGAGTGACCAGGAGCGCGCGCTGATAACCGCTCACCAGCCGGGGCCAGGTCAGCCCGCTCGCTTCCTCGAAGCCGAGCCGCTGAAGCCCGCGGTGGAATATCGTCGTTGCCGAGAAGGCGCCCACGTCTCGGAGTGGACCGTCGCTCGCGCAGCGCCCCGCGAGCTCGGTGAGCGACGCGACCATCTGCCGGCGCAATCTGAGACCGGGCAGCCCCGACAGCTCGTCGGCGTGAGCGAGGGCCGTCACGCGGTCGTTGTTGAGGTGCAAGATCCCGATTCGAGCGCCCGGGCGCAGCACGGTCCCATCGGCGAACGTGAGTGCCCGGATCCCTCGCCGGACCTCGACACACAGCGCGGGCCCTACCTCCGATCCCGGAGTGTCGAGACCGCGCAGGCGCCGATACGCCCAGTCGTAGACAACGACCGCCCACCGAAACCGAGGTCGCCGACCGTCCACGATCGTATCCGCGCACGGGCAGGGCTCCATTGGTTGCGTCCGCACGCTCGCATGACGCTGGACCGGAGCGCCGTCCCGAAGGCAAGAGTAGGGCTCCGGTGGTCCCGTCTGCAAGGGGGACGGTCCGGGGAGGCGGCGCTACCAGCCGTCTCGCTCGTGCGACGACTCTCGGTTGCCGGTGTCCCAATCCGCCCATGGCGGGGACTTCCCGCTGGCATCCATATTGCGGTTTCCGGGTAGCGTGGCGATTGCGGTCTCCCGGTAGCATGGCGATTGTGGTTTCCCGGCAGCGTCGCGATTGCGGTTCCCGGTAGCGTGGCCGATGAGGGGCATAATGGTCCGATTCAGGATCAGCGGCGGGGTGCCGCCCCGCCTCGAGGAAAGGACCAGCTCATGAGACGACTGATGTTACTTACCGTTCTGGCCACCTTTGGGCTACTTGCCCTCTGTCGGCCGGCGCTCGCGCAAACCACCCCCCTCCTCGTCGACGCGAAGTGGCTGAGCGCGCGGCTCGGCGACCCGAGCATTCGAATCGTGGACATGGTCGGCGAGCCCACGGACTACGGCATGGGTCACATCCCGGGCGCAGTCTATGCGAGCCTCCGGGACATCAGGTTCCCGGTCCCGATCGGCGGCTATCGTCTACCCACCGAAGAAGAGCTCTCGCCGATCCTCGCGCGGCTCGGGATCGGCCCTGACACCCACGTGGTCGTGTACGACGAAGGGTCGAGCCTCAATGCTGCCCGGCTCTTCTTCACGCTCGACGTCTTCGGACACCCCAAGGTCGCGATCCTGGACGGAGGGATCGAGGCGTGGAAGCGAGCCGGCCTCCCGCTGAGCCGCGAGCCGGCGACCGTGCCCCGGACGACCTACCGCCCCTCGCTGCGCCCCGAGCGAGTCGCCTCCAGCGAGGAGATCCTCGCAGTCCTGGGCGACTCGACTGTCGCCCTCGTGGATGCGCGGAGTCGCGTCGAGTACGACGGCACGGCGCAGATGGGCAAGCGGGGCGGCCACATCCCGGGCGCGGTACACATCGAGTGGCTCCAGCACCTCCAGCCGGACAAGACGTTCAAGCCCGTGAGCGAGCTGCGGGCGCTCTACGAGGGGCGTGGCGTCGTGCCCGACAAGCAGGTGGTAACCTACTGCCAGACCCAGCACCGGGGATCCCACTCGTACTTCGTGCTCCGGCTCCTCGGGTACGATCGGGTCGTCGGCTACGACCGGTCCTGGGCGGAGTGGGGAAGTCGTGACGATCTACCGATCGAGCGGTGACCTCGGCGGGACCCGGACCAAGCGCGGGAGAGGCTGGCGATCTCGAGCGCGACGATGATCCGCCGCTCGACCAGGGTCCAGCTCATGAGGTCCCGATGACCCGCGCCGCCGACTCTCGCTGGGGGACGGTCCGGGACTGGATGACGCGCGAACCGGAAACGGTCGCCGTGGATTGTCCGATCTCCACCGCCATGCTGCGGATGCAGCGCCGGGAGATCCGCCACTTGCTGGTCGTCGACGGGCCCCGCCTCGTCGGCGTCGTGTCGAACCGGGACCTGCGGCGGCTCCTGACCGGTGACACGCCGGGCTCCGTGGGTGACCCCGTGAGCCGCATCATGACGGAAGATCTGGTCACGGTGTCGCCGGAAGTCCCGGTCGCCGAGGCGGCGCGACTCCTGCTCGAGCAAAAGATCGGCGCGCTGCCGGTCCGCGAGGGGGGCCTCGTGGTGGGGATCTTCACCACGTCGGATGCCCTCGACGCGCTCCTGTCCGTTGCCGAGCGGCCGGCCCCGTGACTCCGGGGCGTGCGCCGTTCTTCGAGCCGCGGAGCATCGCGGTGATCGGCGCCTCGCGCGACGCGCCGAGGGTGGGCGGCAGCGTGTTCGCAGGCGACGCGTGCGCCACGCTCACCACCGCGCGGTTCCTCAACCATTCCCAGCCAGCGGGCGGTTCGCCTCCGCCCCGCGCCGAGGCGAGCGTGTGACGAGAGCCGAGCCCTTTCCTTTTGTGATCGCGACCGACGGATCGCCGCAAAGCCGGGCGGCGATGCTCGCGGCGACCCTGTTTCCATGGCCCCGCGGAGCGGGGCCTACCGTGGTCATCGCCCGCGGCGGCGGGCCGTTCGGGCATCGGTGGGGAGGTAGTGGAACGGCGGTCGAGCACGCGCTCGAACGAGTCGTCTCGGGCGCCCGCCGCGCGCTGGCACGGCGATGGCCTGGCGCGGACGTCGTCGTGGTGGACAAGGCGCCGGAGGTGGCGATACTCGGACGGGCCCGTGCGCTCCGAGCCCAGGCGATCGTCGTGGGGTTCCACGGCCACAGTGCCCTCAGCCGAGCGGTCCTCGGGAGCGTCAGCCGCGGCGTCGTGCGGCGGGCAACCTGCGCCGTTCTCGTCGTCAAGGGCCGGCCCCGCCAGATGCGACGCTTCGTCCTCGCCTTCGACGGCTCCCCGACTGCGCAGCGCGCGCTGGCTCTCACGCAGCGTCTCGAGGTCCCGGCGGACGGTGAGATCACGCTGATCCAGGTCGTGGAGCCGGTCCGCCCACCGAGCGCGGCGCTCCTGCCTGCGCCAGCCCGCCGGGTGGTCATGGCGGAAGCGGCTGCTCTCCAGACCGAGCGCGTTCGCGCCGCCGAGCACGCCATCGAGCGCGCCGGGCGACCACTCGAGCGCTGCGGTTGGCAGTTGAAGACGATGGTGCGCGCCGGCGTGCCGCTCGAGGAGCTCCTGAAAACAGTGGTCGAGACGCGCGCCGACGCGCTCATTCTCGGGGCGCGCGGCGTCGGTCTCCTGGAGCGGATCCTGCTGGGCAGCGTCGCCGAGGGTGTGCTCGCTCGGTCGCCGGTCTCGGCGCTGATCGTGAGGTGACGGATGGAGTGGGCCCGAGCACGGATCCGAGTGCCGATCCGGGTTGCGTTGGCGGTCGGGCGCTGCGTCTCGCACCTCGCTGTTGCGTCGCGACCTCATGGCCTGACGACGAGCCCGCCGACACCGATTCGGCATCCAGACGAGTCGGGCGGAGCAGGAGGGCAAGGCCCTCGCTCGCCCGCGGTCAGCGATCCGGCCAGCGTCCGAGCTGGAACTTCTGGAGGCCGTTGATCTCCGCCAGCCCCGCCCGCGCGGCCTGGGCCGTCGCCGGCGTCGGGTCGAGGTCGAGCGCGTCGAGGAAGTGCTGGTACGCCGACGCGGGCTGGTGCTGGGCGTGGAGCTGGACGCGGCCGGCGCCCAGGTGGGCGTCGGCGGCGCGCGGCCCTCCCGGGTGGTCGCGGAGATAGCGCTGGTAGAGAGTCAAGGCCGCCTGGGCGTGGCCGTTCTGCGCGAGCCACTCGCCGAGGGCGAGCGCGTCGTCGGGCGCCAGCCCGCGGCGCGTCTCTGCCGGGCCGAGCCCGAAGTAGATCTCCGCCGCCTTCGCGTAGTCGCCGCGCTCGAGCGCGGCGGTCAGCGCGTGCCCGGGAGTGTCCGTCGCGATCTCGCCCGGGCGCATCCGGTGGTATTCCTTCGGCCGCCCGTTCACCTCGCGGCGATTCAGCAGCCACGCGACCACCAGGCCGAGCAGGAAGCCCCCAATGTGAGCGCCATGGGCGACCCCGCCTCCCTGCGTCCCCCAGGAGAAGAGGAACGGCAGCAGGTTGTCGGCGACGAGATAGAAGCCGAGGACGAGCCGCGCCCCTACGTGCACCACGTTCACGTAGAAGGGGAAGAAGGCGACGAGCAGCCGAACCTGGTTGTGAGGAAACCAGATGAAGTAGAAGCCGAGCACACCGGAGACCGCGCCCGAAGCGCCGATCATCGGGATCGGCGAGCCCAGCGTGAACAGCGTCTGGAAGAACGTGGCCGCGACCCCGCTGACCAGGTACCAGAGCATGAAGCCCGGCGGCCCCACGCGGTGCTCGACGTTGTCGCCGTAGATCCAGAGGAACAGCATGTTGCCGACGAGGTGCAGGAGGCCGGCGTGGAGGAACATCGCCGCGAACAGCGCGAGCACACTCGGGCTGGCGGGACGGAACCCGTAGCGGAAGACGAACAGGTCGTAGGCCGAGAGCTCGCGGAGGGCCTGTTCGAGCGGCGCGCCCGGCGGGAGGGTGTCTCGGATGACCTGCACGTACTCCGCCAGGGTCGGATCGTTCGGATCCGCCGGCTGGTAGCCCAGCGGCAGGGTGAACAGGAGGTACACCGCCACGTTGATCAAGATCAGCACGTAGGTGGCGAACGGCGTCCCGCGCGGGTTGGGGGCATCACCCAGTGGCAAGATCATTCGCCGTCCTCCGTCATCTCGTCCTCCACCTCGCATCCTCCACGGTGGGACCTCCGGGACAGGCCGGCGCGCCTACGTCTCGCGGAGCCCGGACAGCTCGATCGCGCGTTCGAGGCCGGCGCGGGCTATCTCGTCGTTCGGCGCGAGTCGCAGGGCGTTGCGGTAGGCCGCGGAAGCTTCGACGAAGCGGCCCAGCCGGAGCAGGGCCCGTCCGAGCCGGACGTGCGCGCCGGCGAAGTCGGCCTTGATCGCGATCGCGTCCCGACAGGCCTGGGCCGCCTCGGCGTACTTCCCCTGGCTCTCCAGCACGTCCCAGAGCTGGAAGTGGACCCGCGCGTCGTCCGGCGTCCGGTCGAGTGCCCGGCGAAGCGTGAGCTCCGCGTCCGCGTGGAGCCCCTGGGCGAAGAGCGCCGCGCCCAGGCCGCGCAAGGCGGCGGCGTGTCGCGGGTTGATCAGGAGGGCGTCCTGAAAGGCGGCCACGGCCCTGGCATGCTCGGCCTGCTCCGCGAAGAGCTCGCCGAGATCGGTGTGGGCGGTGACATAGTCGGGCCGCAGCCGGACTGCCTCCCGGAAGGCCGCCTCGGCTGCCGTGTACTCACGCAGGAAGAACAGCGTGACGCCCAGGCCGCGGTGGAGCCGGGGGTTCGAGGGATCGAGGCGGATGGCGGCGCGGTAGGCGGCCTCGGCTTCGAGATGGCGGCCTTGACGTCCCATCCCGAGGGCGAGGTTCGCATGGGCCACCAGGCTCGCTGGATCGAGCCGGAGGGCGTCCCGCAGGTGTGCCTCAGCCTCCAGATGACGCCCGATCCGGCCGAGCGCGATCCCCAGCTCGAGCTGGAAATCGGCCTCGTTCGGAGCCAGCCGAACGGCTTCGCGAAACGCTGGCACCGCATCGGCGAACCGCCCATCGGCGCTCAGGGCGCGTCCGAGCTCGAACTGCAGGCTCGCATCAGCTGGGCGAAGATCCACGGCGCGGGCGTAGGCCAGCGCCTCCTCCGACCAGATGCCGCGCCGGCGATACGCGAGGGCGAGGGCAACGTGCGCCGCGAGATCACCAGGCGCGAGTTGGGTCGCCTTCCGGAAGGCGAGGGTGGCCTCCGCGTGCTTGCCAGCCCGGTCCAAGACGACACCGAGGCTCTGGTACAGTGCCGGAGCCTCGGGCGTCTGGTGGATTGCCTCCCGAAGGGCCGCCTCGGCCTCGGCCAGGGCCCCCTGAGCGACGCACTGCGAGGCGCGCTCGGCGGCCAGCGAGCCGGCGATCATCCGGAGCCGCGTCGCTTCGGGAAAAACGGACTCGGCCTCCCGCTCTCTCCCCCGCATGGACCCCCTATCGCGAACGCTGGAGACCGGTGATCTTGATTCCCGAGCTCGTGATCTTGTACCGCCGGTTGATCGTCGCGAGGATGGCGGTGAGGCCCTCGAGGGGGCCGGCGTTCGACAGCGGGCCGACGTCGATCGCGCGAAGCCCGAGGCTCGCGCCGAGCTCGGTGGTGACGCGCTTGGCGTCGGCATCGACGCCGCAGAGGAGCAGGTCGGAGTCCAGGTCCCCCAGCTCGGCCAGCTCGTGGGCGGCAACATGGTGGAAGGCTGCGACCACCCGCGCCTCCTCCCCGAGGAGCCGCTGGGCGTCCTCCGCCGCGGATCCGGCCGGCGGGGGGGTGAAGAGCCTCGGGCCCCCGAAGGTGAGGGGCACCACGGTACTGATGACGATCTTGCCGCGACAGGCCTCGCGAAGCTCCGGCAGCGTTGCGTCGAGGCCGGTCCAGGGCACGGCCAGGACGATCACCGATCCGAGGCTCGCGGCCTTCCGGTTCGACTCGCCCGCGATCGCCGCCGACCCGGTCTGGGCGCGGAGCTCGGCGGCCTTGGCGCTGGCCCGCCCGGCGTCGCGAGAGCCGATGATGATCTCGTGACCGGCCGCCGCCCAGCGGAGGGCGAGCCCTGCGCCTTCCTTTCCCGTCCCCCCGATGATCGCGATCTTCATGGTGGTGCGCGCCTCTCCTCGACCCTCCCCGGAGCCCTACCGGAACAGGTCTCGCGCCGGGTCCCGGCGCAGCGGGGTGGAGCCCTCCTCGCTCTGCGCCAGGCCGAGGCCGCGGACGATCGCCACGGGGATCCGATCCAGCTTACCCATGACCAGCTCCGCCGCGCTCGCCAGCTCGTCGGCGACGGCGATCACGGTCGCCTGGAGCAGGTGCCCGGCCGGATCGGTCTGACCGACGTACGTGCGCAGTGCGGCCAGTCCGGCGACGCCGATCGCCACGTTGGTCAGGCCCTCACGCCACGGGCGTCCGAAGGTGTCGGCGATGATCACGCTCACATCCGCGCGGTGCGCGGTCAGGATGCGGTCCCGCACCTGCCGGGCGGAGCGGTCTGGGTCTTCCGGCAGCAGGGCCACCGTGTCGTGATCGACATTGGACTGGTCGACACCCGCATTCGCGCAAATCCACCCATGGTGAGTCTCCACGACCAGGATGCTTTTGTCCATTCGGACGACTCGGCTTGATTCCAGCAGAATGACTTCGACGAGCCGGGGATCCCGGCCCAGCCGTGCCGCCATCGTTCGCGCGACGGTCGACGGGATGACATCGCCGAGCCTGACCAGTCGGCCCTCGGCCTTCGAGATGATCTTCTGGCCAATCACGACGACGTCGCCCGACTCGAGGGGCGTGCGCTGGCGCGCGGCGCTTTGGACGATCAGGTCGGCCACGCTGTCGCCGGGGCGGACCTCGCCGAGCCCCTCGACCCCGATGATCTCGCAGCGCGGAGGCACGGCCTCAGTCGCCGGGCGTGAGCCGCGTGCTGATGCGCCAGGTTTCGAGCAGGCGGCTCGTCCGGGTCGGGCCCGGCCTGGCCAGCAGCTCGCGGAGGTCGGCCTCGGTGTCGATGTCGAGCCCGAGACCGGGAAGCACCAGCACGACCGGCATCAGGTCACTCGCGCGGGCCGCGGCGAGATGGTTGGCGAAGGATGGCTCGCCGAACGTGAGGGGCAGCGCATCGGGCGGGCACAGCGCGGCGGCGTTGGTCCCGTCGCCCGACACCGACGGCACAAAGACCGCCGACCGCGGGCCGTCCGCGGCGTGTAGGACCGTCTCGATCTCGTCAGTCGTGGCGCACGGCACATCACCCGGGATCGTGAGAAACAGGTCCGCACCGCGCTCGACTGCCACCGCCTGTGCGCGCGCGACGGCGTCGGTGTGCCCGCGGGCCGCGGCCTCGGGCAGCACGACGGCTCCGCACGCCCGGGCGCAGGCGCTCACGAGCGGGTCCGCGGTGACGACGAGCACGGTCTCGACGCATGCCCCGCAGGTCGCGGCGAGCACGTCTTCGAGCATCGCCCGCGCCAGGGCGGCCCGCTCGTCCGCCCTCAGAACGCGGGCCAGGCGCTGCTTGGCCGTCGCGAAGTCCCGGGCCGGCACGGCGGCGACGATCACGCCACCGCCGCGAGCATCGCTCGCGCCAGGGCGATCTCGCCCTCGCGGTTCTGCATGATGATGTCTGCGACCACGGGCTCGGCACCGAGCTCGAGCACCGCATGGTTCTGCTTGACGTCCCGCCGGTCCATCACGAGGAGATCGAGCCAGGGCGTGTAGGCTCGGGCCACGCCGACGGGCGAAACGGGGAGGCCGCACGCTCGCATGAGGTCGCCCGCGGGCCCGCTGACGGCGGCACCCCCGACGATCGGGCTGACCGCGATGGTGATCGCGGTCGTCTCCGCCAGGGCGTCGCGGATGCCGGGGACCGACAGGATTGGTCCGATGGATGTGATCGGGTTGGACGGACAGAGGACGACGACGTTGGCGGCACGGATCGCATCCAGGACCGCGGGCCCCGCCCGTGCCCGGTCGGCGCCCGTGTAGTCGATCCCCAGGACCGGGACGCGGCCCCGCTCCCGGACGAAGAACGTCTGGAAGCTCATCCAGCCGTCGGCCGTCCGGATGCGTGTCCGCACGGGATCATCACTCATCGGCAGGAGCCGGGCGCGGAGGCCGAGGGCCTGGCCGATGGCGCGCGTCGCGTCGGTCAGGCTAGCCCCGGCGCGAAGGGCGCGGGTCCGATATACGTGCGTGGCGAGGTCGCGGTCGCCGAGCTTGAACCACGTCTCCCCGCCCAGCGCGCCCATGGCGGCCAGGGCGTGGAAGGTGTCGTCCGCGAGGCCCCAGCCGCGGCCGAGGTCGAGCCGGCCGGTCAGCGCGTAGGTCAGCGTGTCGAGATCTGGTGAGACGTGAAGGCCCCAGATCTCGGCGTCGTCGCCGGTATTGACGATGACGGTCAGGTCGCGGGAGTTGACGCAGGCGGCCAGGCCGCGCAGCAGCTTGGCCGCGCCGGTGCCCCCGGCGAGCGCAGTGATCTGCATCCGGCTAGCCGGCTGCTGAACGAGACCCGATCGACTCGAGTCGGACGCGGCGACGCGCTCGCCACACGCTCACGGCTGCCTCTTCGCTCGAACTGCGGGTGCTGGCTCGGTCGCTCCTGCCGGCGACGTATGTCCACATACGTCTCAGTCGTCGCTCGCGCGCACATCGCTGAATCGGCCCTCCGGCTGGCTCCATATGGGCTTCGCCTCGTGGCGGTCTCGCTCCGCTCGCCGACGCCCCTCAGCTCGCAAAGCGTCGGGCTTCGCCTCCCGGATGCTCCAGAGCGCGCTTCCGCCCCGGTAGGCGAAGAGCCCCGCGCCCGGGCGCCCGCGCAAGGCCTCCGGAAGCGCGCCCTCCGGGACCGGGATGAAGCCGAAGCGCACCCAGATCCGATCCAACCCTTGTGGTCGCGCGAAGACGGTCTCCACGCCGAGCCGGGAAACGGTCTCCAGTGCGGTGGCGACGAGATCGGCGGCGATGGCGATCTCCGCATTGATGACCACGGGACCGTAGAGCATGGCCGCCGGGCCTCCGCGCTCGACGAGCACGGCGCCGACCAGCGGAGGGGCGGGAGGTCCCGGGTCGGACAGGATCGAGCCGCCGGTCGACACCCAGGCCCCGAGCGCGCAGTCGATCGCCGAGGGCGGGGGCGCCGCCGCCGCGGCGAAGACGAATAGCTCGAGCGCGGCGGTGAAATCGTCCAGGCGCCGACACTCGGCCCCGCTGGCGACCCTCGGCAGGGCCAGAAACGCGTCCGGGGCCGTACGGGCCCCGGAGACGTCTGCGCGGGTCGGCGTCGACGAACGCCGTGGGCTACTTCTTGCCAAGCACGGAGTCCTTGAGCGCTTTGGCGATCCGGAACTTGACGACCCGCTTGGCCGGGATCTTGATCGGCTCCCCGGTCTGCGGGTTGCGGCCCATCCGGGCCTTGCGATTGGCCAGGACGAGCTTGCCGAACCCCGGGATGACGAAGCCGTTCTTCGCCTCCTTGGTGGCAAGGGCGAGGAGGTGGTCCAGCACCTCGGACACCTGCTTCTTGGACAAGGTCGACTTCTGAGAGAGGTTCGCGATCGTGGCCGACTTGGTCATCGTTTTCGCCATGAGCTCCTCCGTGGTTGGGCGTTTTCGCTCGACGCGCTCCGCATCACAACGACGCTGATTAATAGCACAGCGGACGCGCGAGAGCTACCGTCGTGTGAAGCGGAACTCACTGGCCGCCGTGAGCTGCCGGTACGAACCGAAGCGCTTCTCGGCGTCGACCACCTCGTCGAGGGGGCCGACGTCGTCCGCCTCGGGCTCCCCATATACGCGGAGCAGCCCGTATATCGTGTTGCGCTGCGCCGGGATCCGTCCGGCGTCCCGGATCAGGCGCCGGAGCTCGGCGGGGGGGACGAGCTGGCCGAACTGCGCGCCGGCGCTGGTCGAGATCGACTCGTTGATGAGCGTGCCGCCGAGGTCATTGGCTCCGGCCCCGAGCAGGTACTGGGCGAGCTTCGGGCCTTCCTTGACCCAGGACGCCTGAATGTTCCGAATGGTCGGGCCAAGCATCAGCCGGGCCAGGGCATGCATCCGGATGACCTCGACGCCAGTGGCACCGCGCCGGACGCCGGGGACCAGCTGCTTGGCGTACATCGGCGCTTCCTGATGGATGAGGCTCAAGGGGACGAACTCGGTGAATCCGCCCGTCTCGGCCTGGATCGAGCGCAGGAGGTCGACGTGGGCGACCCAGTGGGCGGGCGTCTCGACGTGCCCGTACATGATCGTCGACGTCGTCTTGATGCCGAGCGCGTGGGCCGTCGTGATCACGTCGATCCATTGCCGCACGGTGATTCGCCCCCGGGCGATCCGGTCGCGGATCTCCTGGTCCAGGATCTCCGCCGAGGTGCCGGGAAGGGTGCCGAGTCCCGCCGCCTTTAGTTCCGTGAGGTACTCACGCACCGACAGGCCCGAGCGTACCGACCCGTACAGGATCTCCTCGGGCGAGAACGCGTGCAGGTGGATGTCCGGCAGCTCGCGCTTGATCGCGGCGCAGAGCTCGATGTAGAAGCGGCCATCGAGCTTCGGCGCCAGGCCGGCCTGAATGCACACTTCGGTGGCGCCCAGGTCCTGGGCTTCCCGCGCGCGGGCGACGACCTCGGGGATCGGCAGGAAGTAGCCCTCCTCCTCCCGGTGGTCGCGGCTGAAGGCGCAGAAGGTGCAGTGCTTGATGCAGACGTTGGTGAAGTTGACGTTTCGGTTGATGACGAACGTGACGATATCGCCCGCCTGGCGCCGGCGGAGCTCGTCGGCGACCAGACAGAGCGCGTGAAGGTCACGGCCCGTGACCCGGGCCAGTAGCTCACCCTCCGCCACCGCCACCGCGGCGCCGTCGAGGGCGCGCCCGAGCGCGCGGCGGACCGAGGCCGACGCCCAGTCGAGCGCCAGCGAGGGGTTACCAGTGTCTCCAGTGTTCATGCTCGTTCCTTACCAGGCCATCCTGGTCCACCAGCGCCGCGATACGCGCGCGCAGGGGCTCGGCCACGAACTCGGGCCGACTCGCGTACTCGGGGTACACCGCGAGCCGCTCCCGAAGCTCGAACCCCGTGACCTCGGTTCCACGCCGGAGGTCGCCGATCAGCGGCCAGGGCCGCTCGGGGTTGATGTGATCGAGGGTGAGGGGGGAGATACCGCCCCAGTCGTTGAGGCCGGCGTCGAGCAACCGGGGCCACGCCGACGCCGACAGGTTGGGCGGGGCCTGCAGGTTCATCTCGGGACCGAGGACGAGTCGGGCGACGGCCGTGACGCGCAGAAGCTCCTCGAACGAGGGTTCGGGATGCTGGCGCATGACGATCCGCGGCTTCGCCCGGAAGTTCTGGATGATGACCTCCTGGATGTGCCCGTAGCGCTCGTGGAGGTCAGCGATCGCCAGGAGCGCGTCGAGGCGCTCGGCCGGGGTCTCGCCGATCCCGATCAGGATTCCGGTCGTGAACGGGACCTGGAGCTTCCCCGCCAGCCCGATGGTCTTGAGGCGACGCGCCGGGACCTTGTCGGGCGCGCGGTCGTGCGCCGCGCCAGGCGCCGCGAGCCGATCCGACACCGTCTCCAGCATGAGCCCCATGCTAACGGTGACCTCGCGGAGCATCGCCAGGTCCCGCTCGGCCATCAGCCCAGGGTTGGCGTGGGGCAGAAGGGCCGACTCGCGCAGAGTCAGCTCGCACATGGCCCGGAGGTACGACAGGGTCGTCCGGTGGCCGTGACGGCGCAGGAATTCTCGGTGCTCGGCGAACGCGGCCTCGGGCTTGTCGCCGAGGGAGAAGAGCGCTTCCTTGGCGCCGATCCTCGAGCCGGCCTTCGCCAGGGCCACCACCTCGTCCGGCGTCATCGTGTGCGCGCCGGGCTCGCCCGGATCCCGTCGGAAGGCGCAGTAGCCGCAGTAGTCGCGACACAGCGTGGTCAGCGGCACGAAGACCTTCTTGGAGAAGGTCACGCGCCGCCCACGCCCGCGGTCCCGCAGCTCGGCCGCCTCGGCGAGCAGCTCGGGCAGGCCGCCGGGCGGTCCCTCGATGAGCGCCAGGGCCCGAGCGTGGGCGATCATGCGGCGAAGGTCCACTCGACGACCGATTCCGGGGTGACCCGGATGACGACCTGCTCCGGGGACCCGATGGGCACGGTCGCGTACTGCGGGTACTTGGCCCGCAGCAACTCGACGGCCCGGCCGTGCTCAGGCCCGCCGGAGAGCGTCGTCGCCGTACCCTGCAGCAGCACGAACCGGAGCCGGCTCCAATCCTCTTCGTAGTGATCGATGAGCACCGAGACGCGCGGGTTCTCGGCGATGTTCCGGATTCGCCGGAGCGGCCGTCCGGTGCCTCGCTTGGGCTTGCCGTCGATCGCCGAATACCAGGCGCGGCCGTCGAAGGCGTAGCAGACGGGGACGACCAGCGGCTGGCCCTGCGCGTCGACCGTTCCGAGCCGCGCGACCCGGCCGGCCGCGACGAACGCGGCCGCCGCCGCGCTCAGCCCGCTCATCGGCCCGCCCCTTTGGTTCTGGGCGTCTTTTGACCAGCGACGCACCGCTGGCGCGGTGCTTGCGATATTGAGTGCTGCGCTGCGCTCCGCATTTGTTTTCTGTTTTGATGGATGGGTTATTTGATCTTGGGGCGGACGTCGGTGGCGAAGCGGTCGAGGATCGTGAGTGTCGTCCGGAGATCGGTGGCGACGATGTCGAAGACGAAATGCTGGACGTTCAGGGCGCGATACTGGCGGATGTCGGCGATCACCTGTGACGAGGTGCCCTGGAACATCGGCCGGTCACCGGGGAGTTGCGTGTGCCCGCGGCTCGTGACCACCTGCATGGGCGCCCGGAAGGTCAGGGTGATGGACGCTGGATCGCGCTTCGCCGCTCGCGCGTAGGCGTGAAGTCGCGCCACCTTCTCGCCGTATTCTTTCGGAAGCAGGTTCGCCGGTGGACGGAGCCCGATCGGATGCCAGCCGTCACCGAGCCGCGCGGCGCGCTGAAGCGCGCTGTCCGTATGGCCGCCGATCCAGATCGGGATGCCCCCCCGCTGCATCGGCTGAGGCAGGACGTACACGTCTCGAGCCGAGTAGTACCGGCCCTCGAAACTGACCGGCGCCTTCGTCCAGCACTCCCGCATGAGACGCAGATACTCGTCGGTGACGGGCCCCCGGTCGGGAAAGGGCGGCGTCGCGAGGGCCTCGAACTCTTCCTGCAGCCAGCCGACGCCAGCGCCGAGAATGACGCGGCCCCCCGACAGGCGATCGATCGTCGCCAGCATCTTGGCGGCGAGAACTGGGTTTCGGTACGGGACAACGAGCACGCTGGTGCCAAGCTTGACCCGGCGGGTGGCGTGGGCCAGGTGGCTCATCAGGGTCAGCGGCTCCAGGTAGTCCTGGTTCATCCCGCCTGGTAGCTGGCCGGTGGGGGCGTAGGGATATACCGATCTCGCCGCCGAGACGGGCAGCACCACATGATCAGTGACGAACAGCGACGTAAACCGGAGCGCGTCGGCACGTTCCGCGATCTTGACGAGCAGATCGGGCTTCGCGAGAGGTCCGCGACCGTTGAGCGCAAGACCAAACATTCGAGGCTAGATGGTAGGTCAGGGGCGGCGACTTTGCAATTTGCTCGGAAGGGGCCCCGACGCCTCGGTCTCGGACTCGGGGCCTCGGCTCGCCTGCGGCTGCGCCTCGGTCTCGGACTCGGGGCCTCGGCTCGCCTGCGGCTGCGCCTCGGTCTCGGACTCGGGGCCTCGGCTCGCCTGCGGCTGCGCCTCGCACTGCGGGGGCCCGCCCGCGCGCCTCCGGGGCCCTGACTGGCGGTGACTCCGCCGCGCGTGGCGCCCCGGGCCACGAGTTGACAGGGCTGGCGTGCCGTGCGACGTTTCGAGCCGCCGGCCCACTTCGGTGGGCCCCTCTAACTTTGATTGACGAACGCGAGTGGATCACAGCCTGGCAAAGCGAGCGCCCGCCCGAAGGCCGGCCGCGCCGGCCCTGGTGTGACAGCGCTCGGCGTCCGGTCCCCCTCCCGGCCATGAGGCGCCTGTCCGACGCCCTTCCCGGCGTGCCCTCCGGTCGCGGTCAGTTCCCGTCGGCCCGCTCCGGACACCGCTCGTCAAGGCTCGACGCCTAGATGTGGCTCGTCCGGCTCGCGCTCCGCCGGCCCTACACGGTCGTCGTCCTGTGCATCGTGATCGTTGTCCTGGGGGCGCTGGCCTTCTCGCGCATGACGGTCGACATCTTCCCGGCCATCGACATCCCGGTGGCCATCGCGATCTGGAACTATCCCGGCCTCTCGGCGGAGGAGATGGAGCGCCGCGTCGTCATCATCAGCGAGCGTGGCTATTCGACCACCGTCAATGGCATAGAGCGCATCGAGTCCCAGTCGATCGACGGCATCGGCCTCATCAAAGTCTATTTCCAGCCCGACGTCACCATCGCGGCCGCTATCGCCCAGATCAACGCCATCTCCAACACGATCCTCCGGATCGCGCCACCGGGCATCCAGCCGCCGGTGCTCGTCCAGTACAACGCCTCCAACGTTCCCGTGGCCCAGGTCACGATGGGCGGCGACGGCTGGTCCGAGCAGCAGCTTTTCGACTATGGGCTGAACTTCATGCGGCCGCAGCTGTTCACGATTCCCGGCCTGTCGATTCCCGGCCCGTACGGCGGTCGGCTGGCGACCGTCAACGTCGACATCGATCCGGACAAGCTGGCGGGCTACAACGCGTCGCCCAACGACGTCGTCCAGGCACTGCTCAGCTCGAACCTCATCATCCCGGGCGGGTCGGCGAAGATGGGGAACACGGAGTACAGCGTCCGCCTCAACAGCAGCCCGGAGACGACGGACGAGTTCAACCATCTTCCGGTCAAGGTCGTCAACGGCGCCCCGATCCGGATCGGGGACGTCGCGTACGTGCACTTTGGCTTCGCCCCTCAGACCAACATCGTCCGGGTGAACGGCCAGCGGTCGACGTTCCTGGTGATGCTGAAGCACCCCGCCGCCTCGACGATCAAGGTCGTCCAGGCCGTCAAGGACAAGATCCCCGAGATCCAGAAGTCCGCGCCTGCGGGGCTCCAGCTGAAGGTTGCCGCCGACCAGTCAGTGTTCGTGCGCGACGCAGTCTACAACGTCGCCCGCGAGGCCGTCATCGCCACGATCCTCGTCTCGCTCATGATCCTCGCGTTCCTCGGAAGCTGGCGAAGCACGTTCGTGGTGGCAACCTCGATCCCCCTGTCGATCCTGGTCGGGATCGTCAGTCTGTACCTCATGGATCAGACGATCAACATCATGACGCTGGGCGGCTTCGCGCTGGCGATCGGCATGCTGGTCGACGACGCCACGGTCGAGGTGGAGAACATCCACCGCAACTTGGCCCTGGGCAAGCCCCTCACCCTCGCCGTGCTGGACAGTGCGTCGCAGATCGCGGTCCCGGCCATCGTCGCGACGCTGTCGATCTGCATCGTCTTCTTTCCGGTATTCCTCCTGAGCGGCACCGCCAAGCACCTCTTCACGCCGCTGGCCCTCTCCGTGGTTTTCTCGATGCTCGCGTCCTACTTTCTCTCGCGGACCCTGGTGCCTATGATGTCCCGGGCGATCCTGGGCCCGGAGGCCGAGGCTCATCAGGCCGCCCCCCACGCCCGCCGGACGCTCCGCCCGTGGCGGCGGCTCAACCAGGCGCGTGACCAGGGGATCGACCGCATCCGGGACGGGTACTTCTGGCTGCTCCAGCGGGTCATGGCCCGGCGTGCCTTCGTGCTGCTGTGCGCCCTGGCGATCATCGTCATGTCGAGCGTCCTGCTCATGTACGTGGGCCAGGACTTCTTCCCAACGGTCGACGCCGGCCTGATCAAGCTCCACGTGCGCGCGCCGGCCGGGACCCGGCTCGAGGAGACCGAGCGGCGGATCGCCGAGGTCGAGGAGACGATCCGCGCCGTCATCGCGCCGCGGGACCTGGAGTCGATCAGCGCGAACCTCGGGCTGCCCATCTTCTTCAACCTCGCCTTCGTGCAGTCCGACAACATCGGCCCCGCCGACGCCGACATCCTGATCGCGCTCCGCAAGGACCACGCACCCACCCGCGCCTACATCCGCCGCCTGCGCGCGGTCTTGCCCCGCGAGCACCCCGGCAACCTCTTCTATTTCCAGGCGGCGGACATCGTCAGCCAGGTGCTCAACTTCGGCCTGGCGGCGCCGCTCGACGTCCAGGTCCAGGGCGCCAACTTCGCGGTCACGTTCCCGATCGCCCAGCGGCTCCAGGCCCTGATCCGGAGCGTGCCCGGCACCGCGGACGTGCACCTTCACCAGGTGATGGACACGCCCACGCTCCAGGTCAACGTCGACCGGCTCAGGGCTGCTCAGGTCGGGCTGAGCCAGCGCGACGTCGCCAGTGGGATCCTCACGTCCCTCAGCTCGAGCGCGCTCGTCGCCCCGAACTACTGGCTCAACCCGAAGAACGGCGTGAATTACACGGTGGCCGTCCAGACCGTCCAGCGGAACATCCCGAACATCGACGCGCTGATGCGGAGCCCGGTCGCCCCGTCGCCGTCGGGGGCCATGCGGTTCGGCCTTCCCGGGCGGTCGAGTATCGTCACCGGGTCGAACGGTCGCTCCACCTCGTCGCGACTGGCCGACGTGGCCGAGGTGGCGCGGACCGTCAAGCCCGCGATCATCAACCACTACACGGTCCAGCGGGTCGTCGACGTTCTCGCCAACGTGGACGGGCGCGACCTCGGGGGCGTGAGCGCCGACATCGAGAAGAAGATCGCGTCGTTGACCCTTCCCCCCGGGGTCAAGATCCGCGTGCGGGGCCAGAGCGAAGCGATGAAGGAGTCGTTCCAGGGGATGAGCTTCGGCCTCATCCTGGCCGTCTTCCTCGTGTACCTCCTCATGGTCGTCAACTTCCAGTCCTGGCTCGATCCGTTCATCATCATGATGGCCGTGCCCGGTGCGCTGTCCGGCATCCTGTGGATGCTCGTGCTGACCGGGTCGACGCTCAACGTGTCCTCCCTGATGGGCTCGATCATGGCGGTCGGGGTCGCGGTCGCCAACAGCATCCTGGTCGTGAACTTCGCCAACGACACGCGTCGCGACGGGCTCGGCGCCTTCGACGCGGCCCTCGAAGCGGGGCGCGTGCGCTTTCGCCCGGTCATCATGACGGCGCTGGCCATGATCATCGGCATGACGCCGATGGCGCTCGCCCTCGGCGAGGGCGGCGAGCAGAACGCGCCGCTCGGGCGGGCCGTCATCGGCGGGCTGGTGGCGGCCACTCTGACCACCCTCTTCGTCGTGCCGATCGTGTACTCCCTGCTGCGCCGGAAGCCGCCGGTGTCGCACGAGCTGGACCGCCGGTTCGAGCGGGAGCTGGCCGGCCGCCTCCAGCCGGACACGCTGTGAGATGGCAGGCACGCGCGGCATCGGGTGTCCGCCACCGGATCGCGGGAAGGAGTGGGCCGCTTCATGAGTGACCGCATCTCAGTGCCGCCGACCGAGGGCCCCTCCACGCGGTCGAGACCCGCGCGGCCGGTGCGGCCCGGCGTCTTCTTCTATCTCTTCTGGCTCGTCTTCACGGCCGGGATCGGCCTGGCGCTCTTTCAGATCGTCTCGAGCCGACAGGAGCGCCTGCACGCCCAGGAGGTCGCCGTCACGAAGGAGGCCAGCGCCGGGTTCCCGGTGGCGGTGGGGAAACCGAAGAGGTCGGGCGAGATGTTCGACATGCAGCTCCCGGCGGATGTCCGCGCCTCCCTGGAGTCACCGATTTACGCGAAGGTCTCCGGGTATCTGAAGCAGATGTACGTGGACAAGGGCGACTACGTGAAGGCGGGGCAGCTGCTCGCCGTCCTGGAGAACCCCGAGGCCGAGCTGGAGTACCGCACCGCCCAGCACAACTCCGACATCACGAAGATCACCAACGAGCGGAACCAGCAACTGGTGCGCGACCGCGTCCTGGCCCAGCAGCTGGCCGACCGCTCACAGGCGGACTTCCTGATGGCGCAGTCCAATCTCGAGCGGCTCAAGGCGATGCTGGACTACCGGCAGCTTCGGGCCCCGTTCGCCGGCGTCGTGGTGTCGCGGAACTACGACCCGGGCGTGCTCGTCCCCGCCACGACCACGAATACCACCTCGTCGGCGATCCCGGTGCTGGTGATCGCGAAGGTCGACACGCTCCGGGTCTACGTGTACGTCCCGCAATCGGACGCCACCTTCATCCGCGCCGGTGATCCGGCGGAGCTGACCTTCCAGGAGTTCCCGGGCACGGTGTTCCGGGGTCGGGTGGCTCGCTTCTCGCGGGCCCTCGACGTGTCGTCCCGCACGATGCTCACCGAGATCGATCTACCCAACCCGCGGAACGAGCTGCTCCCGGGGATGTTTGGCACGGTCAAGCTCCGTCGAAAGCAAGCGCAGACGTTCCCCATCATCGCGAACGAGGCCCTCGTCTTCCGCAACGAGAAACCGTTTGTGCCCATCGTCACGTCGGAGAACCGGCTCCACCTGCAACCGGTCACGCTCGGCTTCGACAACGGGACCGAGGTGCAGATCACCTCTGGCCTCACGGGCGACGAGACGATCGCCCTCAGCGTAGGCCAGACGGTGACCGAAGGACTTCTCGTCCAGCCCGTCGTCCGGAAGGAGCCGAAGCCGGGCGGTCCGGCGCCGGCGGCCGCGCCGCCTGGAACCCCGTCTCCGGGTCCTCCCCCCGCGCAGCAGAAGCCGGTCCCAGGCACCAAGAATTGAGTGTCCACGCAGGTCACGAGGGGGCTCTGGCCCCCTGCGAACCCCCTGCAGGGTTGCCCAGGCCACGCCCGCGTTCGAGCGTCATCGGCAGGCGCCTGGGTTGGGTAGGGGTCGTGGGGGCGGTGCTGATGGTTGCCGCGGCCTGTGCGCCCCGCGTGAAGCTCGACCCGCCGCGGTCGGACGTGCCCGCGTCCTTCCGCGGCTCCGCGGTGCCTGGCGGGACTGTGGGCCTCCGCGACAATGAATGGCCGAGCCTCGAGTGGTGGACGGTGTTCGAGGATCCCGCCCTCGAGGCCATCATCGAGGAAGCGGTCGCTACCAACCGGAGCCTCGAGATCGCGGCCCGGCAGGTCGAGGTCGCGCGCGCGGGCGCCCTCGGGGCGCGCGCCCCGCTCTTCCCGCAGGTGACGCTCGCCCCCGGGGTCAGCTGGCAACGGACCTCCGAGAACGGCCCGGTCGCCCCCGCCTCGCGCGGCCAGCTGACGGACTCCTATGCGGTCCCGCTCACGCTCAGCTACGAGCTCGATTTCTGGGGCAAGAACAAGCTCGCGTTCCAGTCGGCGCAGTCGCTCGCGCTGGCGACCGAGGCCGACTGGCGCACGCTGGAGATCGAGATCGTGGCGGCGGTCGCCTCGACCTACTTCGGCATTGTGACGACGCTGGCCGAGATCCACGTCGCGGAGCAGACGCTCGCCTCCTACCAGAGCTACCTCAATCTCCTGCAGCGGCGGCTCGAGGCGGGCGCGGCCTCGGAGCTGGAGGTCCAGCGGATCCGCGCGCAGATCAGTTTGACCGAGGCCATCATCCCGGGGTTACGGCTCCGCGCACAGGAGCTCCAGCACCGGCTTGCCGTCCTTGTCGGACGGAATCCGGGCGAGGCGGTGGTCGTCCGCCCCCTCGAAGCGACGCGGGCCCCGATTGAGCTTCCGGGTGGGGTGCCCTCGGGCTTGCTCCAGCGTCGCCCGGACATCCGCGCCCAGCAGGACCGACTCCAGGCGTCGGCGGCGCGGGTCGGAGTCGCCCGCGCCCTCTACTTCCCGAGCTTCACCATCGACCTGGCGGCGGGGGCGTCATCCGTCGCGGCCAAGACATTGTTCTTTCCCGAGAGTTTCGCCATGGATCTGCTGGCCCAAGCGGCGGCGCCGATCTTTCGGGGCGGCGCGCTCGACGCGAATCTCGACGCCAATGTTGCCGCCTACCGGCAAGCAGTCGCCGCCTACGAGCAGTCCATCCTCGTCGCCGTGCAGGAGACGCAGGACGCCATCTCCCAGATCCAGGAGCTGACAGCGCAGCGAGACCAGCTGCGCCGGGCGGTCGCCGAGGAAGAGCGAGCGTTCCGGCTCGTGAATCGTGCCTTCGAGGGCGGGGTGAGCTCGTACCTCGAGGTGCTCGATGTCGAGCGGAGCCTCCTGGCGGACCGGGCATCGCTGACCGTGGTCGAAGGGCGGCGGCTGGTCGCCATGGTGTCCCTCTTCAAGAGCCTCGGAGGCGGCTGGCAGTGAGCGTGTCGGAGGGGGCCTCGACGGCCCCTCCGAGGCCCCCCACCGAGAAGCCGAGGCGTGGATGACCATGCACTACGACGTGCTCGTGGTAGGGGCGGGGCATGCGGGCTGCGAGGCCGCGCTGGCCGCGGCGCGCATGGGATGCCGCACGCTGCTCCTGACGCTGAATCTCGACGCGATCGGACAGATGTCCTGCAACCCGGCGGTCGGGGGCACGGCCAAGGGCCACTTGGTGCGTGAGATCGATGCGCTCGGTGGCGAGATCGGGCGCAACACCGATCGGACGGCCATCCAGTTCAAGACGCTCAACGCCTCGCGCGGTCCCGCTGTGCGGTCAACCCGCGCCCAGTGCGACCGGGCGCTCTACCGGGCCGCGATGAAGCAGACGGTCGAGTCGCAGCCAGGGCTCGATGTCCGGCAGGGGCAGGCCGCCGGATTCCTGATGGAGGCCGGCCGGGTGACCGGGGTCGTCGACCAGCTCGACGGGCGATATCCAGCGCGGGCGGTGGTCGTGACCGCCGGGACGTTCCTGCGTGGGCTGATGCACGTCGGGCTCCGGCGCCAGAACGCCGGGCGGGCCGGCGAAGCCGCGTCGATCGACCTGTCGAACGCGCTCCGGGATCTCGGCCTCTCGCTGGGCCGGCTCAAGACCGGGACCTCGCCGCGCCTGCGTCGATCGACGATCGACTTCGACCGGCTCGAGGCGCAGGTGGGCGACCCCGCCCCCTGGCCGTTTCACTGGCGGACGACGACGCTCCCGCTTCCGCAGGTCGCATGCCACGTCACGTACACCACGCCCCGGACCCATCAGATCATCCTGGATAACCGAGATCGCTCCCCACTCTACTCCGGCGCCATCGAGGCGACCGGCGTCCGCTACTGTCCGTCGATCGAGGACAAGGTCATCCGCTTCGCGGACCGCGACCGGCATCAGGTGATCCTCGAGCCCGACGGCCTTGCGACGGAGGAGATCTACGCCAATGGCATCTCGACGAGCTTCCCCGTCGACGTCCAGCAGGCGTTCGTGACCTCGATTCCGGGACTCGAGCGGGCGGAGCTCATGCGGCCGGGCTATGCGATCGAGTACGACTTCGCCCATCCGACCCAGCTCGGCCCGACGCTCGAGTGTCGAGCCGCGCCCGGTCTGTACCTGGCCGGCCAGATCAACGGCACCACCGGGTACGAGGAGGCGGCGGCACTCGGACTCTGGGCGGGAATCAACGCGGCGTGCGCGGTCCTTGGCCGTGAGCCCTTTCTCCCCGACCGGTCCGAGGCGTACCTGGCGGTGCTTGTCGACGATCTCGTCACCAGGGGGACGCTCGAGCCGTATCGCATGTTCACGTCGCGGGCCGAGTACCGGCTCCTGCTGCGCGAGGACAATGCGGAGCTGCGTCTGGCCGGGTACGGCCACCGGCTCGGCCTGGTGTCGGCGGAGCGATTCGAGTCGATCGAGGCGCGCCGTATGCGCATCGCCGCCGAGCTCGAGCGGCTCCGGGGCGTGCGGACCGGCGGCACGCCCCGGATTCAGATCCTGCGCCGGCCGGAGGTGACCTACGCCGAGCTGACCCGCGACGACCCCGCCGCGGTGACCGACCCGCTGGTGACCCGGCAGGTCGAGGTGTCGGCGAAGTACGAAGGCTACATCCATCGGATGCTCGAGGAGATCGGCCGGTTTCGCCGGCTCGAGGAGCGGCTCATCCCACCGGACCTCGAGTACGGGGCCGTGCCGGGCCTGACGACCGAGATTCGCGAGCGACTCGCGGCCGTGCGGCCGCGGTCGCTCGGTCAGGCTGGGCGGGTGCCGGGCGTGACGCCGGCAGCCCTGTCGATCCTGTCCGTCTGGTGCCATCGAGTCCAGTCGGACGCGAGGCGCGCCGCGCCCAGCGGCTGACCTCGTCACGTATCGTTCTCGCTGGGGTCCGATCCGCGACCACGCGGCCCGCATCTGACCTGCCACGTTTGGGAACAGGTCCCCGAGGCGCTCGCCGCAGACCGCTGACCCAGATCCGATGCGCGGTGCCGCGAAGTGCAGCCAACCCCTCGAGACTTGCGAGGCCGCCCAGGTGAAGAGGCGCGTCTGGGGTCTCGGGCGGCGTCGGGACGCCGTTCTCGGCGGGCCGTGTTCATGCTAGTGTGAACCTGGCATGCGGCTCGCCTCGAAGATGTTCCTGGCGTCGTCGCTCGTGATTCTGGTGCTGGTTGGGGTCGCCGTGTGGAGCCTGCTCGCGGTCGATCGCCTCGTCTCCGGGCACCGGGCCATCGCGACCCAGACCTGGCCGGCCCTGCGACTGCAGGGGACGCTTCGCGACTCGCTGCTCACGCTGGTCCGCCTCGAGTCTCGGTACCTGGTCCTGAGGGATCCGGCGTACCTGACGCTCTGGGACGAGCGGGCCGCACGGACTCAAGGCGATCTCAACCTGGTCAGCCGCTTCCTGACGACCAAGGACGAGCGGCTACGGCTCGCCCAGATCGTGAGGGCGTTTGGCGAGTACGAGGCGGCGGTCCAGACCGAGCGAACCCTGTTGCAGCGCGGGCGGATTCCGCAGGCGATCCATCTGTCCGAGACGCGCGCGCGCGAAGCCTCGGAGCGGGTCGAGGCGGAGGTCGATGGGCTCATCGAGGCTACCCAGACCGTGCTGGAGCGGGCCCAGTCCGAGGCCGGCCGGCTCGAGGGGCGCACCTGGACGGCCGTCGTGGTCGCGCTCCTGGTCGCGCTGGTGCTTGCCCTCGCCGGCACCGCGGCCATCGCGCACCGGATGACCCGCTCCCTCAGGCGGCTGGTCGGGGCGACCGCATCGGTCGGCGCCGGATCCTTCAAGGGATCGCTGGCCATCGCGAGCCGGGACGAGATCGGCGATCTGGCGCGCTCGTTCAACACGATGGTGCGCCGGCTGCACGAGGCGGAGGCAATGAAGGAGGAGTTCTACTCGACGATCTCGCACGAGCTTCGCTCGCCGATCGCGTCGGTGCGCGAGGCCGCGCAGCTGCTCCACGAGGGGGTGCCCGGGCCCTTGACCGCCAAGCAGGCGCGGCTCGTGCTGATCATCGAGCACAGCACAGACCGCCTCCTGCGGCTGGTCAATCAGGTGCTCGATCTCTCGCGGCTGCGAGCCGGGGTGCTCCCGCTCGAGCGTCGGTGGTTCGAGGTCACCCGCGCCATGGGCCGCGCGGTCGAGGAGCTCCGGCTCCAGGCCGACGAACGCGGGGTCACGCTCTCCCGTGAGGTCGGGCCGGGCACCTTCGGGGTGGTGGGCGACGAGGATCGGATCGTTCAGGTGCTCGTCAACCTCATCTCGAACGGTATTCGATTCACCCCGACCGAGGGAACCGTCACGGTGCGGCTCATCGATGTCGGTTCAGAGATCGAGATTCATGTCGAGGACACCGGTGTCGGAATCCCCGCCGAGGCCCTCCCGCACGTGTTCGAGCGGTTCCATCAAGCTCACAGCGGCCGCGGCGGGGCCGGGCTCGGGCTCGCCATCGTACGGGCCATGGTGACGGCGCACGGTGGTCGTGTCCTGGTCGAATCGCAAGAGGGCAAAGGGACGCGGTTCACCGTCGCTCTTCCAAGAAAGGGGGCCGAACAGTGACGCGAGGGCTTGCCGATGTCGCCGGTGTAGGTCTGATTTTGCTAGGGTGCACCATCGCTCCTCCGCCGCCGCCCGTGCCAGAGCCACCCATCGTGATCACGCCCGAGGTGTCCCCGGAGCACCTCCGCGCCCAGGCCACCCTCGCGCGCGCCGACGACGAGCTCATTGCGGGCAATTACCGAGCGGCCATCGCCGTCTACGATCACTTCCTGGAGCTGGCGCCGGACGACAAGGCAGCCTCCCGCGCTCAGGCCATCCGGGCGAGCATCGACCGGCTGCTCAGCACGCAGACGGCGGCCCGACGGCTCGAGCACGACGCCGCCCATCTCGAGGACGAGATCGAGCAGCTGCGCGGCCAGCTCACCGCATCGCGGAAGGAAGCGGCCCGGCTCCGGGCGGACATCGATCAGCTGAAGCAGTTGGCGGCTGACCTGGAGCGGCTCAAGGTCGTCAAGGCCGACCTCGAGCGGCTGAAGGAGTTGGACCTTCGCCTCGAACGCCGCGCCCGCTGACCCATGACCGCCTCATCAAGGCCATGAAAAGCCAAGTCCTCATCGTCGACGACGACGCCTCGATGCTCGAGGTGCTCGAGATGCGGCTCCAGGCCATGGGCCTCGGCGTCACCGCGGCCAAAAGTGCGCGCGACGCGCTCACCACCGTCGGCGCCCGGAGCTTCGACGTGGCGCTCTTCGACCTCCGGATGGAGCCGGTCGACGGCATCACTCTGATGGAGGAGGTGCACCGGACCCAGCCGCGGCTGCCGGTTCTGATCATGACCGCGCACGGAACCATCGAGACGGCGGTCCAGGCGGTGCAGCGCGGCGCGTTCGACTATCTGACCAAGCCCTTCGTGCGCGATGAGCTCCGGACGAAGCTCCGGCGCGCCCTGTCCGAACGCCGCTGGGCGCGCGACCGCGAGCGGCTGCGTGCCGTGGGCGACATCCTCGCGTCGTCCGGCGTGATGGAGCGCATCCTGGGCGCGGTGGCTCAGGCCGCGGTCGAGACGACCGAGGCCGAGTGCTGTGTCGTGTTCCTGCTGGAGAAGAGCGAGCTGATGCCGATGGCCATCGCCGGGTCGGCGGGACGTCCGATCGAGCCCCTGCGCGCGGCGGGCGCCCGCGCCATCCAGACCGGCGCGCTGACGACCCTTGCCAGCTCGGACGGGCGGATGACGTTGGCGGCGCCGCTGTTCGTGGACGGGGGGTCCGCCGGCGCCCTCGTCATCGAGGCGCCTCCTCGGGTCGAGCCCACCAACGACGACCTCGAGCTCCTCGCGCTCTTCTCGTCGCAGGCCGCGGTCGCCATCAAGAACACGAACGAGCTGTCCCGCCTGCGCAGCGGCGCGCTGGCGGCGCTCGGCCGGATGGCGGCCCAGGTCGCCCACGAGCTGAAGAACCCGCTCGGCGGCCTGAAGCTCTACGCGCGGCTGCTCGAGCAGCGCCTGCTCGCCGCCGGCGACCCCGACGGTCACGAGATCGCCGTCAAGATCGGCAAGGCAATCGACCATCTGGCCGAGCTGGTGACCGAGATCACCGCGTACGGGCGCTCGCCGGAACTGCGACGAGCCCCGACGGACTTGACCGCGCTCCTGAACGATTGCCTCGCCCTCGGCCAGGATCGGGTCGCGGAACGGAACATCCAGATCATTCACGACTACGCGAGCGACTGTCCGTCGGCCATGCTGGACGAGCGCGCCCTCCGGAAGGTGTTCCTCAACCTGATCCTGAACGGACTCGAGGCCATCGAGTCCGAGGGTGTCCTCTCCATCCGAAGCCGGTTCGACGGCGATTGCATCGAGGTCTCGATCGAGGACACCGGCTGTGGGATGAGCCAGGAAACTCAATCGCGGATCTTCGATCTCTTCTTCACGACGAAGCCGAACGGGACCGGGCTCGGAATGGGAATTGCCCGATCCGTGGTGGACCAGCACGGTGGCCGGATGACGATTGACAGCACGCCGGGTCGGGGAACCCGGGTGTCCGTTCACCTCCCGGTCCTGCCCGTCGAGGCCGATGGCCCGGGTCCCGGCCGGGGGGCGTCATGACCCGCGAGGGAGGTGCCGATACCGAGATGAGGGGCGGGCGATGAAGCAGGCCAGGGTGCTGGTTGTCGACGATGAGCCGACCATAGCCGATGGGCTTCGCATGGTCCTGACCGCCGAGGGCTCCCGGGTCCGCGTGGCCGGGAGCACTGCGGCCGCGCTCGCCGAGCAAGGCGAGCACGACTTCGAGCTGGCGGTCGTCGATATGGTGCTGCCGGACGGCGATGGGCTCCGGCTTCTTCGCGAGCTGAAGACCCGTGATCCGACGCTCGAGGTCATCGTGGTGACGGCTCACAGCTCGATTCCCAAGGCGATCGAGGCGATCAAGGAAGGCGCCTTCTACTTCGTCGGCAAGCCGTTCGATCCCGCCGAGCTGATCGCCCTGGCCGGCAAGGCGCTGGAGCGCCGGCGGCTGGTCGCCGAGACCTCGGACCTTCGCCGGCGGCTGATCGAGCAGGCGGCCGACGGCGAGATCCTTGGCAGCGCGCCGTCCATGCAACGGGTCTTCGAGCTCGTCGCCGCCGTCGCGGACACCGACGCGAGCGTGCTGATTGTGGGCGAGAGCGGGACCGGCAAGGAGCTCGTCGCCAACGCCATTCACGAGCAGAGCGCCCGGCGCGACGGGCCCTGGGTCAAGATCAACTGCGCGGCGCTGCCGGAACACCTGATCGAGTCCGAGCTGTTCGGGCACATGCGCGGCGCGTTCACCGGCGCCTTGACCGATAAGGTCGGCCTGCTCGAAGAAGCCAACCGCGGGTCGGTGTTGCTGGACGAGATCACCGAGATGCCCGTCGACCTCCAGGCGAAGCTGCTCCGGGTGCTCGAGGACCGGACCTTCAGGCGCATCGGCGGCGCCAAGTCGGTCTCGAGCGACTTCCGGCTCATCTCGTCTACCAATCGGACCCCGGAACAGGCGGCCAAGGACGGAAAGCTCCGCTACGATCTGTACTTCCGAATCAACACCGTCACGATCGAGATCCCGCCGCTGCGGGACCGAGGCGAGGATATCCCGGTCCTGGCGAAGGCGTTTCTGGCGAGGTATCGGAGCAAGCACGCGCGATCGGTCGAGGCCATCTCGCCGGATGCGTTCCGGCAGCTGCTCGCGTATGCGTGGCCCGGCAACGTCCGAGAGCTTCAGCATGCCATCGAGCGCGCGATTCTGGTTGCCCGTGGGCGGGAGATCGGTCCGGCGGATTTGCCAAGCTCGATCAGCGGGGGTGCCGCTGCCACTGCCGACAGCGACGTGATCCCGGGTTCCCTGGAGGATATCGAACGCACGTCGATTCTGCGCGCGCTGGAGTCGACCCGGTGGAACAAGCAGGCGGCGGCGGTGGTCCTCGGGCTCCGGAGGCCGACTCTGTACTCCAAGATGCGGAAGCACAACATCCCACAGCGCCGGTCGTAGCTCCCCCTCTCATCACCCGCGTACAGGCTGTCATTTATCCGACAAGACCGTGACGCTGGGTGTCTTGCAACTCATTGTTCTCACATCGAATGCGAAACAGGCATGATTATTGCTGTCGCGCGGGGGCATGATTGATGGCCAAGACCAGCGCCCCACGCTGCTGGTCATTGACGACGAGCCCTCCTGGAGGACCCTCTACCGACTGGAGTTCGAGGACCGCTTCCACGTTGTCGAGGCAGCTGATGGGCGCGATGGTCTCGAGAAGCTCCAGCGTATCGAGCCCGATCTCGTCATCCTGGACCTGAGCATGCCACGGATGGACGGCCTGGCCTTCCTGGCATGGCTGAGAGAGCGTGGCGTCGAAGTCCCCGTCATTGTATGCACCGCCGTCGCCCATGAAGCGCAGACCTTGGCGCGGAACGGGGTGTGTGTGGTGTGCAAGAGCCCGGACCTGACCGAGCTCTGGCGGGCCGTTCAGTCGCTGGCGCCAGCCGCCTGAGGCTGATTCCCCGTCGACGGGAGTCGAGGGGGGCCTCGGCAAGCCCCGCGGTCTCCAACTGCCACGCATCTCCGACAGGCGCCTAGGCTGCCGATCCGGCGTGCACCAACGGAGCTTATGCCTATTCCTTAGGCATCGGCGCTACAATTTCAACAGCCTTTAGTCCGTAACCTACTGATTTATCTCCACGCGATGGAGAATTCTTGATCCGGCATTCTTTTTGCTAACCAGGGCTGCCGCGGGAGGGCGAAATGAAAAAGGTCGAAGCGATCATCAAGCCGTTCAAACTCGATGATGTCAAGGAAGCGCTCACGAGCATCGGTGTCGTCGGGATGACGGTCTCGGAAGTCCGGGGCTTCGGTCGCCAGAAAGGCCACACCGAGCTCTACCGAGGAGGGGAGTACACGATCGACTTCCTCCCCAAGATCAAGGTGGAGGTGGTCGTGCCCGATCACCTCGTGGCGAAGGTCTCCGAGATCGTCGCCGGCGCCGCGAAGACGGGAAACATCGGCGATGGGAAGATCTTCGTGCATCCGGTCGAGACCGCGATCCGGATCCGAACCGGCGAACGCGACGAGGGGGCGCTATGAAACGCTTCTGGCCGCTCGGCATACTGGCACTCACTGCCGCGGGAATCCTGGCTGGACCGGCGTGCACTCTCGCTCAGCAGGCGGCGACGGAAACGCCGGCGGCCGCGGAGCAGCCGGCCGCCGTTCCGGCGCCCGACGCCCCGACCATCGACAAGGGCGATACCGCCTGGATGCTGACGAGCACCGCTCTTGTCCTGCTCATGACCGCTCCGGGGCTCGCCCTGTTCTACGGCGGCATGGTCCGGCAGAAGAACGCCCTGGCGACCCTGATGCAGAGCTTCATCATCCTCTGCGTGATCTCGGTCCAGTGGATCCTCTGGGGATACAGCCTCGCGTTCGGCCCTGACAAGGGCGGCATCATCGGAGGGCTCGAGTGGGTGGGGCTGCGCGGGGTCGGGGTGGAGCCGTTCGCGACCTATTCGAAGACCATTCCCCATCAGGCCTTCATGCTGTTCCAGATGATGTTCGCGGTGATCACGCCCGCCCTGATCACCGGCGCGTTCGCCGAGCGGAAGAAGTTCTCGACGTTCCTCGTCTTCACGCTGCTGTGGGCGACCCTCGTCTATGATCCGCTGGCCCACTGGGTGTGGGCTGACGGCGGCTGGCTCCGGAAGCTCGGCGCCCTGGACTTCGCGGGCGGCACGGTGGTCCACATCTCGTCAGGGGTGTCGGCGCTGATCTGCGCGATCGTCATCGGGAAGCGGCGGGGCTTCGGCCACCAGCCGATGCAGCCGCACAACCTCCCGATGACCGTGATGGGTGCCGGCCTGCTGTGGTTTGGTTGGTTCGGCTTCAATGCGGGCAGCGCTCTCGAGGCCAATGGCCTGGCGGTGAGCGCCTTCACCGCCACCAACACTGGCGCCGCGGCCGCCGCCCTTGGATGGATGTTCACCGAGTGGATATCGCGCGGCAAGCCGACCGTGCTGGGCGCCGCGTCGGGCGCCGTGGCCGGCCTCGTCGCGATCACCCCGGCGTCCGGCTTCGTGGGACCGCTTGCCTCGCTCGTCATCGGGGCTGTCGCGGGATTTCTCTGCTACAACGCGTGCAACCTGAAGACGAAGCTCGGCTACGACGACTCGCTCGACGTGGTCGGCGTACACGGCGTCGGCGGGACCTGGGGTGCCCTGGCCACCGGGCTGTTCGCCTCCAAGGCCGTCAACGCCGCCGGCGCTGACGGGCTCTTTCACGGCAATCCCGGTCAGCTGTGGACGCAGATCATCGCGGTCGTGGTCACCTGGGTCCTCGCGATCGTCGGCACGTTCGTCATCCTGAAGGTCCTCGACGCGGTCATGGGGCTCAGGGTGAAGGACGAGGAGGAGATGGCCGGGCTGGACGTGTCATTGCACTCCGAGACCGCCTACGCCCTGAGTGGCTCGACCTACGGCGAGCTCACCGGGGGCGGCGCCTTCGCCGAGGCGGCGCGGGCGGCGGAGGCGAAGGCCCGTCACGCGCATTGACTCGGACCTGGGAAATCGCCTAGAGTTTGACCTTCACATCGTGCCAAGGAGGCGCACTGGATGACCCCGAAAGACGTCCTGAAGCTGGCCAAGGAGAAGGGAGCCCGCATCGTCGATCTGCGATTCATCGACCTGCCAGGCCTGTGGCAGCATTTCTCGATTCCGGTCTCCGAGCTGAAAGAGGACATCTTCGAGGAGGGGCTCGGGTTCGACGGGTCGTCGATTCGCGGCTTCCAGACGATCGACGAGTCCGACATGCTCCTACTTCCGGACCCGACCACCGCCGTCATGGACCCCTTCACCGCCGTGCCGACGCTGGTGCTGATCTGCAACGTGCGGGACCCCATCACCGGTAAGTGGTACACGCGGGATCCCCGGTACATCGCCCAGAAGGCCGAGGCGTATGTGAAGAAGACCGGGACCGCCGACACCGTCTACATCGGCCCCGAGCTTGAGTTCTTCTTCTTCGACTCCATCCGCTTCGACCAGGGCTATCAGTGCGGTTACTACTACATCGATTCGGAAGCGGGCTTCTGGAACGCGGGGAAGGAAGGCACCGACGAGCGGCCGAACCTCGGCTACAAGCCGCGCTACAAGCAGGGCTATTTCCCGGTGCCGCCGATGGACAAGTTCCAGGACATCCGGTCTGACATGGTCTTGGCGCTGGAGAGCGTCGGGGTCCGCGTGGAGGTCCACCATCACGAGGTGGCGACCGGTGGACAGACGGAAGTGGACATGCGCTTCGACACGCTCACCAAGATGGCGGACAAGGTCCTCTGGTACAAGTACTGCGCCAAGAACACCGCCAAGAAGTGGGGAAAGACCGCCACCTTCATGCCCAAGCCGCTCTTTCAGGACAACGGCTCGGGGATGCATACCCACCAGTCACTGTGGAAGAACGGGAAGAACCTCTTCTATGAGCGGGGCGGCTATGCGGATATCTCCAAGACCTGCCTTTACTACATCGGCGGGATCCTGAAGCACGCGCCGGCCCTGCTGGCGCTGATCGCGCCCAGCACCAACTCGTACAAGCGGCTGGTGCCAGGGTACGAGGCGCCCATCAACCTGGTCTACAGCCAGCGGAACCGGTCGGCGTGTATCCGGATCCCGGTGTACTCGAAGAGCGAGGGGGCCAAGCGCATCGAGTTCCGCACGCCCGACAATACCTGCAATCCCTACCTCTCGTTCGCGGCGTGCCTGATGGCGGGGCTCGACGGGATCGCGAACAAGATCGATCCCGGCAAGCCGGTCGACAAGGACCTGTACGAGCTGCCGCCGGCGGAGCAAAAGAAGATCAAGCAGCTTCCCGGGTCGCTCGATGTCGTGCTCGACAACTTGGAGAAGTCGCACGATTGGCTGCTCAAGGGCGATGTGTTCACGCCGGACGTCATCGAGACCTGGCTCGAGTACAAGCGAAAGAACGAGGTCGACCCGATTCGCCTGCGGCCGCATCCGTGGGAGTTCGCCTTGTATTTCGACATCTAACCCGGTCGGAGGGGGCCTCGACGGCCCCCTGCGGCCCCCCCTGCGCCCCCCCTGGAGGTTGCGCGGCGAAACCCGAGCTCGACCCGCCGCGGCTGGCCCACCCTTCGCTCCGACGGTTTCGAGATCCCTGGGGGTGGTCCTTCCGAACGACCGAGCAGTCGTGCGCGGGCCCAGGGGCTCCGCGACGCGCGCGCTTTCGCCGGGAGGTCAGTCGATGTAGGAGCTGTCGTCGCCGAGGGGGCGGTCCCAGAACCGACGCCCACACTCGACGCAATGGTAGGGACGGGTGCCCAAGAGCCGCAGAGCCCAGCGCTCGAACAGTCCCTTCCGGTGGTCGCGTCTGACGAGGTCGCTTCCGCAGTGGGGGCACTGGTGGAAGCGGTCGGATGTCGCCTCGCCGGTCACGTTCGCCACGTCAGCGAGACCGCAGACCGCGGTCGCCCGATTCCCGACCGGTCACTTCGTCACCCATCGCCGCCCCCGGCTCGGCGCGCGACCACGATGCGTCGCATCTGACATGCCGGAAGGCGCCGGACCGCCCTGTATAATCGGATCGTGCCCGTCTCCCGCCGGTACCAGCTCCAATCGGAGGAGGGGAACCGTCTCATCGACCGTCTGCTCGACGCCGTGGGGGTTCGCCCCGAAACTCGGACCTACTTCGCCCACATGCTCACGACCGTGCTGAAGCTGGCCGAGGATGGCACGGCCCGCGGCGACCTCAAGATCGTTTCGACGGCGCTGAAGGAGCTGCGATACGCCTTCAAGGTATTCGCGCCGTATGGCGAGGTTCCGAAGGTGACCATCTTCGGGTCGGCGCGCATCCCGAGCGAGGCGCCGGGGGCGGTCGCCGCGCGCGAGTTCGGCCGCCGGATGGTGCAGGCCGGCTGGATGGTCGTGACCGGGGCCGGGGCCGGTATCATGGGTGCGGCGCAGGAAGGGGCGGGAGGCGAGCGGAGCTTCGGTCTGAACATCCGGCTGCCGTTCGAGCAGGAGGCGAACCCGTGGATCGCCGCGGACCCGAAGCTGATCACGTTCAAGTACTTCTTCACGCGCAAGCTGTTTCTCATCAAGGAAGCGAGCGCCATTGCGCTCTTTCCCGGCGGCTACGGCACCGGCGACGAGGTCTTCGAGGCGCTGACGCTGCTCCAGACCGGGAAGTCCGCGATCGTGCCAGTGGTCCTGGTCGATGTCGGCCCAATGCCGTTCTGGCGCCCGTGGGAGCGCTTCGTGCGTGAGCACCTGGTCGGACAGGGCCTCATCGACCCCACCGATCTGTCGCTCTTTCGCATCGTCGACAGGGTCGAGGACGCGGTCCAGGAGATCCTGGGCTTCTATCGCGTCTATCACTCGGCGCGGCTCGTCGGCGATGCCGTCGTGCTGCGATTGCACCACGCGCTGTCGGATGCGACGCTTCGGGAGATCCAGCATCGGTTCGGTGACATCCTCAAGGGCCCTGTCGACCACCTATCCGGTCCGTTGCCCGAGGAAGAGGGTCTCTACCCGGACCTACCGCGTCTCGTCTTGCCGTTCAGTCGCTCGCACTACGGGCGCCTCCGGCAGCTCGTCGATCTCGTCAATACCCAGTAGATTACCCGGAGCTGGTTTGGCCCCCCGTTTGAGCTTTCCCACGGTGGCCGCCCGGGAGGGCGAGGCGAGCCTCCGCGGCGAGGGGAGCGACGACCGCTTCTCGCGCGCGCCGCAGGGCGGCCCGACGCTCTTCGAGCAGAGCGGCGCCGGCGAGCGCAGCGAGACCGCCGCGAGGCGAGGCCCGAATGGATCGAGCCGTGAGCTCGGACGCTCGAAACGGCCATCCGACCCGGTGGCGGCTCTCTCCGACCGGCGCCTAGTCTAGTCGGGCTCGGGGCGCTCCTCGCTCGCCTGGCACTCCGTGCAGACATAGGTCCGGAAGACCACCTTCCGGTGCGGGTCGCGCCGCAGTGTCCACGGGATCACGGCCAGCCGCCCACAGCGGGCGCAACGCTCCGGCGCGGCACCCGGCGCGAGGTCCGACGGCAGCCAGGGAACCTTCGCCAGCATGACGCCGGTATAGTATCAAGCGAACGACTTGGTATGCCACTCGGCATCTGGGGTCCGTGGAATCGGTCGAGGCCGCTTCACGCGGCACGGAATCGCCAACCGCCGAACACCGTCCCTGAATCGGCGGGCTCGATTCACTTCTACAAGATACCCTCGACCTGGAGCGCGTAGAGCCGGCGATAGAGTCCATCGAAGCCCAGCAGCTCGTCGTGGCGGCCGACCTCGGCGATCCGACCGGCGTGGATCACGACGATCCGGTCGGCGTGCCGGACCGTGGCCAGCCGATGGGCGATCACGAGCACCGTGCGATTGCGGATGAGCTCCGAGAGCGCCTGCTGGACCAGGAACTCGTTCTCGGCGTCGAGGTCCGACGTCGCCTCGTCCAGGATCAGGATGGGCGGGTCTTTCAGAAACGCGCGCGCGATCGCCACGCGCTGGCGCTGACCACCGGAGAGACGGACGCCGCGCTCGCCCACGCGCGTGTCGTAGCCGCGAGGCAGCGCCGTGACGAATTCGTGCGCCTGGGCGAGCCGCGCCGCCTCGCTGATCTCCCGCGCCGTCGCGCCGGCCCGGCCGTAGCCGATGTTGTAGCCGATGGTCTCGCTGAACAGGAAGGGATCCTGGGTCACGATGCCGATCTGCTCGCGGAGCGAGTCCACGGTCAGTTCCCGCAGGTCGCGGCCGTCGATCTGGATGCGCCCGCCGGTGACATCGTGGAACCTGGGCAACAGGTCCATCAGGGTCGACTTTCCGGCCCCGCTCATCCCGACGAACGCCACCACCTCGCCCTTCGGGACCGTCAGGGAGATTTCGCTGAGTACGTCGATGTCGGCGTCAGGGTAGCGAAACGACGCGGCATCGAACGTGATGCGGTCGGCGAACCCCGTGAGCCGGCTGGCCGTCGGGGCGTCGACGATCGCGGGCGGGGTGTCGAGGATCTCGAAGACACGCTCGACCGACGCCCGCGACTGCTGCACCAGGTTCACCATGCGCGAGAGCTGGCGCACCGGTGCGTAGAGCAGGAGCACGGCCGCGGTGAACGAGAAGAACGCCCCGGGAGTGAGCGTGCCGTGCAGGACCTGGCGCCCGCTGTACCAGAGGGCGCCCACGAGCCCGATGGCGCCGATGACCTCCATGAGGGGCTCGGTCACCTGATCCATTCGATGGTCCTTGAGTGCGAGGCCCAGCAGGCGGTTGTTGACGGAGTCGAACCGTTGCCGGTCGTGCTGCTCGCGCCCGAAGGCCTTGACGATCTTCGAGCCGGCGAACGATTCGTGCAGCAGAACGTTCAGCTCGGCGATCTTCTCCTGGGAGCGCCGGTTGATGACGTAGAGCCGACGGCTGATGGTCCGGATCGTGAGCCCGATGAAGGGGAGCACTGCGACCGCGATCAGGGCCAGGACCCAGTCCCGAACGAACATGACGACGACCAGCACCACGACCGTTCCGACCTGGCGCACGGCGTTGACGAGGACACTTGACGACAGGCGCGCCATCCGGGCCACGTCGGTGATGACGCGACTCATCAGCTCGGCGGAGTGGCGCGACGCGAAGAACGACAGCGGCATGCGCTGGAGGTGACGATACAAGTCGCCGCGGATCGTCGCCACGATCCGCTCTCCCACCGCCGCCATGAGGTAGGCCTGGCCGAACCGCGCGCATCCCTTCAGCAGATACGCTCCGAGCAGCCCGAGCGGGATGAGCCAGAGCATCGTGGCATCACGCTTGACGAAGATCTCGTCCATCGCCGGCTTCACGAGCCACGCGATCCCGCCCTCGGCGGCCGCTCCGATCAGGGCCAGGACGGCGCCAGCGGCGAGCGCGAGCCAGTATGGCCGCAGGTAAGGGAGGAGCCGCCGGAGGTGAGCGAGTCGTGTCGTCACGGGTTCTGGGGTACTCGGAGGGGGGCTTCGCCCCCCTTCCGAACCTCCCCCCAGAGAACGGATAGCGCCGGCGTGGCAGTGCGAAGCGAGCCGCCGGCGAGCCCGAGCCCCGGATTTCCGAACGGCGCTCGAACACGTTGGGTACGTCGGATGGGGTCCTCCGAACGTTTCCTCCCCGGTGACGAAGGCGAGGACGCCACCCGCGGTCCGGCTGATCCCAGCGTGTCGGGCCGGAGCGAGAGGAGAATCGCCGTCACGGCGTGGGCGCTCGGCCGTCGTTGGATGACAGCAGCCGATCGTACCGGCCGCGGTAGTAGACCAGAGGATGCCCGTCTCCGACCGTCGACGCCTCGACGCGTCCGACCACGATCGTGTGGTCGCCGCCGGGATACGTGGAGACCTTCGCGCACTCGATGTGCGCGAGCGCCCCCTCGATGAGCGGAAGACCGAGCGAGCCGGGAACGTGCCGCAGCCCGTCGAACTTGTCCTCGAATACGGCCGAGGCGAACCGCCGGGACAGATGCTCCTGGTGCGACCCGAGGACGTTGACGGCGAAGAGGTCGGCGGTGTCGAAGGCCGCGTAGCAGCGCGCCTTCAGGTCGACGCACGACAGCACGAGCGGCGGCTCGAGCGAGACCGAGGTGAAGGCGCTCGCGGTGAGTCCGACCGGGCGGCCGGCGTGGTCACGCGTCGTGAGGATCGTCACGCCGCTGGCGAAATGGCCCAGTACGCGGCGGAACTCGTCGATGCCGATCACGAGTGGGTTGTATCAAGCCGGGCCGTCAAATGCAAGGTTCGGGGCGGTTGTCGACGTCCTTGACGCCCCGGGATGCCCTTTCTATAGTGGACGGCGTGGTGACGGAGGCGGCTGTCCTCGGTGCGCTGCGCACGATTCAGGATCCCGACCGGCACCAGGACCTTGTCTCCCTTGGCCTCGTGACGGACCTCGTGATCGAGGGCTCGCACGTGTCCCTCACCCTCGCCTTCACGACCCAGCCACCCGCCACCAAGGCCGAGCTGCACAGCGCGGCGCGCCGGCGCCTCGCCGAGCTGAGCGGGGTGACGCACGTCTCGGTCAAGATGGGATCGGCTTCCCGTGCCGGGACCGGGCCGGTGCACGCCCCCGCTCCGGGCCCGGCGGCGCCGACGGCTCCGCTCATTCCCCAGGTGTCGCACACGATCGCCGTGTCTTCCGGCAAGGGCGGCGTCGGCAAGTCGACCGTGGCGGTGAATCTCGCGCTCGCCCTCCGGCAGACCGGCGCCGAGATCGGCATCGTGGACGCCGACGTCTACGGGCCGGACGTGCCGCTCATGCTCGGTGCGCGAGGCCGGCCGGGGATGTTCGAGAACCGGATCATTCCGGTGGAGGCACACGGCGTCAAGATGATGTCGATCGGGCTCCTGGTGGACCCGAAGGAGCCGCTGATCTGGCGCGGCCCCATGCTGCACTCGTTCATCCAGCAGATGCTTCGTGACGTGAACTGGGGCCCGCTCGACTACCTGGTGTTCGACATGCCGCCCGGCACCGGCGACGCCCAGCTCTCGCTCTCCCAGGTCATTCCGCTCACCGGCGCGGTGATGGTGACGACGCCCCAGGAGGTGTCGCTGGTCGATGTTCGGAAGGCGCTGGCGATGTTCCGGAAACTCAACGTGCCGTTGCTGGGCGTCGTCGAGAACATGAGCGGCTTCGTGTGCCCGCACTGCGGGGAGAAGAGCGCGATCTTCGGCACGAGCGGTGGGGCGCGCATCGCGGAGGAGTACGGCATCCCGTTGCTCGCCCAGCTGCCGCTGGATCCGGAGACCCGCGTGGGCGGTGACGAGGGGACGCCCATCACGGTGCGCCGCCCCCACTCGTCGCAGGCCGCCGCGTTCCGCGAGCTGGCGCAGGCCGTGATGGCGGCGGTGCGGGCGGCGCCGCCCCCGCTCCCCTCGATCGGCTAACCCACCATGTGGCAATCGGCCCTGCAACTCGCCCCGCACGATCTCGGAATCAGGGCTGCGGCTCGATCGATTCGGGCCTCGCCTCGCGGCGCGCTCGCAAGCTCGCGGCCGGCGCTCAGCTCGAACTGCGGGCTCGCCTCGCACGACCGCGGCGACGACTAGCATTGGCGGGCCGGCTCATCGTCCCGGTCTTCCCTCTGCCAGAGCTGACGTTCTTCCCGCACACCCTGCTGCCCCTGCACATCTTCGAGGCCCGCTACCGGGCCCTGGTCATCGACGCGATCGCGCGTGACAAGCGGCTCGCGGTGGTCGGGCTCAGGCCGGGCTACGAGCCAGCCTACGCGGGCAAGCCGGCGGTCTACCCCGTGGGGGGTGTCGGCACGATCGTGCGCTGGGAACGTCTCGCGACCGGTCGCTTCAACATCCTGGTGAGGGGCGAGGCCAGGGCCCGCATCGAGCGCGAGCTGCCGACCGATACCCTCTACCGGGTGATGGCCCTCCGCTCCCTTGACGAGACACCGCCCCCGGGTGACGTGCGCGCGCAGATCCAACGGATCCGAGAGCTGTGTCATCGCCTGCTCAGCGCGCTGGGGCGTCCCCATGACCTCCTCGCCCCCGCCCTGGAGGAGTCACAGGAGCCGGGCGCGATCGCAGACCAGGTGGCCTCCGCGGTTCTTCCCGACGCAAGCCTCCGGCAAGAGCTGCTCGAGACCCTGGACGTCGCGACGCGCGTGGAGCGTGTGGTCGATGCGCTCGAGGGCATCGTCCGCCATGTGACGCGCGAGCGCGAGCCGTGAGACCGACCGCGCGCGTGCGCTCCTGGTTCGTGGCCGCCATTGTCCTTCTCCTCCTGCTGGCGAGCGGGCCGCCGCTGGTGGACGCCCGCAGCTGGGCGTGGCTCGGCGTGAGGATCCGCGATCTGTCCGAGTTCGAGATGGAGGACATCTCCCGGCGCCATGGCATCCGGGAGGGGTACGGGGTCGTGATCGTGGGGGTGGTCGAGGACTCGCCGGCCGAGCGAGCGGGGATCCAGGGCGGGGATATCGTCGTCGCGCTGGGCGCTCGCCCCATCGTCGACACGCGGACGTTCCAGCGCTTGATCGGCGTGACGCCGGTCGGGACCAGCGTCCGGCTGACCCTGCTCCGACGCGAGGGCCGCGAGGTGGTATCGGTGCCGCTGGGCGAGATGCCGCCCGCCGTTGTCGGCGAGCGCGTGGCGTTCGAGCTGGGGTTCTTCCTCCGCGAGGGCGTCGTCGAGAGCGAGCGGGGAGGCGGGCCGAACGGGATCGAGCGGGCCGCGGTCGTCGCGGACCTCCGGCCGGGTGGCCCGGCCGAGCAGGCCGGTCTCGAACCGGGCGATGTCCTGGTGCTGGTCAACGACGAGGCGGTCGCGTCGTTCAGCACGGCCGTGCTGGCTCTGTCGCGCGCGCCGGTGGATGGATCGGTCCGGCTCGGCGTGGCGCGGGGCGCGCACGAGCGCGTGACGATCACGATCGAGGCGTCCGGTCGCTGACCGCGGCACGCTCGAGGAGGCCCGTCCGGCGCCTGGTCGCAACAAGGAGGATTCTCATGAGCGCGCTCATGACTCGTCGGGGAATGCTCAAGGCCGGCGGCGCAGTCGTGCTGCTGGTTGCGGGCGGCGCGGTCTGGCGCGCGGCCGACCAGGGCGTCTTCACCGCGGGCCGCGGGCCGGCGTATGAGCCCTGGGGCGGCTGGCGCGACGGGGGCGGCCCGCTGGCCCTGGTCCGGGCAGCGATCCTCGCGGCGAACCCGCATAACTCCCAGCCTTGGCTCTTCAAGATCACGGAATCCCGCGTCGATCTGTTCGCCGACCGCCGGCGCAACCTGGGGATGATCGATCCTGACCTGCGAGAGATGCATATCGGGATCGGGTGTGCGCTCGAAAACCTCCTGGTCGCCGCGCGCGCGAACGGCTACGACGCGCAGGTGACGCTATTCCCTGACCCCGCCGAGGTGACCCTTGCGGCTCGGGTCGACCTGTCGGCGGGCGAGCCCGCTGACTCGGCCCTCTACGCGGCCGTTCCTCACCGCCACACGAACCGCGGCCCGTATGCGGCGGACCGCGCAGTAGGTGCGGATGTGCTCGCGGACCTCACGGCTCTCGGCGATGACACGGCGGTGCGCGTGTTCTGGTTCGCGTCCGATCCCCAGCGTCGGCTCCTCGGCGCCCTCACGGTCGACGCGACCGAGGCGATCGTCGCCGACCGCGAGCAGAGTCAGGACAGCGGCAAGTGGCTGCGGTTCGACTGGGACGAGGTGCAGGAAAAGCGGGATGGGCTCACCGTCGATGCGCAGGGAGATTCCGCGGTGTTCCGGGCCGTGGCCAAGATACTTCCGCCGTTATCGCTCGAGCGCATAGACCAGTTCTGGCTGGCGGCGACCCGAGATACTCACGTCGCGACGGCCCCGGCGTTCGGCATCATCGCCATCCGCAACGGGCGCGACAACGCCCAGCGGATCGCCGCCGGGCGGCTCTGGCAGCGCATCCAGCTGTCGGGCATCGCGCGGGGGCTGGCGATGCAGCCCCTGAACCAGGCCACCGAGCGCGCGGACCGGGAGGTGAGCCTCGGGATCGCGCCCGTCTTCGGCCCTCGCCTGCGCGACCTCCTCGGCGACCCCGACTGGCACGGGGTGATGCCGTTCCGCCTCGGCTACCCGCGTCGCCCAGCACTGCCCAGCCCCCGCCGACCCGCCGAGGCCGTGATCGTGTGAGGCCGGCGTTTCAGGGTGAACGCGGGCGTTTCACTCGGCCCGCGCAGGGACCTGATCAGCGTTTGGCGGCCTTCTTCGCGGGCGGGGCGGGCGCGGCGGCGGCCGCCCCGCGCTTGGCGGGCATCCTGGCGCCGGGCTTCTTGAGCTCGGCGCGCTGAGCGAGGCTCGACTTGAGGGCCTCCATCAGGTCGATAACGTGGGCGCGCTCCGGCTGGGGGGCCGCCGCCACGACCTCCTTGCCCTCGACCTTGCTGGTCACCAGGTCGAGGACCCGCTGCCGATAGTCGTCGGCATACTTCCCGGGTTCGAAGGAGTCGGACGCCAGCTCACTCAGCAGCTTCACCGCCAGGTCCAGCTCGCCGTCCCGCAGCCTGGCCGAGGCCCCCTTGTCGACCTCGCCGAAGTCCCGGATCTCGTCCGGGAAGTACATCGTGTGGAGCATGAGCCCGCCCTGCGCCGCCCGGATCAGGACCAGGCTCTCCTTGCCGCGCATGACGAACTTGGCCAAGGCCACCCGGTCCGTCTTCGTCATCGCGTCGGCCAGGAGCCGGTAGGCTTTCTCGCCGCCCTTGTCGGGGCCGAGGTAGTACGTCTTCTCGAAGTAGATCGGGTCGACTCGATCGATGGGAACGAACTCGGCGATGTCGATCGTCTTGGACTCCTCGCCTTCGAGCGCCTTGAGCTCGGCGTCCGCCACCGTCACGTACTGGTCCTTGGCGAACTCGTAGCCCTTGACGATCTCGTTGCGCTCCACGACGACGTTGTCGACGGGGCAGACATACTGCTGGCGAACCCGGCTGCCGCACTTGGCGTGAAGCATGTTGAACGACACGCCCTGCGGGGACGCGGACGCGTACATGCGGATCGGGATCGAGACGAGCCCGAAGGAGATCGTGCCCGAGCCGAGGGAATGGAGCGGCATAATTGGCGTCATGGTAACACCCAGGCCCTCCGCCATCCGGCCATTGTCGCCACCACTACCGGTTGACGCGCGCCCAGGCCCGAACCATACATCTTGAAGGAGGCCCGGCGGTGAAGGCGGACTCTCGGCTGGCTGCCTATCGGGCCAAGCGCGACCCCGCCCGGACGTCCGAGCCCTTCGGCGGTGGGCGGGTGGGGGATGGCCGGGTCTTCGTGGTCCACAAGCACTCCGCGCGACGGCTCCACTACGACCTGCGGCTCGCGATGGCCGGTGTCCTGGCTTCGTGGGCGGTCCCGAAGGGACCACCGAGCACGCCCGGCGACAAACGCCTCGCCGTGCATGTCGAGGATCACCCGCTCGAATATGGGGATTTCGAGGGCGTGATTCCGGAGGGCAGCTACGGCGCGGGCCCCTCGATCGTGTGGGATCGGGGCTCGTACTGGCTGGTCGACGGCGCCGACCCCCTCGAGGCCGTCCAGCAGGGGAAGCTGGATCTGGCTCTGGCCGGTTACAAGCTGCGGGGCCGCTGGGCCCTCGTCCGGACGAGTCGCGGCGAGCGCGACTGGCTCCTGATCAAGAAGGCTGACTCGACTCCGGCCGGGTCACCCGCGACCGACGTGGATGTGATCGGGCGCTATCCCGAATCCGTACTCTCGGGCCTGACCGTCGAAGAGCTCCGGGAGGGCGGATCGCGTCTCGAGCAGGTTCGGGCCCGTCTGCGATCGCTCGAGGCGCCGAGGGGGCGCATCACGGCGTCAGCCGCGACGTTCATGCTGGCGACCCCAGCCGAGGCGCCGCCCGACCAGCCGGGCTGGCTCTTCGAGATCAAATATGATGGCGTGCGTGTCTTCGCGGTCCGGCACGGTCGCACGGTCGAGCTGATTGGGCGGAGCGGCCGGCTCACCACGACCCGCTACCCCGAGGTCGTGAGCGCGGTCCTTGCCTTACCGGTCGACGACTTCGTGATCGATGGCGAGGTCATCGCGCTGGACGCCGCGGGCCGGCCGAGCTTTCAGCTCCTGCAGAATCGAATGGCGCTGAGCAACCCGCGAGACGTCGAGCACGTCATGGCCGAGGTGCCGGTCTCGGCGGTGTTCTTCGACTGCCTCGCCCTCGACGGCCACGACCTCCGCGCACTCCCGCTCACCGTGCGGAAGGCGTGCCTGCGGCTCTTCCTCCCTTCCCGCGGCCTCGCCGCGTACGGTGATCACGTCGAGGGGCAGGGCGCAGCGTTCCTCGACGCGGCGTGCGCCCAAGGGCTCGAGGGCATTGTCGCCAAGCGCGCCGGCAGCGCCTATGTGGGCCGGCGGTCCTCCGACTGGCTGAAGATCAAGTGCCAGATGCGGCAGGAGTTTGTCATCGGCGGGTACACGCGCCCGCACGGTACGCGGCCGTACTTCGGCGCGCTGCACCTCGGCGTCTACGACGCGGGCCGGCTCGTCTACGTGGGCAAGGTCGGCACCGGATTCGATTCACCGACCTTGAAGTCCATCCACGACGCGCTCCAGCCCCTCCGACGCGACACCTCGCCCTTCGACCTCGGTGGTCCGGCCGGCGCCGGCCACTTCTGGGTCGAGCCGAAGCTCTGCGCGGAGGTCCGATTCACGGAATGGACGGAGGACGGAGCCGTCAGGCATCCCGCGTTCATCGGGCTGCGGCGGGACAAGCCCCCGAAGTCGGTGGCGCGCGAGCGCTCGGACCCGCCGCCTCGAGCGGGGCCGGCCTGGACTTCACCGCGAGGACGGGGCCGGGCGACAGGCGGTCGGTCCGCGTCGGGTGGAGCGCTGGGCTCGGAGACGCCGCAGCCGGAGTCGCCTCCGTCGGATTCGCCCCGGGACGAAGCCCGGGTGCGGCTGACCAACCTGACCAAGGTCTTCTGGCCCGACGACGGATACACGAAGGGCGACCTGATCGCCTACTACGACGCGGTGGCGCCCCTGCTGCTGCCCTATCTCCGGGATCGTCCACTCGTTTTGACCCGCTACCCCGACGGCATCACCGGCAAGTCCTTCTACCAGAAGGACGCGCCGCCATTCGTCCCCGACTGGATCCGGACGGTCAGCATTCACTCGGAGGAAACGGCTCGTGACATCGCCTATCTGGTCGTCGACGAGGCTGACGCACTCCGCTACGTCATCAACATGGGAACGATCCCGCTGCACCTCTGGGCGTCGCGGGTCGAGTCGCTGGACCGGCCGGACTGGCTCGTGCTGGACCTGGATCCGAAGGGGGCGTCGTTCGCGGACGTCATCCGCATCGCGCGGGTGATCCACGGGCTGCTGGGCGAGCTCCGGCTGTCGAGCTTCGTCAAGACCTCGGGTGCGACCGGCCTCCACATCCTGATTCCGCTCGGGGCGCGATACTCCTACGAGGACGCGCGCCATTTCGCGCACCTCCTGGCGACGCTGGCCGTCCAAGAAGCGCCGGAGATCGCGACCGTGACGCGCGCGATCCGGTCCCGCGAGGGCAAGGTCTACGTCGACTGGGGCCAGAACGTGCGCGGCCAGACGATCGCCGCGCCCTTCTCGGCCCGGCCCCGTCCCGGGGCGACGGTGTCGTGCCCGCTCCGGTGGGAGGAGGTGACGGACCGGCTCGACCCGACCCGCTTCACCATCGTCTCGATTCTCGATCGGTTCGCGTCGAAGCGCGATCCGCTCGCGCCAGTGCTCACGACCGCGATCGACATGGCTCGCGCGCTCACCGTTGTCGACCAGCGGCTGGCCCGGGCGCCGTCGTCCCCGCGTCCGCGGCGGCGTCGCGGCGGGTGACGCGAATCCGGGAGGACGGGTCGGAGGGCCCACCTGCCATGGGGCCGTCGAGTGTTTGCCCAGGCCACGGTCCCGTGTCCCCTTCAGGCGCAGACGTCGCCACCAGCCCAAGGCCGCCCGGCTGGCGTGATCGCGCGGTCACACACGGTGGGTCGGAAGATCTGGGGACGACGGCAGGGCCCTGAGACCGCGCCTCAAGAGGTGCATCGGGTTAGACTGCCCTCGAGGCATTTCTCCGACAGGCTCCTGGCGGTCACGGGGGTGTACACAATGAGGTGGCCGGCCGCCCGAGGCGGCCCTGAGACAGGAACGGAGGAGAGCATGGCACAGCGAGTTGAGTTCAAGAGTCGGGGAGAGACCTGCGTGGGCCTGCTCAGCATGCCCGCGGGGGCCAGGGGCATAAGCACTAACCTAATAATTGACGGATGGCGGGTGGCTCGTGTAGCTTCGAGCCATGGCCGCAACGTTGATGGACGAGGAGTGGCGATTGCTCGCCAGTTTCCTCCCGGCGGGTTGG
>Ga0187892_10000848_pt1 | contig 76262 bp, 69 predicted proteins | sample MA1701073metaG_FD_139345 | JGI IMG/M metagenome (GOLD analysis project Ga0187892, IMG submission 139345) | Bio-ooze microbial communities from a basaltic lava cave in the Kipuka Kanohina Cave System on the Island of Hawaii, USA - MA170107-3 metaG ... | reverse complement strand
GGGCTGGCGACAATGCGCCTGTCATGACAATCTTCCCGAATACGCCGGAGACTGCCCAGAGGTGAGCAGCCAAAACCGCCGCTAGAAGCCCGATGCCAGGCCGGGATACTTCGATCCCAGCAGGCTCCGGCAAGCTTTCTTGATCGGTACGCGCCAGTTGTGTCATTCTTGCTCCGTCGGCCTTACCTCATGATTTATCGCACTCTAAGGAGAGCTCAATGCCGGATACCAAGATCATCGTCAACAACGACGGTTCGCTCAAAGTAGAAGGAGATTTTACGGTGTACGACGTGGAGGGCAATGCGTTCGACCTCGCGGGGCGAAAAATCATCTCGTTCTGCCGTTGCGGGCATTCCGAGAACAAGCCCTTCTGCGATGGTAGTCACCGCAAGGTAGGATTCCAGTCACAGATCAAAGCCCGCGCGCTGCCGCCTCCCGCACCCAAAGTCTAACAGGACACCAACGGGCGTAGGCCATTGAACCACCCGGTCTGCGTTTCGCGTGACGCCAATCTGAATCTGGGGATTACATCAAGAGGTTAAGACCCGCTCTTTGGACACGATGCAATTCCGCCCCTGACGTTTGGCTGCAAACAGTCGGCGGTCAGCAGCGTCCAGAATCTGAGTCGCGCTCGGGCCATCTTCAGGAAAGCAGGCCAGCCCGGCACTGATGGTCAATCTCTCGACAATGCCCTGGCCTGAAATAGGGATTGGGGTGCTTTCGATCAATTGACGAAGCTTCTCAACCTTTTCTGCAGCTACCGCTGAATCTATTTCCGGCAGGATCACCACGAACTCCTCGCCTCCGTAGCGTGCTGTTACATCACTCTGCCGAAATGACGATCGCATAATCGAAGTCAGAATCCGCAGCGCTTCATCTCCCGCCGAGTGGCCATGACCGTCGTTAAAGGTCTTGAAATGGTCGATGTCGATCATCACTAGCGTTAGCGGGCGATTGTATCGGCTCGCCCGGCTGATTTCATCCAACACTCGTTCGTCGAAATATCCGCGGTTGAAAAGGCCGGTCATTCGGTCGCAAGTTGAAAGACGGAGCAACCGCTGCACGCGAAAGACAACGGTTGTTGCGATGACAGTGGCGGCAAGCATCAAGATCAGTCGGGAAATCTGCACGCTCCAACTGAAATAGCCGTAGGCAAAGGGGGAAAACTGCGGCGAGTTGAGGTCCCACATCATCGCGGCGCAGGTAACGATGAACGCATATTGAACGATGGCGGATAACCCGGCCAGGACGCAAATACGAACATCATGCCGCAGGCACGTGGCGGCTATGGCCAGAAAATAAGCTTCGAACGTGACTTTGCTATTGACGGCGGTGTGCGGTCGATCGAGGAGGACAAAGACGAACAAAGCCAGGCTGACCAGCGTGACATCGAGAAGGCTGCTGGCCAAGCCCAGCCAGTGGCGGTAGATGCCTTGCTGCACCAGCCAGAACCAGAGAAGAGCCACCAGAAACGCAGTGAGCGTCACCGCCAACCCAACCAGATTCTCCCAGGGTTCCTGTTCATACCAGAGACTCACCAGCGGAATCAGCAACAGGATGGTGGTGAGCAGCAGGCGAATGCGCGCTACCAGCTTTTCTCCGGTGGCGCCCGCTTCCAGAAGAAACTGGTCTGGAGACTTCCACAACGACTTCCAGAAGCTGCCGGGTTTGCGCAATAGAACGGGCTGGCGCATTCGAATCGGCTGAGACCGACGGAAATTTGAAGTTGCGATGAGCTAGAAGGAAAAGAGAAGTCCGACGCTGCCTTCGACAAAGTTCAACGTCTGGCTGAAAACGCCCGGTACTGAATAGCCGCGGACGTCAAACCGCACACCCAGTGGCCCTGCCAGATTCCTAAGCTTGATTCCGCCGCCGTAATTGAAGGCAAACTTGGTGCCGATATCGCCGAGATTGAGAAGCGAGTGTCCGAAAGTGGTTATCAAACCAACGCCAGCGGTAGCATAGGGCACCACATGGCCAGCTGGAATTCCCACTTGCAAATTGGATTGCGTAGTGAACGCCTGTCGGCTCGATTCGAGAAAGTTTGGGCTGAAAGCTAAGGTTTGCTCGAAGCCGATAACTTGACCTCCGGAGAACCGGGCGCCGAAAACGCCTCCCAGTTTCGTGTCCCTGACCACGTTGTTGATTGTGAGCTTGCCTGGGTTCTGAACGCCTGAGAATAAAGTGATGTCAGCCGCCAAAGTTTCTTGCGATAAAATTGCTGTAATGGAAAAACACAGAACGAGTGCCTGCAACGACGATCTTTTCATCAGGAAGTGCCTCCAAAGAGATTTGCCCCCCTTCGAAGTGCCTCCAACCGCCCGAAACGCAAGCGGGCACTTGGTTTATCTTTTCTTCCTTTTCCGGTAGAATCCGTCCTCTTTTGAACGTTGAGCGTCGTTCAGTTGTGGACCCTGCTCATCCTCGTGATCTATGAAGGATCCTCTTTCTTCAATCAAACCGTCAGTGCGCCAACTTCACGCCTACACGTTGAAGCATTTTGAGGCACGGGTCAAGATCAATCAAAACGAGAATCCGTTTGATATGCCCGTGACGGTTAAAGCCGCAGTACACAAGGCGATGGCGGAGAGGACGTGGTGCCGATATCCCGCATTTGTACCCACCGAACTGGCGGGCCGACTGGCTCGTTTTGCGAATTGGCGGAGCGACGGCGTGTTGGTGGGAAACGGCTCGAACGAACTCATTGAAGCTGTTTTGATGGTGACCGTCGAGCCAGGCAAACGCGTCGTGATTCCACAACCGACCTTCACCTTGTATCAGATGTTGACAGTCATTTTGGGTGGTGAGCCGTACTCGGTTAACTTGACCGAGACGCTCAGCTTCGACGTGCCTCGCTTGGCCGAGGCTGTAGCTCAAGCTGACGTGACGCTGTTGTGCTGCCCAAACAATCCAACCGGGAGCATGCTGAGTCTGGATGAGATGCGAACCATCATAAGGGCAGCCCGCGGCTTGGTAGTTGTTGATGAGGCCTACCATGAATTCAGCCGCCAGTCAGCCGTTCCGTTGCTTCACGAGTTCGAGCATCTGGTGGTGCTGCGGACTTTTTCCAAAGCCATGGCTATGGCGGGCTTGCGGGTCGGCTACCTCCTGGGCCATCCGCCATTGGTGGAACAGATCTCCAAAGCCAAACTGCCCTACAACCTGAACATTTTTTCCATGACTGCCGCGGAAACCGCAGTAGAGCACTTTTCGTTGCTGCAGCCGCAAATTGAGCTGCTGATTCAGGAACGGGAACGGTTGCTGGAGCAACTGCAGCACACTGCAGGCGTGACGGCGTACCCGTCACAAGCGAATTTCATCGCCTTCAAGACTCAACACCCCGCAGCCCAGGTGTTTGAAGCGCTTTACTCCAACGGTATTTTGGTGCGCGACATCAGCCGCTACCCCATGCTCGAAAACTTCCTTCGTGTGAGCATTGGCTTGCCGCAGGAAAACGACCAGTTCCTTAAAGAGTTGCGTGATTTCCTGGCAACAGGAAACTGATCGGCGAAGATCTATTCAATCGAGGTGTGCTTCTTGAACAAGAAACGTGCTGCGGAAGTTTCCCGTAAAACGAAAGAGACCGATATTGCAGTAAAGCTCAGGCTCGATGGCAAGGGGGAGTCTCGCATTGCCACAGGCATTCATTTCTTCGATCACATGCTGACGCTCTTTGCTAAGCATGGACTGTTCGATATGGAGATCACTTGCACGGGCGATCTCGAAGTGGATGGTCATCACACCGTCGAGGATGTTGGCATTGCTTTGGGAGAAGCCTTTCATCAAGCGCTGGGGTCGAAGGAAAGCATTGCGCGTTACGGCACGGCTTATGTTCCGATGGACGAGACCCTGGGCCGGGCAGTCGTGGATTTCTCCGGACGGCCTTATCTGGTCTGCAAAGCGGAGTTCCCGTCGGAAAAGGTCGGCGCCATGAGTACGGAACTTGTCGAAGAGTTTTTTCGAGCTCTGGCGGTGCACGCACGCGCTAATGTGCACGTCGAAGTGCTCTACGGCAAGAATTCACATCATATGGCAGAGGCCATGTTCAAGTCAGCCGCGCGGGCATTCTGCATCGCGGTAACGAAAGACCCACGGGTTACCGGCATCCCTTCAACGAAAGGAGTGCTGTGATGGTCACAATCATCGACTATGCCATCAACAATCTGCGTAGTGTTGAGAAAGCCTTCGTGAGCATGAACATTCCGGTCGAGGTTACCGATGACCCGGAAAGAATCCGGAAGGCTGAAAGGCTCGTATTGCCTGGCGTCGGTGCCTTCGCGGACGCGATGAGTAACCTGAGGGCAAAAGACCTCATTGCGGCGATCCGCAAGAGCGTCGATTCTGGAACACCCTTGCTGGGCCTGTGCCTGGGCTTGCAACTGCTGTTTAGCGAGAGTGAAGAGTTCGGACACACCGAGGGATTCGACTTCATACCTGGCAAGGTGAGACGTCTGCCCGATCGTATGCTGGTTCCTCACATTGGTTGGAACCAGCTTCACCTGCAGCGTTCCGATCCCCTGCTGGAAGGGATTAGCGAAGACAGCTTCGTTTACTTCGTCCACTCCTACTATGCGGAACCCGGAGACCCCCGGGATATCCTGGCGACGACCGACTACGATATCGAGTTCCCATCCATCGCACGGCGTGGGAACGTGTGGGCGACCCAGTTTCATCCGGAGAAGAGTCAAGACGTGGGTTTGCGGATGCTGAAAAACTTTGCGGCAATGTAGGGAAGCGGGAAGTACGAAGGTCGAGGTTCGAATTACGAATGTCGAACCGAGTTCAGCCTAGGCGCGCTCACGCTTCGCTGCTCAACCTGGGATCATTTGCTACCGACGAAGTTCAAGGTTCGGTCAAATGCGAGGATCTCCCTCTCCCGTTTGTGAGGAGAGGGTGGCCAAAAGGCCGGGTGAGGGGGCAGAAGCCAACCGAGACTAATCCCTCGGCTATCTGAGACTGCTCGCTCTCCTAGTACATACTTCGCCACTCGTACTTCAAACTGTGAGGACTCCATTCATGCGAACGATTAAGGTGGGCATTATCGGGACCGGCTTCATCGGACCAGCACATGTCGAGGCATTGCGGCGGTTGGGTTCCGTGGAAGTTGTGGGCTTGGCCGAAAGCAATGCGGGATTGGCGGAGGAGAAGGCCAGGTTACTGGGCATCCCGCAAGCTTACGGCGACTACAAGGATCTGCTGAAGGACAGCCGCATCGAAGCCATCCACAACTGCACGCCCAACTTCGTTCACTTCAAAATCAACAAAGACGTGATCGCTGCCGGGAAGCACCTGGTTTCGGAAAAGCCGCTCGCCATGAATTCCAAAGAGTCGGCAGAACTTGTGCGCCTCGCGAAGAAGGCGCGGGTTCTGAACGGCATCAATTTCAACTACCGCTTCTATCCATTGATCCAGCACGCGCGTGCCATCATCGCAGACAAGAAGTCCGGCGACATTCGCCTGGTGCACGGGTCGTACTTGCAGGACTGGTTGCTGTTTGACACGGACTACAATTGGCGGTTGGAGCCGGCAGTGGGCGGCAAGTCGCGCGCAGTGGCCGACATTGGTTCGCATTGGTGTGATCTCATTCAGCACGTCACCGGCCTCAAGATTGTCGAGGTAATGGCTGACCTGTCCACCGTCATCCCCATTCGCAAGAAGCCCAAGACCGCCATCGAGACTTTCGCCGGTAAAGCGCTCAAGCCATCGGACTATGACCATATGAAGATCGCCACCGAAGATTACGCCTCGGTGTTGTTCCGGTTCGACAACGGTGCGCGCGGTGTTTTCACGGTGTCGCAGGTCAGCCCAGGCCGGAAAAACCGGCTTTACTTCGAGATTGATGGCTCCTATCACTCCATCGTTTGGGACCAGGAGAAGCCTGAAGAGATGTGGCTGGGCTATCGGGACCGTCCCAACGAGCTTCTTGTGAAAGACCCCTCCCTGCTACATCCACTGGCGAAGCCTTATGCGCACTACCCGGGCGGACACCCGGAAGGCTATCCGGACGGACCCAAGAATTTCTTCCGGAATTTCTATCAATGGGTCGCGGAAGGCAAGGTTCCGCAAAAAGGTGAGGCCGACTTTGCTACCTTCGAAGACGGTCACTGCGAGATTGTCATTTGTGAAGCGATCTTGCAGAGCGCAAAACAGAAGAAGTGGGTCAAGGTGTAAAAAGCCAACTACAGAGACACAGAGGCACGGAGACTACTACTGGGACTCACTCCGCAGGAATCTCGATGTTGGCCTGTGCTAGGCGTTGGGGACTTGCTTGCGTTCAGCGCTCAGTGATAGTTGTTGGGGTCACGAAGGTTTCGACTACGCGGAAGCCGATTGTTGTGTGCCGAGAACCCAACGTTGTGGGATGGAGCCATCTGTTCTCCGCGCCTCTGCGTCTCTGTGGTTTGCTTTTTGTGGGGCTCTTTCCAATCCCGAAGAAATTTCGGTTTGCCGGCCTGGCTTCCTGTGTTACTCTTTTTCTCTCTATGAAGCTTGCTTCTACTAATTTCCATCGAGTTTCCTTCTGGCGTCGGCCCCACCATTGGGGGGGCTCCCCGGCTTAATTTTCCCCTCGCACGCTATCTCTGTCTTGAACCCACTTCAGACCTCTTGATCTTGGAGGCTCAGGAATGATCATTTTTCCAGCCATTGATATTCGCCAGGGCAGATGCGTTCGCCTGCTGCAAGGCCGGGCTGAGCAAGAGACCGTTTACTTCGAAGACCCGGTCGCCGTGGCCCGACGGTGGGAAGCAGAGGGCGCAGCTTGGTTGCACCTCGTCGATCTGGATGGCGCGATGTCCGAGGGATCTCAAAATCGAGAGATTGCAAAGAGAATCTTCAAAACGCTGCGAATCCCTGTCCAGTTCGGTGGCGGACTGCGAAGCATGCAGGACTTGGAAGAAGTTCTGGGCACAGGTGCGGCTCGCGCCATCGTTGGGACGGCGGCTGTCCAGCACCCGGATTTTCTAGTGGAAGCGCTGCAACGATTCGGCGAACGTCTGGTTGTCGGTATCGATGCACGCAACGGCTTTGTGGCGACTCATGGCTGGAACGAAGTCGGATCGTTGGAAGCGGTGGTGTTTGCGAAAACGCTGGCACAAAGTGGTGTCCAGCGCGTGGTGTATACCGATATTTCCAAGGATGGCATGCTGGCGGGGCCAAATCTGGAAGCGACTAAACGACTGTCTGCTGACCGCCAGCTTAAGATCATTGCCTCGGGCGGAGTCGCGTCGCTCGACGATCTGCGGGCTCTGCATTGCCTGGAGGCTGCTGGCATCGAGGGCGCCATTGTAGGTAAAGCCCTGTATGAGCGTCGCTTCACACTGCAAGAAGCAATTGCAGCAGGTAGCGGTGGCCACAATGACGAAGGAACCAAACACGAATGACTAAAGAAGCCCCAAAGCTCTGATGATGAAGACTCGGCTATTGGAGCTTTTGGACATTCATTCGGGCTTCGTCATTCGTTATTTGTTCTGAACTCGTCTTTCTTTTAGAATCCTCTTTTATGCTGGCTAAGCGGATTATTCCCTGCCTGGATGTAGATCGCGGGCGTGTGGTTAAGGGCGTCAACTTTGTGGAGTTGATTGATGCTGGCGATCCGGTGGAATGTGGCAAGCGTTATGACCAGGCAGGCGCCGACGAACTGGTGTTCCTCGACATCACGGCTTCATCGGATGCTCGTAACATTGTCGCGAACATGGTGCGGCGGGTTGCCGACACTGTTTTCATCCCCTTTACGGTGGGTGGCGGCATTCGCACCGCGGAGGATATTCGCGAGATCCTGCGAGCCGGCGCCGATAAAGTGTCACTCAATACGGCCGCGGTCAGGAATCCTGAGTTGATCACAAACGGCGCTGAGAAGTTCGGCGTTCAATGCATTGTGGTCGCCATTGACGCCAAGCGCCGGACTGCTGCTGAAGCAACACGCCCATCCTGGGAGGTCTTTGTGCATGGAGGACGGACGCCGACCGGGATTGACGTCCTCGAATGGGCGGAAAAAGCCCAGCGCCTGGGCGCCGGCGAGATTCTGCTGACCAGCATGGATCGAGATGGTACCAAAGACGGGTATGACTTGGACCTCCTGAAAGCCGTTACATCCAGCGTGAAGATACCTGTCATTGCTTCCGGTGGCGTGGGCACCTTGGAGCACCTCTACCAGGGTTTGACCGAGGGCGGTGCCAGCGCAGCTCTGGCCGCCTCCATCTTCCATTTTGGGACCTTCTCCATCGGGCAGGCCAAGAGCTATTTGCGCGAACGCAGCGTGCTAGTGAGGTGACGGCAAAGCACATGTCTGAAACCGAGATCACAGCAGTCTTGAGCCGGTTGCAATTTGATGACCGGGGGCTCATTCCAGCCATTGTCCAGGATGCAGCCACCGGCCGGGTCTTGACGCTGGCTTACATGAATCGCGAAACGGTGCAGCTATCGCTAAAGGAGCAGCAGACCTGGTTCTGGAGCCGGAGCCGTCAGAAGATTTGGCATAAAGGCGAAACCTCAGGCCACACCCAGCAAATCCTTCGTGCCGAGGCAGACTGCGACGGGGATGCACTTCTGGTGTACGTGCAAACGCAGGGCCCGGCTTGCCATACCGGGAAGGACAGTTGTTTCTTCGACGGCTTGCTTGGCGCAGACTTTCAGCCCAGTTTCGGGCCGCCGAACGAAGGCCAGTTTCTCAGCACCATTGAGCGCCTAGTGGAGGTCATCAAGACGCGCAAGTCAGAAATGCCGGAGGGTTCCTACACAACCTACTTGTTCAGCAAGGGTCTCGACAAGATTCTCAAAAAGATTGGCGAGGAGTCTGCCGAAACGATCATTGCAGCGAAGAACCAATCCAGATCGGAATTAGCGCTCGAGTCGGCGGACCTTTTGTATCATTTGCTGGTGCTCTTTGTTAACGAGGGCTTGGAACTTAAGAATGTGTTAGCGGAACTCGAGAAGCGAGCTCAGAAAAAGAAGACTGCAGACACGTAGAGAGATGGCAGAACCCAGGGTGTCCCTCAACTCACGAAAACACACCCAATGAGAAACGGTTGGCTGGCTGCCAGCAACAGACGATGATCACACCACCATTTGAAAAGTTCGTTGAGCTTAGCAAACAGGGCAACATCATCCCCGTGTACAAGGCGGTAACGGCCGACTTGCTCACGCCCGTGCTTGCGTATCTCAAGATCCAGGCGGCAAATCCGCACGCGTTCCTGCTGGAGAGCGTTGAGGGCGGTGAAAAAATTGCCCGCTACTCATTTCTGGGCTGCAACCCGTATCTGACCATCAGCTCTCGTGGCGACACGGTCGATATTGTCCGCGCAGCCGAACGGATGCAGCGCAAAGGTCAACTACTGGACGTGATGCGCAAGATCACTGAGCGGTACCGTCCCGTCACGCTGCCCGGGCTGCCGCCGTTCGTTGGCGGCGCAGTTGGCTATGTTTCCTACGATGCCGTCCGCTGGATCGAGGCAATTCCACAAACCGGGGAAGACGATCTCAAGCTGGACGATGCCATGATGATGTATTTCTCAACGATTTTGGCCTTCGATCACGCACGGCAGCAAATCCTGATCATTTCGAATGCTTTTATCGAGGAAGGCACGCCGCAGCTTGAGGCTAAGTACGAGAACGCCCTGGCTGAAATCGAGACGTTGGAATTCCTGCTCAACCAGCCGGTCTCCGTCCCGCCGTTTGGGAAGGCGACGGAGGGCCGCGAGCGCATTCGATCGAATTTCTCGAAAGCAGATTACCTTGCGGCGGTAGACAAGGCCAAGGAACACATCAAGGCGGGAGACATCTTCCAGGCAGTGCTTTCCCAACGGTTCACCGCAGAAGTGAGCAGTGAACCGTTCAACATCTACCGGGCCCTGCGCATTGTGAACCCCTCGCCCTACATGTTCTTTCTCAAACTGGGGGAGTGCTCGGTGATCGGGTCGTCGCCTGAGATGCTGGTGCGCATCGTCAACGGTAAGGCCTACTATCGGCCCATCGCAGGAACGCGGCCGCGCGGCGCCAGCGAAGACGAAGACGCGCTGCTGGCCGAAGAGTTAAAGGCGGACGAAAAGGAGAAGGCCGAACATATAATGCTGGTCGATCTTGGACGGAACGATCTCGGGCGCGTCTGCGAGTTCGGAAGCGTGGAAGTGTTGGATCTGATGCTGATCGAGAAGTACTCACACGTGATGCACCTGGTTTCAAGCCTGCGAGGCGACCTGCGTAAGGACCTTGATCGGTTCGACGCGCTGATGGCCTGTTTCCCGGCAGGAACGGTTACCGGTGCCCCAAAGGTGCGCGCCATGGAGATCATCGACGCACTGGAACCAACCCGCCGCGGCGTCTACGCTGGAGCGATTCTTTACCTGGATTTTTCCGGCAATCTCGATTCGTGCATCGCCATTCGGACGCTGGTAGTGAAGGATGGGAAGGCTTTTATCCAGGCCGGCGGTGGCATTGTGGCCGACTCGGTTCCTGAGAAGGAGTTTCAGGAAACCATTAGCAAATCCCGCGCTTTGGTTAAAGCGGTGGAGATGGCAGAACGGGGCTTCTGAATTGCTGATCCGTCGTCAGAGGAGAGTTCCGAGTGGTTAAGTCTTTGGCGCTCGGCATCCGGTTACCCTGGCGCGAGTTACCGACGACCATCGCCGGACAAACTTCAACTGACCACCAAAATCATGATTCTTGTCATCGACAATTACGATTCCTTTACCTATAACCTGGTTCAATACCTCGGAGAGCTGGGGCAAAAAGTCGAGGTGCATCGCAACGACAAGATCGAAGTCGCCGCAATCGAAGCGATGAAACCCGACCGGATCGTCATTTCTCCTGGACCCGGAAATCCTGATCAGGCCGGTATCACGCTGAAGTTGCTCAAGGCGTTTGAAGGGAAGAAGCCCATTCTGGGAGTTTGCCTCGGCCATCAGGCGATCGGTCAAGCGTTTGGCGGGAAGGTCGTTCCAGCGCCTTACCTGATGCACGGCAAGACCAGCGAAATCTGTCACGATAACCGGACGATTTTTGAGGGCCTCCCGTATCGCTTCCAAGCAACGCGCTATCACTCGTTAATAATAGAGAGAAAGAGTCTGCCCAAGTGCCTGGAGATTTCGGCAACTTCGACCGACGGGCTGATCATGGGCCTGCGTCACAGGGAGCACCCCATCGAAGGTGTACAGTTTCATCCTGAATCGATCCTGACTGGCCAAGGGAAGAAGTTGTTGGAGAACTTTTTGAAGCTCAGTTGACAGTCGCTTTCCCTGCCCGCCACGTCGTGCAATAAGCACGCTACAGAACCATGACCCCGCAAGCTTTTTATGTCGACTGCCTCAAGAAGGTCCAGAGCTGCAATCATCTGGACAGTGACGAGGCAGAGCAGTTGCTGCAAGCCATCTTCGATCAACAGCTCAGCGAGATTCAGCTGGCGGCGTTGCTCAGCGCTCTGGCGGCCAAGGGAGAGACGGTCGAGGAGATCGTCGGGTTTGCGCGGGTTATGCGACGGTTTGCGGTTGCGTTGAAGCACACCCAAAAGCGCCTGGTCGACACGGCCGGGACCGGGGGCGATGCCTCTGGAACATTTAACATATCCACGGCTGCCGCCTTTGTGATCGCGGGAGCCGGGGTGCCGGTTGCCAAACACGGGAATCGCGCGATGTCGGGAAAATGTGGCAGCGCGGATGTGCTAAGTCACCTCGGTGTCAATCTCGAGGCCCCTCCAAGGGTTCTTGAAGATTGTTTGGCGAAGGCTGGTATCACCTTCCTGTTTGCACCGCTGTTTCACCCGGCAATGAAGGCTGTTGGTAAGGTGCGTCGCGAGCTAGGCGTTCGTACCGTGTTCAATCTGCTCGGTCCGCTGTTGAATCCGGCCGGCGCTCGACGACAAATCGTCGGAGTATTTTCCCTGGCGTTGACCGAGAAGCTTGCTGAAGCGCTCCGCCAGCTGGACTGCGAGCAAGCCATGATCTTTTCAGGAGAAGATGGCTTGGACGAAATAAGTCTTGAGGGCCGAACCCAGATTACCGAGTTGCGGGGCGGGACACTCAAGACAGAATTTGTGGTTCCAGAGGATTTCGGACTGACACGGCGAAACCGGAGCGAGCTCCAGGGTGGGGATGTTGCGGAGAATGCCAGCATCTTGCGTGATGTTCTTGAAAATTGCGGTAGCGATGCACAACGCGATATCGTCTTGCTAAACGCTGCGGCAGGCATTTATGTCGCTGGGGCTGCGCAGTCGGTTGCGGACGGTATGACGCTGGCCCGGAAGTCGCTCTCTAGTGCGCAGGCGTTGAACAAGCTGGAGCTCTTGGTGAAGCTCAGCAATCACACGTTGGCGGAGAAGGCGCTGTAAAACCGGGACAGTGCCAGGATGCGCGGAGTCCCTGAGCACACCGAAGGTGGACACTTGGACGATCGACTGGCACAAATCGTCAATAGTAAGAAGGCGCGCCTCGAGCGGCTCAAAAGAGCGATCCCTGCCGACGCCGTGCAGGGATCTACGTCACAAACACCGCTCATTAGAACGCGCTCATTCTACAATGCCCTGGACCGTGACGACCGCCTGAACTTGATTGCCGAGATCAAAAAAGCTTCTCCCTCGAAAGGCTTGTTGCGCGAAGCGTATGATCCGGTGGAGATTGCGATGGACTATGAATCGCACGGTGCCGCTGCGATTTCCGTTCTCACCGAAGAAGATCACTTCCTGGGTTCGTTGGAGCATCTGCAGCGAGTTCGCCGCAATGTTTCCCGTCCGCTGTTGCGAAAAGATTTCATTTTCGATCCTTATCAGCTTAGCGAAGCCGTCGGCGCCGGTGCGGACGCCATTCTGCTGATTGTGGCAATTCTGGATGCACCTACGCTGGCGAGCCTGATTCGGTTAGCTGAACAGCTGGGCCTCGATGCATTGGTCGAGGTGCATGACCTTCAAGAGTTGAACACGGCACTGGGTGCCGGCGCCAAGATCATCGGAATCAACAACCGTAACCTGAAAACCTTTAAGGTGGACCTGCATACCACGCTGCAGCTCGCACCGCACGTTCCCGATGCCGCCATTCTGGTCAGCGAAAGCGGCATCCACACCGCCGACGACATTCGCATGTTGCGGGATGTCGGCTGCGATGCATTCTTGATCGGTGAGGCGTTCATGAGATCCGAAAAGCCTGGAAGCGCTCTGAGAGAACTGATGATTCGGAGTCTGAATTAGTGAAAGGGCCAGGCTTCAACCAGCCCTACCCGTTGTTACCAAAGCATAGTGGCACTTTCTCTGCTGGGTTCGATTGATGTTGGCCCCTCACCCCGCCTTGGCACCCCTCTCGCCAATGGAGGAGGGGCGGAGGTGAGGGGTTCCGTAACTGTATTCTGCAATCCTCTAAATTGTTACTGAGCATGGTTCGAGTCAAGATCTGCGGCATAACCAATCTTGAAGATGCGCGCGAGGCGATCAACCTGGGCGCTGATGCGTTGGGCTTCAATTTTTACAAACGCAGCCCGCGTTACATCGAGCCGGCGAAGGCCAAGCCGATTATTGAAGCATTGCCTCCGCTTATCTCGCTGGTGGGGGTCTTTGTAGACGAGTTCAGCCCCGAACGGATCCGGAGCATTGCCCATGCAATTGGCCTGGGAACCATTCAACTCCACGGCTCGGAGTCTCCCGAATATGTCAAGAAGATCAGCGAGGTACGCATCATCAAGGCATTTCGGGTGAGCGAGAATTTTGATTTGACGCAACTGACAGCATTTCGGGTCGGTGCTTATCTTCTGGATGCCTACGACGCAAAACAATTGGGCGGAACTGGAAAAACCTTCAACTGGGACGTCGCTGTGCAGGCAAAGCAGCATGGCCGAGTGATTCTGGCAGGCGGGCTCTCCTCAGAAAATGTCGGCGACGCCGTTCTGCAGGTTCGTCCTTATGCCGTCGATGTTTGCAGTGCGATTGAAAGCGAGCCGGGCAAGAAGGACCCCCAGAAGATGGAGGCCCTCTTTCGAGAGGTTCACCGGGCCCGCTCGATGCTAGCGGCGGACCAAGCCAGCCAGCACTAGGGTTTCAAAAGTTCGCGCAACTTGGCATCCTCCTATAAAGTCGCTAGGCGGCACGCCCGACGGATGAAAATGGTTCTTCGTCCTCGTTCTTGCCAGTCGTACTCAGTCTTTGTCGAGGGCGAGGACGATCAGAGGGAACTCATGGAACATCTTCAGTTTGACCAATGGCCGGATGCGCAGGGGCATTTCGGTCCCTACGGCGGCAAGTTTGCTCCTGAGACCTTGATGCATCCGCTGGAGGAATTGGAACAAGCTTATCTGGAAGTGAAGCACGACCTGGCATTTCAAGCCGAGCTTAACCGGCTGTTCCAGGAATACTCGGGGAGGCCGACGCCTTTGTTCTGCGCTGAGCGGCTAACCCAGCACCTTGGGGGCGCCAGAATTTATCTGAAACGGGAAGACCTGAACCATACCGGTGCCCATAAGATCAACAACTGTCTAGGGCAAGCTCTGTTGGCACAGCGCATGGGAAAACGGCGCATCATCGCGGAAACTGGCGCCGGCCAGCACGGCGTGGCCACGGCAACGGCTTGCGCACTGCTCGACCTGGAGTGCGAAGTTTACATGGGCGAAGAAGATATGCGCCGTCAGGAGCTGAACGTGTTCCGCATGCGACTGCTGGGGGCAAAGGTCCACGCTGTTGCTAGTGGAAGTAAAACGCTGAAGGATGCTATCAACGAAGCCATCCGCGACTGGGTGACCAACGTTCGAAACACTTACTATTTACTGGGCTCGGTGTTGAGTTCGCATCCCTATCCCATGATGGTCCGTGATTTTCAGTCGGTGATCGGTCGAGAAGCTCGCGAGCAAATCCTGAAGAAGGAGGGTCGGCTGCCAGACACCCTCGTGGCGTGTGTCGGTGGAGGCAGTAATGCCATTGGCCTGTTCTATGCCTTTCTCAATGATCCGGGTGTGGGGATGATTGGCGTTGAGGCTGGCGGCCGAGGAGCCTCACTCGGTAACCATGCGGCCCGCTTCAGTGGCGGCAAACCAGGCATCTTGCAAGGCACTTACTCCTATGTCCTGCAAACGGAGGAAGGTCAGATTGCCAACACCCATTCGGTATCAGCCGGTCTGGACTACGCCTCAGTTGGACCGGAGCATGCTTACCTGCACGATGTGGGCAGAATTCGCTACGGTTCGGTGGACGACCGCGAAGCCTTGGAAGCATTTCATTTGCTGAGCCGCACCGAGGGAATCATTCCAGCCCTGGAAAGCGCTCACGCTGTTGCCGAAGCTGTCCGACAGGCGCCAAAATTGGGGCGCGACCATTTGATGATCATAAATCTCTCCGGTCGAGGGGACAAAGACGTGCAAACCGTGGCGGCAAGCTCCGTGTAGGGTGCGCAGTTCTCCAAGTGCACGACGATTCGCGGTGGTGCCTTCAAGGACACCGCACGGTACTCTCTGCGACATCATCCCTCATGACTCGAATCCAACAAAAGTTTGACCAACTAAAGCGTCAAGGCAAGAAGGCATTCATTCCATATGTCACGCTCGGCGATCCCAGCCTGGAGGCGTCCGTTGAGATCATTCTGGAGCTCGCTCGTGCAGGTGCCGACGTCATTGAGCTGGGTATTCCCTTCTCTGATCCATTGGCAGATGGGCCGGTCATCCAACGAGCCACCGAACGGGCGCTCCAGCGCGGTTTCACGCTGCGGGCGGGACTGAGAACGGTTGCCGAATTGCGCAAGCAAACAGAGGTGCCCTTTCTCCTGTTCAGCTATTACAATCCCCTATTTGCTTATGGATTGGAGCGATTGGCTCAAGACGCCAAGGCCTGTGGCATTGACGGAGTGTTAATCACCGATCTGTCCGTTGAGGAAGCTGCCGGCCCCGTAAGCCTATTGAGAAAGGCTGCTCTCGACACTGTTTTTCTCGCCGCACCCACCAGTACGGACGAGCGAATTGAAAAAATTGCCCTCCTCTCCTCCGGGTTCATCTACGCCGTGTCTCGCACAGGCGTGACCGGAGCACAGAAGTCCATCTCGGATGAAGTTCGGCCGCTGATCGAGCGTATTCGCCGACATTCAGACTTACCGGTGGGGGTGGGATTCGGCATTTCCGAACCGTCGCAAGTGACAGACATCTGCCGACAGGCCGATGGGGCAGTGGTTGGTAGCGCCCTGGTGCGCTGCATTGAAGAGAACCTGACAAACCCTCGCCTGGCTGAGAAGGTGGGAGAATTCACCCGCTGGCTCAGAGGAGGAATTTAGCCGATGGATATCAGCGACTGGCGAAATCGGATCGATGAGATTGATGGCCAACTGGCGGAACTGTTAAGCGAGCGTTCCCGTTGCGTCATCGAAATTGGAAAGATCAAGCGGCAGCAGCAATTGCCCGTTTACGACCCTCAACGTGAGAAGGAAATTTTCGAACGCCTCGCGCGCAACAATCGTGGACCGCTGGAAAACGAAGCACTGCGACGGCTGTTTGAGAGGATTCTCGACGAGTCGCGCCGGGTGGAGCGAGTGGTTTTGGAAGAACAAAAGTAGATCGAGAACAACGACGAGGAAGATTCCCGAGGAAGTTAGCATGGTTGTTGTCATGCAGGACGGCGCCAGCGAGGCACAGATTCAGAACGTAATGGAAAAACTGGTGGCGCTTGGGTTCGACATCCATCGCTCCACCGGCGTCAGCCGGACCGTGTTGGGCGTGGTTGGCGGGAAGATTGTCGATACCCGAGAGATTGAAGTCATCGACGGTGTCGGTGAAGTGGTTCGTATCACTGCGCCTTACAAGCTGGCCAGCCGCCAGTTCAATCCGGAGGGGACTCACATTCGGCTAAGGAATGCGAAGTGCGAAGTTGAGATCGGCAGCGATCAAGTCGTCATGATGGCCGGGCCCTGCAGCGTTGAGAGTCAGGAGCAGATGGAAGCCGTCAGCGAGATCGTTGCGCGCTGCGGCGCCCCCATCCTGCGCGGCGGCGCTTTCAAACCCCGCTCGTCGCCTTATAGTTTTCAGGGAATGGGTGCGGAGGGGCTGCAGTTGATGCGCCGGGCAGCCGATCGCCACGGATTGTTTGTTGTGAGTGAAGTGATGGACCAAACCCAGATTCCGCTGCTCCTCGAGTACGCTGACATTCTGCAAGTGGGTGCGCGCAATATGCAGAACTTCAATCTGCTTCGCGAGCTTGGAAAAGTGCGCAAGCCGGTGCTGCTCAAACGAGGTATCGCCGCAACCATCGAAGAATGGCTTCTTTCGGCCGAATACATTCTGGCTGGCGGAAACCATGAGGTCATCCTGTGCGAGCGGGGCATTCGCACCTTTGAGAACTATACCCGCAACACACTGGATATCTCGGCGATCCCGGTTGTCAAGAAACTCTCCCACCTCCCCATTGTGGTCGACCCCTCGCATGGCACCGGCCGCCGCGACAAGGTTCCTCCCATGGCGCGGGCGGCTGTCGCAGCCGGAGCGGACGGCCTGCTGGTTGAAGTTCATCCCAACCCGGAAAAGGCGGTCAGCGATGGCGCCCAGACACTGTTTCCAGACCAGTTCGAGAAACTGATGAAAGAGCTGGGTCAGATTGCTCCGGTGCTGGGGAGAAGGTTCTGAGATCGGAAGCCCCAAAAGCTGATTAACGCAGACAGCGGTTCGGCAGCTCGATTTCATAAATTCACCCTAACGCTGAGCCACTAAGGCGACACGAAGGCACGAAGAGCTCTCACGAGCCAAGAACGTGCCTCTTCTCTTTTTCTCTCCGCGTTTCAGCGGTGTCTTAACTGGGTTTCAGGATGAACAAAGTTATTCCGGATCTCAAGCAAGCGATCGCCGACATTCAAGATGGGGCCACCGTCATGATCGGTGGCTTCGGGCTGTGCGGCATTCCCGAGAATTTGATTCAGGCGCTCGTTGAAAAGGGTGCGCGGAACTTGACAGTGATCAGCAACAATGCCGGCACACAAGATTTCGGTATCGGACTCCTCCTCGGCAATCAGCAAGTTAAGAAAATGATCGCGAGCTACGTTGGAGAAAATCGTACTTTTGAAGAGCTGGTGCGGAATGGAAAGCTGCAGATCGAATTGAGTCCGCAAGGAACTCTGGTAGAGCGCATTCGAGCCGGCGGCGCAGGGATTGGTGGCTTTTACACACCAACCGGCTATGGCACGATCGCGGCAGAAAACAAGGAAACGCGAACCTGGCAGGGACGGCATTACGTCCTGGAACTGCCGCTGCGTGCGCAGTTTGCTTTGGTGAAGGCCTGGAGGGGAGACCCGCTCGGCAATCTAGTCTACAGGGCTACAGCACGAAACTTCAATCCGGTCATGGCCACGGCGGCAGATGTGACGATTGCGGAAGTCGAGGAACTTGTCGAGTCCGGCAGTTTGAATCCGGACCATGTCGATACTCCAGGAATCTACGTTCAGCGAATCCTTCAGGGATCGCACTACGAGAAGCGTCTGCAAACCGGAAGTTTGAGGTCTGTGCGTGAGGAAACATAAGCGCGAGTTCATCGCCCGGCGGGCGGCCCAAGAGATTGAGGACGGCTGCTACGTCAGCTTCGGCCTGGGTATACCAGCGCTGGTGACCCGGTTTCTCCCAGAGGGCGTCAATGCGGTTCTGGTTTCGGAAAGCGGTGTTCAAGGTTTCGGAGCTCTGCCTCCCAAACACCATGGGGACGCGGACCTGATCAATGCTGCAAAAGAACCCGTGGCTTTGACTGCAGGCGCCAGCCTATTTTCGAGCGTCGACGCCTACGCCATGATTCGTGGCGGTCATCTCGATCTCTGCATCCTGGGAGGATTCCAGGTTGACGAGCGAGGCAACCTGGCCAATTGGATGCTGCCCGGAAAGCTGGTGCATGGAATGGGAGGCGCCATGGACCTCGCTTGTGGTGCCAAGCGGGTTGTGGTGGCGATGGAGCACACGACGCCGGGCAAGAAGCCCAAGATTCTGAGAAACTGCACCCTGCCGCTGACTGGATTGAGTGTCGTCCATCGCATCATCACGGAAATGGCCGTCATTGATGTGACGCCTCAAGGCCTGCTGCTTCGAGAAGTGGCTCCCGAGGTTTCTGTGGATGACGTGTGCCGGGACATTGAAGCTGGCGTGAAAGTGGACAAAGATCTGAAGATCATCCAGGTGTAGCAATCCACAACCCCCTGGTTGCCGCTTCGGTCAGTCATCCACCGACTTCCCGGGGACCCCAAATGTCTACTCATACCGCAAGGCCACAATAGGATAAAGTTCCGCAGCTCGCTTGGCTGGGTAGATCCCAAAGAACAAGCCAACACCCACCGAAACGGAGAAGGCCACCACCACCCAGATCAGCGACACCTCCGAGGGTAGTGCTGGGAGAAAGGTTCGAACGGCGAGACTGATAAGACCTCCAACAAGAATGCCGATGATTCCTCCGGCGCCGGTCAAGGTCATGGCTTCTATCAGGAACTGCGTCAGAATGTCGCGACGTCTGGCGCCCACCGCTTTGCGGATCCCTATCTCGCGAGTGCGTTCCGTCACCGACACGAGCATGATGTTCATCACACCGATGCCGCCCACCAGCAGGCCAATGGAAGAAATCACCATCGTGAGGATCACAATCGCCCCCGTTAGCTGGTTCCACACTTGAGAGAGAATGTCGGGGGAAGCCAGATCGAAGTCGTTCTCATCTTGCGGACGCACGTGTCGCCGTCGTCGTAAGACGTCAATGACTTCATCCTGGGCCTTAGAGAGAAGCGACGGGTCGCGAACGCTGACGAGCAGAAGATTGTCCTCAATCTCCGGATAGAGTTTGTGAAACGTGTTATAGGGAATCATGACAAACTGATCGATTCCCGGACCTCCAAACAGGCCAGGATCTCTTTCGAAGACTCCAATAACGCGGAACATTTGGCCGTTCAGGTTGATTTCCTTGCTGACCGGGTCGGTGGCCGGAAACAGGGTGTCGGCAATGCCGGCTCCAATGGCACAGACCTTCGACGAATGTTCGTTGTCGAAGTCGCTGATGAACCGGCCATCCCGCATGGAGAAGAGAGGCAGCACGGAAATGTATTGCGGCTCGGCGCTGCGTAAGACGGCGCTCTCCACGCGCTCGTTGCCATAACGCACCAAATTGGGCTGTCCAGTAAACACAGCGCGTTGCTGAAAAGGCGTCGCGTCCTCAACCGAGAGGCACTGTTCCCGAATGGCAGTTGCATCCTCCAGGTACAGGAACTTGCGCTTACGGATTCGTTCCGGAGGACGGCTGAACGTGAACGGCGGGATTCGCGAGACAAAGAAAACCTTGGTGCCGAGGGCGGCGACCCTGTCTTGAACGACGTTGTTCAGGCCTTGAATTATGGAGGCGACGGCAATCACCGAAGTCACTCCGATCACCACGCCCAGAATCGTCAGGAAGGAACGGAACTTGTTGGCACGCAGCGTGTCGATCGAGAGCAACACGGTTTGCCGCAGTTGAATGTTGGGGATGTTGATTCGGTCCACAAGCGGTCCTAGCCCGGTCTACTCTGCTCGCAGCGCTTCGATTGGATCGAGACGAGACGCCTTTCTAGCAGGATAAATCCCAAAAAAGATTCCGATCACAGTTGAGAGAATCAGTCCTGTGGCCGCCACCCACCACTTAAGACTGACTGGAAACGGCGTGAACTGGCGGACTGTCACAGCGATCAGAAAGCCCACCAAGACGCCTATGAAACCGCCAACGATGCATTGCGCCAGTGCTTCGATCAGGAACTGCCACAGGATGTCACGTTGTCTCGCTCCCACAGCCCGGCGAACGCCAATCTCCTTGGTGCGTTCCGTAACCGACACCAGCATGATGTTCATGATCACGATGCCGCCCACAACAGATGCAATGGAAGAAATCATGATAAACACAGCGAAAAAAGCCCCGCTGATGCTCGACCAAAGCGACAGGAACGTGTCTGAGGTTGCCACATAGAAATTCTCGGGACTGTTGTAGCTCACGTGCCGACGGCTCCGAAGCAGCAGCCGTACTTGATCGATTGACGACTCCAGCCGTGAACTATCAAACGCCTTGGCGTGAATGGTCACCGAACGCCGTGGTCCAAAGATCTTGAAGAAAGCCGTGATGGGGATGATCACGAAGTTATCCTGGCTTTGTCCGAGTACAGTGCCTACGCGCTCGGCCACGCCCACAACCTGGTGGTCTTCGTTGGCGATCCGGATCGTCTTGCCGACAGCTTTCCCATAAGGGAATAAACGTTCGGCCACCTCGCTCCCAAGCACGCAGACCGGCGACCTCGACCGTTCTTCGAAGGGAGAGATGTATCGGCCTTCCTCTACCGTGGTCGTACCAATGTCAGCCATGTTCGCGGTCACACCTCGAACGTTGACGTCTTCGCCCACTTCGTTGCCTGCCTTGATCGTTGTTGTTGCAGTGACTTCAGCGCCGACATCCTGACAATCTCGACAGCTCTCCCGGACTGCCTCGACATCGCTCATTTCCAGCAGTTTATTTCTTTGGGCTCGAATGAACTCCTGGAAATCGGTCACCGCTAGCGGAGTGCGAGATACCCTAAAGACATTGGTCCCGAGGTTCGCCACTTTCTCCTCGACGTAAGTGTTGGCGCCTTGCACGATTGCCATAACCAGGATCAGCGTCATGACCCCGATGATCAAGCCGAGCAGAGTGAGGAACGATCGCAGCTTGTGCGCCCGAATGGAGCCGAAGGAAACAGAGATGGCTTCACTGACGTTCATGGAGGCGTCCGACCGCCGATCTAGCGCTTACGGAGCAAGGCAGCGAGTGATGAATATGGGCAAATGAGCAAACAAAATCAACTTTCGTGGACTCGTGCCGATGGGTAACCTCCTGGACGCCCCACGCAATGTGCCACGAATGGTGTGCTCGGCGCACCAACCGTGCATCGCTCTGGATTGACGGCCCCTGATGCCTCGTGTAGGCTCAACCGCGATTTGATCTACTCTGAAACCGTGTTCCCTTATGTTTGTCCTCATAGTGCTTGGCTCAGTGTTTCTCCTGTTCGCGTTGCTCGGTGGCGGCCTGGCTCTCTTCTGGAAGACCAAGAGGAAGGTGATTCTCCGGCGAACTGGACTTGCCTATTTGCTGGCCGTCCCCATACTGCTGCTGGGTGTTGGCCCCTTCTGGATGGCGCGCTTCGTCACACGAGCTGGCACGCGCCCACCCGACATGAGACTCAAAGACACGCCCGCCGATTCTGGTGCGTCGTTCGAATCAGTGCAATTTCAAGCGACCGACGGCCTCGCTCTCAGCGGATGGTGGATTGCCCCAACGCGTAAGAATGTCGTCGTCTTACTGAGCCATGGCTTGTTTCGGAACCGCGTCGAGATGTTGTCGAGGGCCGTGGCACTCGCCAAGGCAGGCTACGGCGCGTTGCTCTACGATTCCCGCAGCCATGGAACCAGCCAGAAGGGTGTGGTCTCACTGGGATTCTACGAAACACAGGATGTGTTAGGAGGTATGGCTTATATTCGCACCCGAAGGGGATCTTCAGCTGCGACACCTAGAATCGTTCTGATGGGCGTTTCCATGGGTGCCGTGGCGACTTTGCGCGCTGCTTCTGAAACCAATGGATATGCAGCCCTGATGCTTGACAGCCCGTTTGCCAGCATTCGCGAAACAATTGCCGACCACTCGTGGCTTTTCTTCAAACTGCCCCGCTTCACTTTTCCGCCCCTTTTTCTTTTCTGGTTTCAGCAATTCGCTGCCTTCGATGTTGACCAAGTTAACTCGCATGCCGCGATGGCACGGGTCCAGCCGGTTCCTCTGCTAATGATCGCCAGCCAGGGCGACCGTCGGATGCGGCCCGAAGTTGCGCGCCAGCTCTTTGAAGAGTCACGCTCCCCGGTTAAGAAGATTGAGATCTTCGGCCAGGATGCCGGTCATGGCGCCGCAGCCCGACTGCATCCCGAACAGTACACCGCCCTGATGGTTGAGTTCCTGGAGAGAGTGCTTCCCTAGATCATTCTTAATTGGTATTCGTTTGATTGGAGAGTAGAGACAAGATACTTGGTGGTCCTGCGCTTGCCGTGACTAGCTAGTCCGGTTAGGCTTGTTCGCTGCAGATTTCTTGAGGGAGATTCGAATGTCGACACCCTCGAGACTGAAGGCTGGAAGTGAGACGGCCGGTTCGCCCAAAGGCCCGACTGCATGCACTTTCAGGCGACAGTTTGATTGAGGGAATTCCCGGCAGAAGACTCTCTGAGGGCAAGGAAATCCGTGAGCTGTTGTTGAACTACGGCTGCGGCTATCTTTGTATGGCGTCTTTCCAGAGGTCCGGATAGTCCGTAAACCCGCCGTCAATACCCATCTGCTGATAGCGCCGCATCTCATCCAACAGGTTGTCCCGCAAACTTCTCCCATTTTTTTCGAGCGCATCCAGCGGCCGACGGGCCGACGCTGTGGTGGAGCCTCGGAACGTGAAGGGATGTATCTTCAGGCCGGCACGATGGAACGTGTTCACGTCTTCCGCCGTGCGGAGCATCTCTTTGGCTGGGCCCGCGCCTTGGGCGTAAGCCGCTACTTCGCTGGCGAGGGCTTCGGTCACTTTTGCCGTTTGCTTTTCGCGGCCGGGATCCTCCATCGGCAGGAGCTGGATGCGTGGGTAGTTGGGTGCCAGCGCCTTAAGTTTCAGCAGACTAGCCTTGGAGAAAGATTGAATGAAGACAGGCGGCAACACATCAGTGACTTTTCCTGCGCGTGCGGCCGGTTCCAGTCGGTGTGGCTTCAGAAGCTTGGCTAGCGCGCCTACCATATCTTTGCCCATCGATTCGTAGAATGGGACGTACTTCATTTCAACATACAGACGAGCCCGATTCCCGATAATCCTGATCGCCTCTTCCAAAGTCGGCACCTTCAGGCCTGCGTACTCGTTGCGGGCTGCAAATGGGTTTGCCTGGTTGAACCAGGAACCTGCATCGAGCTGCTTGATTTCCGCCAAAGTAAAGTCAACCGCGTACCAGCCCTTCCTGGGACCTTTGGCGTCCGCATTTCGCACCACTGAGCGATCGGGAAAAACTTCTTCAACGTTCGTCGTCCGCGACAGTTCGGCATCGTGAGAGCAAATAAGTACACCGTCCTTCGTCATTTGCACATCCTGCTCGACATAGTCGGCACCTTGCTTGATGGCCAATTCATAGGCAACCCGGGTATGTTCGGGGGCGTAAGCCGAGGCGCCACGGTGTGCGATCAGGATTGGTTTGGAGGGAGGCACGGTGGGTTGATTTTGAGGTACGCTGTTCAAGCTCTGCACAAGAAACAGGAGAATCGCCGGCAATAGGAAAGGTTTCATGAAATGGAGTCCTTAAGTCCCGCGGGTCTTGACCCGTGCTGGAGGGCATACACCCGCATTGCGAGACCGTCACCCCGGCGAAAGCCGGGGTCCACGATCTACCCACTCCCGGATTCCGGCTTCCGCCGGAATGGCCGGATTAAGTGAGCCAAGTGCGCCGATGGGGCCCGACAGGGTGAGAAGAACAAGTCTTTTGGGCCAGCGCAACGAGAATTCTCGCCGTGCTTGGCGGTCAGAGTTTCCGCCCCCGAGTTGTCAAAACACCAACCTCAGTGCGAACTGAACCTGGCGAGCCGGAAAGGTGGCCCGCACTTGCCCAAATGCTGCGCTGGAGGCATTGGTGTTGGCATTGCGGAAGTTCGTCTTGTTGAAAAGATTGAACGCTTCCGTTCGGAACTGCAGGCTCATGCCTTCGCGCGGCAGGTTGAAACTCTTTCCCAAACCAAAGTCTGTCTGATAGAGCGGGTAACTCCGCGCCACGTTCCGTCCCGCGTTTCCGAACGGCTGGCTGGCATCTGTGGGAACCTGCACGTTGGCCCGGTTCAGGTAGTTGTCAATATTGCGCTGCCCTTCCGGCGTCAGGATGGGGCCAATCAGGTTCGGGCGATAGCTGATGCCACCGCGCCAGTCGGGAATGGCTGCCTGCGACACCTGAAACGCGAGAGCCGGTGTGTAGGAGAGATTCAGGGGCTCGCCACTCCACATGTTGTTGATGATGTTGAATTGCCAGCCACCTAGAACATGATCTGCTGCAGCCGGAAGGCTGGCAAGGTGCTTCCGCCCCTTACCCACAGGCAGCTCGTAAACAATGCTGGTGGTGTTGTTGAAGGTTTGGTCGAAGTCAGACACCGCCTTTTCAGCTCTGAGGTTGTAGAAGCTTTGCGGACTGGCCCGGCCACCGCTGCCCTGCGCTTCCAAAGCCTGGCCGGTGTTGTCGATTGCCTTCGAGTAAACAAAGGAGTTCAGCAGATAGAAGCCCTCGCTGAACCGTCGCTCGATTTTGGCCTGAAACGCATGGTAGTTGGCAAAGGCACCTGGCCAAGTCACTGTGATGGCACCGAACGCCTGATTCGGCCGACGCGCCTGAATCGAGAGGCTGCCACCCGGTGGCTGCGGTAGAGCTTCGTTGTAGTCTGCGAATACAATTAGATTAGTCGATTTGTTGCCGACATAGCCCACGTCCAGAATCGTGTTTCGAAAGATCTCTCTTTGGATCGAAAGCGACCAATTCTGGATGTAGCCGGTTTGAGTGTTGCGGGGAATGTAGGAGATGTTCGACAGCACCGGATTGAACTTGTCTGGATCGGTCAACCCTTGCGGGTAACCGTCTTGGGTCGGCCGAAACCCTGCAGTGGTCGGGCTTTGAGCGATTGAAGCAATGACTACCTGGGGGCCATTGATGCCCAGAATGTTCCCGCCGCCCGCGCGGTTAAAGTGAACATAGCTGACGCCGTAACCGCCCCGAACAACGTTGCGCGGATTGAAGCTGTAGGCAAAACCAAAGCGTGGCGCCCAATTGTTTCGGTCGGGATTTACTTGGGAGCGATTGGCAATGGACCCGCTCGAAGCCGCGATAAGGCGATTGCTCGCAGGATCGAAATTGCTCAACCGATTGTCGCGCTCCCACTGGGGCGTCGCGTACTCGTATCTCATGCCAAGGTTCAGCGTCAGTTTCGAGCTGACCTTCCAGTCATCCTGCAAGTAAGCATAGTTCATTACCTGCCGGTAGTTGGCGATATAGAAATTCACGAGCGAATACTCGCTGCGCAGGCCAAACAGAAAATCGGCGATGCTGTAAGTGAGTGCATCGGCCGGGGCTCCGGCTGGACGGGTGAATTGGCCGTTGTAAGTGTCCAGCCCGTACAGTGGGTTCACATCCTGAATCTCCGTATGGATGCGCTGGTACTCGTAGCCGGTTTTCAAGGAATGCTTCCCAACAATCTTCGAGTAATTCACTTTGGGATTGTAAACGTACGGATACTGCCACTGCGGGTTGGTCGCTTGCCGACCAAAAGCCGTGAAGCCACTGACGGCCTGGTTGGTAAGACCTCCAGTCAGGCGAGAGTCCTCAGAGAGTCCTGTAATGCCGTAGAGCGAACGCATGCTGGGGCCGCCCAGTCCCGGAGGCTCCTTGCCGGCTATCGTCTTGGAAAATCCCACGCGCACTTCAAGCAGCGATGTCGGATCCATGGCAAACGTAAAGGCGCCAGCCAGCTGTTGATTGAGTGCTCGTATGAAGCCGTTGCCACCACCCCCCGAGGGACCAGGGATCTCGGGTGCCTGGAAGATATTGCTCTTGCGGTGGCTGACGCGGACAAACGCCGTCATGCGGTTGTTAATCTGCCCGTCCAGTTTCACGTCCCACTTGTCATTGTTGCTCTTGTCGGCTCGCAGATGCTGAAAGTTGCTGGCTCGACCGCTTCCCGTGTTGGGAGCTGGCAACTCCGCGAGCACCTTGCGGGCAAACGACGTGATCTTGTCCGAAGGAATAGGCGTGTTCGGAGCGAAGGTTTCGCCAGTGAGCGGGTTGCGCACGGCTACAGGGAAAATTCCTTGACGATCACTCAGAGTCGGCAAGCTGGAGAACACGGGAAACTTCTGACGCTCGCGGAAGCCTTCCCAATCGGTGAAAAAGAATGCTCGATTCTTGACGATCGGGCCCCCAAAAGTAATGCCAAACTGGTTGCGCTGAAACACCGGTTTGCCCGTGAGAGGCTTAAAGAAGCCGGTTGCGTTCAGGGAAGTGTTGCGCAGAAACTCCCATGCCGTTCCATGAAACTCATTGGTGCCGCTTTTGACTGAGGCATTGATGACGGCGCCTGAAGCCCGGCCGTACTCAGCGCTCATTTGGCTCGTCACCACCTTGAACTCTGCAACCGCATCGGGAGTGGCTTGCACCACTTGGTTTGAGAACCCCTGATTGCTCGTGCCGTATGCGTTGTTGTCTACACCATCCATCATGAAGTTGTTAAAAATGCTGCGCTGGCCGTTGACGTTGAAAGCTCCTTCACGCGGCGGATTGGCAAAGGCGTACGCCGACCTGCGGACGCCCGTGGTGAGCAGCGCCAGGTCTGAATAGTTGCGGCCATTCAGTGGCAGTTCAACGATTTGCCTTTGGTTGATGACCTGGCCCCGATCGCTGGTGTCGGCCTCAACCAGCAGCGCAGCCGACGCTGAAACCTCAATGGTGGTTGTCACTTCGCCAACCTTCATGACGAGATCAACTCTCTGACGTGCCCCTACGGCAACTCGCACGTTCTCTAGGCGCGCGGTGGAAAACGATGCCAACGACGCCTCAATCTTGTAGGTTCCAATTTTCACGGTCAAAAACTCGTAACTTCCGTTTTCGTCAGTTTGAGCAGTCGCAGAAATTCCGGTCGCCTGATTGGTAAGTGAAACGGTGGCGCCGGCCAGCACGGCACCCGATTCATCTCGAATGGTGCCCAGCACACTCGCGGTATCGAACTGAGCGGAGAGTGGGCCTGGAAACAGGAAGATTGTCAGAAATACGGAAAGGAAAGCCCCTGTGAGAGGGCGAAGATTGCGGAAGCAAGGAAGCATGGCACACTCCTCAATAGGGTGAATAGAAAACGAGCCCCGTGGCTCTAAGAGAGGCAGATAGACTCGAATAGGTCTGGATATGGGACCTAGAGTAGCCTCCATCGAAGATCAAGTCAAACAAGTACAACTGAAAGGATAGGCGTGAGGTGTGAACTAAGTATGGAGTGAAAATGAACTGGCTGTGAATTTCCAGGTCCGACTGTGGCTCAACGGGCGAACTTCAGGCAGGGTATCTTTCGACGCACAAAGGTAGGACTTTTTAAGATCAGTGTCGACAGTTCACCGCTCCAAGAACTCCTTGTGGTCCCGCTTGTGCAAGAGGGACAGCTTCAGGGCTGTCTGCACGCTCACTATGCACCCCAAAACGTTCACTGTCGATTGGCCCGCGCTACCCGCTCTGAGCCTGCATAGTAGCCGCGGCGAGCACTGATAACGTAGTCCGAATCAGGGCGACCGTAGCGTTCGTTCAGACGAACGTCGATCTTTCGGAACGACCCGTCCTTCGCGGGGTTTGGTGAATTGTACCCCAGCGTGTAGCGCAGCTTCAGCCGAGTGATGACGGTGGCAAGGGCTGAGTCCAGGGAGCCGGTACTGCCAGCGTCGATGATCTCGCCGCCGGTTTCATGGGCTATCTTCCCAACCAAATCGTCCTTTCCGAGACCACCCACCCAGACCGGAATACGCCTAGTGAGTGGCGTTCCCTCTCCAACAGTCTTGACGCTGTAGATCACGGTCTCAGATTCCATGGCCATTCGAATCACTTCGTTTTGACTGGAACGCGGCCGGGTGCTGTTTTCGTTGTCAGAGACCAGGATCACTACCCGACGACGATCGCGAGCCACCAAGCTCAAGTAGTAAACAGCGTCGAACAGCCCATCGACGATATTGGTGCCACCTCCGGCTTGGATCGTGCCAATACGATTTGCGATCCTTTGGCGATCGGTGGTCAGGTCTTCCAATCGCTGCACCTCACCCGCAAACGTGAAGAGACAAACCTGGTCGCCGCGCTTGAGCTGGTGGAGGGCCCGATAGGCGGCCTGGCGCAGTTCGTTCATGTAAGGGGCCACGCTACCACTTCGATCAACCACTAAAGCGACCGCAAGAGGGTACTCATCTCTCGAAAACGATTGAACGGTTTGCTCGAGGCCGTTCTCAAAAACACGAAAGTCCTCTCTTCGAAGCGTCTCCATCGGCCGGCCCGACCGGTCGCGCACGGTTGCGTCCACCATCACCAGTTGAACATCCACCTTGAGCTTGAAGTCGTCGCCATTGTCTGCGTCTTCAACGGCAGGCTGCGAGCTGCCCGAGGTTCCCGGCGCCTGCAGCACCACTGGCGGTGTGATGCGCCCGGCTGTCGCCACATCCACGGTTCCATTTTCAGCCGGAAGCGGCTCGGGTTCATTGTCTTTGCTGAAGTCGGGCACCGAGGCGACGCTGGGATCCGCCGGGAAATTGTCAACCGGCACGGGATAACTTCCCGTTGAACTCGCTGGAGGTACCACAGGAACAGACCGAGCGATCTGGGCCACATGTTGGGCAATGGCGGCGGGAACCTGAAAAGCCTTGTTAAACTTCAGCTCGAAAAGCATGTCTCTGGGAAGATCCAGATCGGGACCTCGCTGCATCATGATCGTGGCCAGCCCAATAGCCGCACCGGCAGCACCACCGTAGATGGCGCCTCTTCCTCCGCCGAGGGTGGCGCCCAAAATAGCTCCTTGCATGCCCCCCTGGCCAACAATCGTAAGACTAGAGCCATTTCCTCCATCGCCTTTCAAAGCCTGGTCGCCCTCCTTTGAAGTTTTGATGTCGGTGTAGCCGGCTCGGACAACGCTGGCCTCGAGCGGAAGAATGGTCCCGTCGGGCAGGCGCACGTCATCAAAGCGTAGTCGCATCTCGGCGCGGCCAGCCAATCGACCTGGCCGCCGAACATGGGTCACGGTGGCTCGAACTTCGCTTCCCCGGGGGATGGCGACATCGCCTCCCGCCATGACCTCGTCGGAAGTCTTGAAATAGGCACGGTCGCCTTGGCGGGTGGATCCGGTGTGCAGCGGGGTGTCGAGCTGAAGCACCAGCTTTTCCCCTGGGCTGACCGTCAGATCGAGGGGAACCAAGGCACCACTGGATGAGCTTGCGGTCGAAACCGATTGCGCGTAAACAAAAGAACTTATGAATACAGCCGACAGCAGGCCGCACAGCGTGGTCACAATAAGTCTCTTCATGGCGGAGCCCCCCAACTGAGTCGAAAGCCACGAGTGGATAAGGACATAGATGCTGCCTGAACGATCGTAGTTGCTATCCTTGCCGACTTTTCTTATTCCTGTAGCCTACAGCAAAACGCACGCCATTCCACCCACAGCCACCAGGTCCAAGGTTCTGAGCGGAAAATGCTAGGGCCTGACATCCAAATCAGGCACCAAAGAAGGTTCAACCCTGCACCTTCGCCAAAGTTAGAGCGGCATCTTACCCGTAGACCGGGCAAATCAGATTCCGGGGGTGACAATCCGGATGGTGGTTCCCCAAACGACGGATTCCGACTTGCTGTTCGCCTGGCCGGAATGACGAAGCCGAGGGCGGCAGGGAGAGTTAAAAATCGAACTTAATGGGATTGGGCGGAAAGGTGATTGCAAAGAACAGCATAGCAGCGATCCCAAACGCGAAACGGTAAGGGCCAATGGGAACTTCTTCATCCAACGTCGGTGGGTGTTTGAGGCGAATGAGGAAGAAAGTCAAAGTGAGGAAGAAGATCCACTGGGGTTGGCGCGCGATGACCGTGAATGCAGCAAGCGAGACGAACACCAGCCGGAAGATAAAGACGCTCTTCTGCCGGAAAAGCGCATACATGATGTGTCCGCCATCCAGTTGACCCATTGGCAGCAGGTTCAGAGCCGTCACAAACAGTCCCGCCCAGCCGGCAAAACCTATTGGATGCAATAAAAGGTCGTGCCCTTGGGGCAAAGGTCCATGGACCCAGTCGGCAATGAGCGAAAAGAGAATGGAGTCACCCAGTCCGAATACAGCATCAGGAAGCTGACTCACCTCAATGACTTTTGACATGGCAATGCCAATCACCGTTGCTGGCAGTGCCACCACCAAACCCATGGCAGGACCCATAATGCCTATATCAAACAGCGCGCGGCGGTTGGGAATGATGCCTTGCATCTTGATGACAGCCCCAAAGGTCCCAAACAAGGCGAAGGGAAAGGGAATGAAATAGGGGAGGGTTGCCGGAACGCCATAGTAGCGCGCAGCGAAGTAGTGCCCCATCTCGTGGAACAACAGAATGAGGATGAGACAGGCAGAATACGCCCAGCCCCAGAGAGCCCAAGTGCTTAACACAGTCAAGAGGAATAGCAGCACTTGCAGCGCGATCTGACGACGTTTTGTGGGGTCGGGAGAGGGACTAGTCTCCCACGCGGGACGGCCGTTTTCGCTTACAGGAATGAGTTCATCTAACGGGTGCGACAATGCAGTTTCCTTTCCTCAACTAATTAGCAATGACATAAGGCCCGACATGTATTCTGGCACGATCTGCAATCCTTCACCCTGAAATCTGCCCCGCATTGGCGACCAGAGCTGCGAGTGAAAGGATCGCAGCCACAATTCGAACGGGGCCGCCGCTGCCACCGCGAATTTTCATTGGCAGGGCCAGCACGACAAATCCGGTTTCCGGAAGCTGGTCCAGATGGGCAACGTTCTCAAGAGCCGGAATGTTCTTTTCAAACAAACTGACATGGCTCTGAAAATGAGTAGATTGGCCAAAATCAATACTCGCAGTGTCGATACCCACCGCCCGCACTGACCGACTCTGAGCCAGCCACTTGGCCGCTTCGGGGTGCAGGCCGGGAAAGTGCAGCTTGGCTACTGCCTCCGGTCCTCGCTCCTCAGTTCCCAGATACTTCGCTGGGTTAGGCCAAAAGGTTTCGAACCCCGTCCTCAGCAGTACGATGACGTCATCAAGTCGAGCACGGTGTTTCCTTTCCCATTGAATGAGATCGTCCACCACGATCTGATAGTCTGGGTCCCTTGCACTCTTCAGGCGTACATCGATCAACGCGCCACGACCGATAAGCTGTCGAAGTGGGATGGCGTCCAGAGTTTTGCGGCCCTCGAAAAAGTGGACAGGCGCATCGATATGAGTGCCGCCATGCTCGGCAGAGCAAAAACGGTTGGCCGCGTAGTAGTACCCTTTTTCTGTGACGCCAGCCGGGCCTCTTTGAAGCTCAAATCCCTTCTCAGTCGGCCAATAAATGGTCTGCTCGTCAAATGAGTGGGTGAGGTCTACAAGCTTTCCCGAGGGCAGATCTATCCTCGGAGCACAACTCGGGAGTGCAAGAACTCCGAAAAGAACTGCGGTCTCAACGCTTCGTCTCACGGCAACCCTCCAACTTCGAGCGAGGCAACTTGAACACTGGAGTATCTCTGTTTGGCCGACGGAAAGTGTAATGCATTCGAGATGGAAGCCGCTGTCGCGTTCAACTGAGACATTTTCGTTCCTCCAATCGGAGTGAGGTAAGATAGTGACGCGTGGAGTCACACTCACCCTGCTTTTGGACAGCCACGCAATCTATCGAGGGCTCTTAGGATGCAAACGAACATGAGTCGGCTAATAGCAGGAATTGCGTTGGCGCTGAGTGCCACAGCGATGACAGGAAGGGCGCTCCGGCCTCTATCTCAGCCCGCGCCTTCATACCTCCAAACTCCAACGCAGTCTGTCGACAGCAGGCCGATGCAGGTCGAAGCACCGTCGGAAGCGATTGTACGAGCGACGGTAAGCGGACCTGCGTTTTATGCTCCGGAGATATTCGCCGCAATCGAGGACTACCACAATCCCCGTTTGAAGAGACTTCGAGAAGAATATGGCCTTGAGAAAGTCGTCGCAGGTGAACCCAATGAATTTCGCAGGCTGTTGAAGCTCCGGCACTGGGTCCACACCCGGTGGCCGATCGACAACGATCAGAAGGAAGGTGGAGACGCTTTCGCTATCCTCGAGAAGGCGAAGGCCGGAGCGGGGTTCCATTGCTCGCATTCTTTGACCGTGCAGCACGCCGCCATGGTGTCGATGGGCTACGTTGCTCGTGACCTTGGAGTCGACCGGAACCACGAGGATCTCGGTCGCAGCATCCACCATGGTGTCAATGAGGTCTCGTCGAACGACTACGCGAAATGGGTCCTGCTGGATGCAAAGTACGACATCCACTTTGAACGGGATGGCATTCCGCTCTCAGCGTTGGAGCTCCACGAGGCAGTCCGTACCGATGGCGGTAAAGGGGTTGCGAAAATGGAGGGCGTTGAGCGGCGTCAGGTCCCTATGGACAAACCCGATGCCCCGGAGGGCACCATCCGCAGCTACTGGTGGGCGTCCTACTATCTGCGTCCCAACCCCTTCACTGAGCCGCACTGGAGCGGTGGAAGCCGCCTTCTGGTCTTCGACAACGACGCGTTTCGGAACACAATCTGGCACCGCGCGACAGGCGACGGTAAGCTCGTAAAGCACTGGGCCTATAAGGCGCAGGCTTTCATTCCGGCCGGTAACCGGCACCTGATCGAATGGACGCCAGGTGTGCCAAATCTGCGGGCGCGCCAAGTAGGGCCAGAAGCCCTTGAGATCCAGCTTCGCAGCGCCACGCCGAATTTCAAGACCTATCTCACCCGCATTGGCGGTGGCTCCTGGAAACCTCTCTCCGGCGATCATACTCGCTGGACGCTCCAGCCTGGAGAAAACCGGTTTGAGGCCAGGACACAAAACCTGGCCGGCGTGGAAGGCCCCGTCGTTTCGGCCGTGGTCGAATTCAAGCTTCAGAGTACTTCGAGAAAGTAGCCGCCAAGCGCTTTCCTGTGTCTGAGCGAATGGGCTAGAATGGCGACGTGCCCGTCCTCTGATTTGGAGATTAAGTGATGCCCGAGTCCACTGTGCCGCTCGGCCTGGAGCAGAAAGCTCCGATCGATCTGGACAGCCCCGAGTACTACATCAATCGGGAACTCAGCCTGCTTGAGTTTCAGTACCGAGTTCTGGAAGAAGCCCAGGATGAACGCAACCAGCTACTCGAGAGGGTGAAGTTTCTCGCGATTGTGGGCTCCAATCTGGACGAGTTTTTCATGGTGCGCGTTGCGGGCCTGAAGCAGCAGATTGCTGCCGGGGTACACGACAGCTCGTTTGATGGTCTGACTCCACCCGCCCAGTTGGCTGCGGTGCGGGCCAAAGCCTCAAAGCTGATTGCCCAAGCCCGGGATCATTTCCTGACGGTCATCCGACCAGCTCTGGCTCAAGCCGGCATCTTTGTCCTCGACTACAGCGAATTGAATGAAGACCAGCGGTTCGAGGCGAGGCGCTATTTCGAAGAATCCGTTTTTCCTGTGCTGACTCCGCTTGCCTTCGATCCGGGCCGACCTTTTCCTCATATTTCAAACCTAAGCCTCAACCTCGCCATTCTGATCCGCGACAATGCGGGAGAAGAACATTTTGCGCGAGTCAAGATTCCCGGCACGCTGCCGCAACTGGTCGCTCTCAAATCGGCTCGAGCTGAACACGAAGACGATGCCAGCCCGGAGCGATATTCGTTCGTCTGGTTGGACGAGGTGATTGTTGCCAATCTCAAGACGCTGTTTCCGGGCATGGAGGTATTGGAGGCACACCCATTCCGCGTGACCCGAAACGCGGACATGGTGATTCAGGAGCTGGAAGCAGACGACCTGCTGGAAACCATTGAGGAAAGTGTGCGGCAGCGGCGTTTTGGCATTGCCGTGCGGTTGACCGTGAATCCCGGCATGCCGCCGTCAATGCTGGAAATCCTGATGAGCAACCTGGAAGTGGGGCCTCAGGATGTGTATTCGTTTGAAGGTCCGCTCGCCATCAGCCGGCTGATGAGCCTCTATGCGATTAACCGCCATGATCTGAAGGCACCCTCGTTCTTACCGGTCATCCCGTCAACTCTCGATTCCCGGTTCGAGCAGAGTGAGTTGTTCTCGAACATCCGTCGTGAGCCGATCCTGTTGCACCACCCGTTCGATTCGTTCAAGCCCGTGGTGGACTTCCTCAGGGCAGCCGCTGCCGATCCAGATGTGTTGGCCATCAAGATGACGCTGTATCGGATTGGCCGCAATTCTCCGATTGTCGAGGCGCTGCTCAAAGCTCTCGAGAATGGCAAACAGGTGGCGGTGTTAGTTGAATTGAAAGCCCGCTTCGATGAGGAGAGCAACATCCACTGGGCCAGAGCCCTGGAACGTGAAGGCGTGCACGTGGTCTACGGTCTCGTGGGGCTAAAGACGCACTGCAAGATCGCGCTCGTGGTTCGTCGTGAGGGCGGTAGCATTCGCCGCTATGTCCACATGTCAACCGGCAACTACAATCCGGTTACAGCGCAGGTCTATACCGATCTGGGCTATTTTACCAGCGACGACGAAATCGGCGCAGACGCCACCGACCTGTTTAACTACCTCACTGGCTATTCCGCCAAGATCAGTTATCGAAAGTTGCTCGTAGCACCGATTAATCTGCGCGACCGGCTGGAAGGACTGATTCGTCGCGAAATTGATCACCAGAAACAGGGGCGGCGCGGACACCTGATTCTCAAGATGAATTCACTGATGGACAAGTCCATCATCCGCCTGCTGTATCAAGCATCGCAAGCAGGCGTGCACATGGACCTCATCGTCCGAGGCATCTGCTGCTTGCGCCCCGGGCTGGAGGGCATCAGCGAAAACATCCGGGTGGTGAGTATCGTGGGCCGGTTCCTCGAGCACAGCCGGATTTTCTATTTTCGCAACGGTGGCGAAGAGGAAGTTTACCTGGGCAGCGCCGACCTGATGCCACGCAACCTGAACCACCGCGTTGAAGCGCTGTTTCCCGTTGAGAGCCCCAAGCTGGTTCAGTATCTGCGAGACGAAGTGTTAGCCGCTTATCTGTCAGACAACACACAGGCCAGAGAGATGGAGAGCAACGGAAGCTACAAGCGGCTGGAGCCTCGTGGCAACGAACCGGCGAATAGCAGTCAAGCCTGGCTGCTGAAGCATCGGTCTGAGAGGCGCAGCGACGCTTGACGACTACTCCTTCGGCAGAACGATGTGGTCAACCTCGCGAATGCCGTAACGGTCCCCCAACTTCCGGTAATCCTGCGCCCCACGTGCGTTCCAATCCCACACGATTCTCCCGCCTTTCAGGGTCAGTTCGCAAAATAGGCGCTGCGTTCCTTCCGCTCGTCCATTGGATGCATCGGCGTACGCGAACTTTCCGGTCATTAGGTTGAATGCCGCCACGTCCGCGACCGCCCCAACCGAAAGATGTCCCAGTTCGGGGTGCTTGATGTTCACGGCCGGGTTGATCGTGGATTCCCTGATAACTTCCTTGAGGGGCACGCCTAGCACCAGCATTTTCGACATCGTTGTCTGCATGTCCATCATGCCGCCGTTCATGCTGCCGGTGTGAAGATCTGTTGAGATGGAGTCGGGATAGAAACCCTGTTGCACGCTGGGGGCCGCGTTGCGGAACACGAAGCTGCCGCCGCCGTGGCCGACATCAAATTTCACTCCCCTCTTGCGCGCCGCTTCCAGATACTTCAACAGCTTTCCGTTCTTGTCCACATAAGGTACTGGTGCCCGATACATGTGTGTGGCCATGTCTCCAGGCCGGAGCTTCTCGGTGACCAAACGATAGAAAGGTCGCTCCACCAGAAAGTAGCCAAAGTCCACCATTACGGGAATGTTCGCGATGGTCCCGGCTTCCACCGCACGTTCCACCGACACCCATTCCGGGCCCTGGTAGTGAGCCGACTTGATGCCCACGACAACGTCTTTGTGTTTTCGAGCCATCTCTGCCGTGGCTTTAGGATCCATATCGTGAATATTCTGTTCGGGCACATCGGTGGGCATCCCCATGCCAGTGATATTGAGCAAGGCAAAAACGCGAGTGGTTGCTCGATCGATGACGCGCAGGCGAAAGTCTTCAAAATTCCTCCAGCCAGAGCTGCCTGCATCCACCAGCGTGGTTGCGCCGGTTCGAAAACTGAATCCGTCGGGCAATACACTGCTGTCTCCAGCCCAGGCACTCGGCATTCCCGAGGTGGCGTAGAGATGGGTATGAAGGTCGATAAGGCCGGGAACGACATACAGGCCTGAAACGTTAACCACTTTCTCTGCCTGCGATGCGGGAATGGCATCAGCGACCGCCGCAATCTTGCCCTGCGAGATGGCCACATCCTTCAAACCGTCGATGCCGTTTTGAGGATCGATGAGGTGGCCGCCTTTCAGCAGCAGTTCGTACCGCTGCTGGGGCGCCGCTTCGATCGCAGTTGCAGCGAACAATAGCAACAAGAGAGCTTTCAGCACTCGATCGTGGGTTGGCCAGAGTATCATTGTCTAGTCTCCTGATTGAGGTCACTCGCAGCAAGCCTGGGTCTCGCCGCAACAGTTTATTGAAATATCGCTCTCGAGGCTTGTGAAAATCAGCCCTTGGATAGGGAACTGAGGAGAATTGGGAAGACGAGGCTTCTGCTGCCAGACCCGCGCAACCATGGCCCTGGTTTCGGCCCTGGTTTCAGAAGGCTCGGCGGGGAGCCTCGCCCTCCCGCCAGAATGATCAGCGCGATGTACCTTTTACTTTCGCCACGTGCTTAATTGCGCGGGAAGCTATTGCTCCGACAGGTAGATCAAAACCAGGCCAACTAGAATCGATAGCAGCACGAATCCCGCAATCTTCCAGGGGCTGTAGGGCCTCTCGCCCTGTACCTCTCCGCTGCATGCGTTCACTAGCACTTGATAGACGTTTGACTGAAAACGGTAAGCGCCGATCCAGACCGGCAGCAGCAGGTGTTTGAACGTGATGCCCGAGTAGGTCTTTGCAATCCGATGTATGCGCTGCTCATCGCCACCAATGTCGTTCCGCACGTCATTTTCAATCACAGGCGCTATGATCGCTTTAACCTCCTCAAATCCGTCGGCCACTTCAAGCTGGTAGCACTGTGCTTTGTGTCCTACCACATAGGCTGGTTGATACGGCTTCAGTTCCGCCAGATCCCAAGGTTCCAGTGTGGCAAGCCGGGCGGGCGACACGGACTTCGTGGCCGTGAGCAGGATATCGTCAAACCAGCGCTCCACCGTTCCTGAAGCCGGATACCACCGCGTCTTCCGGACCTGTCGCATGCGCGTGACCCTGCGACCCTGGCCGTCCGTATCGACGTAGGACTCTGTTTCCCAATAGTGTTCACCGCGTTGGCCAGAGTAGTGAGTGATGGTGTAAACGTCGTAAGTCCAAAACGGAAGATAGACGCTGCTGGCCAGTTCTTGTTTTGCCAGTTTCACCAGTGCGTTGGGTGCGAACCAGCGAGAGGCGAGCCAAGCCTTGATTGCGTCCGCAGCCTGGCGATGTGCAATTCGGAAAGGCAGCACGCCCTCGGGAGCGAGCATGGGATGCGCCACCTGAGGTTGCGCGACGATCTTGGCGGCACAAAAAGGACAGTCTCCCGCCACCTCGGGTGGCATAAAACTGACCGTGGTTCCGCAACCGCTACACTGAACTTCGAGCGCATCCGCAGAAATCGGTTTCAGTTGCTCAGGCCGCAGCTTGAGATACTCTTCATACGAGCGTTCCTGAACCTCCGCAGCGCTCGCGGGAATCGGCTCGCTGCGGCCGCAGTAAGGGCAGGAAAGGCAGCCGTCTCGGGGTTCGAAAACGAGATCCGCCGAGTAACCTGGACACTGATACCGATGAATCTTTTGAGAAGGTGAAGTGGAGCTGGCTTGATTCACTTTTCTTTGTGGCCGGGCTGTCGGTCGTCCTGAGAACTCGAAAGATCCGGCGGCGGGTGGGAGATTATCACAGGGATGCCGGTCTCCATTGCCAATTGTTGAGAACTCTATGCCAGTTTCTGCGCGGTTGCCTTGACACGTTCCGGGTGCGGTGGTAGCGTCCCTCCACGGTTTGTATTGAACGTAAAAAACCAGACTTGGGAAAAGGAGGGTACTATGGCGAAAAGAGCCTTGCTGGTGGGAATCAACCGTTACAGAATCCCCGGCGCAGATCTGCGCGGATGCGTGAACGACGTGAAGAACCTCAAATCCGTCTTGACCCACTACTCCGGGTTTGCAGATAAGGACATCCAGACGCTCACGGATTTGCAGGCCACCAAGAAAGCCATGCAATCAGCGATCACCAAGCTGATTGGTAAAGCCAGGGCAGGCGATGTGTTATTGCTCCACTATTCCGGGCATGGCTCCAATGTTCCCGACCGCAACGGGGACGAAGCCGACGGGCGGGACGAGATTCTTTGCCCGACGGATCTGGACTGGCAGGACCCTCTACTGGACGACTGGTTGCGGGTCGAGTTTGATAAACTGCCCGCTGGTGTCAACTTCACCGTCATCATGGATTGCTGTCATTCAGGCACAAACACGCGCGCCATTCAGCCCCTTGACGCCACGCGTATCGAGCGTTTCCTGCCGTGCCCCCTGGATCTCCTGGCCACCGAATCAGGAAGACGACTAAGGGGAACTGTTCGCGGAGGCAGAGCCGAGTTACGGTCAGCTTCCCGGCGCGGTGACATCGTGAACGTCAACATGCCGGAGTTGCTGATCACGGGCTGTCGTTCCACTCAGACTTCAGCAGATGCGTATATTGGGAACACCTACAATGGCGCTTTGACTTACAATCTGGTGGCGGCCATCAAAGCGCGAAAGGGCAAGCTCACTTACAGGCAGTTGCACGCACTCGCCCTGCAATCACTCAAGAAAGGACGCTTTGATCAGGTACCGCAATTGGAAGGGCGTTCGAGCAGTTTTGATCTGCCGTTTCTTTCACCAGTGGCTCAATCAGCGCCTCCCCGTACCCTAGTGGCGTCTGCTGCTACTCCTTAGCCTGCTCGACAGCAGACGATCTGATCTGGTAGGGACTCGATGCTCCGCGTCCCTATTGGATTTTCCGTCGCGGACGCCCAGCAGCGCGTCCCTACTAGCTCTATTGGGCTTCTAAGTCGGAGCTTCCTCCAGCTTGACTAAGCAGCCGCTTACCGGATATACCGTCTTTCATGGCTCAAGCTCAACTGGTTCTCGACACCCTTCACCGCCACGGCGTGACCGACGTGGTCAGTCTTCCCGATAACTCCTCAGCAGCTTTACTGTTGCTCCTTCGAGAGTCGGAGATGCGGTTGCATGCAGTGACCCGTGAAGGCGAAGCCTTTGCGCTGGCGGCCGGACTCTGGATGGGTGGCCGGAATCCCTTGGTGCTGATTCAGAATACCGGGTTGCTGGAAAGCGGCGACAGCCTGCGCGGAACGCTTCTACGTATGCAGATCCCCGTTGTTTGCCTGGTAACCTACCGTGGGTATGCCAAGTTGGCTGGCTGGAGTAGCCCGGCGCCAGAACCTACTGCTGAGATTCTGGGACGCCCGGATCTGGATTCGGTTGCCGTAATGACGGAACCGACTCTTCGAGCGTGGGGAGTGCCGTTCGATTTCCTGCACACCGACGACGACGTTTCGAAGATTTCAACGGCTTTCGCTCAAGCGCAGCAACGTTCTGCCCCCGTAGCAGTACTGGTTACCCAGGACCTGAAATGAATCGCGAGATCCTTTGCGGGAAGGCGGCTAAACAGGGCGATATAAGTAAATTCGTATCCGTGCCGGCCCAGTTGCTGTCCCTCACTCCCACGCCCCTCTCCCCATGGGAGAGGGTGGCCCGAAGGTGAAGTCTTGAAAAGAGTTCACCCGGTCGCGGAGGCCGGGTGAGGGTGCCATCAAATTAGCTGTGTATCGTTCTATTTCACCTACTCATTTGGATGTCGATACGGTGCTGACCAAACAACAATTGCTTGCTCCCCTGGCTACGCTTCGCAACGACGCCGTGGTTGTTACCACCATGGGAACCGTTCGCCCCTGGGGGCACTATTCCAACAGCGACCTTGATTTTGCCTCGGCCGACAGCGCCATGGGACACGCCGCCGATCTCGCACTTGGAATCGCTCTGGGGCAACCCCATCGCAAGGTGATTTGCCTGAACGGCGACGGTTCTATGCTCATGACGCTTGGAACCCTGGTCACAGCAGCACAATCCGGCGCCACAAACTTCATCCTGTTCGTTATCGAGAATGGCACCTACGAGATTACTGGCAATCAACCGGTGCCGGGCACCGGCTTCGTGGATTTTGTGGCGATGGCTCGGGCGGCTGGATTCCAGAAGACCTTTTCATTTCACGACGCCGAGGACTACGAGACGCAGTTGCCCGTCGCACTGCACTGTGAAGGCCCTGTTCTGGTCGCCGTGCGGGTTGAGCCGGGCCTTGAAACACCACTCGCCCGCAACTCTGGAGAACAAGCCCGGTATTTGCAGGTTTCCCTGGCCGAATCTGCCCACCAGCTGCGGAAGACGTTGACGTCAGTCAATCCATGAGTTCCACAGTGCTTTTTCGCGAGGTGCAGCGGTTTCGCCAGTGGTGGCTGTGGCTAATAGTCGCCATAGGACCTCTAACAATCTCGTACTCGACCTATCGCCGGTTTGTTCTGGAAGAGCCTCTGAGAAAGAGGGCCACGCCCGATGGCGTTCAGCTGGCTCTGTGGCTGCTGATCGGTATTGGACTGCCCTTGCTGTTCTACAGCGCCCGCTTGGTGGCCGAGGTCCGAACCGATGGCGTTTACGTTCGTTTCTTCCCGTTCCACTTCTCTGTCCTGAGATTTCCCTTGGACTCCATCAAGCGCTACGAAGCCAGAACCTATAGCCCGATTTTGGAGTACGGCGGTTGGGGCATTCGCTATGGATGGAATGGAAAAGCCTACAACGTCAGCGGAAATCAAGGCCTCCAACTCGAACTCAACGATGGCAAACGGATCCTTATCGGTACCCAGTGTCCACTCGATTTCATCAGTGCGCTTCGCTCACTCTTACCGGCCCCGTAGTTCTCACAACCCGCTTGACGCGAGATCCCTTGCCAGCGCCCAATTTCCTTGCCCTCTTTCTTGCGTTCAGCGCACGAACCTGTTTAATATCCTGCCTGCTGTGGCCTCCTCCAGACAAACAAGTGGAGGGGAGTTGACCTTGGCGCTCTATGCCCTGAACCTACTCCAAGGAGACTTGACGAATGCTGCAATCCAATCACGTTACTGCGCTCCTGCTGACCGGGCTGCTTGTCCTTCAGGTTGCTTGCAGTGGAAGCCGGGAAGGTCAGCAGTCCCCACCGCCCGCACCGGTCGAGCAGCCCAAACCTGCCCCGCCACCGGCTGCTCCGCCAGAGGTGAAACCAGCAGCTCCAGAACCTGCGCCTTCCGAGCCGACTCCGCCAAAAGAGCCAGCTCCCGGAAAGGCTGCAATGCCCAAGTCTGTGGGGCCCGATCCAGCACTGCTGAATCCGTCGCTTGCCAAAGCCAAGGCTCCGGGCCAGTTCCGAGTGAAATTCCAAACCACCAAGGGAGACTTCATTGTGGCCGTGACGCGTGACTCGGCTCCACTAGCGGCAGACCGTTTCTACAATCTTGTCAGGATGGGCTTCTACAACGATGTCGCGTTCTTCCGTGTCATTGATGGGTTTATGGCTCAGTTTGGAATTCACGGCGATCCGAAGGTGAACGACAAGTGGGAATCGGCGCGCATCAATGATGACCCGACACGCGAATCCAACGTTCGTGGTGCCATCACTTTTGCGACGGCCGGCCCTAACACCCGGACCACGCAGCTGTTCATCAATTTCGACGACAATAGCCAGCTGGACAGCCAAGGCTTCGCACCCTTTGGCAAGGTGGCTGAGGGGATGACCGTTGTAGACCAATTGTACAAAGGTTACGGGGAAGGGGCACCCCGCGGAGGCGGTCCAAGGCAGGATCTCGCCCAGTCTCAAGGCAACAGCTACCTGCGTGCCCAGTTTCCGAAGCTGGACTTCATCAAGCGGGCGAGTTTGATGAAGTGAGGCAACTGAAGCCAAGTGGAGGCCCGAAAAACGTCATCTCGGCGAAACTTATACTGAGTGGGAATCCTGAATGGGGAATCTGGATTCCCCCTGCGGGAATGACGGATTTCGAATTCTCGTCATTGCGGCCAAGCGAGCCAGAATTGGTCCCCTGCCCCTGCTCATCATGCGACGCGATGAGGTTGTTTCGGGAATGACACGCCCCTGACGGTTCACTTCTTGAACCGCACACCCTCCGCATAGGCTCGGTACTGTTCAGGGATCATAGCGTCCTGCACGTTACCGGGATGAATGTACACGCGGTAGCGGAAAATCATCGATTGTCCTTTCTGCAAGGTATGGCTGCCATCTCTGGCCTTGTCGTTGTAGAAATCGTGCAGGCCAAAGGGATTCACCGCGAAAAGAGTGTAGCCGCGAACGTGCCAGTGGCTGGGATGGCGAAAGCTGCTTGGATGATCGAAAACTGCAACGCCGATCGCTTCACCACTGATCTTCGCAGTATAGTCAACCCAGTTTGCAGACTTTCCCCAACAACCTTTCTCACCTTGGCCCCCTTGAGAATTCTCCATGCGGCCGCCGTCCTTTTCCGAGAACGGTTGGGCCAGACGAATACCGAACGATCCTTCCTTCGTGTCGCCGAATTTCACCGAGCCGGCAAGAGCCGTCAGTTTCACATCGAAGTCCATGACACGAACGCCAGGCTGGCTGTGAATCTTTACCTCGCGGACCTCTCTTAGCAGCGTCTCGCCAGCCGGGGTGACCCAATCGTTCTCGGACTGGAGCACTCCTGTCTTCGCGCCGCTCGTGACCGCGATGAATCTCCGGTGAACGACCCTTCCGGTTTTGTCGCTTTCCGACCAGAAGTCCACTCCGTTGACATCTCCGTGGGTGAACCACAGGCCTTTATGATGCGGGTGGTCTTGCGCCTCTCCTGCGACACCCTTGATCATCGGATAGCTGCGCGTAACAATCGTTCCTGTGGCTGCGCGGAGAGGAAAAAAGACAGGCTTGTCATACCCTTCGAAATGGTAGGTTGAGAAGGGCTGACCTTCGACTGAGATTTCCACCTTCCCCGCCTCTTGCTTGAGGCTCACTCCCTCGGACTTTGCGGTTTTGTCTGTCTTGGCGGGCCGCGCAAGGGCGCTGAGCGGCGATTGAATGAGTAAGAGGTAGTGGGCCAGCACGACAAGCAGAATCTTTCTCATAACCATCTCCTCAAGAATAGGTATCTACAACAACCTGCTCGGGCCTTCCAAAGCGAACTGGATTCCGGCTCGCGCTTCGCTTGGCCGGAATGACGGTAATGGGTGCGTCTTTTGGGAGCGCCGGCCCCTACCTTTGTGCAGCTCGGCTCGCTAGAAGCCTCTCCCGAAACTCTGCGTGACCCCTACGATAGCTTGCGAACAAACTGAAAAAGCCCCAGCGCTATGAACGCCAACGAAGTCACAACAACCGCCTGTCGTGGACGGGCCAAACGCTTGAAGCCTTCCCTGATAGATAGTGTCAGGGCTACCAGCCCCGCCACAACGAGAACGATTCCCAGTTGATAGCAAAACAGCGCTGTCAGCGTTCCTTTCGGAGGCAGGCCAGCCGTTTTAACGAGCTCGGCGAAAGCGAAGCCATAGATCAACCCAAAGAACGCTGCAACCCAGCTACGATGTGTAATCTCATCGAGTAGTAGGTTCTCGGCAGCCACGTACACGACGCTAAGCGCCATAGCTGCGCCGGCAAACCCCGGTGGCAGCACAGAGGCAATCCGTGTGCCGACAACGAAAGCGATCAGTTGTAAGAGCAGAAACACAAGCGGCGCAGTGAAACTTCCACTCGATGCCTGACGCACCAAAACCAAACCCGCCAAGAAACCCGCTAACTCGGGGCTTGCCACCAAGTTGTGCAAGGCCAGATTCATAAATCGCCGCCCAAGCTTGTAGTAGCTCGACCAGCCTCGCCATAAATCGATGCGCGTTTCGGGGTTTTCGAGGTTGAAGGTGCGCTGCTCTTCCTGACCGTCATAGCGCACTTGAGCCAGATGCCAATGTCCGGAGTCGGTAAGCCGGTCCAGCGTTGCCTTCATCCAGACATCGTCGATGCGGTGTTGAAATGCGTAGGACAGACGGCATTCCACTTCGCCGGACATCGGACGGAACGAGACACTTTCGAGAGATCCTCGGCCCTCTTCGTGATCTGTTCCCAAGCGATACTGCGTCAGGAGGTTCGGGGCCAAGCGTCTGAATCCCGATTCCACTTCTCCAGTTGTGACTTGCTGATCACGATTCTCGTCCATTGCTGCCGTGAATTGAAGCTCGCGCAGGTTGAGCTGCAACCTAACGTCCACTTTCCGTTCGCCGATGACGATATCCGCATAGCTGATGCCGGTGGTGTGAGCCGAGGCCGAGAAGGGTGCGAACAGGGCGAGGAGCGTCGATAGACAGAGCGTGTCTCTCGAAAATCTAAATAGCCTTCGGTTTCCCTCTCCCCAAGATGGAAGAGAGGAGCTGCGAAAAAATCGAATGACCCCTTGGAATCCGTCCCCCCGTTTCCGAGGGGGATAATCTGAAGTAAAAGACTTGCTGGCGTTGACGCGCAACTCCTTCATACGTTCAGGGGTTGAAGTGGGGCGCTAGGACCACATCACTGCCGGGCACGCTGCAACACCTCACACATTTGCTCGTGCAACAAGCCGTTGCTGGCGACCACTTGATCCTTGTAGATGGAGTAGTGCCCGTCTTGAAAGTCGGTCACGCGCCCGCCCGCTTCTGTCACGATGAGCACACCTGCCGCCGTATCCCACGGTTTCAAACGTGCCTCCCAGAAACCGTCGAAACGCCCCATGGCCACGTAGCACAGATCCAGGGCGGCTGAGCCATCGCGTCGCACGGCTTGCGCAGAATCCACGAAGCTACTGAAGTCCTTCATCGCCTGCCCGGGATTCTCAAGGACATCGTAGGGGAAGCCTGTGGACACCAAGCCCTGCTTCAAATTGCCGATACGGGAAACCTGGATCTTACGTCCATTCAAATAAGCGCCACCACCCTTTTCGGCAACAAACAGCTCTTCGAAAATCGGATGATACACGGCGCCTGCAATCATCTCCCCATTCTTCTCCAATCCAACAGAAACACAGAAAAGCGGATAGTCGTGCGCGTAGTTCGTCGTGCCGTCCAGAGGATCGATGACCCACTTATACTCCGAAGGATTGGCCATGTCGGTGCCTTCTTCAGCCAGAATCGAATGCTTCGGAAAACGTGAACTCAACAGCTCCACGATCAACTTTTCCGATCGCTTGTCAACATTCGTCACAATGTTGATCTCGCCCTTGTACTCAATCTCCTTAACCTGTCCGTAGGCCTGCTTCAATACCTCGCCGCCAAGCTTTGCTGCTTCGACGGCCACGTCAAGATAGTCGCGCATTCGGTTTCCTTTGGTTCAACACTCAGATCGAAGGATCTCGCATTTTGATCAAAATCAAAGCTCAAAACACTATCACAAAGACATGCGCCATCTGATGTATAATTCCCTTAACAATACCCCCGAGATGAGCAGACGGAGGCGGCTTCAAAACCCCGCTCTGCAAAGGAGGACGCGTGCAAGGGAAAATAAGAACAGCAGCGTGTTTATTCCTCGGCACTGTGGCGCTGGGACTGTTTGCCCAGCCGGAATTTGCCCGGCCGAAGGAGGCGCGCACTGGAAGGCAGAACTTCACGGCGGCACGCGCCACGTCGGTAGCGGCTAAGCCTGCCCCACAGCCAGAAGTCGGAAAGGTTATCCTTGTGTTGCAAACCCGCGATAATCTAGTGACAGTGCGCAGCACCGGTGGAGAGGAGTTGCAATATTCGGTGACGACCCTCCAGGGAATTGCTTTGGCCGATGCGCTATCGGTTGCAGATCTCAAGAACCGTTTTCCTGAGCTTCACGACGTCGTGACAGGAATGGCGTGGGCGGGAATGTAAATCCGGGATTCCGGATTTTTGCGGGAACAACAGAGACTCTCTACTACTAACCGGATGGCCAGAGGTTGGGAAAGTAAATCTGTCGAAGAGCAAATGGAAAATGCCCGCCAGCAAAAGAAGGATGCGGCCGCGGCTCACACCGCGAAGCCTGTCCATCACTCGCGCCAGCATGACAACTTGGTTCTTGCCAGGGCACGCCTCGCAAAAGACTTTGAGACAACCGACAATCCTCGCTACAAACAGTTCCTTGAAAGCTCGTTGGCTGAAATCGACAAGCAGATCGCGGAAACAGACTAAGGGTTCGTAGAAAAGGCCGGCAGCTGCGTACCGCTTGTGAGAACGCCACCGAGAGTCTTAAGTCTTTCTGACGACAACGAGCGTAATGTCGTCCGGGGCGGGAGTGCCTGCAGCCCAATCCTTCATTGACTTGGTTAGAGCGGAGAGAATGGCGTCAGCCGAGCCGTGATGCACCTGCTGCAACACTTCAGCCAGGCGATCTTCGCCGAAGTCTTCTTCCTGAGCATTGGTTGCATCCGTTACACCGTCACTGTAGAGAACCGCCACATCACCTGGGCTCAGAACACAGCGGACTTCGTCGTAGGGGGCGTCTGGCAAGATGCCGAGCACAGGTCCGCCTTCGGTCAACCATTCCAGTTTTCCGTTGGCACGAATCAACAAAGGCGGGTTGTGACCCGCATTCGAATAGGCGAACTCTCCCGAAGCAGGATCCAATAACGCAAAGAAAAAGCTGATGAATCGTGTGTTCAGCGCCGCGGCCGCCAGCACACGATTCAATTTGTCGACCACAAGCGCGGGCGGACTAGGCTCTCCAGCCAGCACTTGCACCCTTGCTTGAAGGCCCATCATCAACAGTGCAGCCGGCATTCCTTTGCCGCAAACGTCGCCTACCATCACGGCTACGCGTCCGTCGGGATAAGTAAGAAAGTCATAGTAGTCACCGCCGACGGTACGGCAGGAGGCATTGAACCCCGCAAGTTCCAGACCTGGAACCTGCGGAGCGCAGGCCGGCAGAAACTGACTCTGGATTTCGGCAGCCTGCTCCAACTCGGTCGCCAGACGGCGTCGCGCATGCTCCAGTTCAGCCAGGCGCTCCCGTTCGATTCGAATGGCAGCGACGTTGGCCATCACCGTGAGCAAATTCAGATCATCGCCTGAAAATTCCCGAAGCCAGTGCGAGGTGTCCACATAGATCAATCCAATCACCTGGTTATCCGTCTGCAGAGGCACCGCCATCAGAGCACGCACACCTTGCGACACAATACTCTGCATCGAGCGGAATGCCTCTTCGTCTTGAACGTTTCGAATGAGTAGCGAAGCCTTTTGGTTCAGCACCTGGTCCCGCACCGTTGAGCTAATTCGAAATCCGTTTCCGCGTGAAGCCTGAACGGCCAGCCGCTCACCTTCGAGAGTCATCAGAACCCCGCGCTCCGCTCCGACTGCTTCGATCGACAGATCGAGAATCACCTCAAACAGTTCCGGCAGCGGCCTGCCCTGTGATAATTCTTTGCCGGCCCGCAGAAACGCCGCCAACGGGGTTTTCCAGTGTTCCGAAGTTCCCCGCTCAGGCTTGGCCGAAATGGTTTGGCTGGAGATGACGTCGCTGAGCGAAGTGCTCAGGGTTTGTGCGGGACCCACGTCAGTTCGTGTTCGGTCGAATACGATCGAGACTTCCGGCACCTTTGCCGGGTGGGGCTCGAAGACCACCGTCAGGAGACTGGCTGTGATTCGGTCGCCGGGAGCGAGAAGGTGCTTCGATTGAATGAGCCGGTTGTTGACGAACGTTCCGTTCTTGCTCCCGAGGTCACGAACCGACCAAGCGCCATTGTCCTTCTCCACAGCCAGATGCTGCCGAGACAGCCCGGAGTCTTCAGGAAAGCCGAAGTCGTTTTCGGTGGATCGCCCGACGGTCCAACGGTCACTGTCGAGGTGAGCTGACTGAGTTTGGCCGTTGGGAAGGATAATCAGAACTTCGCGGGTCATCAGATTGGCTTGAAAGCGACGTGGGAAAGCCCGACCTGGTCCTTGCCAGGGACAAAAATCCCGAATTTGCCTACACTCGAATCGGTGCCGGGCAACTTCAGCTCGTCCAGCATCACCCACGCTTTTCCATCGAAAACTTTGTGCGTGATGGTGTTACTGGCGACTGACACTTGCAGAGTATAGGTGGTCTGCTTCTCATAGGTATGCGGCACTTTGATAGTTAAGCCCTTCCTCCCGTTGCGAACGACGGCCCGGCTGAGCGACTTGGAGTCGATTTCAAACAAACAGTAGTTCTTTTCGTCGCGATAGTTGACTACCCATTGCGCCGATTTACTTTTCCGCCAGATCGTAAATGAGTAGAAACCAGCCTTCGCTGGAAAGCTCGAAAGCACGAAATTCCCTCCACGCCGCACCAGCCAATCCCCTTCGATACTCCACTCGTTGGGGCGTTCCCAGACCAGCTTCCAGTCAACCGGAGATTCTTTCACCGGCTGCAACTCCAAAGCGATCTCTCGGGTTTTTCCGGCTTCGATTGTCGCCGGAACTGTCGCTCTGGCATATCCTGGCGCGGTTACGGTCAGAACGTAAGGACCCTCCAATAATTCAAACCGGTCCTCGGTGACTGATCGCGGAGTGAGGTCGGCAGAGCCCTGAATGCTAACAAGAGCCGTAGAGGGTGAGCGCTTCAGGACGAGAACACCGAGAGTTGGTTTCAACGCGATCTCCTCGCGAGGAGCAACCGCCTTTGCGGACGCTACGAGAGGCGCCGGTTTGCTCTTGCTCACAGTTGCGGCCGCGCCCTGAGTTGCAACAGCCGCAAGCGGTGCGAGATTAATCTCTGCCCGAGACGCTTGGGTTCCTTCGCTCAAGTTGGCCGTAGAAACCGCGGGTTCATATCCTTCCAACTCGGCGCGAATCTCATGGGCCCCGACCGGCAAAGTAAGGCTCAAGTTGGAGACTCCCCTCGGCTCCCCGTCTATGAATACCCTGGCCCCGGGCGGGTTCGTTCGAATCTCCAAATTGATGGACACGGATGCCGCTGGCTCTTGACGTGTGGGTCGCTTCCAGAAAAACAGGCTCGCCGAGACCAGAATCAACAGAACGGCCGCGGCACCGATCCCTGCCAGCATTCGCTGCTTTCTCGGCATAGCCGCCGGAGCACTTGCTGGGGAAGTCTCTTCTTCAGAAGCTGCGCTGGTGACCGTTGAGGGTGGCGCAGAAGTGGGGACTTCAGTGATTCCTGGCGCATCGAGGCGTTGAGAGCGTGGCCCGCTCGTCTCTTCAGGAAGAGCTCCGATGACTTTCTCTTTCTCAACTGAGGCAAGATGCGCCGGAGTCGGCGAGACTTGAGGGCCGGATTGGTTAGCCGCTCCTGGCTCCGACGCGCTGGCTGTCTCTATCGAGGTTGCTCCAGGCGGCCCGGAAAACGTTGCTGTCAGGCTCATCTGGCGCTGTTCAATCGCCAGCGTCAGCGTCTGAAACTCCTGGTCGCCGGAGTGATGGCCCGCGATGGAGCGGGCACGCTCCAGGTTCGTTAGCAGTAACGCCGGATCGGTGATGGTTGAAGCATCGCGGGTGAGGTGCTTCAGTTCCTCCAAACTACGCCGTCGAGACTCACCGATTCCCTTGTTCAACGTAGCCAGCAACTGAGTCAAGCGCACATCATTCGGGTACGTTCCCAGCCCCTGCTCAACTGCCGACCGAGCTGCGATCAGATCTCCCGACGCCTGTGCCTGACGCGCCTGGGAGACGCGGCGGCTGACAAATTCCTCCCGTCGGTTGTCGGCAGCGAGGGTTCGCAAGCTTAGCGCAAGGCTGTGCGAAGCATCCAAGTCCAGCGCTTTCTGAATGAAAGGTTCGGTTGCGCGCCAATCCGTGTCAACCAGCGAACGGGCTTGCTCTGCGAGGGCATTGACCAGAACGGCTCGAATCACCGGATTGCGATCATCGAGTTGTTGAGCCCGAGTCAACACCTCTATTCCCTCCTCGACCTGCTTGGCAGCGCACAGGGCCTGGCCTTGGGACAAAAGATCGCGCGCTTCAGAAGCCCGCGCAGCTCCCTGCGAAACCAGTCGCTCCAGCTCACCCAGTTCGGAATCTTGGGGGAACTCGCCTTGAGCGAGTTCTAACAGCTCGGTAGCACGCCAGTACTCCCCGGATTCGAGATGCAGATCAATCTGTTCCACCCAGCGCGCCTTCGCCGACGACCGAACCTGCAAGTCTCGACGCTTGACGACGCGGTCAATCTCGACATTCAACCCCGGGTAGGGGCTGTAAATCGTCTTGAGGATCTCCCACTGCGCCAGTGACTCCCCATACTGACCTTGCTCCTCGCACAGTCTTGCCTTCGCAACGATGGAGTTGACCAGGTCGCGCTTGTCCTTCATGAGGCGCAGTGCCGGGGCGAAATAGGCTTCTCCGGGAAAGCGGTCCGCCGCCTCCTTCAGGATGCTGACGCGGCGGTCCAGATCAGGCTCGGCTTCAACGCGGCGGTTGATCTCTGCTATCTGCCCCGACACTTCCTGCCGTTGTTGTTCATCGATGTCGAACTTCAGAGCCTGGAACAAGGCATGGTTGGGGTACTTGGATAGATGGTGATCGCAGAGAGCAGCTGCCGCCGAAAAATTTCCTTCGGTGAGCAGGGCTCGCGCCTCAGCATAGCCCTGGTTCATGGCATCGTGCTCAGAGCGAACCTGGTTGTAGAAGTTTTGGTACAGCGTGCCGCTCTCGGGCGCGACGACGTCCGGTGCCCGCCGATCCAAATCAAGCACCTGCTGCAACTTGCTGAGCGCGGCACTGACTTCACCGTTCTGCCACACGCGCATCGCCGCCTGGTAGAGGTCTTGCTTTTGTTGCCGAACCCGCAGGTACTCTTGCTCACGGCGGCTCACTTCGGAAAGCAACTGCAGCGCGGTGGTTTCGCTGGGCTTCAGCTGCAGCACATTCTGGAGCGCCTCGCGCGCATGCGCGAAGTCGCAGTGGTCGATGTGCTGTCGCGCCAACCGGAACCAGTCGTCGATCTTGTCCTCGGTGCGCCTGCTTTCCGCCGCTGCTTTCAAGCTCAGGGCTTCAGCATTGCTGCTGTCCAGTAGCAGAACTTCCTGGATTTTCTGCAGGGCCAGTGGGTATTCCTGCTCTTCCAGCCGCGTCCGAGCACTTTGGAGAAGTTGCTGGATGGTTTTCTGCCGCGTGAGCTGGTGAATCTGCGAGTGCAGGGAGGAAATAGCAGGATCAATGTGCCCTTCAGCTTCCAATTCACCCAGTATCTCCGAAGCAAACTGATAGTCATTCTGTTCAAAGGCCTTTCGGGCCCGTTCAACGCGTGGCTGAATGCGAGCCAGATCGAACATCTCCACCGTTTCATTTCGGAATGATTTCAACAAGATCTCCGCAAACTCGCGTGCTGAGGCAAACCGATGCCACGGTTGCTTGGCCAGAGCTTTGTGAATCACCCGGCTGACCGCCTGGCTGATTGCGGGGTTGAAGTCTGAGACGGGAGGTGGGATCTGCCGCAGAATTGCCTCAACCATTTCGCTCTGGGTGCGAGCCTGGAAGGGCCGCCGAAGAGTGAGCGCCTCGTAGGCCACCACTCCGAGCGAGAAGATATCAGACAGCGCTGAGAGCGGCTTCATTTCAATCTGCTCAGGCGCCATGTACGCCAGCGTTCCCTTCAAGCTCATCGTTGTGCGGGTGTCAACGATGTGTGCAACACCAAAATCAATGATTTTGACCGAGTCGTCCTCCATTACAAAGATGTTGCTCGGTTTCAGGTCACGATGCACTAGGCCGCGTTCGTGAGCAGCTTGCAGCCCTCGGCAAGTCTGCGACACGATCTCCACCACTCGGTCCACGGTAAGCCGCTGGCTTGAGCTGCGAACCAGGCTTTCCAAGGTGGCGCCAGGCAGCAGCGGCATCACGAAGTAGGGCTTGTTGGCCCCGTTTTCCTCGAACTCACCCAGGTCAAAGATTTCGATGATGTTGGGATGTGCCATCGACGCAAGCACTCCACATTCTTTCTGGAATGTTTCGAGTGCCGCTGGGTCCGGAATGTCGCGAATGGTTTTCAGAGCTACGTCGCGTCGGATAACGGTGTCGTGGGCTCGATACACCACTCCCATGCCGCCTTGGCCAAGAATCTCCCTGATCTCATAACGACTCTTCAACTTCGCATGGGCTGACATAAGGAATGCCGCTCGATGGAGGCCGGCTAATGATGATGGCAATGGCGATGATCGAAGGTTGGATCCAGCCTGCTGTGAGAAACCTGGCCCTTTGTGCCAAACGGCGTCAACATACTGAGGGTTTCGGAAGCCCAGAGGTAGGATGCGCTGTGGATTTTGGGACGGGGCGAGCTGTTTGTCAATCCCATTTCCTTGGGAATCGGAAGGCATGGCGGCCAATCAACGAGCTTGGTTCGGCTCAGAAAATCCAGCTGCCCAACGACGAGTGCGCTACAACTTTCTCTCTAGCTATGGCTTGCGTAGGCGAGCGACCGTTTCGAGGTGGTGCGTTTGCGGAAACAGGTCGAGCAGATCCAAAGAAACAATTTCGTAGTCGTTGGATAGAAGGATCTTCAGGTCCCGCGCCAGACTTGCCGGGTCGCAGGAGACATAGACGAAATCGGGACAATTCAGGCGTGTGATGGCCTCAATGGTTGCCTTGGGCAATCCCGACCTGGGAGGGTCGATGAGCAGTAGATCGAACTGGCCTTCTCCCCAACGGCCTGCACGAAGGGCAGCGGACAGATCGGAGCGAGAGATCCGGCAATTCTCTACCCCGTTCTCTCTCAGGTTCTCCTCCAGGTCCACCACTGCAAACGGGTTACCTTCCACCACTTCGACTTGCTCAAAATCTTTCGATAGTGGAATCGTGAAAAAGCCGGCGCCACAGAAGAGTTCCAACACACTCCGACCAGCCAAGCCCTGCGTCGCCGTGCTCTGCAATTCGGACAGCATGGGATCATTGACCTGAAAGAAGGTACCATGACTCACCCGGTAGCGGAACCCGCCCACGGTCTTCCAGACAAATCCTGGGCCGCACCACAGGTGGCTTTGCTCCTGGGAATCGATCAGTGAGACGCTGAATCCTTGCGACGCAAGAGGCTCTTTGGCGGATTGCATCTGTGAAAGGATGGTGTTGCAGTCACGGGGCAGGTCGCGCATCGTCAGCGTGACCAGGCATTCCTGGTCATCGCCCCAGAAGACCTCCACTTCATCCAATCGGGCAGCGATCTGCGGCAGCCCAGCCAATTCCTTGCGGAGGATTTCCAGTTGCGCCCACAGTGCGTTCGATGCAATGAGACACGCCTCGACGGCGCACACTTCATGCGAGCCCGTTTTGCAGAAGCCCCACGAAAGTGCTTCCCCTGACTGGACAAGCTTGAGCTGGAGCCGGTTGCGATAGCCCGACGACTCGCTAGCGTGCAAACGTATTTGAGACGGCTCCACGTGAACCTTGCCAACACGCCGCAAGGCATCGATCAGGATGTCTTGTTTGGCGGCCAACTGCTGCGAGTGCGACATTTGCTGGAAGTCGCAGCCTCCGCAGGAGCCAAAGTAGGGACAGGGAGGCGAGACGCGCTCCGGCGAAGCATGGGTGAGACGCGATTCCAACACTTCAAGGTATCCTTTGCGGTCGGTCCACCGCAGTACCTCCAAAAGATCTCCAGGCACAGCCAAAGGAGCGAACACAACCTGCCCCTGATGAAACCCGATGCCCCGCCCGCCGGGAACAATGCGCTGGATATCGAGGAGAAAGGGACTTAGCATGTCGGGGGAGAACGAGACGTAACGCGCAATCTCAGATTGCCGAGAGATGTAGCTCCGTTGGCTCCCGCCCCCTCACCCGGCCCTTGGCCACTCTCTCTCCACAAACGGTTGAGGGAGTTGTTCAAGTTTGAGCGAAGTTGAGCTTCGTCCAACAAATCTCGTTCATCTAAGAATCCGGCAGACCTGGAAGCAACCGGCCGAACAGCAGCCGTGGCGCTGTAAAGCCTCAGAAGCCATTTTGCCCATGTGCGTTTCACACAACTAATTCAGCGGCATATAGAACAGGCTCAGCCGCGGCACGCCGAAGCGTTCCAAGAGTTTCTTGCTCATCATCTTTTTCTCCAGCATGGCTAGATGCTCAGCCTTGAGGCCGCGCCGGTGACGGTTGAGTTCTTGATTCACTTCAGTACACAGTCCCAAGAGTACTTCGTCGTTAAGAGCCGCAAACAAGGTCGCCAGGATCTTGTCCTCGAGCATCGACAGACGTATTTCGAGCTGCTCAAAGTCCAGATGGGTGGACGCGATGACTTCCTGTTTTAGAGACTGCAACGTCCCCGCGATCGACTCGAAGAAGTCGTCCGCGACGGAGAGACCCTCGCGTCCGATTCTGTCGGAAACCTGCATGAGCTGACCGGCGGTACGTTCCATCATCTGAACCAGATTCTCCCGGTCACTCTGAGCTTGCGGGGAAGCCGCACTGGCAGGCTCGTGCTTTCCAACCGCACCTTCCTGAAACCGCTCGAATTCAGAAAGAATGGCTTGGGCACAATACGAGAGCGAGTTCACTTTCTGCACTTTGCTTTGTCGCTTCGCCTGCTTCGCAAAAGCAGCTTCCATGCCGCGCAGCACGACCTCCAGAGGAATACCCGCGTCTTGAAACGACTCGATCAAAGCCCAATCCAGCGGCGAGAGCAGTGTGACCGTTCCCCGGCACTGCTGCCAGTGCTCTTCAATTTCTGTGAAGTAGTTGAAGTAGTTCTCCATCCCAGATTACAAAGTACAGAGACATGGGACAGAAGTTACGCAGTGGACCATCGGTGAACCTATAACCTGCGCCCTTCCCTGTAACCTACTTGTTTCTCTCATAGATCAGCCGCAGCCCTTCGAGAGTCAGGTTGGGATCAATCTGTTGAATGCGTGCCGACCCTGTGCCAATCAACGTGGCGTAGCCACCGGTGGCGATGATCTTCGTCTTCGTGCCGAGTTCGTGAAGCATTCTTTCCAGAATGCCATCGATCATTCCGATGTAGCCGTAATAAAGACCCGACTGAATGCTCCCTACAGTGGAAGTGCCAATGACCTTGGCCGGGGCTTTAATCTCAACCCTCGGCAACCGCGCAGTGCGCGCAAACAGGGCCTCGGCCGAAATGCCTGGACCGGGGGTGATGACCCCCCCGAGATATTCACCCATCGCCGAGATGGCATCAAAGGTGGTGGCAGTGCCGAAGTCGACCACAATGGCAGGACCGCCATATCTCTCGAAGGCGGCCACCGCGTTTACAATCCGGTCGGCACCTACATCAGCCGGTGAGTCGTACAACACCGGCATTCCGGTTTTGACACCCGGCTCCACAAACAGAGGCTTCAATTTGAAATACTTGAGCGCCATCTGTTCCAATACTGAATTCAGCGGCGGAACGACCGAAGCGATCACGATATGCTGGATTTTGGAGACCTCCATTTCAGCCAAAGCAAATAGGTTGCGTGCCAGGATGCCGTACTCATCGGCGGTTTGGCGCTGTTTGGTTTCGAGCCTCCAGTCGGCTGCCAGCCGGTTGCCATCAAACACGCCCAGCACGGTGTTGGTATTGCCGATATCAATCACCAGCAGCATTCGTTACCTCCAGGCGACGATATCGCCGCTCAGCACTTCCTCCACACGGCCGTCAGCCAGTTTTACTTTCAGATTACCCAATTCGCTCAGGCCGGCGGTATGCCCCTCAAGTTTCTTCCCGCGGCCCAGATCGACCGTGACATGCTTTCCAAAGGCGAATGAGGAACGATCGACCCATGCTTGCAATACTCTCGCGAGGCTGCCTCGCTGCCAATCATCGTAGAGAAGTTCAAACCTCCGCAGGAGCTCACACAGCAAGGCCACGCGAGAGTAGGTCTGCTTTCCTTCGATACGCAACGACGTGGCGCACTCACCAAGCTCTGCAGGAAACGCAGAATGATTGACGTTGATGCCGATTCCGACAATGACGTAGCGGATGTCGTCTCTGTCAGCCTGCATCTCTGAAAGAATACCGCAACACTTGCGGCCTCTCAGCAAAAGATCATTCGGCCATTTGATATCCGTTCTCAGGTCGCAGGCTTGTTCAATCGCTTCGCTACCGGCCACTGCCGCAACCAGAGTCAAGACCGCAGCGTCCCGAGGCTTCAGTACGGGCCGCAGCAAGATTGAAGCATAGATGCCTGCACCCCGTTCAGAAAGCCACGATCTCCCCAAGCGTCCTCTGCCTTGCGTCTGCTCCTCACCCAGAACGAGCGTCCCCTCCGCAGCGCCTTGCTCGGCAAGTTGGCGGGCAGCATCATTCGTGGAACCCGTTTCGAGGAAATGATGGATGGTCTTTCCAAGGCGCTGGGACTGCAGGCGTGGGTATATGAATTCGGGAAGGAGAAGATCTTGAGCCATGAGAGCCAGTATCGTTTTCGTCCTGGGCTGTCCGACTACGAGCACGACGACTAGGAGGACGATCTCCGAGAAAGCTACATCTTTAGCTCAAGGCTGATATCTGCAGACATGAATGAATGAGTCAGCGCTCCAATCGAAATGAAGTCCACTCCGTTCAGCGCGTAATCGCGGACGTTACCGAGATGAATACCGCCTGAAACCTCCAACGGAACACGACCGCCGGCTTGTTGGACGGCATTCTTGACCTGATCCGGCGTCATGTTGTCCAGCAGGATCACGTCCGCACCAGCGTCCAGGGCTTGCTTCAGCTCCTCAAATGTGGTGACTTCGATTTCGATCTTCTTCAAATGATCGATGGCAGCCCGCGCCTTGCGGATGGCTTCCGCAACGCCCCCAGCGGCGGTGATGTGGTTTTCCTTGATCAGAACTCCGTCTGATAAGCCGAAACGATGGTTTCGCGCGCCACCCATTCGGACGGCATACTTTTCAAGTGCCCTCAGACCAGGTGTGGTCTTGCGCGTGTCGAGTATAGATGTCCCTGTCCCCGAGATGGCTTCTACAAATTGCCGCGTCAGGGTGGCAATGCCGGAAAGCCTCTGGAGAAAATTCAATGCCACACGCTCGCCCGAAAGTAGCCGCGCCGCAGGTCCAGAGATATTTCCAAAGACGCTGTCTTTGGCGACTGCATCGCCGTCGCGAAAGGGACTCTCGACGACGATCTTTTCCGAGACATGGTGAAATGTCCGGACAACGACTGGCCAGCCCGCCAAAACGAAGTCCTGCTTGGCAACGAACTCTCCGCGAGCCTTCATGTTGGGGCTGACAACAGCCTGAGTTGTGATGTCGCCGAACCCCAGATCTTCCCGGAGCGCGACAGAAATAATGGAATCCAAAGTCTGGAGATCGAGTTCGAGCATTGGGAAAACAGGAACTGTGAAGAATGCCACAGAGGCGAGTGGACACAGAGGACTCTGCGGGCTCTCAGATGGCACAACAACTTGGAAGACGATGAGCGCGTCGAGTTTCTTCTTGCTCTGTGTCCCTCGGTGTCTCTGCGGCAAACTTCAGTGCTGTCGCAACTCACTCAAAACTTCCGGAACACGACGGGTATTGTACTCGCGTTGATAGCGACGGTGAACTTCGGTATCAGGATACCGCTCGTTTTCCGGGTATGGGTACTTCGACATTCCGTGAAACGGTAGGGGCGTTACAGTATCGGAAGCAGCGGAATGCAGGTCCATGTCCTTCCCAAACCCGTCTGCATAAAGGAAGAACGTCCGCTTCCAGCCTGCTGGCAAGGGGGGCAAGGAAGTTGCTGCAAAATCGATCTGGATTTCGTCTCCGTTCCGCATGATGACGTATTGGTCGTCTCTTGAGCCCAGCAAGGGTGTGACGTCACCAAAGCGCGTGTAGTTGCCAGCGTGGCTTTTCCACGGGGCAACAGGATCAATCCAGTCATAGTCGTAGATCAGAGGACGCTTTCCATCTGGACTATACTCACGGGGGAAACCCGCATATCGCAGATCAGCATTCAGCGGCGAAAGCCGGTGCACCTTGTGGTTGGCAGCCCTCGGAAACACATTGACCAGGATTTGGTCCCAATAAATACGCATGTTGGTGACAATGCGAACCTCGTGGCTGCCCGCCGGTAATTTGTCGGTCAAATCAACAGCCATGGTTTTGGGAAGGCCCGCAGGAAGCCCCATGCTGGGAATGACAGTTTGCCACTGGCCCTGCTTGTTTCTTGCCTGCAGGTAGGGCGGCACGAGCTTCACACCTGTCTGCGACGCTTTGAAGTTAGCCGTCGAGTCGGCATAGTCGATCCATGCAGTCATTAGCAACTGCAGTTGCGGCGCATTGGCAACATCGCCTAGCTCCAGTGTCAAAGAATGCTCTTCAGCATAGCCCTTGTAGGGGAGGAGCTTGAAATCCCGAGGTGTGTCTCGATCAATCTTGCTGAGCAGAGGTAGGACATCGCGCCCCTGGTGATCCCATGCCTTTTGGGGTGGGCGGGCATTTTGAGCAGCAAAGAGCCTGAACTCGGGAAATGGCGGGCCCGGCATCAGTCTTTCATTGGGAAACAGTTCGACTCCAGCCGGATGATCGACCGTAACTAGTTCGGCCTGATCGATGAACAACACTTCTTCCAACTGGTTGTTCATTCGGAGTGAGTACTTTCCACCCTTCAGTTTCAATTGCGAGTCCGTCACTCGAACATACTCATCCGTGTCCGGAGTGTTGTAAATCCCCGGCGCCAACAGATAACCGATCGCGCAACCGCCGAGAAAATCCGTGACGAACTCATATTTCTTTCCGTTCCACGTATAGAGCAGTGGGCAAGAAGTCCCTTTGCGATCGAGTTCCTGAATGACTTTGGTCTGGTTCACAGGCAGGTTGATTTCGGACTGCAACACACCGCCGGGCCAAAGGAGACGCAGCGCGTCGACCGACTTGAGTTGACCGAGGCCGAAGATCACTTCTGGCGGGCTCTGCGAGAGATACCCGCTGCCGCCGTTTACTTCAACCTTCTGCCAAAGAGCTCCCGACTTGACTTCGACCTTGGTCCCAATACCCGACTTGTTGCTATTGGTGCCTTGCAACCGAACCTTGATCCAGTTGTTCTGATTGCCGCCGTCATTCCGCAGCAGCACGGGCTTGCCACCGCTGACGGTCATCAGGATGTCGGTATCACCGTCATTGTCGTAGTCGCCAAACGTGGCGCTGCGATAGGGCTTGCCGCGAAACAGAGCCAGACCCGCTTTCTCAGAAGCATAGACCCATTTGCCTTCCTGGTTTTCCCATAGCTCAGGGCCAACCTCATTGGAGTTCTTCGATTCCCGGCCTCCGCGCAGCACGAACAGATCCAGATCTCCATCATTGTCATAGTCGATAAGCTGCGGCATTCCGAGCCAGGGTGCATCTCGCATGTGGATTGGCGGCGACATCGACGCGTCTGCTTGGAATCGGCCCGTTCCCAGGTTGGCCATCAGCGTGGTCTCACCGCTGCGGTTGACAAGCGCAAAATCCACCCACCCATCTTTGTTGTAGTCTCCGACGCTGGCACTCACTATCTCCTTTAGATCGGAGAGAGCAGGCACCTTGCCAGCCACGTCCTGAAAGGTCCCGATACGTTGATTGCTGTAGAGGTGAGCTTGGTGGTTTTGGGAGACAACAAAGAAGTCGATGTCGCGGCGATTGTCGAAATCGGTGAAAACTGCGGATGTGATCAGTTCGACCGGCGCTTTCACGCCGGCTGCATCGGCAATGTCGGTAAATGTCCCATCGCCGTTATTCCGATACAGATGGCTACCACCGCCAGCCCCCTGGCTGAGCTCCGGCCACGCAAAACCTGGCGAAGTCCATTTCGGTGCTTGCTTCGGGTCGATATAGTTCCCGACATAAATGTCCAAATCACCGTCGTGGTCCACATCCGCCATAGCTGCTGACAAATGCCAATGACCGTCGGCCGTAATCCCCGCCTTGCCGCTGACGTCACTAAACGTGCCGTCACCGTTGTTTTGATAGAGACGGTTTGTCCCATACTGCGTCAGAAAAAGATCGGCCTTGCCATCATTGTTAAAGTCGCCCCAGTGAACTCCCATCGTCAAGCCGTGAGCCTGAACACCGGACTTCTCGGTCACGTCGGTGAAGCCGCCTTTGCCGTTGCTGTGTAACAGAACACCCTGTGAAGCGGCGCCTGCACCCGAACTGTTTCCTAAGAAAACGTCAAGATGGCCATCGTTGTCGTAATCCCAGAACGCTGCGCCCGATCCTAGCGACGCGACTAGCTCCTGTTCTGACAGCGGCGCTAGTGCAGGTCTGGAGTTAGCTGATGCCCCATGCTGAAAGCGGATGCCAGCAGCTTCGGTGGCGTCCGCGAATCTTACTGGTCGCGCAAGGGTAGTAGAGGAAGAAGAAGACAACCCCTTAATGTCCGCATACTCCCCAATCGCCAGCATGTACTGGCCCTGTTCGCCGTATTGCGTACCGGTGTTGCTGATGCCGCCCTTTTCACGTAGCCGCGTAAAGGTTTCCATCATTTTCTGGCCGGCGGCCTGATCGCCCTTGCGAATGAGCGCCGTGGCCAGGTTGTAATGAGCAGCGATGTCGTAGGGCGATAGTTCGATGACCTTCTGTAGCGTCTCGACAGCTTCCTGATACTTTTGCTGCTTTAAATAGATCTGGCCGGCCTGGTAGAGAGTGGGCGAGTCTTGAGCATCCGCAGCCAGGATCTTCGAAAATGACTCCAACGCCGCATCCATCTGGTTTTGATTCCGGTAGATCATTCCAAGTGCAAAGAGGGCATTCGGTTGGGAAGCGTTCAGCGCGACGGCCTTCTTGAAGAACGCCTCAGCTTGTGGGAATTCCTGAAGGTAGAAGTGGGCCAGCCCGGAATTCACCAGCGCCGGAACAAACTTTGGATCGATTTTCAAACATTGCGCCAGCTCACCGAGTGCTTCTCGAAAGTTGAACTGCTCCATCAGGGCAATTGCGATGTTGTTGCGATAGAGCAGCTCTTGTTGTGGTAAGCGCTGTTGGGATGGTTGTTGGGCCGCGTTCAATCTTTGATAGGTGTGGTGGGCAGCCAGGTACAGCAAGGTCGCGGCCGCAAGAGAGAGCAAAGTCAACGGACGCTTTGCGCCCAAGCCTCGTGTTTTTGGGTCGATCATATTAAGTGGGATTGGAATCCAGGTTCATCGACAATGACCGATGAGGCAAAGGAACGGGTCGAGCGTAGTGTGCCTTCTGTCAAACCGGAACCATTCTAGCACGAGCCTTCCGTCTGGCCTCAGAGCTTGAACGGTTTCAATCAGAGCCTTGCTCGAGCGCCGCGCCGCCGGCTTTCGAGAGTCGTCACTTCGGCTTGGTTGCAGACGGTTGGGCTCGATTAGTCCCTTCCTGAAGGGTGAGAAACTGGTTTGAGGAGACGTTGGATATCCGGTCCACGGTGCCGCTAGGCCAGACGACTTCGAGTGACGCAACCTGCGCCGCTTTGCCAAGACCGAAGGTCAGAGGTAGTTCGCTTTGCGAACAGTAGCTGCTGCCGCTTTTCACCTGCTGCCAGAGCGTTCCGGAAGGCAGCTTTAAGCGCACCACTGCCCCGATGCCATCGCGGTTACTTCGTGTGCCCACCGTTTTGACCTTCAGATACCGATTCGCATTGCCTCCGTCGTTTCGCCACAGAGAAGCTGGTCCGCCGTTCGTGGTCACGAGCACGTCGAGATCGCCATCGTTATCGATGTCGCCATAAGCAGCGCCTCTCGCGACGCGAGGGACTTTCAAACTCGGGCCCACCAGCTGGGTAATCTCTGCGAACAGTTTGTTACCGCGATTGTGAAACAGGTGCGGCGGTTGCGGATAAGTGACACGCTTTTGAACCTTGTTAATGTCGTTCTCCACGTGGCCGTTGGCAACGAAAATGTCCATTCGGCCGTCAAGATCCAGATCGAAGAAGAAACACCCAAAGGCCAGAGTCAGCAGGCTGGCTTGTCCCAGGGTTGAAGTCGACGCTTCGTCCACGAAGAGGCCTTTGCCTTCGTTGTGGTAGAGGTTCAGCATCTCATTGGAGAAATTCGCGATCAGAAGGCTGGCAAACCCCGATCCATCATAGTCCGCAGTATCCACGCCCATGGCTCCGCGCACGGTGCCGTCCTCGCTGAAGGCAATGCCCGCTTGAACGCCGCGCTCGGTGAAAGTTCCATTCTTGTTGTTCAAGTAAAGCCGGTTTGGCTGTGTGTCGTTGGCGATCAGCAAGTCCAGCCAGCCATCGTTGTTCGAATCGAAGACCGCCACACCCAGAGCTTTGCCGGTGGGATCAAGCAGGCCGGCCTTTTGGGTCACATCCGCAAACGTGCCCTTCCCCTGATTCTGGTAGAGGCGCGATGATACGCCTTTGTAGGACTCCGGTGTGCAGTAGGATTTGTTCACGCCATCCAACGAGCAGCGAATATCTGTTTCCACCGACCACTGGACGTAATGAGTGACAACCAGATCTAGATCTCCGTCCTTGTCATAGTCCAGCCAGGCTGCGCTGGCGCCGTAATCCGGATTGGTCAGCCCGGTTTTCTGGGTGACGTCCTCAAACTTGCCGTTTCCCAGGTTTCGGAATAGACGATCGGGACCCAGCGCGCTGATAAAAATGTCCACCCAGCCGTCATTATCGTAATCACCAATCGCGGTCCCCATCCCATAGATCTCGGCGCCAAGGCCCGCTTCGCTCGTCACGTCGAGGAACGTGCCATTCTTAGTGTTGCGATACAGCGCCGGAAACGAACTGCGGCGCCTGTGGCCTCGCCAGTCCATGCCGTTGATCAGCAGGATGTCCTGCCAGCCGTCGTTGTTGTAATCCAGAAATGCGCAACCCGAGCCCATTGTCTCCGGCAGGTACTTCTGCCCAAATGCCCCGGTGTTGTGCTGAAAGCGAATCCCTGCCTGCCGCGTGATGTCAACCATCTGAACCGGAAACGCTTTGGCACTTGGAGGTGCCGCGACCTTCGCAGCGGGCGTCTGCGGCGATGCGGGCCCGGCAAACTGGAAATTGAGCGATATCGTCAAGAGTAACGACGCAAATACCGCCCAGGAGAGCCTACGAAGTATTTTGAGACGGACCATTGGGTTTCTCTAGTCCCCCAAAGAACAAAATCCGAGCGCTATTGAGTAACAGAACAACGAAAGCGTAGAGCCAGAATTTGCTGACCTTCATCGGTGCTAGGCACCAGCGAGCAAGCCTCAAAGAATAGCCTTGGAAGCTAACAGCCCAGCCTTACCCAATTGTCACACTAATGTAAAAGCGATTGCGCTGATGAATCCTGGCTCTGGAGGTGAGGTGACTTCTTTCAGGTGGATTTTACTTGGAGGGAGGTGGGAGCGCCTGAGCGACGATGTCATCCAGGCGCTCCAACGAGGTGTGGTGTCTAGGCAGCTCGGGAGAGTTGACGAACAGAGACGAGATCGCTTGCATCCACTACACATTCGCGATCGCCGAAGCGGATCAAAGCACACTCCTTCAGTTGGCAAACCACTTCTACAGTCAGTCCAAAATACTCAGCCATTTTCCTGTCTCCAGTCGCGTTCATGGTTCACCCTCCCTTATTGAGATTTAGGTCACTACGCGCCACATTCTCCAAAGATGCACCTTGTCCGCCAAAGGTGGTCTGACACCGTAAGTTCTACTGCCTAAAGCATCGAAAATGGTAATTCCCATTCTGCGAATCGCAGAAATTCTGCATAGCCATGCAATTGTTTCGCGGAGAAGTTGAGTGGCGAATCTTCTATCTTATCGGGTAACTTCTCTCTTCAAGCCCGCGTACTTACACTGTGTTGTTTTTGGTTTCAATCCAATCAGTAGTGGAGGTGTTGAATGAAGAGCAGACTTGTGAGTGTCGCCACCCTGTTGCTTCTTTACGTGGCGGTGGCTTTGGGGCAAGACGGAAAGCCAAACTTTGCCGGAGAGTGGACACTTGACCGAGAAAAGAGCGAAATGGGTGAGCCCAGACCGGGAGGTGGAGGTGGTGGCGGCAGGGGACGCGGGATGGGTATGGGTTCGTTTTCGATCACGCACGATGGTGACGCCCTGGTTGTGAAGCGAAAGGTAGAATTTCAAGGCGACGAGAGAACCTTCGAGTCGCGCCACACCACCGATGGGAAGGAGAACGTCAACGAAGGTTTTCGCGGCAGTTCTGTCAAGTCCAAAACGCATTGGGAAGCCGCAAAGCTCGTCACTGAGTCTGTGATGGAGACGCCCAACGGGACGCGCGAAACCAAAGAGGTCCGCAGCTTGTCCGCTGACGGCAAAACGATGACCGTCGAAGTGACCAGCAAGGGTGGCTTTGGTGAAGGGACACGGAAGATGGTTTACAACAAGAAAGAGTAGGTTCTCGACTCGTTGATTGCGGGTCACTCTGACAACAGCTTGTAGAAACAGGGTCGGAATCCAGTGCAGTCATGTTCGAAGCTGGATTCCTGCTTCCCGGAATGACGTTGGCGTCCCTCATCGGCTCCCCTCTTCATTCACTCCTTCCGTTCTTTCGCGTGAAAAGCTCCTGAATCGAAGGCAGTTCTATTATCATGGCAGGAGTTTGCACTGCCTTCGCGGAGGCCTTCAACCGAATGATTCAATTGCCAGGCGGACTGACTGTCGAGGCTTTACGCGCCGAGATTCAAGGCGAAATCCTTGAAAACGAGCCCCTCAAACACCGGACTACCTATCGCATTGGCGGTTCGGCCCGGCTGTTGGTTTGTCCCAAGGATTTTGAAGATCTGCAGCGATTGAATCAACTCATTCAGCGCAACGGAGTTCCCAGGTTCATTCTTGGTGGGGGTGCCAATGTCCTGGTGAACGATGCCGGATTTGACGGCATTGTGGTTCACCTCAAAAACTTCGATCGCCTCGAGTTTTCGGGATCAACCGTGGCCGCGGGCGCGGGACTGGTTCTGGATGCGTTTGTCTCCAAGTGTCTCAAGCGTGGTCTGGCTGGACTGGAACGTCTCTCCGGTATTCCAGGAACCCTCGGAGGGGCCTTGCGCATGAACGCAGGTGCTTTCGATGCTGAGGTATCTGACCACTTGCTCGAAGTGGAGTGCATGGACTTCGACGGAAATCGTCGTTTCCTCGCGAAATCAGAAGTGGGCTTTACTTACCGACAGGCCCCGGTGATTCGAAATACCTATATTCTGGGTGCCACATTCAATTTCCCGACTGGAGCCGTCGAACAGCTCTTCATGGTGCGCGAAGATATTCTCTCGCGGCGCTACGAAAAGCAGCCCTGGCAGTACCCAACGGCGGGCAGTGTCTTCAAACGTCCGCCGGGCCACTACACCGGAAAGCTGATCGAGGATCTGGGACTCAAGGGGGCTAGAATTGGGCGGGCGCAGATCTCACCCAAACATGCGGGAATCATCATCAATCTGGGCGGCGCCAAAGCCGCCGATGTTCTGGTTCTGATTAAGCTGGCTCAAAGCGAGGTGCTGAAGAATTACGGAGTCAAACTGGAATTGGAACAGGAGCTGATTGGATTCGACGATATCGAAAACGTTTAGTCTAGGAGCCTGTCGGAGACATGCTGTTTCGGGGCTTGTGGGTGCAGGCATCCTTTCTAGACGGGCTGGCGGCCGGCAAAGCCACTATCCAGGTCGTGCCACCAGGAAACTTCCTCTTCGTCCTGCTTCCAGCAAAGGTACACCACTCGCCCATCGCGCTGATGGGGAAAGTCGCATAAGCCCACATCCAGGTCTTTGACGACGACGCCGAGCTCCTCAATGTCACGCACAGCCTGCTGAAAGGCATCCAGAATGCCGACGTATTCGGTTCCGCGTTGGCTTCCCCAGTCGTAAACGTGGCCCTGCTCGGCTTTTTCAATGTGGGGCTTCATCTCCATCATTCGCTGTTTTTCACCCTGTACCTTGGTCAGCAGAATCTTTAAGTGCGGGATCAGTGAATTCGCTTCGGCGAGGGAGAAGAGTCGGCTCATGGGTTCCTGAAAACTCGGGCTTTGACTACTACGAAAGTCAGATTACCTGTGGCTCCAGGGGTTGTCAAAAGGTTTCCCGCCATGGGAGCAGGGCATGAATGGGCCTTTCAAGAGGCACTTACTGTTTATATTCCGCAGCCTTTCTGCGATGATGCGGGCTGGAAATGAGGGTGCGGAGGATGCCGCAGCCGCTAGCGGTATCTTCAAACCCGAAATCGGGCTAGGACCTTTTCTCGTGAAATTACCTTCCGTTGCAATTGTTGGCCGTCCCAACGTTGGGAAATCCACACTGTTCAACCGCATCTGTGGGAAACACAAAGCGCTGGTTGGCAACGAACCGGGCATGACGCGCGACCGGAATGTTGAAAACACGGAATGGGGAGGCCGGACTTTCGAGTTGGTCGATACGGGGGGAATCGATCCGGGCGACGACAACTTGATTCCGCGTCACATCTTCAACCAAGCGAAGACAGCCATTCAGAAAGCAGCGTCGGTTCTGTTCGTTGTGGATTGCCGGGCTGGAGTCACCGCTTTGGATCAAGAGTTGGCCAAGCTTCTCATTCAATCCTCCAAGCCTCTCTTCCTTGTTGTGAACAAATGCGACAGTCCGAAACTCTGGAACGATGCCCAGGAGTTCCACGAATTGGGCATCGACAAAGTGTTCCTCATCTCTGCCGAACATGGCTTGAATGTTGGCGATCTGCTGGATGAAGTCGTGCAGACCTTTCCAGGAGACAGCGGCCGAACCGCTGCGGAGATCCGTGAAATCAAAGTTGCGATTGTCGGAAAGCCCAATGTTGGGAAATCTACCTTGCTGAACAAGATTGCGGGCGAAGACCGTTCGATCGTTTCTCCCGTGCCAGGCACGACACGCGATGTGGTGGATTCTCTGGTGGTGAGGGACGGGAAAACCTACAGGCTGCTGGACACAGCCGGAATTCGAAAAAAGGGCCAGACGGTCTTGATGGCTGAAAAACTGAGCGTGATCATGGCGCGCCGCAGCCTGGAACGCTGCGATGTAGCCCTCATCATGATCGACGCCACGGAACAAGCGTCATCGCTCGACGCTACCATTGCGGGCTACGCCCATGAAGCCGGAGCTGCCGTAATCCTGGTCGTGAACAAGTGGGACAGGATTTCCAAGGATTCTTATACAATGAAGGCGTATGAGGAGCAGGTGCGAAGCAAGATTCGTTATCTGGACTATGCGCCGCTAATTTTCATTTCGGCGGAAACCGGACAGCGGCTGCCAAAACTATTTTCATTGATCGACGCCGTGGCTCAGGCGCGACGCGTGCGCGTCGGGACCGGTGAACTGAACTCGTTTCTCCAGAAGGCTGCATTGAACAAGGCGTCCATACCTGCTAACAAGCAGGTGAAGGTACACTACATGACACAGGTGGCCACCGCGCCGCCAGTTTTTGCGCTGTTCACCAATAAGCAGAGCAAGATTCATTTTTCCCTGGAACGCTACCTCATCAACCAAATTCGAGACCGCTTCGGTTTCTTGGGCACACCCATCATCATCAAGCAAAAGTTGGAACGAAAGACGGGCTGATTGCCCGGGTGGCTGCTATGCCAGACGCCGTTGAAATTCCCAACAAGCTCTACTTTCGCATCGGAGAGGTTTGCAGGCTCTTGAAGCTGGAGCCGTATGTCCTTCGCTTCTGGGAATCGGAGTTCCCGAGCCTTTCGCCCACCAAAGGTGCCAATGGCCGAAGGATGTACCGTAAGAAAGACGTTGAGATGGTGGTCACGATCAAGCACCTGCTGTACGAGCGTGGATTCACGATAGCGGGTGCGCGCAAAGTTCTCTCCTCCCGAAAAGACGACGCTGTTGCTCTTCGTCCCGCTGCCAGTTCCCCGAAAACCCAAGCCCAGACGGCCCGCCCGGCGCCTGAGAAGCTCGATCAGGTGAAGCTTGAGCTCCGTAACATCTTGACAATCTTGAATCGCAGGTGCTAGATTCGCGCCCTGCGTCGGGACGTAGCGCAGCCTGGTAGCGCACACGCTTGGGGTGCGTGGGGTCGGAGGTTCAAATCCTCTCGTCCCGACCATTGATTGAAGGTTACTCTCTTTGGCGGAAATCCTAGTTACCAACGACGACGGTGTTCACTCTCCCGGAATCCTGAGCTTGGCCAAAGCGTTGTCCAAAGTCGGCCGGGTGACAGTCGTCGCACCCGACCGGGAAAAAAGCGCGACCAGCCAATCGTTAACCCTCCACGATCCGATTCGCTGCGAAGCCGTTGGCGAAGGGCGGTACTCGGTATCTGGTACGCCCACCGATTGTGTGATCCTCGCGCTCCATCACCTGCTACCGAGGCGCCCAGACTTGGTGGTATCTGGCATTAACCGGGGACCCAACTTGGGCAAAGATATTGGCTACTCAGGCACCGTGGCGGGGGCTGTGGAAGGAGCGAACCACGACATTCCCGCTTTTGCCGTTTCACTCGCAACCTGGACAGAGTTCCAGTACGAGGGCGCGGCGCTGTTTGCAGCCTCGTTGGCTGAAAAGATTCTGGCATCACCCTTGCCGCAGGGTTCGATCTTGAATGTGAATGTGCCTGCAGCGCCCATCAAAGGAGTCCGCATCACCTGTCAGGGAAAACGGCACATTCGCAACCTGATTGTGGAGAACACGGACCCTCGCGGACGGAAGTACTTCTGGCTGGATCAGGATCTGCACTTGCCGGAAGCCGAAGAAAATCCCGCGTCTGATTATGTTGCAGTGGCTGAGGGCTATGTCTCGCTCACGCCGCTGAGAACGGATCGGACGAACTACGATCTGGCCGAAACTATGGCGAATTGGCCAGCATCTCTTTTCAAGGAAGCAATTCCTCTCACGCAGTAAACGGGGCGTGGCTCAGCCTGGTAGAGCACCTGGTTCGGGACCAGGGGGTCGGAGGTTCGAATCCTCTCGCCCCGACCAATCGCAATTGCTTCAATCCCCTATCTCGAATTCCCACTCTGATCTAGTCCCGACTCGGTCGGGAAAAGTGCCAACTCCTAAAGGAAGGGGCGACCCTCAAGCTCGGGCATCTCGTCGGTTTGACTTTTTTCCCCACATGAGATCTTCGAGTTGGATATTGTTTTTTTGGGCATCGGAGATGTCACTTTCCTGTTCGCCCACCCCACTCTGTCGGTTATGGACACCGGTAGGCGAATGCCTCTGGGCGCTCAGCAATATCTGATAGCAGAAGCATCTTCAGAAGTGGCACTCGAAGGGCTAAGCATCGAAGAAAAATGGCGGGGGCTGTCCCGGCAGGCTATTCACTCATTTCCCGCAACGCGGCGACCGATTCGCTCGACAAGTTGCCCCACGTTCTCCAACTGGGATAGCTCACCGGTTCGGAACCGAAAGGAGAAGGCCTTTTCGATGGAGATCATGATCTGGATGTGGCTGATGGAGTCCCAACCTGGAATGTTCTTCGCAGTGGTTTCGGGTTGAAGATCGATGTCTTCAACTCCCAAAATGTCAGCCAGAATCTCCCGGAGCTTGTTCCAGATTTCAGGATGCGTGTTCATAAGCCCCCCGTTTCGATGAACGTCTCGCACGTTTTCGCCTCCTCGACCGGCAACCGCCAGTACACGTGGTCATCCTTCTCACCTGACGGCATAAATCCCAAATCCAGATAAAGGCTTTTGACCATCCCATTTCGCTCCGTCGGGATATAGACGCCGACAATCTCCGCAACGTGCCGCTCCCTGGCAACTTTCACGACTTCATTGGCCAGCAACTGCTCGACACTTCGATTCAGGACCCGGCAGCTCATGAGCCAGCCTTCGATCGTCATAGTGGAGCCCTCGACTTTCGCATAAAAGACACTTACCAACCCCAGGTCGCCGAAACGGTCCTGCAGCCGGACGGTAAGCGTCACGTAAGTCGGATCCGAGGCCATGCACCTCATCTGGGAGGCTGTGAGACGATGTGTAGTCAGGTTGAACTGGTTTGTCTTGTTGTTGAGTTGGACAATTCGATCCATGTATATTTCCTCAAAAGGCCGGACGATGGCTCTCATCTGCAGCGAGCGTAGATAGGCCGACAGATCGGTCGCGGAGGCACGAATTTCCGTGGCTGTCTGGCGCTGATGATAGGTCTCGGTCCGACGGCGATCCTCGGCGGTGAGCGACACGATTTCAAAATAGCGTCCGGAGTCCAGGATTCTCGGGTACTCAGCCGGCTCGTCACTCATCTCTGGGATAGCGATCTCAAGTATCGCTTGGCCAACCTCGGCTCTTTCGGCAGGATTGTCGTCCACGAAGACACAAGCATCTAGCCCAATGCCCAATTCCGAGGCGATCGCGCGCACATTCTCCGACTTGGGTAACCAGTTGGCTCTAAACGCAACAAAGTCCTCTCGCTTCAACACCATTTCGGGATGCTGGGAAAACGGCAACTCCGCTACCGCGGGATCGTTTTTGCTGCAGACGGCCAGCAGAACGCCACGTCGTTTCAGCTCGAGCAGGTAGGTTTGGAAAGCTTTGTAAGCTTCTCCGACCGGGCTCCCCTCCCCTAGCTCAATCCCCTCAATGCCGTCGTCTCCGATAACGCCTCCCCACAAAGTATTGTCGAGGTCCACAATCAAGCACTTTCGTGAACGGCCCAGCAAGGCGCTTACGATCGAGGCCGTGTTCCGCGCATACTCTGCCAAGCAGCCGTAGGCAATGGGCTGCTTGGCCACATACCAGTATCGAGAATCGAACCAGCGGTCGAGCCCCATCTGGTTGGACAAGCCGGCAACGTCGTTGATGTGCACGTACGAAGGCGCACGCTCACCTACGGCCAGGTTGAGCCTGAGCAAGAAGTTCTCGGGTGCGAAGGCCAGCTTTGCAGACAGATTGCCCCAACTACGTACAGGCAGTGGATGGAAATTGTTCAGGATGATGTCGCATCCTGTTCGGTCATGCAGCACTCTGCAAGGGTCCAGAAAAAAGGCACAGTTTCTTTCGATAATCTCTTCGAGCTTTGCTCTGTCATCCTGTGGAGAGGGCCATTCTGGGATGTTGTATGGGGAAAGGACGAGGATCGCAAGCTGGGGAGCGAACAGGACTGTCTGACTTTCGGCATTCAGCATCTCGAACAGAAATTGATTGTAGCCTGTCACCAGCAGCTCGGCCGCAAAGCCGGCTGCGGCTAAAGCCAGACGAAGCGGATCAGCTATCATTTCAAGAGTCGCGCCGCCCAACAGCGCCACTCTTGAGGGAATCGTCCCTAGTGCGAGCAAAGCGTTTGAGTCCATCGTTTTGAGTTCCCGCGCAAGCGCGAGCCAGGCTCGGTAGTCATCGCAGACCTGCAACTCCGCTGACAGCTTAGCTCGAGCGGCGCCCAGTTCCCCCCGCTTAAACAGCTCCATCACTTCACCCTTGTTCATCTTGCCTCCGCCCGGTCGGCCGCGATGAATTGAGCGACGCGGTCCGTCACCTTCACCGATCCTGCCAGCGTTAGATGGGTCGCGTCATAGAAGTTCTCGTCCGGAAGAAAACCCCGCAAGTCCAGAAATGGTGTCCGGCTCAGCGCCTTATCAACTTCTCTTAAGTACGCTTCATACACCCCAGTCTGGTAGAGCGCCCGGTTTCCCGAAAGCTCCGGCAGGTTGACAACATACAGCGCAATGCCGCGCCGCGCCGCGAAGTCTACGAGTTCAGCCAAATCCCGATGAATCCTATCCCGATCCCGAGCAACATCCCAGCCGTGAACCGATCGCCAGTTTCCTTCTTCCAGGTAGGTTCGCCTTTCTTCGGGCTTCCACGGGGTGCGATGATGAAAACGGGACGGGGTGAGCCCAATTCTGAGATGGAAGTCATGGGCGAGCTCGGGACGAAGGCTAACCAAGAGCGCTCTCATCAGACCGTAGAGCGCGGGACGGTAGCGAAAAGTCAGCATCCGGGTCAGCCGGGCGCGCGAGACCAGGGATTCGGCGAACGTCTTCCGTATGAGCTCTGGTTGCCCTCCGTTGGTCTTGATTCGAAAGTGAGGACTAAAGCGATTGATTCCATCAAACAGGAGAGACATGGGAATCGACTGGATGTTGGAGATGTAACGGGTGGTGATCCCAACAACCATCGCTTCCGGCAAAGCTTGCGTGCCATAAACCCTCTCCTTATAGCGGAGCATTACCAACAGATCAGGCAAGCCACTGTGAGCACTCGAATTCTGATAGGCCCTGAGGCTAGGCAGATGGCGGCCAAAACGGTCCGGAAGGAACGCCTCGCGAGCTTCGGACGACCCGCAGAGCAACAGGCGACCGGGTCCTTTCCCAACATAAAGGTCCGGGACCAGAATTTGCATATATTCCTGCTCGCGCCAGAGATAGTCGCCCTGGTAAACCTCCACCCAGCGAGCTAGCCGTTCCAACGCCAGGCAAGAAAGCAAACCCGCTACAAGAGTGTAGCCCGTAGCCGCTATGATCAGAATCGACCGACTAAAACGCTCGGTAAATGAAGTCATACTCGGCCTTTGACAGGGCAATCAGCAAGAACACGAGAACGAAGCACCAAAGGAGCTTCAGTGGTACTCTGAAGTTTGTGGCCCTCAGGTTCATAGGTCACCCGTCAGACAAGGAGTCGCTGCAGAAGAATTCCAATTTGCTTGGCATCCAGAACGAAGAACAAGTAGGCGAACGCTGTCGCATGGAAAGTGAACAGCACCGCCAGCATCGTTACGAAGGGCGTCTTTGACCAAACTTCCAGACGCTTTCTGCCCATTCTTGCCACCATTACATGTTCGTAGGCTCGAAATAGGATGAGATAGACTCCGTGCAGCATCCCAAATAAGAGAAAGTTCAAGGTCGTACCATGCCACAGGCCCGAGACGACCATTGTAGTCATCAAGGCTAAGCCCATGGCTAGCATGGGCCGCTCGACCAAGAATGGATTGCGGAGGGCCCGTGCGTAGCAAGGATTGAAGACATAGTCGGTGAGCCATAGAGTCAAAGATCGATGCACCCGCATCCAGAATTCGGTGATGTTTCGTGACAGGAAGGGCAGCCAGAAGTTTTCCGGCGGCCGTACGCCGAGGAACGTTCCTAGCCCGATCATGATGTCGCAGTAACCTGAAAAGTCGCAGTAAAGAGTGAAGTAGAAGAGGTAGGTCCGGGCTGTTACCTCCAGGAACGAGACCCCATGAACATCCAGGCTGGCACTGAGTGCGTGGCTGGCGAGGAATTCCGCCAGCACGAACTTTTTGACGAGGCCCCTGAGTATTCGGTTCATTGTGTCGAGATGGGACTCGAAAGTTGCCGGCAACGGATTCTCCAGCTGATGCCATTGTTTGTCGAAGTCCTGGTAACGCTGAATAGGCCCCAACAGAAAGGTCGTGAAATTCAGACAGTAGTTCAGATAAGTCCCTAAACGAAGTCTCCCCAAGGTCCCCGCTGAGGCATCGATCAGCACATGGAGAATCTTGAAGAAAACAAAGCTCAGGCCGGCAGGCGCCAGCCCCTGTGCAATCCAGGACCCAGGTAGGAGGCCATCAAGAAGGCCGTATCCACGGAGATACACAAATGCGGTCACCAGCAGGGCGGGTCCAACGTATCTTGCCGGTCGGCCTCCTCTCAAAATCCACCAGCCGATGGTATACCCCGCCAGGCAGAACAGCCCAATGGCGATCATTCCCGCATGGGTTAGAAACCTTGACGCAAAATACGTGTTAGCTCCCAGAAACACCCAGAACCTGGGCGTGCCTCGAGAAATTCCGACTGCCAGGACAATCAACAAGGCGAATAGCAAAAACCTGGGAGACAGCAGTTCCATTGGGGCCAGATCGGAATTTTTGGGGAAGATACTTTATGTTACCTTGAGAATCATCTAAGGCACAGGGTTCGGAGCTGCAGAGACTGGCGTACCATCCAAAGACCGCCGTCCAGGCAACCAGATTGGCCGAAGAGAGCCGAAAACGATGATTTCAAAATGCCGGATGTAGGTGTCGTTATGCGGAGAAAGGAGGTGCGCGTAACGAGGGTGGGGAAGTGTCGAGGAAAGAGACAATCGTTTCAGGCTGTGCGATTGGCCGAAACCAGAGCGGTTTATGCCGGTACAACTGCTTCCGACGCTGCTGCTCTGAAAAACGGCTATGATGCGGATGGGTTTCGTGGAAGGTCTTCCGACGGACCTCGGTTGCCTCCAGAACGGGCACCGACTCGCCCTCAGACCCCGCGAAAATCTCGAGGGTCCGAACGGCACTGACGCCAATTCCAGAGCCAACATAGGCAAACAATGCCAATACCAAGGCTCTGACGCGGATACCGAAGAAGCGTTGATACCTGGAAGTTGTCATCGGTTGCACTGGGATCTTCCGTTCAATCATCTTGCCATTTCAGACTTGCCTCAAGCGTCCGGTCTGCTGGAAGACCGCAAGCATTGCTGTCTCGCGTTGAACCACTTTTTACCCGAAACCACTTGAAGTCGCGGCAAATTAGCACGAGCACTTTTTCATGTCAAACCCCAACTCCCGCATGGGATTGTGCCATCTATTTTGGAAAGCGATCAGCCTGATTGGCCCGGATATCTCACCCAACAGAAAGGAATCAGGCTGCATCCAAGCGTCTAAGCACAGCTAGTAATATCGATTCATCAAAGTAGTTACACATGAGATTCTGTGAAATCGAACTTCTTCCAGCGATGAATGACCGGTGCGACGTCGATTTCAGCGACACCCAGGTGAATTCGCTCCTTCAGTTCTTGAAGGCTCTGCACACGGATTCGTTTCAAGAAGGTGCGAGCCATTTTCCCAAACAGGGTCTCAATCAGATTCAACCAGGAGCCGTGTTTGGGGGTATGAACGCAGCGGAAGCGGTTCGGTCGGGTCGCTAAGTAGCTCATGGTCTCCTTAGAGATATCGGCGGAGTGGTGGTCTAGGATGAGCCAGATCGTGTGATCTGGAGGGTGATAGGCGTCGAGTTCCTTTACCAGGGCAATGAACTCCACGCTGACGCGGATGCACCTGGGCCGTGATATGTCCCGTGTGGAGGTCCAGCCAGCAAGGAGAGAGTTCCAAGACGTTTGTACTCGTGATCCCTCGCCCAGTGGGGGTGCCGGCCAGGCTCCGGAGGCAGGTCGGGAGCAATGTTGCTCAAGGCCTGAATGCCGGGTTTCTCATCCACCGAAACGGTCACCTGCTTGCTAGCCTGGGTGCCCTGTTGCTGATCGAGAGCCACCTCTTGGTAGACGACCAGGACTTCATGCATCCTGACTTCAAAGTCTGGATCCCGGCGTTCCAAGGAGTAGCGCTGCTTCTGGGGCTGTACCGGATGCGTTTTGAGAATGCGCTGAATGGTGGCTTTAGCGGCCTGGCCCAGGGAGGGATGCCCGGTCCGAGGCCCGTGTTGCCGGGCATGTTGGGCTAAGCCTGACAAGGACCAGACTTCGGCGGCGTAGTCATGCTCGGTCGGTTTGCTGCAGGCCAGATGCAGGACCCAGGCTTTCGCCTCGGCACTAATGACCGGGGCCTTGGGGCCGGTAGTACTTATCTTTCAGAGCGACCTCGACCCCGGCTGCCAGGGCTCGGTCGATGCACTTATACACACTGGGGCGACTGACCCTGAGTTGATGGCTGATGGCGGCAATTGGACGACCGTCTCCATACTAGAGCAACAGCTGGGCGGGCTGAACCTCCCGGACTGGAGCGGTCCGGGAGCCGAAGGAAATCCCGCGTCTGATTATGTTGCAGTGGCCGAGGGCTATGTCTCGCTCACGCCGCTGAGAACAGATCGGACGAACTACGATCTGGCCGAAACGATGGCGAATTGGCCAG
>Ga0187892_10000847_pt1 | contig 76265 bp, 73 predicted proteins | sample MA1701073metaG_FD_139345 | JGI IMG/M metagenome (GOLD analysis project Ga0187892, IMG submission 139345) | Bio-ooze microbial communities from a basaltic lava cave in the Kipuka Kanohina Cave System on the Island of Hawaii, USA - MA170107-3 metaG ... | reverse complement strand
GGCCCGGCATCAACCGGAATATGCAGTGACGCACTGAAAAGCTCTAGGAGCCTTTGATCCGGGGCAGTCAGGGGCTCGCATGCCGATTCGCATTCGCTCGCAGCGGCGGCGTCGTTTGGCCTCATGACGCGCCTCAATCTGGACCCACGGTCCCTTTCGCAATATCGCCGCTGCTGCTCATAAGGGAAGCGAGTAAGGCGCGATTAGTGAGTTGACCCAACAGTCTCCCACTCAATTGGCGGCCCGGCAATTTCCCAGCTAGCTTGCGAGATCGCGCTTTGAATCGAGTCGTGAAACGTATCGGTCAATTCGGTTTCGTCCGCGGCAAAGCGAATGAGGTAGTAGCCCGGAATACCCTCGTAGATCACGATCTTTAGCATTGCCGGCAGCGGTAGCTCACGACCTGAGCGCCGATGGACCGTTCGTCCACTCAATGAATGATGGTTCGAAAGGACTGCCCGCCGCAAAACTCGGTAGTCGCTCATGGAATTGGGATTATCTCGACGGTGGCTGTCTCCGTCACAGTGCCACCAGGTTGGTTGTAGACCTCAAAGTGTCCATGGAGATTCCCGCGCTTAAGCTCGTGTTCGCCTATGCGGACCTGTCGCATGCCATCACTCGAAACGTATCTATTGTTGCCCATGTGTCGGAAGTTAGGACCAAGGAACTCCTCAGCAGCACGGAGAAACTCCTCGCCTGTCAGTCGCCCGGACTTGAATTCCGGGGCTTTCCCCTTTCGCTTTCCCGGTGATGGACGATTGTGTTCGTCATCTGGACCAGTCGGCGATCCAGTCTCCCCAGCGGTTGTTGTCGGTGGTCCCTTACCTTTTCCCACACCCTCAGACTGCGAGGCCTGCCTGCCAGAGTCCGGCATGCATATGCCGAACGGACACATGAGGCCGCGCGACAACAATTTGCCCACCTCAACAATTAGTTCGCCCAGTGCTTCGCCTGACTCCCGACAGCCCTCAATTGCGGGGCAGACAAGTATGCCTCCTACGAGGACAGGAACACCTATAACCACAGCCGGACCAAGACCGGCAGTTCCTGATGGCAGTCCGCCCGCGCAGGAAGGCGAGCCCATGCCGGGGTCGCACATGTTCACGCCGTTCTGCGAACTCGTACCCGGCCAAGTTGTCGCGGGTGGCGGTGGTGGCGGATCGCTATCGAAAATATCGTCGAAGTCATCGAAGAAATCGCCAATATCGTCGAAGAAGTCATCCCACCAATCCCAACTGCCGGGTCCATTCGGATCGCAGAAGGGATTACATCCGGGTGGAATCGGATTGCCGCCGCCACCATCGTCCTGGTTATCGAAATCGTCGGGTCCAAATCCCGTTGGATCGGTGTAGCTCAGCGGACGATTGCCAACGTATGAATATGGGTTGACTGACTGGCTGTCGGTCAGGCTCGCTATGAGCGGATCGACTGACATGAATCGACCAATTGCAGGGTCATAGACCCGGCTGTTCATGTGAATCAAACCAATGTTGTCAAGCATCTCGTGAAACGTGAACCCACGGCGCGTCGCATCAGCGATCCCCGCCCAGTCAGGTGGGGTCGTCGCGCTCCAATTGCTGCCGCGTCGCGCGCCGAATGCATCAAAGCTTTCGCGCACCTTGATCCCCGCGTCCGCGCGAAGCAATACGTCGCTGCTCCCAAGATGGTCACTTAGCGCAAAGATTGTTGAAGTTGTACTGTCCGAATTGCGAGATACGATAATCGTCAGACCGGATGGCGTGGGCACATAGTGTCGCCAGTAGGTCACCTGCGGCGTCGACGTCGCGTGCATCTTTTCGAGCAGCCCGCCGACATAGTGCGTCGTCTCGGTTCCATTCGAGTAAGTTGCGATTTGCTTCCAACGCTGATGGTCCGGGCCATAGAAAAACTGGCTCTGATAAGTGGAACCGCCAACATTCGCCTGCAACAAAGTTGGCAAGTTGAATGAGGCCCATGTCTGCGTGAGACCGTCCCGTTTGACGAGATTTCCGTTCTGGTCGTAGCAGTAGGCAATACCGCCCGCACTGCGCACCGCATGTGGCTGATTGTGGGCGTAGTAGGTGCAGCCAGCTTGCTGGGTCGGGCCGTAATCGTAGGTTCCGGTGACGCCCGACTTTTCTTTGATGTTGCCAGCTTGGTCGTACACCATCGCCAGGTTTGGGACGCCATTCAATGTTGACGACAGAATGCGATCGAGCGCATCTGGCACAAAAACTTCAGTCAAACCTTGATTCAGGTCTTGTCGCTGTATGAGGTTGCCAGCGGTGTCCCATTGATATGCCAGATTCTGGCGGTTTGTCTGGAGCCCAAGGCCGACGCCACTTTGAATACTGGTCAGCTCATTGGTCCACTGCTTGTATCCGTTCGTGACGCTTGTGGTAGTTGGTGCTGTACCGAGCGTCTCAGAGGTGACCGAGGAGTAATCATTCGCAGCATTCAATGTCCACAACGTGGAAGATGTGGGCTCGGTGACATTCCTGATCTGAAATGGCGCACCGTAGCTGTAGTCGTATTGGATCTTGAACCGGCTACCAGTGTGACCAGAGGGAATCGGGCTCGCCGGGTAGGTAATGGTGTCGAGCGCGCCAATAGAGTTGTACGTGTAATCGTAGTTGTATTGCTGATCGCTTGTAATGCGACGATTGGCAAGCCTTCCGGCTCCGTCGTAGAAATATTCCTCCAAGAAGCCGAGGCCAGATTTGGATTTCAGAACACCGATATTATTCTCGGTTGCTACGGAGCCCCAAGTCCACTCGCTCATGCCTTCGGGCTCGAAGCGTTTCCTCAAGCGACCAAGGTTGTCATACTCCGCACTAAAAACTTGGCTCCTCGCATCTGTCCAGGCCACCAGTTCGTTTAGTGAGTTCGGCGTAAAGTTCCAAACTCCGCGGTCGATATCCGCCCATTGCGTCTTGAACCCTCGAAGATTGTACGTACCAGTCGAGATCGCATCGATCGGGTCCGTAATCTTGTTTAAATTACCGAAGGCATCGTAGTCGTATGACGTCGTGCCGCCGGGATATGGATCGAAGACACGTCTCAGCTTACTTGTGACGTCTAGTACGTGCTGTGTAGTACGACCCAGCGGATCAACCATTGTTCGCGTGCGTCCCGCGTATTGGTACGTCATCGTGCGATCAATTGCCCCGCTGGGCTGAAACAATCTTGCGGTATTGACGCGCCCGATTGCGTCATAGATCCACGCGAAGTGGCCGTTATACTGTGAGGACCACGGTTGATATCTCGCGGTAACTCGACCCAGCGGGTCGTACAAGACCATGTCATTGGTCCAGACTCCCAGCACGCGGTAGGATTCGTCATACCGAAGGCGGCTTAGCCCGTCGTAGAACAAGTAGCGCGTATTGACGTTTGCATCCGCGGTGTCCCACCAGAACTCGGATACGAGCAGCCGCAAGTCTGTTGTGCCCCAGCAAGGCGGTCCCGCACAGCGCTCGAAAGCCCAAGTTGTCGCCGTTCCGTCCGGGCGGTCCTCCCGGATGCGCCGACGAAAATCATCGTACTGAAAGTAGGTCGTAATTCCGTTTGGATCACTCGTGCTTGTCGGCAATGCATAGTCGTAGCGATACACGAGCGTAGTGGGCTGCTGAAGTGCGTTGGTCACTGTCTCGATTAGCTGGCAGCGCGTGCCGTAGTTGAGCGTGGTAGTGCGCGGCGCCATCGGCGTGCCGTTCGGTTCAGAACCAATGACCTGCACTGACTGCAGATTTCCGCAGCTCGGCTCGTATCCGAGATTGGTCGTGACCTTGAGCGACGAAATATTCGGTTCGATTACCTCCTGCTCGAGGCGACAAAGGGCAACATTGTTGGTGTAGCCAAACTGGCGGGTCTTCGTCGTCTGGCCCGGCACTGAACTCGTGATGGATCTGCTCAAAGGCAGGCCAAGGCAGTTGGCTGTCACGTCATTCTGATACGTGACGGACGTCGTGGTCTGCCAAGTCTGATTCAGGAATGGGGAATTGGGATCCTTGTCTGTAATCAACTCAACTCTGCTTGTTAGGTTGCCGAATCCATCACCGTAGACGTATTGCGTTGTTCCCGTGTTAATCAGCGTGCCATTAATGGGGCCACCAAACTCGTATCGGTCGTGCGCTGTCGACTCGATGAATGGGAACTTGCGCTGCTCGGTGCCCGCCGCGCCAAGACTCTGCGCTACCGGCAATCCAGTCCATAGGCCGATGGGAGTGGTATCGTTGGACTGGAATACGTTTCGCTGAACCCGCATTCCGATGAATGGGAAAGCGCGGGCAAAAAGATCGTAGACGCGCAGATTGTTGCGATTGTCAATCGTTCTACGCTTTGAGAATCCTACAAACCCGCGACCTTGCGTGTGGAAATGGGCACCGTAGTACCAAAACTGCTGCTGGTACGAAGTGCCGGTGCCATCCGACGCCGTGAACTGATCAACGACGTACAGCGGACCCTGAAAGTCTTGTGTAGGAAACGTTGCATCAGCGAGTTTTGTGTAATTGCTGCGGGCGATCGACTTGTATGTCGGACTCTGATTGATACCGAACCCGTCTGTGAATGAAGCGGCAAGATCCGGCGGGACGGTTACAGCGTTGTGCAATCGGTACCGGATCAGAGGTGTGGAGCCGACGTCTCGGTATCCGAGATCGATGAGACCGTCGCCGTCCTGATCAAAGACGAACCAGGCAGTCCCTAGTGGGGCTGGAATGCCAGTAGTAACTGCCGCTTCAGCTCCTTCTCCGGTGGACCGTATGAGGTACCACGTATTGTTGGACGTGTTGACGTACAGGAGATCAGTACGAGAATCCCCGTCCCAGTCGGTTGCCAAGATAGAGGACGCGCCCGAAGCTCCGCCTGCAATCTGGACGAAACCACCGGCGCAGTTCGAGATGTACAAATTATTGCCAACGATGTCGGTGCAGCCGTCCGCGTTCCAGTCACCTGCGAGCGTAGTCCAGCCTGGTGAAGACAGTTGACTTGAGTTGGTCGCTTGCGTACCAAATCCATTCGATAGCAGCACCTGCCCTTGGAGCATGTTCCCGAATCCGGTATTGAAGTACGTAAGAAAATAGAGGTCCCCACGCCCGTCCCCGTTGTAGTCCGACCGCTTGAGCCAATAGGATGTTCCACCCGCGATGTTCCAACCTCCGGTATACGTAAAGACAGTTTCTGCAGTCGGAGCAAAAGTCACCGGACCCGGAGGCGTAGTCGTATTTCTACGTACGCGAAACTGATTGCCGACGACAGAGACCAGATCGGGCAGCCCATCGCCGTCCCAGTCAACGGACGCATATTCAGTGCCTGCCGGCACGCCGGTTGAAACGCTTGTAAACACGCCACTTGAGTTGCGCTGGACAAGATTCCAGTTCGCACCGACTTTCATCAAGACTTGCAATTGTCCGGATCCAGAGAACGCATCTACAATTTCGAGATCCGAATTGGTCGTCGTTACGCCGGTATTGACCGGGGACCCGAACCCACATGCTGTAGCCAGAATCGCCCACCAACGCGAGGTTGAGGTCGTGACCTGTTTCGGATAGAGAACGTCAGTAAGTCCATCACCATCGAGGTCGACCGGGATAGGGCCTGCGACCGGAGAATTGATAGTCGTCTGACCTGTGGATTGCAGTGTGCTCGACCAGCCGGCGGTGCCTTGTGAGTACGCAATCCAAGTTTCTGGCAAACAGTTGAGCGGCGAGCACTCCTTGATGGAGATAAGCCTAGAACGAGTCGTTGCAGTTCCTTGGGTGTAGGTCAGTTCATACCGCTTCACATGAGTCGGTGAACCGAATTCGCGAATCGTGATGGTCGTAAGTCGATTTGGCTCACGTGAATGGAAACCAGCAATGTATGAGGACGGAATCTCGCTCACCGGTCGCGCGGCATACGCGAAAAGCACCTCGTAGTAAGGTCCCTGACCGCTGGCGGTCGTTGGATACGTGATAGCGGCGATGCGATAGGTGTTGTTGGCCGCATCGAACGTGTAAGAAAAATCGATTCTGTTTCCATTGCCTGCAACGCGGTCGCGGATTCTAGAGAGCGCCCAAATAGTGGCTGTGGTTCCACCTCCGAGAGTGATTCGCGAGTCCGTTGTGATGCCGTACTCGTAGATCAGGCCATTCTTGGTCGTTACTTTGAATGAGGCCGGACCACTACCTGCCACGCCAGAAGCCTCAATTCTGGAAAAACTCTCGATTTCCGTGGCATACACCGAGCCTGCCTGGCCGTATGTACCGCTTACCAACTTGAGCTGCTGTCCATCAAGGCAGAATCGGTCACTCAGTTGTAGCAACACGCTGCCAGGCGCTCCATCCTGGGTGAAGGTCTTCTTGCAGCGGGAAACTGCCGACAATCCGGACAAGGACCATCCCATCCCAACGACACCGTTTGGTGTGCGGCTGTTGTAAGTGAGCGCGAGCGGCAATTGGACCTGTCCGACTCCTGGTGGCGTCCAGATTGGGACTGAGTACTGTGCAGAGCCAGTGGAAGACACGGCAAACGTCGCCGGGGTACTGCCTGCAACAATCGCTGCAACAGCTCCCGTCGAGACTGCGGCTAAAACGGCGACCGACAATGTCGCTATTAAGTAGCTGACCAGCCGAAGCCTTCGCTTTGTCCAGCTAATCATGGAAGTCGTCCTATCAGTCGAAGGAAGGCCGCAGACCTGTTCCCAAGTCGTGTATGCCGCCGCTTGCCAGTTCGGAAATGCGGTTCGCACGAAAATCGCGGAACGTCAGGACCTCGGTTTGGTCTCGCACGTATTGCTGCGTGAGTGGCAATCGAAAGCTGGGCAGTCACCATCAGGGCATCGCTCCGCCTCAACTACCTGGTCGCCACAAAAGTAGATGCAGGAGCCAACTGGTCGCGCCACCTTGTCGGACTCCCGTTCCGCCAGTGCGCGCTCAAGAAGCGTCAAGCTGCTTTGCTGCAAATTCGGCCTAGCCTTTGGATCGGCAAGAGCTGATGAGATGTCAATAAGCGCGACTACGAATAGCGCCAATGCTAGTCGTCCCATGACGGACTCCACGCGTGTTGAAGACAAAATTGGTGATTCACGCGCTTGTGACTGCCCGTCTTGCGAACTGCCACGGTGCCGAGTATCCAAAGGCATGTCTCCCTGACGCCTTGCGCGCGATCGTGTCGGCGCGCCGAATCTGCGCCTTCCAGAGGCGTCCAGTCAACTGGTGTTCACTCCCAAGCGACTGCCGCGCTTGATGGCGATGGCCCGGTCGGGGCACCGATGGCTTTCAGCCACGGGCATGCGCTGTTCGATCATTGGTTTGGAGGCTGAAGCAACCCATGCGGCTAGGACCGGGTAAGATTGAGTCGGGAGCCGCTATGGCACAATCGTGTGCTAAATTGCTTGATTGCCATGCAGGCCCAATGCCCGTAATCACGCTCCCCGACGGCAGCACCAAGTCCTTCGACCGGGCTATCAATGTCGCGGAGGTTGCCGCTTCCATCGGCAAGGGACTGGCGAAGGCCGCCCTTGCGGGCGAGGTGGACGGCAAGCTGGTCGACACCTCCTTCTCGATCGCGCGTGACGCGCGGCTTCGCATCATCACCTCGAAGGATCCTGAGGGTCTCGAGATCCTCCGACACTCCACCGCGCACCTGCTGGCGCAGGCGGTGCAGTCCATCTACCCGAAGGCGCAGGTGACCATCGGTCCCGTCATCGAGGACGGCTTCTACTACGACTTCGCCTTCGAACGGCCCTTCACGCCGGAGGACCTCGAGCGCTTCGAGGCGAAGATGCGCGAGCTCGCGAAGGCCGACCAGCTAGTGCACCGGCGCGTGCTCTCGCGCGACGCCGCGGTCGCCCATTTCAAGTCCATCGGCGAGCACTACAAGGCGGAGATCATTGCCGCGATCCCGGCGGGCGAGGAAATCTCGCTTTACGGCCAGGGCGGCTGGGAGGACCTCTGCCGCGGTCCGCACGTGCCTTCCACCGGCAAGCTCGGCGCCTTCAGGCTCACCAAGGTCGCGGGCGCCTACTGGCGCGGCGATTCCCGGAACGAGATGCTCCAGCGGATCTACGGCACGGCCTGGGCCGACGAGAAGCAGCTCAAGGAATATCTGACGCGGCTCGAGGAAGCCGAGAAGCGCGACCACCGGCGCATCGGGCGCGAGCTCGACCTGTTCCACTTCCAGGAGGAGGCGCCGGGCGCTGTGTTCTGGCATCCGCACGGCTGGACCGTCTTCCAGCAGCTCATCGCCTATATGCGCGAGCGGCAGACCGCGGCCGGCTACCAGGAGATCAGCGCGCCGGAGATCCTGGATCGCGAGCTATGGGTGCAATCCGGCCACATCGAGAAATTCGGCGAGAATATGTTCCTCACGAAGACGCCCGACGAGCGCGTCTACGCGATCAAGCCGATGAACTGCCCGGGTCACGTGCAGCTGTTCCGCCAGGGGCTGCACAGCTACAAGGAACTGCCAATCCGCTATGCGGAATTCGGCAAGCTGCACCGGTACGAGCCCTCGGGCTCCCTGCACGGTCTGCTGCGGGTGCGCGCCTTCACGCAGGACGACGCCCATGTCTTCGTCACCGAAAACCAGATCACGGACGAGACGGTGCGCGGGATCGAGCTCATCATGTCGATCTATCGCGATTTCGGCTTTGATGAGGTTCGCGTCAAGTTCGCGGACCGCCCGGAACGCCGTGTCGGCGACGATGCGACCTGGACGCGGGCGGAGGAGGCGCTGAAGGCCGGTACCCGCGCCGCCGGAGTCGAATACGATTTGAACCCCGGGGAGGGCGCCTTCTACGGACCGAAACTGGAATTCGTTCTCAAAGACGCGATCGGGCGCGACTGGCAGTGCGGTACCTGGCAGGTGGACCTGAACCTTCCGGGGCGCCTCGGCGCTTACTACATCGACGAACACAGCCAGAAGCGCACGCCGGTGATGCTGCACCGGGCGATCTTCGGCTCGCTCGAGCGCTTCGTCGGCATCCTGCTCGAGCATTGTGCGGGCCGGCTCCCGACCTGGCTCGCGCCGGTGCAATCGGTCGTGATGAATATCAGCGAAAAGCAGGCGGATTACGCACGCGAGGCCGCCGAATTCCTTAGAAATCAGGCGCTTCGCGCGGAAATCGACTTGCGGAACGAGAAGGTGGGCTATAAAATCCGCGAGCACACGCTGAAGCGTGTCCCGTACCTGCTGGTAGCAGGAGATCGGGAAGTCGAGTCCAGGTCATTGGCCGTGCGCACGCGATCCGGGAAGGATCTGGGCGCCATGCCGCTGGAACAGGTGGCCGCCCGGATCGCCCAGGATGTGGCGAGCCGCGGCCGTCGTTATTTGGAGGACTGAGTATTTCGACGAGCAAACGCGTAAGGCGCAATGAGGAGATCCTTGCGCCGCAATTACGCGTGATCGGCGCCGACGGCAGTCAGGTCGGCGTCATGACCCGCAGCGAGGCGCTCACGAAGGCCGCCGCTGAGGAACTGGATCTCGTGGAGGTTTCGCCGACCGCTGAGCCGCCAGTCTGCCGGATCATGGACTTCGGAAAGTACCTGTTCGAGCAGAACAAGAAAGCTCATACGGCAAAGCGGAAGCAGAAACAGATCCAGCTCAAGGAAGTGAAGTTCCGGCCGGGAACCGAGAAGGCGGATTACCAGGTCAAGCTGCGTAATCTGATCCGGTTCCTGACCGAGGGCGACAAGGCCAAGGTGACCATGCGGTTCCGCGGCCGGGAGATGGCCCACACGGAGATCGGGCGCAAGCTCCTCGACAGGCTGGTGATCGACCTCGCCGACTACGGCGCGATCGAACAGCAGGCTGCGATGGAAGGGCGCCAGATCACCATGGTGATCGCTCCCAAGAAGAAGTGACCGGCGGGCGACCGCCGATACGCCTCCAGCCCGCGCGAGCGGTGTGAAGAGGTCATAACAGGAGAGAGACGATGCCCAAGTTGAAGACCAACAGGGCTGCGGCGAAGCGTTTTCGCAAGACAGCGAAAGGCTTCAAGCGCGGCCAGGCGAATCGCCGCCACATCCTCACGAAGATGACCAAGAAGCGCAAGCGCCAGCTGCGCGGCGCGACCATGGTCCACGAGACCGACGTCGGCCGGCTCGAGCGGCTGCTGCCGCACGTCTGACGCCCGTCCAACAGGAGTGATGTGAAATGGCAAGAGTGAAGCGTGGCGTCATCGCGGGACGCCGCCACAAGAAACTGCTGAAGAAGGCGAAGGGCTACTACAACGCCCGGCGCAAGGTTTATCGCGTCGCCAAGCAGGCGGTCATCAAGGCCGGCCAGTACGCCTACGCCGGCCGCCGGCTCAAGAAGCGCGATTATCGTGCGCTCTGGATACAGCGCATCAACGCTGCCGCGCGCGGCTGCGGGCTGTCGTACAGCCGGTTCATTGCCGGAGTGCAGGCGGCCGGCATCGAGCTCGACCGCAAGGCGCTCGCCGACCTGGCGGTGAACGACATCGCCGCGTTCGGCGCGATCGCGGAGAAGGCGAAAGCCGCGCTGGCCGCACGATAAGGCCGGTCGCCCGGGGGGTCAGGTGAGGGACCTGGAGTCGCTGGTCAAGCGCACGCTCGCCGATATCGGCTCGAGCGCGGATCTCGCCGCGCTCGACGCCGTGCGCGTGGCGGCGCTCGGCAGGAAGGGCGCGCTGACCGGCTTCCTGAAGGAGCTGGGAAAGCTGCCGGATGCCGAGCGGCGCGCCGCCGGGACGGCCGTGAACGAGGCCAGGGCAAGGGTCGAGGCCGCGCTCGAAGAGCGGCGCGCGGAGCTGCAATCCGCCGATCTCGCGCGCGCTCTCTCCGCGGGCGCGCTCGACGTGACGCTGCCGGGCCGCGGCCAGGCGCCGGGCGGGCTGCACCCGATCACGCGCACGCGCCTGCGCATCGAGGCGATCTTCCGCCGCGCCGGCTTCACGATCGCGGAGGGTCCCGAGGTCGAGGACGACTTCCACAACTTCGGCGCGCTCAACATCCCGGAGAATCACCCGGCGCGCGCCATGCACGACACCTTCTACTTCGGCGACGGGCGGTTGCTGCGCACGCACACCTCGCCGGTGCAGATCCGCGCGCTGCGCCATCACGGCGTGCCAATCCGCGTGATCGCGCCCGGACCGACCTACCGCCACGACAACGACCTGACGCACACGCCGATGTTCCACCAGGTGGAGGGCCTCGCGATCGACGAGGACATCAGCCTGGCAAACCTGAAAGGCCTGCTGGCGGGCTTCGTCGAGCAGTTCTTCGAGAAGCCGCGCGAGCTGCGCTTCCGGCCGTCCTATTTCCCGTTCACGGAGCCCTCGGCGGAAGTGGACGTGCAGTGCGTGTTCTGCGACGGCGCGGGCTGCCGGGTATGCAAGCAGACGGGATGGCTCGAGATCCTCGGCTGCGGCATGGTCCACCCGAACGTGCTCGCTGCCTGCGACGTGGACCCGGAGCGCTGGCAGGGTTACGCCTTCGGCATGGGCATCGAGCGCCCCGCCATGCTGCGCTATGCCGTGAACGATTTGCGGCTGTTCTTCGAGAACGACCTGCGCTTCCTCGCGCAGTTCAACCGGGGCTGAACGTGCGCGTCAGCCTCGCCTGGCTCAACGAGTGGGTCGCAACCGGTTGGGACGCCGCGACGCTCGGTTCGCGCCTGACCATGGGTGGCATCGAGGTCGAAGCGGTCGAGCGCGCCGCGCCGCCGTTCAGCGGCGTGGTCGTGGGCGAAGTGCTCGCGGTCGAGCGGCACCCGTCCGCCGACAAGCTGACCGTCTGCCGCGTGGCCGGTACCACCGCCGCGCCGCTCACGGTCGTCTGTGGTGCGGCCAACGTGCGCGCGGGCATGAAGGCGCCGCTTGCGCTCGAGGGCGCGGAGCTGCCGGGCGGCCTCGTGATCCGCCGCACGGCGCTGCGCGGGGTGGAATCCGCCGGCATGCTCTGCTCCGCGCGCGAGCTCGGCCTGTCGGAGGAACAAGAGGGGATCCTTGCGCTCGCGCCCGAGCTGCCGACCGGCCGCCCGCTCCGTGAAGCGCTCGATCTCGACGATTCGATCCTGACCCTCAACGTCACGCCGAACCGCGGCGATGTGCAGTCCATGATCGGCGTCGCGCGCGAAGTCGCGGCGATCGCCGGGCGCAAGCTCGCCTTGCCGCATGTCGAGCCGGTCACGGCCGTGCACCGGACCAGGTTCGAGGTACGCCTCGAGTCACCCGCCGCCTGCCCGCGTTTCGCCGGGCGCGTGATTCAGGGCGTGAACTCCGCCGCGCGCACGCCGGTGTGGATGCGCGAGCGCCTGCGGCGCGCCGGCCTGCGCCCGATCAGCCCGGTGGTCGACGTGACCAACTACGTCATGCTCGAGTTCGGGCAGCCGATGCACGGCTACGACCTGCGCCGGCTGTCGGCGCACATCGAAGTGCGTGAGGCCCGGGTCGGTGAGCGCCTGACGCTGCTGGACGGGCGCGATATCGCGATCGAGCCGGGCACGCTCGTGATCGCGGATGCGGCGGGCCCGGTCGGCCTCGCGGGCATCATGGGCGGCGAGAGGAGCGGCATCGCGGCCGACACCGCCGACGTGTTCCTCGAGGTCGCGTATTTCGCGCCGGAGGCAATCGCCGGGCGGGCGCGGCACTACGGCCTGGTCACGGACGCCTCGCAGCGCTTCGAACGCGGCGTGGATCCGCGCGGCCAGGAGCGCGCCCTCGAGCGCGCGACGCAGCTTCTGCTCGAGATCGCGGGCGGGCGGCCGGGGCCCGCCGTGCTGACGCAATCGGAGAAGCACCAGCCGAAGCGCCCGAGCGTCACGCTGCGGCCGGAACGGGTCGCGAGTCTGCTCGGCATCGAGGTCCCGCGCAGCGAGATCGAGGACATCCTGCGCCGGCTCGGCATGCAGGTGGCCGGTGCCGGCGATATGCTCGGCGTCATTCCGCCGAGCCACCGCTTCGACATCACCATCGAGCAGGACCTGATCGAGGAAGTCGGGCGCATCTACGGCTTCGACGAGATCCCCGGGCGCGATGCGCGCGTGCCGCAACGCCCGCAGCCGCAAACAGAAAGGGCGATCACGCGCGAGCGACTGCGCATCGCGCTCGCGGACCGCGGTTACCAGGAAGCCATCACCTACGGATTCGTGGACGCGCGTCTGCAACGACTGCTGTTCCCGGTACGCGAGACGCTCGCGCTCACGAACCCGATCTCGGCCGAGCTCGGCGAGATGCGCATCTCGCTCTGGCCCGGGCTGATCGAGGCGCTGCGCTTCAATCTGCGCCGGCAGCACGAGCGCGTGCGCCTGTTCGAGCTCGGCACGCGCTTCGAAGTTGCCAGCGGCGTGCTGACCGAGACACAGGCGATCGCCGGCCTGATCACCGGGCCGGTGCTCCCGGAGCAATGGGGCAGCGCGTCGCGCGAGGCCGACTTCTACGACCTGAAGTCGGACGTTGAAGCGCTGTTTGCATTGACCGGGCGGAGCGCGGAAATAAGTTATGTCGCGCAGCGGTACGATGCGCTCCATCCCGGACGCTCGGCCGCGGTGATCGCAGCGGGCGAAACGCTGGGATATCTCGGGCAACTGCATCCGGAACTCGCGCGCAAGCTCGAGTTGCGCGCGGCGCCGTACCTGTTCGAACTCGCGATTGAGGCGAGCTTCCGCGCGGAAGTGCCTGTATTTCAGGAAATTTCCAGGTACCCGATGATCCGGCGCGATCTGGCGCTCGTGGTGGACGAATCGGTCGCGCTGGACGATCTGCGGAAAAGTGTTAATTTGGCCGCAAAAGGCCTACTGCGCGAACTTCACGTATTTGACGTGTACCGGGGCAAGGGGGTAGAACCCGGTCGAAAAAGTGTCGCTTTAGGCTTGATTTTACAGGAAACTTCTCGCACCCTAACCGACGGGGAAGCCGATGCCGTGGTCGCCGCGGTGATCGCTCAGGTGAAGGGTGACTGGAAGGCGGGGATCCGGGAATAGACCGAATGGCACTCACCAAGGCGGAAATCGCCGAAGCGCTGTTCAACCAGCTCGGCCTCAACAAGCGCGAAGCCCGCGAGCTCGTCGATCTCTTCTTCGAGGAGATCCGCGCGGCGCTCGCGACCGGTGAGCAGGTCAAGCTCTCCGGATTCGGCAATTTCGACCTGCGCGACAAGAATCAGCGACCGGGAAGGAATCCCAAGACCGGCGAGGAGATCCCGATCTCCGCGCGCCGCGTGGTCACATTCCGCCCCGGCCAGAAACTGAAGGCGCGGGTCGAGGCCTATGCTGGAAGCAAGTAACAACAAGGACCTGCCGCCGATCCCGGCGAAGCGATACTTCACGATCGGTGAAGTCAGCGATCTCTGCGGCGTGAAGCCGCACGTGCTGCGCTACTGGGAGCAGGAGTTCCCGCAGCTCAAGCCCGTCAAGCGCCGCGGCAACCGCCGCTATTACCAGCGCACAGACGTCATCACGATCCGCCAGATCCGCGGCCTGCTCTACGACGAGGGCTTCACGATCGGCGGCGCGCGCAACCGCCTCGAGGGCGACGAGGCGCGCGAGGACAACACGCAGAGCCGGCAGGTCATCCGCCAGGTGCGCGCCGAGCTCGAGGAACTGCTCAGGATCCTCCGCCGCTGATCCCGGTCGCGGCCGGATCGGCTATCATTCCCCCGTCGGAGCGTGGCGCAGCCTGGTAGCGCACTTGCATGGGGTGCAAGGGGTCCCGAGTTCAAATCTCGGCGCTCCGACCAACTTCCTCCCGATTCAGTATTCTTCCGGCGGCTTGATGTGCCGGAAGCTCCACAAGAGCGCCAGGTCGTAGGCGATCTTCAGCGCGCCGCAGATGATGAACGGCCAGGCCGACAGGCCGGCTGCGAACAGCGCGCCGGCGATCGCCGGGCTCGCGGCCGAAGCGAGGCCGCGCGGCACCGAGGTCACGCTCGCAGCAGCGGCGCGCTCAGGAGGCGTCACCACCGCCATTACGTAGGACGATCGCGTTGGCACGTCCATCTGCGAAAGCGCCGAGCGCACCAGCAGCAGGCCGAGGGCAAGGTGCAGATTCGGCGCGAGCGCCGCCCCGATCAGGCACAGGCTCGAGGGGATGTGCGTCCAGACCATCGTATTGACGAGGCCGATGCGCGCCGCGAGCCAGGCGGCCGCGGGATAGGAGAACGCGGCGAGGAGGCCCGACCAGAAAAAGAACACGCCCGCCGCAGCCAGCGACATCCCGAACTTCTGGAACAGCCAGAGCGCCATCAGGGACTGCACGGCGAAGCCGCCCGCGAAGGCATCCACCGAGAAGAGCGCGGCGAGCCGGTACACGATCTTCTTTGAGGGCCCGAGCGCGAAGCGTGCGCGCTCGTCGGCTGCGGTAGCGGCCTTCGGGATCATGCGGTAGAGAAATCCGCCGGCGAGCCCCAGCGCCGCGTACAGCACGAACATGGCCTGCAGCGCCGCGTGCCTGTCCCATCCTGAGGCGACCAGCGCTTCCGGGCCGCCGACGGCCAGCGAACCGACCGCGGCCGCGAAAGCGCCGGTGAGGCCGTAGGCGGCGAACATCCGCGTGCGGTTCGTGGCCGGCGCGACGCCCGCGAGCAGGGCATGCTCCATGGGCACGAAGATGCTGACGTTGCCGGCGGTCGGATTGATGGTCCCGACCAGCGCGATCAGCAGGACCGCCGCGTAACTCTCGGCTGCGGCAAAGGCCACACCGGTTGCGACCATGAGCGCGGAAGCCGCCAGCAACAGGCGCCGCTGGCCCGTCGGCGGCGCGTAGACGCCGATGGCGAGCGTGATCAGCGCGGAGCCGAGCAGCGCCGCAGTCGAAACGACGCCGGTCTCGAAGGCGCCGAGGCCGAGCTCCGCCAGGTAGACGGGGAGCAGGACGGCAACGAAGCCGTCGCCGAAGTCCCGCAGCGCGCGCGCAGCGTAAATGCAGGTCGCGGGAGCCGGATTGCCCGGGTTCCCGCGACCTTTGGATGCCAATGCGGTTACGGGTTGCTGTTGCGGACTTCCCACATGTAGTCGGCGTGCGAGTCGCAGATCTCGGTAAAGGTGTCGCCGAGCGGATTATCCTCGAGCGCCTGGACCACTTCCGCACGCGCTGCCATCAGCGACTTCATGTCTGCGGCGCCCATCGTGGCGAGACGCCGGAACTGGCCGCCGACGATGTGCTCGAGCCAGCCCCAGGACTTGAGTTTGCCATCCGCAACCAGCTTTTCGTAGACGGGCGCGAAGACCTGCTTAACGAGCGCATCGGCCTCGACCTCGCGCGTGGCGTCGCAGACAAAGTAGGTGGAGAACGTCGCGCCGCCGGGTGCTGTGGTCCCGATGGAGCCTGCCACACGGTGCCAGATGTAGTCGTCATGTGCGTTGCAGATCTTGCTGAATTCGTCCGACAGCTTCCTGTTCTTTGCATCCACCTGGTCGGCGATCTTCTTGCCCGCGTCCAGCAGCGCTGCGATGGAGGGCGCCATGTAGTAATACACGCGGCGCCAGCGGCCGCCGGTGTTGTGAGCGTTGTAGCCGTAAGCGGTAATCGTACCGGCGGCGACGGCAGCGTCGAGAATCGGCTTGTCGAGCTGGCCGAAAATCTCGTCCGCGCGGTCCTGCTGGTTCAGGTCGCACACGTGGTACGTCGCATATGTATAAGACTCTGTCGGCGCGGCCTGCGCGAATGCCGCGTTCGCGGCGATCAGGCAAAGCCCGGCCTGGAGCGCGATTGCCCCATGCATCGAGATCTTCATTCGATTTCCCCCTGATGCCGAGCGATGGCTGGCCCGGTGGCAGCGCGCGCAGTATATGCCTCTTGTGGTCACAAGGTTGCTGAAGGAGACTGTGGCCGATTCAAGGAGGCAAACCATGCGCGTGCCGATCGCTCTCATGGGCCTGTCGTTGCTGTCGGCGCCCGCTGCGGCGCAGGACGAGCCGCAGGCGCAGGAATACAACGAGACGCCGGCCGAGCAGTTGGTCGGGGAGGATCTGCCCGCCGCGGAGGACAGCGAATCGGCGGCGGCCGAAGAACCGCATCCGCTGTCGCTGCTCGACTGGGTCATTGGCCCGACCGAGGTCGAGCTGGGCAGCCACGCCAGCCTGACGGTGCCGGAGGGCTTCATGTTCCTGCACCCCGGCGATGCCAGGAAGTTCCAGGAATTCACCGAGAATCCTTCGAGCGGACGCGAGTCGCTGATCGCGCCGGACGACTTGCGCTGGTTCGGCCTGTTCGAGTTCGACGACATCGGCTACGTCAAGGATGACGAGGAGATCGACGCCGGCTCGCTGCTCGATTCGATCAAGGAAGGCACCAAGTACGGCAACGAGGAGCGCCGCAAGCGCGGCTGGGCCGAATTGCAGATCACCGGCTGGCGCTTCGAGCCGCGCTATGACACGGCGAGCAACCGCCTGGAATGGGCGATCGAGGCGGTGTCTGAGAACCAGCCCGTCGTCAACTACAACACGCGCCTGCTGGGCCGCAAGGGCGTGACCTCGGCGACGCTGGTCGCCGATCCGCAGGCGCTCGATGCTGCCGTCGGGGAATTCAAGGACGTACTGACCGGGTTCGAGTACTCGGCAGGCGAGCGCTATGCCGACGTGCAGGAAGGCGACCGCATGGCGGAGTACGGACTCGCCGCGCTGATCGCGGGCGGCGGTGCCGCCATCGCGGCCAAGAGCGGACTTCTGAAGAGCCTCTGGAAGGTGCTGGCGGCCGTGGGCGCCGGCGTCGCGGTCTGGCTCGGAAAGATCTTCAAGGGCAGGAAGCAGCAGGACGCATGACGACCGACCGGCTCGAGCTCCTGCTCGCGTTCGGGATCGTCGCCGTCTACCTCCTCGATGCGATGCGCTTCCTGCGTCCGCGGGAGGCGCTGGTCGAGCGGCTCGGCGACCGCCGCTGGCGCGTGCTGTTCGGCGCGGTGCGCTTCGAGCTCGCCGGACGCCGGCCCGCACTGCCGAATCCGCTGCGCCCGGATCGCGCGCTCTGGCTTGCGGGGTGGCGCGCACTCGATGCGCCCGCCGGGCCGGACGCGGCCCGGGGGCTGCCGGTCGCGGCCTCCGCCGACGTCTTGGGATGGGTCTGTCTCGCGGCCTTTATCATTGTGGTACTCGTGGCGCCTGCCATGCTGGTGGCCGGCCAGGGCCTCTGGTTCGCTGGCGCGATCGGCGGCGGTTACCTGGTCGCGCTCGCCGCCGGCGCGGTCCTCGTCGCGCGTGCCGGCGATTTCGGCCTGCGCCGCTGGCCCGCTGCCGGCATCGCCGTGATCGGCGTGATCTGCCTGCCCTGCGCCCCGAATCTGTTGCGCGCCGCCTGCGGGAGCCGGACACTGTCGATCGAGCTGCCGGCCTTTGCACAGGCATCCGCCGGCACCAGCGGAGGCGCAGGCTTTCGCCGCCGTTTCGCGCGCGTGTTAAGAAACGAGCTGGCGGCGTCTGGCGGCGACCCGCGGCAGGAAGAGGCGTTGCGGGCCGTGTTGGATCGGGTTGAGGCACAGGCATGAGCCCTTACGAGATCGGCATCGTCGTGTTGGGCGCGCTCATCGGCTTCTGGGGCGTGTCCTGGGTCATCGACAAGGTGCGCGAGGTCAACGCGCGGCCCAAGGTTTTCGAGCTGCCGGGCGAGCGGCCCGCGAAGAAGGAAGGCGAGGGGGAGTCATGAGCGGAAGACTGGCGTACGTCACGGGCGGGATGGGTGGCATCGGCTCGGCGATCTGCAAGCGCCTGTGCCGCGATGGTCTGCGCGTGGTCGCGGGCTGCGGCCCGGGCTCGCAGCGCAAGGACAAGTGGGTCGCCGACATGCGCGCGCAGGGCTTCGATGTCCATGCCTCGGAAGGCAACGTCGCGGATTGGGAATCCACGCGTGCGGCCTTCGAGAAGATCCGTGCCGAGCACGGCCCCGTCGAGGTGCTGGTGAACAACGCGGGCGTCACGGCCGACGGTACTTTTCGCAAGATGACGTTCGAGCGCTGGCACAAGGTCATCGACACCAACCTCAACAGCCTGTTCCACGTCACCAAGCAGGTGATCGATGACATGCTGGAACGCAGCTGGGGCCGCATCGTCAATATCTCCTCGGTCAACGGCCAGAAGGGCCAATTCGGCCAGACCAATTATTCGACCGCCAAGGCCGGCATCCACGGCTTCACGATGGCGCTGGCGCAGGAAGTGGCGGGCAAGGGCATCACGGTCAACACGGTCTCGCCCGGCTACATCGGCACCGACATGGTGCGCGCGATGAAGCCCGAGGCGCTCGACAAGATCATCACGACGATCCCGGTCGGAAGGCTCGGCGCGCCGGAGGAGATTGCCTCGATCGTCGCCTGGCTCGCCTCCGAGGACGCGGCCTTCGCGACCGGCGCCGACTTCTCGCTCAATGGCGGGCTGCACATGGGGTGAGGGGAGACCGGCCATGAAGACGCGCGCGGCCATCGCCTGGGCGGCGGGCAAGCCGCTCGAAATCGTCGAAGTCGATCTGGAAGGCCCGAAAGCCGGCGAGGTGCTGGTCGAGCTCATGGCGACGGGCATCTGCCACACCGACGAGTTCACGCGCTCCGGCGCCGATCCCGAGGGACTGTTTCCGGTGATCTTCGGCCATGAGGGTGCCGGCGTAGTGGTCGACACCGGGCCCGGCGTGAAGTCCCTGAAGAAGGGCGACCACGTCATCCCGCTCTACACGCCGGAATGCCGCGAATGCAGGAGCTGCACCTCGCGCAAGACCAATCTCTGCACCGCGATCCGCGCGACCCAGGGCAAGGGCGTCATGCCGGACGGGACGAGCCGCTTCTCGATCGACGGGCGGATGGTGCACCACTACATGGGTTGCTCCACCTTTTCCAACCACACGGTACTGCCCGAGATCGCGCTGGCAAAGATCCGCGAGGACGCGCCCTTCGACAAGGTCTGCTACATCGGCTGCGGCGTCACGACCGGCATCGGCGCGGTCATCAACACGGCGAAGGTCGAGCCGGGCGCGGGCGTCATTGTATTCGGGCTCGGTGGCATCGGCCTGAACGTGATTCAGGGCGCGAAGATGGCGGGCGCCGGCCGCATCATCGGCGTGGACATCAACCCGCGGCGGGAGGCGCTCGGGAGGCGCTTCGGCATGACCGATTTCGTGAACCCGAAGGACGTGAGAGGCGACCTGGTCGCGCATCTGGTCGAGCTCACCGGCGGCGGCGCGGACTACAGCTTCGAGTGCGTCGGCAACGTGGAGCTGATGCGCCAGGCGCTGGAATGCTGCCATCGCGGCTGGGGCGTGTCGGTGATCATCGGCGTCGCAGGCGCAGGCCAGGAGATCCGCACCCGGCCGTTCCAGCTGGTCACCGGCCGCGTCTGGAAGGGAACCGCCTTCGGCGGCGCCCGCGGGCGGACCGACGTGCCGAAGATCGTCGACTGGTACATGGAGGGCCGTATCAACATCGACGACCTGATCACGCACCGCATGCCGCTCGCGAAGATCAACGATGCCTTCGACCTGATGCACCGGGGCGAATCGATCCGCAGCATCGTGACATTCTGATAATCAGCAGGGGAATCATCATGGCCAAGATCTCCATCCATCCGTCCGTGGACAACGGCGTCAGACCCGGAACCAAGGGCTTCAAGGGCGGCACGCTCAGCTGCCGCTGTTCCAAAGATGCGGTCACGGTGACGCTCGCGAGTGACGTGGCGCACAACCACGCCTGTGGCTGCAGCAAGTGCTGGAAGCCCGCGGGGGCGGCGTTCTCGCTGGTCGCGGTGGTGCCGCGCGACAAGCTCGCGGTGAGCGCCAACGGCCAGAAGCTCAAGGTCGTGTACGCCGGCGCCGCCATCCAGCGCCATGCCTGCACCGGCTGCGGCGTGCACCTGTACGGTCGCATCGAGAACAGGAATCACCCGTTCTATGGCCTCGACTTCGTGCACGTGGAGCTCTCGAAGGACCAGGGCTGGGCGGCGCCGGAGTTCGCGGCTTTCGTGTCGTCGATCATCGAGACCGGCTCGGCGCGGCCCGACCAGATGGGCGAAGTGCGCCAGCGCCTGCGCGAGCTGAAGCTGGAGCCCTACGACTGCCTGTCGCCGCCGCTGATGGACGCGATCGCGACGCATACCGCGAAGCAGAAAGGCACGCGGGCGGCCTGACTCGGGAGGAGCGGCCATGAGCAAGATCGTCTGCGTCCTCTACGAGGACCCGGTCAGCGGCTATCCGAAGAAATACGCGCGCGACGACATCCCGCGGCTGACGCACTATCCCGGCGGCCAGACGATGCCGACGCCGCTGGGCCTCGACTTCCGGCCCGGCGCACTGCTCGGTTCGGTTTCGGGCGAGCTGGGACTGCGCCGCTATCTCGAGGGGCGCGGGCACCGGCTGGTGGTGACCTCCGACAAGGACGGCCCGAACAGCCGGCTGGCGAAGGAGATCGTGGACGCCGAGATCCTGATTTCGCAGCCATTCTGGCCGGCCTACGCCACGCGCGAGCTGATCGCCTCGGCGCCGGGGCTCAAGCTGATCGTCACGGCCGGCATCGGCTCCGATCACACCGACCTGCAGGCGGCGATGGACCGCGGCATCACCGTGGCCGAAGTCACGTATTGCAACAGCATCAGCGTATCCGAGCATGTTGTGATGATGATCCTGTCGCTGGTGCGCAATTACATCCCCTCGCACGACTGGGTCGCCACGCGCGGCGGCTGGAACATCGCCGACTGCGTGCAGCGCTCCTACGACGTGGAAGGCATGCACGTCGGCACGGTGGCGGCGGGGCGCATCGGCCTCGCCGTGCTGCGCCGCATGAAGGCCTTCGACGTGAAGCTGCACTACACCGACCGGCACCGCCTGCCGCAGTCGGTGGAGCAGGAGCTCGGCGTCACGTTCCACGATGACGTGGCGTCGATGGTCCGGATCTGCGACGTCGTCACGATCAACTGCCCGCTGCACCCGGAGACCGAGGGCATGTTCGACGACGCGCTGATCGCCAAAATGAAGCGCGGCGCCTACCTCGTGAACACGGCCCGCGGCAAGATCTGCGATCGCGACGCCATCGCGCGCGCGCTCCGGAGCGGGCAGCTCGCGGGTTATGCGGGCGACGTCTGGTTTCCGCAGCCGCCGCCGAAAAACCATCCGTGGCGCTCGATGCCGAACGAAGGCATGACGCCGCACATCTCGGGTTCCTCGCTGTCGGCCCAGGCGCGTTACGCGGCGGGCGTGCGCGAGATCCTCGAGTGCTATTTCGACCGACGGCCGATCCGCAACGAGTACCTGATCGTGGACCGCGGCCAGCTGGCCGGCATGGGCAAGCATTCCTACAGTGCGGGCAATGCAACGCGGGGCTCGGAGGAGGCGGCGAGATTCGGGTCCGCGGTCAGGCCGGTGTCGGCGAAGCGGGCGGCCGGGCGCAGGGCGCCGAGAAAGAAGCGGCCGGCGAAAAGGAAGTGACGGGCCCGCTGCGCCGGCGGCCACGATCGAGCCGATGACGGCGGCGCCGGAAACGCTGTCGCGCCACGGCGCCTTCGGCGGCACCGTGAGCTTTCACCGCCACGCCGCGGTGGAAACGGCCTGCGCCATGCGTTTCGCGGTCTTCCTCCCGCCGCAGGCTGCGCGCACACGGGTGCCGGCGCTCTGGTACCTCGCCGGGCTGACCTGCACGGAAGAGACCTTCATGATCAAGGCGGGCGCCCAGCGCGTCGCCGCCGAGCTCGGCCTGGCGCTCATCGCGCCGGACACGAGCCCGCGCGGCGTGCCGCTGCCGGGCGACAGCGAATACTGGGACTTCGGCGTCGGCGCCGGCTTTTATCTGGACGCGACCGTTGAACCCTGGTCGCGGCACTACCGCATGTATTCGTACCTGACGCGCGAGCTGCCGGCGCTCGTCGTGTCCCAGTTTCCGGTCGATCCGCGCCGGCAGGGCATCTTCGGCCACTCGATGGGCGGTCATGGCGCCCTGACCCTCGGCCTGCGACACCCGGAGCGCTTTCGCTCGATCTCGGCCTTTGCACCGATCGCGGCGCCGATGCAGGTGCCGTGGGGTCAGAAGGCCTTTGCCGGTTATCTCGGCGCGGACCGCGAGCGCTGGCGCGACTATGACGCGTGTGAGCTGATCCGGAATCTGCCGTCCGCATCATTCCGGCCGATGCTGCTGGTCGATCAGGGCATGGCCGACGCATTCCTCGAGACGCAGCTGAAGCCGGAACTGCTCGAGCAGGCCTGCGCCCAGTCCGGCTATCCGCTGACGCTGCGGCGCCACGCGGGCTACGACCACGGCTACTACTTCATCGCAAGCTTCGTCGAGGACCACCTGCGCCATCACGCCCGATCGCTGCTCGCCTGAGCAGCCGCAGGCCGCGCTCAGCGGTACAGGATTCGCAGGATCGCGCGGAATTTCTTCCCGTAGGGCGGCATCAGGAGCTTCGAGCCGGACAGGCGCCCGTCGTGGAATACGGGCTTCAGCTTCGAAAAGGTGTCGAAGCCGGCCTGGCCGTGGTACTGGCCCATGCCGCTCGGCCCGACGCCGCCGAAGGGCAAGTCCTCCTGCACGACATGGAAAGCGGTGTTGTTCACCGTGACGCCACCAGAGACCGTGCGCGCGAGCACGGCTTCGAGGTCCCCGCCCTGCGCGCCGAAATAGTAGAGCGCGAGCGGGCGCGGCCGCGCATTGACGAAGGCGATCGCCTCGTCGATCGAGCCGTAGGGGACCACCGGCAGGATCGGGCCGAAGATCTCCTCCTGCATCACCCGCATCTCGTCCGTGACTTCGGTGAGCGCGACCGGCGACAGCCGCCGGCGCTCGGGGTCCGTGGGCTCGTCGTGCAGCGCGTGGATCGCGGCGCCGCGTGTGCGCGCGTCCTCGAGGCAGGCACCGAGTCGCCTGAATTGGCGTTCGTTGATGATCGAGGTGTACTGCGGGTTGGTCGCGAGCGTCGGGTAGAAGGCCACGGTCGCGTCGCGGCAGGCCGCGACGAAGCGCGCGACCAGGGGTTCCGGCACCAGCGCGTAGTCGGGTGCCACGCAGGTCTGGCCCGCGTTCATGAGCTTGCCGTACATGAGCCGGCGGGCGGCCTCGTCGAGGTCGAATCCCGGGGCGATGATCGCCGGGGACTTGCCGCCGAGTTCGAGCGTCACCGGCGTCAGGTTCGCGCTCGCCGCCTTCATGACGTCGCGCCCGACGTGCGTCGAGCCGGTGAACAGCAGGTGGTCGAACGGCAATCCGGCGAAAAACCGGGCGATCGACACCTCGCCATTCACCGCGAGCACCTCGTCCGCGGAGAAGCTGTTCGCAATGAGCGACTCGAAAAGCGCGCCGAAGCGCGGCGTGGATTCGGACATCTTGAGCATCGCGCGATTGCCGGCGGCGAGCGCCGCCGTGAGCGGCGACACCGCGAGATAGAGCGGATAATTCCAGGGCACGATGATGCCGACCACGCCGAGCGGCTGGCGCAGCAGCCGCGCGCGGCCCGGCAGGCTCCACCAGGCGACGCGCCGGCGCTCGGATCGCATCCAGCGGCGCAGATGCCGCCGCGCATGCGCGATGCCCTCGAGGCTCGTGAACAGCTCGAGCAGCTGCGTTTCTTCGCGCGCGCGCATGCCGAAGTCCGCGCTGATGGCGTCGCGAATGCCCTCGGCGTGATCGCGCAGCATGCGCCGCAGCCGGTCGAGGCGGTCGCGGCGGATCGCGAGCGGCGGGTTGGGATCGGCATTGAACGAGCGGCGCTGCAGTTCCAGTGCCTGGCCGAGCTGCGCCGGATGGGCCGCGAGTCGGGTGGAATCGTGGGCCGTGGCCATCGAGGGTATTCTATGCGGATAATCCGCAACCGTGCCTGCCGCGCCGCACGCCGGCCCGCCATCCGAGCCAGGGGGAAACCGTGAAGATCGGCTGCCCGAAGGAAATCAAGGTCCATGAATACCGCGTCGGCCTGGTGCCGGCGGGCGCGCGCGAGCTGATCGGCGCCGGGCACCAGGTGGTGGTGCAGGCCGGCGCCGGTGTGGGCATCGGCATCGGCGACGACGCCTACCGAGCCGCGGGTGCGACGGTGCTGCCCGATGCGGAGGCGGTTTTCGAAGCGGCGGAGCTGATCGTCAAGGTCAAGGAGCCGCAATTGCCGGAATGCGCGATGCTGCGCAAGGGCCAGGTGCTTTTCACCTATCTGCACCTCGCGGCCGATCCCGAGCAGGCCAAGGCGCTCGCGAAATCCGGCACGACCGCGATCGCCTACGAGACGGTCACGGCGCCGGACCGCTCACTCCCGCTGCTCACGCCGATGAGCGAAGTCGCCGGGCGCATGTCCATCCAGGTGGGCGCGACCGCGCTGCAGAAGGCGAACGGCGGCTTCGGCGTGCTCCTGGGCGGCGTGCCGGGCGTCGCGCCGGCCCGTGTCGTGATCCTCGGCGGCGGCGTCGCGGGGACCAACGCCACGCAGATGGCAGTCGGGCTCGGCGCTCAGGTGACGGTGGTGGACCGCTCACTGAAGCGCCTGCGCGAGCTCGACGCGCAGTTCGGCAGCCAGATCGAAACGGCGTATTCGACCACCGAGGCGGTCGAGCGCCTGGTCATCCAGGCCGAGCTCGTGATCGGCGCAGTGCTCGTGACCGGCGCCGCGGCGCCCAAGCTCGTCACCCGCGACATGGTGAAGCGCATGGAAAAAGGCGCCGTGCTCGTGGACATCTCGATCGACCAGGGCGGCTGCTTCGAGACCAGCAAGCCGACCACGCATGCCGACCCGACCTACGTCGTGGACGGCGTCGTGCACTACTGCGTCACCAACATGCCGGGCGCCGTGCCGCGCACCTCGACCTTTGCGCTCACTAACGCGACGCTGCCCTATGTCCGCTCGCTCGCCGACCTCGGCTGGCGCCAGGCACTGGCGCGCGACTCCGGATTCGCCGCGGGGCTCAATGTCCACGAGGGCGCGATCACGCACGAGGCGGTGGCGCGCGATCTCGGCATGCAGTACCGCGCATTCAGCGCCTGAAAAGGAAAAGGGGACGGACCCCTTTTCCGCACGGCGAAAAAAGGGGACCGTCCCCTTTTCCTTTTCAGAATCCGCCGTCGGGAATCCTGAGCGCGGTATCGTCGAGCGAGCGCAGCAGCGCGAGCGCCGGGCCGACGCGCGGCAGCTCGTAGCGGAAGAAGTAACGGCAGGCCGCCAGCTTTCCTTGCAGGAATTCGTCTGATTGGGAATCGGCGCGGGGCAGCGCCCGGAGCGCCACACGCGCCATTTCGAGCCAGCGCCAGGCGACGACCACGTGGCCGAGGCTGTCGAGATAGATCGTCGCGTTCGCGAGCGCGCGCTCCGGATCGCGTCCCAGTTCGGCCACCAGCCGGCGGCTGGTTTCGACCGCGTCCTGCAGCGCCGTTGCGAGCGACTCGGCCCAGGCCGCGAGTGCGGGCTCGGTCCGCGCCCGCGCAATCGTCGCGGCAATGCGCGCGCCGAGGTCACTGAGCGCCGCGCCACCCTGCATCGGGACCTTGCGGCCGAGCAGGTCGAGGCCGTGGATGCCGTGCGTACCCTCGTGGATGTGATTCAGCCGGTTGTCGCGATACAGCCGCTCGACCGGATAGTCGCGCGTGTACCCGTAGCCCCCGAGCACCTGGATCGCGAGCTTGTTCGCTTCGAGGCAGAACTCGGAAGGCCAGGATTTCGCGACGGGCGTCAGCAGTTCCAGTAACTCGTTGAGCCGCATCCGTTCGCCGGCATCCGCCGCATTGCGCTCGAGGTCGGCGAGCCACGCGCAGTACAGCACGAGCGCGAGGCCGCCTTCGACCCAGGCCTTCTGTGCGAGCAGCATCCGCCGCACGTCGCCGTGCCGGATGATCGGCACGGGGGGCGACGCCGGGTCCTTCGCCGCAACCGGCCGGCCCTGCGGGCGCTCGCGGGCGTAGGCGAGGGCCTCGCCATAGGCGGCATAACCGAGCCCGACCGCATTCATGCCGACGCCGAGGCGCGCGGCATTCATCATCTGGAACATGTAGCCGAGGCCGCGGTGCTCCTCGCCCACGAGCTCGGCGCGGCAGCGGCCGCGTTCGCCGAAGGAAAGCACGCAGTTGGTCGTGCCCCGCCACCCCATCTTGTGGTTGAGGCCGGCGAGACGCACGTCGTTGTCACCGCCGACGCGGCCGTCCTCGTCCACCCGGTCGCGCGGCACGACGAAGAGCGAGATGCCCTTCACGCCCGACGGCCCGCCCGGAACCCTGGCGAGCACCAGGTGGACGATGGTTTCGGCGAGATCGTGGTCTCCGCCCGAGATCCACATCTTGCTGCCGGAGAGCAGGTAGCCGCCGTCCGGCTGGCGCTGGGCCTGGCAGCGGATGTCGGTGAGCGAGGAGCCGGCATGCGGCTCGGACAGGCACATGGTGCCGGTGAAGCGTCCCGCGATCATCGGGCGGACGTAGCGGCGGCGCTGCTCGTTGTTGCCGAATGTGGAGAGAAGGCTGGCAGCGCCAGCCGTCAGCGCGGCGTAGGAATGAAAGGCGACGTTGGCGCTGGAGAAGACCGCGGTGCAGGCCTTCGCGACCAGGATCGGCAGCTGCAGCCCGCCGTCTTCCTGGTCGAAGCTCGCGGCCGTGAACGAGGCTTCGTTGTAGGCGGCGAGCGCCGCGCGCGTCTCCGGGATGGTCCAGGCGCGCCCGTCCACGATGCGCGGCTCCTGCACGTCGCAAGCGGCTGCGAAGGGCGCGAAGCGCTCGGCGGCGATGCGGTACGCGGCGTCGAACACGCCGTCGAACACCGCGCGATCGTGCTCGGCGTAGCGCGGCAGCCGCGTCAGCGACTCCGCTTCCAGCACTTCGAAAACCTGGAACTCGAGGTCGCGGCGCGGGATCAGCATGGGCCGATTGTAGCGGCGCTGCGAATGCGGAATGCTAGGATGCCTGCAGGGGGAATCCGATGGCTGACGAGTTCGATCTGTCCGGCCGGGTCGCGCTCGTGACCGGCGCGAGCCGCGGCATCGGTCGCGCGGTCGCGCACGTGCTCGCGCGCCACGGCGCGAGCGTGGTGCTCGCGAGCCGCCGGCTCGAAGGCTGCCAGGCGGTCGCCGCAGAGATCAGCGGCAGCGGCGGCAGGGCCGATGCGATCGCCTGCCACATCGGCGAGCCGGAGCAGATCACGGCGGCCCTGCAGGAGATCGACCGGCGCCATGGGCGGCTCGACATCCTGGTCAACAACGCGGCGACCAATCCCTACTACGGTCCCGCGCTCGATATGGACCTCGCCGCCTACCAGAAGACGGTGGACATGAATCTGCGCGGTTACTTCTGGACCTCGGTCGAAGCTGCGCGGCGCATGATCGCGCGCGGCAAGGGCGCGATCGTGAACGTCGCCTCGGTCAACGCCTTCCGGCCAATGGATGGCCAGGCCGTGTACTCCATGACCAAGGCGGCCATCGTCAACATGACCCAGGCGCTGGCGCGCGAATGGGCGCGCCAGGGCGTACGCGTCAACGCGCTGGTGCCCGGACTGGTCGAGACGAAATTCGCCGCGGCCATCCACGAGAACGAGAAGCTGCGCGCCGCCATGGAACGGATGGTGCCGATGGGTCGCATTGCCCAGCCGGAAGAGATGGCGGGAGCGGTCCTGTACCTGGTGTCGGACGCCGCCTCCTACACGACCGGCAGCTGCCTGACCGCCGACGGCGGCTGGCTGGCCTGAGGCCTAGGGAGACTCTGCACAGGTGGCATGGGCGCGGCCGTGGCGGATATCCGATCGGGCAAGGAACGAGGAGCGATGTGTATCGCGATACATGAGCGACGAGTGACGCCGCCCGATCGGATATCCGCCCGGCCCCGGGGGGTTGCACGCGCGCCGCGCCGCCACGGCGTTGCTCCCTCCTCGTGTGGATTCACCACACTTCGTCGGTCGCGCCTGGTGGCGGCGCGGCGCGCGCGCAACGCGCTCCATGCCACCTGTGCAGAGTTTCCCTAGATGGATTTTCGCCTCGAGCCCGCGAAACAGCTGGTCGTCAGCCGCTTCCGCGGATATGTGGACCGCGAGCTCCTGCCGCTCGAGCCCGAGTTTCTCGCCACCGGGTTCGCGGCGATGCTGCCGCAGCTGCAGGCCAGGCGTGCCGAGGTACGCAGGCTCGGACTTTGGGGGCCGGTGTACCCGCGCGAACACGGCGGGCTCGGTCTTGACCTGCTCACGCACGGCTTGATCTCGGAGGCGCTCGGCCGCTGTCCCTTCGCGCACTTCGTGTTCGGTTGCAATGCCCCGGATGCCGGCAACGTCGAGCTGTTGCATGAGTGCGCGACTCCGGCGCAGAAGAAGCGCTGGCTCGAACCGCTGGCCAAAGGGATTGTGCGCAGCTGCTTCGCGATGACCGAGCCCGGCAACAGCGGCGCCAATCCGCTCATGCTCGAAACCCGCGCGGTCCAGGACGGCGGCGACTGGGTGCTGAACGGCCGCAAGTGGTTCACGACCGGCGCGGATGGCGCGGCCTTCTGCATCCTGATGGCCGTGACCGATCCGGACGCGCCTGCGCACGGTCGCGCGAGCCTCTTCATCGTGCCCACCGACGCCGCCGGCTACCGGCTGACGCGCAACACGCCGGTCATGGGCCATGCCGGGTCCGGCCTTTTCTCGCACGGCGAGATCGAACTCGAGGCCTGCCGCGTTCCCGGCGACCAGCTTGTGGGCGCCCGCGGCGAGGGTTTCCGCCTGGCGCAGGCGAGGCTCGGGCCGGGGCGCATCCACCATTGCATGCGCTGGCTCGGCATCTGCGAGCGCGCCCTGGAGCTGATGGTTGCGCGCGCTGCCACGCGCGTGATTGCACCGGACGGCCGGCGCCTCGGCGACAGCGACATCGTGCGCGCATGGATCGCCGAATGTGCGGCCGAAATCCTGGCCGCTCGCCTCCTGGTGCTGCATGCGGCGGCGCGCGTCGGCGCGGAAGGGGCGAGCGCCGCGAGGGACGAGATCGCGATGATCAAGTTCCATGTCGCAGGCGTCATGCAACGCGTGCTGGATCGAGCGATCCAGGTACATGGCGGGCTCGGCGTCACCGACTACACGCTGCTCGCGTGGTTCTGGCGCGAGGAGCGGGCCGCCCGCATCTACGACGGCCCCGACGAGGTGCACAAGATCGCAGTCGCCAAGCGGCTGCTGAAGGGCAGCGGCGGATGAGTCTGGTGGACCAGGCAGTAGCGCCGCGCGCGGGCGAGGCGCTCGATGCCGGGGTCCTCGGCGACTATCTCGCGCGGCAGCTGCCCGGGCTCGAGTTGCCGCTCACGGTGCGGCAGTTTCCGTCCGGATTCTCGAACCTGAGCTATCTGCTCATCGCGGGCCGCCGCGAGCTGGTGCTGCGGCGTCCGCCCTTCGGCACGCGGCCGAAGTCCGGCCACGACATGGGCCGCGAGTTCCGCGTGCTATCCGCGCTGGCAGGGCGGTTCGCCGAAAGCCCGCAGCCGCTGCATCAATGCGAGGACGAGTCGGTAATCGGCGCGCCCTTCTACGTGGTCGAGCGTATCCGCGGCATCATCCTGCGCCGCGACTTCCCGCCGGAGCTGGCGCCGGCGTCCGGCCTGGTGCGCGCGCAACAGGAGGCGCTGGTGGCGGTGCAGGCGCGGTTGCACGCGCTCGACTGGCGGGCGGCTGGACTGGCGGAATTCGGACGGCCGGAAGGCTACGCCGCGCGCCAGGTCAGCGGCTGGAGCGAGCGCTACGCACGCGCCCGCACCGCGAGCGCGGCGGATGCGTCGGCGCTGACTGCCTGGCTGGAAGTCCGGCAGCCGGGAGAAACGGGGCGGGCGGCGCTGATCCACAACGATTACAAGCTCGACAACGTGGTCTTCGATGAAGCGAATCCCGCGCGCCTGGTCGGCGTGCTCGACTGGGAGATGGCGACGATCGGCGACCCGCTGATGGACCTCGGATGCTCGCTCGCCTACTGGGTGCAGGCCGACGACCCGCCCGAGCTCCTGGCAACGCGCATGCTGCCGACGCACCTGCCCGGCGCGATGACCCGTCAGGAAGTGCTCGAGCGCTACGCCGCACACAGCGGACTCGCCCTGCCGGATTTCCGCTTTTACCGGGTGTTCGGTCTGTTCCGGCTGGCGGTGATCGTGCAGCAGATCTATTACCGCTATTTCCACGGCCAGACCGCCGACCGCCGCTTCGCCGCGCTCGGGCCGACGGCGCGCGTACTGATCGAGCGCGCGATTGCGGAATCGGCCGCCTGAGAATCCGTCGGCCCCGTTCAGCATCCATTCAGGGCGTGCGGACGATGCTGATGCCTGATTTGCAGACCGGTGCGCGGTACCGTATAGATACGCGTGCCCGCGGAGGGCCCTAGGCAATGAGTCGGCGCGGCATGAAGTGGACCTTCCTGGCGATCGCGTGCGTGCTCACGATGTCGGGCGCGCTCGCCGACGACATCCGCCCGGAGAGCCGCGCAAAGCCGACGGGTACCGCGCGCGCATTCGCCGACGAGAAGTGCCTGGAGCAGTGCGATACCGAGTCGGACAAATGCATGCAAGCCAGCAACGGCGACCCCGGCAAGATCCAGGCCTGCGACGACAAGTACGGCGAATGCCTGGCGGCCTGCGAAGAGAAGTCCTGAGCTGAGGCTGGACCGCCGCGGCTGGCGACATGCGCGGCATCGTCACCTTCACCACCGATTTCGGCCACCAGGATCCCTTCGTCGCGGTGATGAAGGGTCAGGTGCTGCGTCGTGCGCCCGATGCGGTGCTGGTGGACATCACGCACGACATCGCTCGCTTCATGCCGGCCGAGGCCGGATTCTGGCTGGCGCGAATCGCGCCCTATTTTCCGGCCGGTACCGTCCATCTCGCGGTGGTCGATCCGGGCGTGGGCACCGCGCGCGGTTTCGTTGCCGTGCGCGCGCGCGACCAGTACTTCCTCGCGCCGGACAACGGGCTGCTGACTGAGCTCGCCGAGGGCGGGGATGCGGCCGTGCGTGCGGTTTCGGCGGAGGTCTTCGCCGCGATCGGCGCGGCTGCCTGCGGCCCGAGCTTTCATGGGCGCGACCTGCTCGCGCCGCTGGCAGCGGAACTCGCGACCGGACGGCTGTCGTTCCCGGCTCTCGGCGAGCCTTGCCGGCTGGTGGCGCTGCCGGCGACGCCGGTTCCGATACCGGATGCGGATGGCTGGCGCGGCGCGGTGGTGACCGTCGATCACTTCGGCAATCTGCTGACCAACCTCGAAGCCAGGCACCTCGAGGGCGTGCCGCTCTGGCAGGCCGAGATCGCCGGGCGGCGGGCAAGGTCGGTCAGCGCCTATGCCGAGGCCGCCGCAGGCGAACTGATCGCGCTCGTGAACGCCTGGGGGCTGGTCGAAGTGGCGATCAGCTGCGGCAATGCCGCGGAATCCCTGGGCGCGGGACGCGGCGACGGGGTTCGCGTCGCCGCCCGAGGGGGAAGTTGATTAATACCGCTATTCGTATATATTGCGCAGCCCGACGATTGTCGGGTTTGTAGTGGAAGTCATTGATTTCTCTAGGAATTCTACGGAATGAAAGAGCGCAATGATGACTCCTTCGACCTCGAGGACGAGTTTCTCGGGGAATCCAGCAGCAGCGAGCAGGACGGCGATCTGGACCGGCTGATCGTGGTGGAGCGCCGCCCCAAGGGGCAGCGCCGCCCGGCACAGCAGTCCGCCTGGAGCCGGGTCGAGGATGTGCTGGCCGAGAAGCGCCTGCAGCGCGAGCTGGCCGAGTTCAACGACCTCGACGAAGCCTGAGCCGGCACGCCGGCACCGAAAGGCCGCATCCCGCAACGGGTGCGGCCTTTCGTTTTTCCCGCGCCGCGGACGAGAATCGCTCCATGCCAGCTTCCGACCAAGCCTGGTGGCGCGCGCGCCGTGCGGTGCTGCTGGACGCGCTGGGCTCGCGTGGGTGTGCCTATCTGTACGATCTCGCGACCGTCGCAGACCAGGCAAGGCGGCTGCTCTCCCTGCGCTCGCTGGCGCGCGTGTTCTATGCGGTCAAGGCGAATCCGCACCCCGCGATCCTCACCACGCTCGCCGAAGCGGGGCTCGGGTTCGAATGCGTGTCGCCGGGCGAGATCGGCCGGGTGACCGCCGCGGCGGCAGGCGTCGGTCGCGAGCAGCTGCTGTTCACGCCGAACTTTGCCCCGCGCGAGGAATACCGCGCGGCGCTCGAGCAGGGTCTGCGCGTCACCGTGGACAATGTCTGGATCCTGCGCGCCTGGGGCCCGATGTTCGCCGGCCGCGAGATCCTGCTGCGCCTCGACACCGGACTCGCGCATGGCCACCACGAGAAAGTGCGGACCGCCGGCGCGCGTTCCAAGTTCGGCGTGCCGCCCGGCGAAGTCCGCGAACTCGCCGCGCTCGCGGCAGCCTGCGGCGCCCGCGTCGTCGGACTGCACGCGCACGGCGGCAGCGGGAGCTTCGATGCAGCGCACTGGAAGGACGCTGCGCTCGCGCTCGCCGCGGTGGCGCCGGATTTCCCGTCCGCGCGCGTGCTGAATCTGGGCGGCGGCCTCGGTGTGCCGGAGAGGCCGGCTCAGGCTGCGCTTGACCTCACGGCGCTGGACTCGGCGCTGCTGGACTTTCTCGCTTTGCATCCAGGCTTCGAACTGTGGCTCGAGCCCGGGCGCTTCCTGGTCGCCGAGGCCGGCGTGCTGCTTGCCCGTGTCACCCAGGTCAAGGGGAAGGGCAATCGGCGCTATGTGGGTGTCGCGGCGGGCATGAACTCGCTGCTGCGACCGGCGCTGTACGGCGCGCGGCACGAGATCGTAAATCTCACGCGCCTGGACGAGCCGCCGGTCGGCCGCTGCACGGTGGTCGGGCCGATATGCGAGAGCGGCGATGTGCTCGGCGAGGATTGCCCGCTACCCGCCTGCGAGGAGGGCGATGTGCTTCTGATCGCAACCGCGGGGGCCTATGGCCATACCATGGCATCGAACTACAACCTTCGTGCTCCGGCCGAGGAGCTCGTCCTGGAGCCGGCGGACCGCTAACCCGATCGAAGATCCACGCGCGTTTTGAGGATGACGGGGACGCCTGGCTGCCGATCGACTTCGCTTGCGCCTGGCACGCGGCGGGACCGGCTTGTCGAGGACCGGCGGCGTTGACGGGAGGTGCTCCATGGCACACATCTATTCGCGGGACGCATCGCGTCGGACGGCCGTTTTCACGGCCATCGTCGGCCTGCACATGGGTGCGTTTCTGCTGATCGTAGCCGGACTCGTACCGCGGCCGATCCCGAAGCCACCATGGGGATCCAGGGCGATTTCAATCCAGCCGAAACCGCCTCCCCCGGTTCCTGTCGAACCGGGGAGGCGCGCCCCCTACGCAGGATTCACGGTTGTCGTCGAACGGCCCGTCATTCCGTTTCCGGATTTCGAGAATGCCCGGAATCCTCCGGTGGCGACCGAGTCGGCAGTTGCGCCCGGTGCTTCTGCCGGTAGCGGACCTGTTGATTACCAGGCGGCAAGACTGCGCACTCCCGAGCAACGCATCGCGCCATTGGTGTCGGCCTGCTACCCCGCTTCATCGCGCCGCCTGGGCGAGGAGGGCAAGGCCAGCGCCCGCGTCGTCCTCGATGCAAGGGGTTCGGTCATGAGCTGGAGCTTGCACGCCAGCTCCGGCTTTGCGCGCCTGGACGTGGCACTGGGCTGTGTCATCAAACACTTCGCATTCGTGCCGGCACGGCGCGACGGACAAAGCGTTGCATCGGTAGTCCTGTTGCCGATCGTTTTCCGCCTCAATTGACGGGCCGCCGGGCCGCAGATTCGAGTGTGGGCCGGCAACCCCGCGCCGGGCACGAGCCGGCGCGGCCAGGTGCTTGCAGTAGGATGGGGCAACCGCTAAGGTGACCGCTGCCGGTTTCGGGGCGCGCCGGAGCGCGCCGACTAATCAAATGGGTGGGGCGTGACGGCGTTTTCAGCCGCCGGCGACCGGCGAGAACCGACGAGGGGCACGAAAGGTCGGGTATGACGAACACCTATACGTCTGGGGCATCACGCCGCACGGCCGTTCTGGTGGGCATCATCGCGCTCCACGTCGGATTCTTCTGGGCCCTCAAACAGGGCCTCGTGCGCGCCAGTCTCCAGCTGGTCCAGGACTTCTCGATCATGGACTTGCCGCCGCCTCCGCCTCCGCCCGAGAATCTCGATGAGCCGCCGCCGCCGCCGCCCGTGGACGTGCCGCCGCCGGTGGTTCCTCCGCCCCTGATCGAGCTTCCAAGCTTCGAAGGCCCGACCACGGCCATCACGGTCCAGGTCCGGCAGGAGCAGCCGCGCGCCGCTCCGCAGGCGCCGCCGCGCCAGGTGCAGATCACGCCGCCCAGGATCAAGGCCAGAGGCGACCGCATCGCCGCCGCCATCAATGCCTGCTACCCCTCGGCCTCCCGCCGCCTGAGCGAGGAAGGCCGTGTGGTCGTCACCATCACGATCGGCGCAGACGGCAGGGCCGGCGCCATGAGCGTCGCACAGAAGAGCGGTTTCGACCGGCTCGATGGCGCCGCGGAATGCGTGATCCGGAAGCTGCCGTTCGATCCGGGCAAGCGCGATGGCGTGCCGGTCGAGGCCCAGGCCACGCTTCCGATCGTATTCAAGCTGGAGTGATGCGGCGGGAATTGTCAGGGACCGGATGGACGCGGGCCGCCACGGGCGCCAGTGACTCTCCGGAGAAAAACATCGACTGTTAGAGGAACTGCAGAATGGCAGCTGAAACCGGCACCGATAACCCCTACGGCATAACGGCGCTCTGGACCCAGAGTGACTATGTCGGCAAGGGCGTCTTCGTCATCCTGATCGTCATGTCGTTGTGGTCATGGTTCGTCATGATCACCAAGTGGCTGGATCAGCGCACGCTGCGCAAGATCGCGGGCGAAGCCGAGAAGAGCTTCTGGGGCGCTCCCTCGATGCAAGACGGCATTTCCAAGCTCAAAGGCAAATTCAACCCGTTCCGCGACATTGCCTCGGACGGCTTGCAGGCGGTGGAGCACCATCGCAAGAGCAGCTCGCGTGACATCACGAGCAATATCGAGCTCGGCGAATGGGTGCAGACCCATATCGACAAGCGCACCAACATGCTGCAGTCCTGGCTGCAGAAGGGCATGGTCGTGCTCGCGTCGGTGGGCGCGACGGCTCCATTCGTCGGGCTGTTCGGAACGGTGTGGGGCATCTACCACGCGCTGATCAGCATTTCGATCGCCGGCCAGGCTTCCCTCGACAAGGTCGCGGGCCCGATTGGCGAGGCACTGATCATGACCGCGCTCGGCCTCGCAGTGGCGGTGCCGGCGGTGCTGGGCTTCAACGGCCTGCTGCGCGGGAACAAGGGGCTGATGGAGCGCGTGAACTACTTCGCACATGACGTCCAGGCCGCGCTACTGTCGGGCGCGCGCGTCGCGGGAAAGTAAGCGATGGCCATTGCAGTCCGCGAAGACCAGGGCGATCCGATGGTCGACCCCAACGTCATTCCGCTCGTGGACGTCATGCTGGTGCTCCTGATCATCATGATCATCACCGTCCCGGTGATGGCGCATGCGGTCAAGATCGACCTGCCCAAGGAGGTCAACCGGCCCACCGAGACCAAGCCCGAGAACATCAATCTTTCGATCGACTTCGACGGCACGATCTACTGGAATGACAATGGCGTGGACCAGGCCTCCCTGCTGAACTACGTGCTCCAGGAGGCGGTGAAGGATCCGCAGCCCGAGGTTCACATCCGCGCCGACAAGCGCGCCCATTACATGTATGTCTCGGATACGCTGGCGGTACTCCAGCGCGGCGGCATGCGCAAGGTCGGCTTTATCGCGGAGCCGCCGGCGGGTAGCTGAGCGGCGGGCCGCTGGCAGCGAGTTGGAGGGGCCCGCCATGGCGGGCCTCTTTTTTTGGCGCGTGGCAGCCTGAACCGGTACTGAACCCGCGCGAAAAACCTGCCGGACCGGAACCCCCGGGGAACGCGGCAGTCAACCCGATCAAGGGCATGCAAGACAGCCGGGCGGGTTTTGGGGTATAAACCCGCCCCACGCAAGTCAGGCGGCGCCTGCCATGTCGAGGAACCGGAAATGACAGGAATCCTGCGATCGCAATGGATGGCTGCGACCGCTTCGCTGCTGCTCGGCCTCGCGTTCCCTGCGCTGGCGGCACCGCAGTATGACCGGCAACCGGCCCAGAAACAGGAAGTGCCGCAACCCGCCAAAAAGTCCAAGAAAAAGGACAAGGAGGAGGCCGCGCAGCAGGGGCCGCAGCTCAGCAAGGAATTCCGCCAGTTGGCCCAGGAATCCAGCAAGCTGGCCAACGACAAGAAGTGGGCCGAACTGCTGGCGAGCCTGCCCGCGCTCGAGGCGCTGCCGGCCCTGAATGCGGACGAGAAGAAGATCATCGCGACCTGGCGTCTCCAGGCAACCCAGGCATTGGGCGAGCCCGAGGCCTTCGCCGCCGCGATCGAGACCTTCCTGAACGAGGGCTATGCCGAGCCCGAGCAGCTCGGTCCGATGCACCGGCAACTGGCGTCGCACTACAACAACAAGAAGGAGCGGGCCAAGGCGGCCGAGCATTTCCAGAAGTTCGTCGACGTCACGACCGACCCGCAACCGGACGAGCTCGAGACGCTCGGCCGGCTGCATCGCCTGAATTCGGATTTCGTGGCCTGCGGGAAGGCGCTCGGCAAATCGATCGAGCTTTCGGTCAGTCGCAGGGAGTCCCCGAAGGAGGAGTTGTTTGCCATCCGCGACGACTGCTATTACAAGGTCAAGGACAACGCCGGCCGGCTCGACAACCTCGAGCAGCTGATCGTCTATTACCCGGACAAGAAGTACTACAGCAACATGACCAACCTGCTGCGCAACGTCACGCAGGATGACCGCATGGTTATGTTGAATGCGTACCGGCTCGCGGTCAGCGATCCGCGCGGCGGCCTCGCGGTGGTCGGCGACTACTACAGTTATAGTGACCTTGCGCGCAATGCCGGCAGCTCCGGCGAGGCGGTGCGTGCACTGCAGCGCGGTATGAAGGACAAGATCGTGCCGGACGTCGGCACCAATTTGCAGGCGCTCAAGGAAGCGCAGGCCGAAGTCCAGGCCGACAAGAAGACGCTCGCGGCCGAGGCCGCGGCGGCGCAAAAGAATGCCAAGGGAGAGGTCGCGGTGAAAGTGGGGCTCGGCCACTACAGCGCAGGCGAATGGGCGAAGGCCGCCGACCTGGTGCGCCAGGGCATCGCCAAGGGCAATGTCGCGCGCCTGGATGAAGCCAACCTGCTGCTCGGCGCTGCGTTGCTGCAGGCCGGCAACAGGAACGAGGCCCGCGCAGCTTTCGAGGCGGCGCAGGCGGCGGCGCGCGCGGGTCACCTCGCACGCATTGCCCGCATGTGGATGGCCATTGCCGCGCGCGAAGAGGCGCCGGACGCGCAGGCCGCGACCCCGGGCGGTTGAGGCAGAGCAGAACTGGAGAACTCGACGATGATGAATAAAAACATTCGCGCCAGCGTGCTGGCGACCCTGATGGCCCTGCCGCTCGCGGGGCTGGCGGGCCTCGCGCTCGCGCCGGTCGCTGGCGCACAGACAGCGGGCGGCTGGCGCAAGGAAGTTGCCGACAAGGTGCAGGCGGCCCAGGCGGCCGGCCAGAAGGGCAGCTTCAACGAGGCGATCCGCCTGCTGAAGGAAGCCAAGGCCAGGGCACCGCTCTCCAAGGAGGAGGAACACGGCGTCAACGAGACACTGATCTGGGTGGCGAGCAGTGCCGGTGACCACCGGACCGTGATCCAGACCGTCGACGAGCGCCTCGCCACGGGACGCGTCAGCGGCGCGGATCTCGCCAAGAAGCTGCGCCTGAAAGCGACCTCTCATTACACGCTGCGCGAGTATCGCGACGCCAAGGCCACGCTCGACCGGCTGGCAACGGCCGGCGGGCTCAACACCGACGACCTGATCCTGCTGGCGAACTGCCAGCTGCTGATGCGCGACTACCGTGGCGCGGCTCCCACGCTCGAAAAAGCCATCGCGGCGGCAGACAAGGCGCGCAAGCCCGCGTCGGTGACTTCCAAGCTGCTGCTCGGGCTGCACGAGGCCTATCAGCAGACTGGCAACGAGGCCATGCGGATGCAGACCCTGCACCGCCTGATGGTCATCTCGCCGAGCCGCGACTCCTTCAAGTGGATTGCGAGCGCCTACGAGGTCAAGACCAACCGCGACTCGGTCGTCATGATCAACATCTACCGGCTCGGGGCCGCCCGTGGGCTGCTGTCCGGCGAGCACTACGCCAAGTACGCCGAGACCGCCCTGGACCTGGCGAGCCCGGGCGAGGCGGTCGCGATGCTCGAGAAAGGCATGGCCAACGGCTCGATCAAGAAGGACGATCGCAACGACCGCATCCTCAAGGACGCCAAGGCGCAGGTCGAAAAGATCAGGCAGACGCTGGCACAGGCCGAGACGGAAGCGAGAGCCATTCAATCCGGCGAGCCGGAAGCGAAGGTCGCGACCCAATACTTCACGCTGCGCAACTACGGCAAGGCCAGCGAGGCGGCGAAGCGCGGCGTCACCAAGGGCAAGCTGAAGCGGCCCGACGATCTCCACATGCTGCTCGGCATCGCGCTGGTCGAGACCAAGCGGACGGCCGAGGCGAAGAATGCCTTCAAGGCGGCCGCGGCGGCCAACGAGAAGCTCAAGGGCGTCGCCGATCTCTGGTCCAGCATGACGGGATGACCGGGGCGCGCAGCATCGAGCTGGTCGAAGTCGGACCGCGCGACGGCCTCCAGAACGAGCCGGCCGCCGTGCCGGTCGCGACCAAGCTCGAGTTCATCCGCCGCGCGGCGGCCGCCGGCCTGACGCGCATCGAAGTCGCCAGCTTCGTCGATCCCCGGCGCGTGCCGCAGATGGCGGACGCCGAGGCGATCCTGAAGGCCCTGCCGCGCAGTCCCGGCCTGCGCTACATCGGCCTGGTGCTCAATCGCGCCGGTTTCGACCGGGCCGCGGCCGCTGGCTGCGACGAGATCGGCATGGTCGTGTTCACGACCGATACCTTCAATGAGCGCAACCAGGGCACGAACAGCGCAGGATCCATCCGCGCCTGGCGCGAGATCGCCGCCGCCGCCCGCGCAGCCGGGATCAAAGCGCAGGTGACGATTTCGGCCGCATTCGGCTGCCCGTTCGAGGGCGAAGTGGCAGCTGAACGAGTGGTCGAGATCGCGCGCGAGCTGGCCGATGCGGCCCCCTTCGAGATCGCCCTTGCCGACACCATCGGCGTCGCCGTGCCCGGCCAGGTGGCCGAGGTATTCGGCAGGGTCTCCACGGCGCTGCCCGGCATGGTGCTGCGGGGCCATTTCCACAATACGCGCAGCACCGGGCTCGCGAACGCCTATGCCGCCGTGACGGCCGGCGCCAGGGTCCTGGACGCGAGCCTCGGCGGCATCGGCGGCTGCCCCTTCGCACCGGCGGCGACCGGCAACATCCCGACCGAGGACCTCGTCTACATGCTCGGTCGCATGGCCGTCGAGACCGGCGTCGACCTGGCGCGCGCGATCGAGGCGGCACGCTATATCGAGGCGCAACTCGGCCACGCCGTGCCCGGCATGCTGCTGAAGGCGGGGCCCTTCCCGGCGTCACAACCGGCGGCGCGCCGGGCCTGATCCCGGCAGCGCAGGGAGAACGACCATGACGATCCAGGCGGGCGACCGCATCCCGGACGGCAAGCTCAAGGTGATGGGAAAAGACGGCCCGGCAAATGTCGAGGCGGCCGGGCTCCTGGGCCAGGGTCGCGTCATCCTGTTCTCGGTTCCGGGTGCGTTCACTCCCACCTGCGACGCCAAGCACCTGCCGGGATTCATCGCGCAGGCGGGTGCGCTTAAGGCCAGGGGCGTGGGGAAACTGGTCTGCCTCGCGGTCAACGACGTATTCGTGATGAACGCCTGGGGCAAGCATTCGGGCGTCGGCGACGCGATCGTGATGGCAGCCGACGGCAACGGCGACTACACGCGTGCGCTCGGGCTCGAGCTCGACGCGCGCGGCTACGGCATGGGCATGCGCGGCAAGCGCTTTGCGCTCGTGATCGAGGACGGCGTGGTCCGGCAGGTACACGTCGAGGCGCCGGGAGAGTTCAAGGTCTCGAGCGCCGAACACATCCTCGGACAGCTGTGATGTCGATCGATACGCCGTCGATCTTCTACGCCGCGTTGCTCGGGCTGCTGCTGATCGTGCTGTCGGCGCAGGTCGTGCTGGCACGACGGCGCTTCCGCGTCCGGCTGGGCGCGGGCAGCGAGGAGGGCATGCATCAGGTGATGCGGGTGCAGGCGAACTTCGCCGAGTACGTGCCGCTCGCCATCGTGCTGCTGGTGCTCGCAGAGCTGAGCGAGTTGCCGACGGCCGCGGTGCACCTGGCCGGCAGCCTGCTGGTGGTCAGCCGCGTGCTGCATGCCTGGGGACTCTCGCACAGCCCGGGCCGCAGCTTCGGCCGTTTCTGGGGCACGGCCGGCACCTGGCTCGTGATCGCCGGGCTCTCGCTCTGGCTGCTGTATTCGACTACAGCTGCTTCTCTAGTTCGGGGATGATCGCGAACAGGTCGCCGACCAGGCCGAAGTCCGCGACCTCGAAGATCGGCGCCTCCGCGTCCTTGTTGATCGCGACGATGGTGCGGGCATCCTTGATGCCGGTGAGGTGCTGGATCGCGCCGCTGATCCCGATCGCGAGGTAGAGCTCCGGTGCGATGATCTTGCCGGTCTGGCCGACTTGCAGCTCGTTCGGAGCATAGCCGGCGTCCACGGCCGCACGGGAGGCGCCGACGGCGGCGCCGAGGCGCTGCGCCAGCCGCTCGATCAGTGCGAAATTCTCCTTGCTGCCCAGCGCGCGGCCGCCCGAGACCACGCGCGCGGCGGTCTGCAGGTCGGGCCGGTCGCTGGCGGCAGCCGAGACCGAGACGAAGCGCGTGTGCCGCGGCAGCGTGGCGTCCACGGCGGCCTGCTCGACGGGTGCCGGACCGCCCTTGCCTGCGGCCTGGAACGAGGCTGTGCGCACGGTGGCGACCAGGGTGCGGCCCGCCGGAGCCTCCACCGTCGCGATCGCATTGCCCGCGTAGACCGGGCGGCGAAAACGCGTGGCGGACTCGACGGCCATGACGTCACTGATCTGGGGCGCATCGAGCAGGGCGGCGACCCGCGGCATCAGATCCTTGCCGAAGGTGGTCGAGGGCCCCAGCACGTGACTGCAGCCGGTGGCGACTCGGGCGAGCTGCGGTGCGAGCACGGCGGCGAGCACAGGCTCGTTGGCCGGGTTCTTGACCAGGAGCACCTTCGCCACGCCCGCGAGCACAGCGGCGGCTGCGGCGACTTCGGCGCCCTCGGCCGCGAGCACGACGACCGTGATTTCCGCATTGGGGATCGCCGCCGCGCAGCTCACGCACTTGGCGGTCGAGGCATTCAGCTTGCCGCCGGCGTGCTCGGCGACCACCAGAATGCGGTTCATCAGACCAGCCCCTTCTGGCGCAGGGCGACGACCAGCTCCGCCGCGTCCCTGACCATCACGCCTTTCTGCCGTTGCGCGGGCGGCTCGTATCGGAGGACCTTGAGCATCGGCGTGGCATCCACATCGAGTGCCTTGAGCTCGATCACGTCGAGTGGCTTCTTCTTGGCCTTCATGATGTCCGGCAGCTTGAGGAATCGTGGCTCGTTGAGCCTCAGGTCGGTGGTGACCACCGCCGGCAACTCGACTTCGATGGTCTCGAGACCTGCATCCACCTCGCGCGTCACGCGCGCGGCACCGTCCGACAGTTCGAGCTTCGAGGCAAAGGTTGCCTGCGGCCGTTCCCACAGCGCCGCCAGCATCTGGCCGGTCTGGTTGCAATCGTCATCGATCGCCTGCTTGCCGAGTATCACCAGGAACGGGCTCTCACGGCTGACCAGGGCGAGCAGTGCGCGGGCAACGGCCGGCGGCTCGAGCGCGAGCTCGCTGCGCACCAGGATCGCCCGGTCGGCGCCCATCGCGAGCGCACTGCGCAACTGCGCCTGGATTTCGTCCGGACCCAGGCTGGCAGCCACCACCTCGTCCGCCAGGCCGCGCTCGCGGATGCGGATCGCTTCCTCGAGCGCGATCTCGTCGAAGGGATTGATACTCATCTTGACGCCGTCGGTGACCACGCCGGCGCCATCCGGGCGCACGCGCACCCGGACGTTGAAGTCGATCACCCGCTTGATTGCGACCAGGATCCGGCGCATCAGTCCTCCCCGAGGCTGGGGTGCATGCTATCGGAATTCGCCGCTGATGCGCTAACATAGCCCATCGAATCAACCAGTTAATGAGAGTATTTCGAGTGACTTCGCGGAATCGCCGCCATCCGTTGCCCGCGCCGCGCGCTTGAGCACGCTGGCCTTCGTCGCCCGACGACTGCTGGCCGCGATTCCGACGCTCGCGGTCGTGATCGCGCTTTCGTTCGCGCTGACGCGGGCCGCGCCCGGCGGTCCCTTCGATGAGGAGCAGGCGCTGCCGCCGGAGATTCGCGCGAATCTGGAGGCCGCCTACGGGCTCGACGCACCGGTGCACCTCCAGTTCGGCCGCTACCTGCGCGGCCTGCTGCAGGGCGATTTCGGACCCTCCTACAAGTTCCGCGATTTCACCGTGACCGAGCTGATCGCGGGCGGTCTGCCCGTGAGTCTGGCGATCGGTCTGGCCGCGCTTTTCCTCGCGCTCGCGCTCGGCATTCCGCTGGGCGCCTGGGCCGCGCTCGCGCGCGGTCGCGGCGCGGACCGCGCCGTGATGGCGCTGGCGGTCGCCGGCATCTCGGTGCCGGTGTTCGTGGTGGCGCCCTTCCTCGCCCTGGTGTTCGGGATCTGGCTCGGCTGGCTGCCGGTCGCAGGCTGGGAGCCCGGCCGCCCCGCCGACCTGATCCTGCCGGTGTTGACACTCGCGCTGCCGGTCATCGCCTATCTCGCGCGCCTGACGCGCGGGAGCCTGCTCGAGGTGCTGCGATCGACCTGGATCCGTGCGGCGCGCGCGCGCGGATTGCCGCGCCGCGTAGTGCTGCTGCGCCATGCGCTGCCTGCGGCGCTGCTCCCGGTCGTCAGCTACCTCGGACCCGCCGCCGCCGCGGTGCTCGCGGGTTCGCTCGTGGTCGAAACCATCTTTGGCCTGCCCGGCATGGGACGGCATCTGGTGCAGGGCGCACTCAATCGCGACTACACGCTGGTCATGGGCATGGTGATCGTGTATGCGGCGCTCATGATCGTCCTCAATCTGCTGGCCGACCTGGCCTGCGCCTGGCTCGACCCGCGCATCCGCAGCGGGAGGCACGCATGAGCGGCGGGCTCTGGCGCGATGCCTTGCGCCGGCTCACCGGCGACCGTGCCGGCATCGCCGGACTGGCGATCCTCGGCCTGCTCGCCCTGACCGCGCTCGCGGGTCCCATGCTGATCGGCTGGCGCCAGGACGAGATCGACTGGGCGCATATGGCGGCAGCGCCGTTCACCGCGCCCGGCCACTGGCTAGGCACTGACCGGCTCGGACGCGATCTCCTGGTGCGCACGCTCTATGGCCTGCGGGTGTCGCTTGCGATCGCGCTTGCCGCCACGCTGGTCGCGCTCGTGATCGGCGTCGGCTGGGGCGCGCTCGCGGGCTACCTGCGCGGGCGCGCGGACGCGCTGATGATGCGTTTCGTCGACGTGCTCTATGCGCTGCCCCAGGTCTTCTTCGTGATCATCCTGACGGTCGTCTTCGGGCGCGGTCCGGTTGCCATCCTGGTGGCGATCGGCGCCTTTGGCTGGCTGACGATGGCCCGCATCGTGCGCGGCCAGGCGCTCGCGCTCCGCGAGCGCGAGTTCATCGAGGCCGCAGTCGTCGGCGGCGCGGGCACGACCGCCGTCGTGCTGCGCCACATCGTGCCGAACCTGCTTGGCCCGGTCATCGTCTACGCGACGCTCACCGTGCCGCAGGTGATCCTGGTCGAGAGCTTTCTCTCGTTCCTCGGCATCGGCATCCAGGAACCGCTCGCGAGCCTCGGCAACCTGATTGCCGACGGCGCCGCCGAGATGGAAACGGCGCCATGGATCCTCGCGGTGCCGGCCGGCGTGCTGGTCCTGGTCGTGTTCGCATTCAATTTCCTGGGCGACGCGCTGCGCGACGCCCTCGACCCCAGGGACGCCTGATGACGCTGCTCGCGATCCGCGGCCTGACCGTGGATTTCAGCGGGGCGCGCCCAGTGCGGGCCGTGGACGGCGTCGACCTTGACGTCGCGCCCCGGGAATGCCTCGCGATCGTCGGCGAATCGGGCTCGGGCAAGAGCCAGCTGCTGCTGGCCTGCGTCGGGCTGCTGGCCGCGAACGGCCGGGCGGACGGCTCCGCGCGATTCGAGGGCGTCGAGCTGCTCGGCACCGGCGATCGCGCCGCGGCGGTGCGCGGCCGCGGCATCGGCTTCGTGTTCCAGGACGCTTCGGGCAGCCTGACGCCGCACCGTCGCATTGGCGACCAGCTCGCGGAAGTCGCGCAGGCGGCGCACGGGCTGGACCGGCTGGCCGCGCGCGCCGAAGCGGTCCGTCTGCTGGAGGCGGTCCGGCTGCCGGAGGCGGCGCGCCGGTTGCGCCAGTATCCGCACGAGTTGTCCGGCGGCATGCGCCAGCGTGTGGCGCTCGCACTCGCGCTCGCGGCGCGCCCGCGGCTGCTGTTCGCCGACGAGCCGACCACCGCGCTCGACGTGACCGTGCAGGCGGAGATCCTCGCGCTCCTGGCGTCGCTGTGCCGCGAGTTCGGGATGGCGCTTCTGCTCGTCACCCATGATCTCGGCGTGGTCGCCTCGCTCGCCGACCGCATCGCGGTCATGCGCGGCGGGCGGCTGCTCGAAACGACCGCGTCCCCCGCCTTCCTAGCCGGACCCAGAGATCCCTATGGCGCGAGCCTGCTCGCCGCCGTGCCGACGCTGGCGGGGTTGCGATGAGCCTGCTTGAGCTGCGCGGCGTGACGGTGCGCTACCGGCAACCCGGTGCCAAAGCTCGCATGCTCGCGGCGGTCGACTCCGTGCAGCTGGCCGTCGGAGAGCGCGAGATGCTGGGCCTGGTCGGGGAATCCGGCTGCGGGAAAACGACGCTGGGCCGCGCGATTCTCGGGCTCGTTCCGCTCGCGGCGGGGGAGGTGCGCTGGCGCGGACAACGCATCGACGATCTCGGCCGGCGGGCGTTCCGGCCGCTGCGGCGTGAGCTGCAATGCGTGTTCCAGGATCCCCATGCCTGCTTCGATCCGCGCATGACGGTGGCCGAGAGCGTGGCCGAGCCGCTCCGTGCACTCGAACGCGGCCTCGCGGCCGCCGCGCGCGAACGCCGCGCGATCGAGCGCCTCGAAGAGGTCGGCCTCGGCCGCGAGCTCGCAGAGCGCTATCCGCACCAGCTTTCCGGCGGGCAGCTGCAGCGCGCGGGGATCGCGCGCGCGCTGGTCGTCGACCCGGCCTTCGTCGTCTGCGACGAACCGGTGAGCGCGCTCGACGTCAGCGTGCAGGGACAGATCGTCGAACTGCTCGAGCGCATCCGCGCCGGGCGCGGGCTCGCGAGTCTCTTCATCAGTCACAATCTCGCGGTGGTCGCGCGCCTGTGCGCGCGGGTGACGGTCATGTACCGCGGCCGCATCGTCGAGGCCGGCCCGCGCGGCCAGATCGTCGGCCAGCCCTTGCACCCGTACACGCGCGAGCTCCTCGACGCGGTGCCCGGCATCGACGCGGGCGCGCGTGCCCGGCTCCTGGCCCGCGCGGCGAACGCGCGGCCGGCGCGCGATACCGGTGCCGGTGCAGATGGCTGTGCCTATGCCGCGCGCTGCCCGCACGCCCTGGCGCGCTGCCGTGCCGAGCGCCCGCCGCTGCGGCCGGGTCCGGACGGCCGCCAGGTCGCCTGCCATCGGGCGGAGGAATGGCCGGGCGGCCTGCCGCCGGCACCGGCCGTCTGATCCGGCGCAGGGTCGCCTCCTGAGCCTGGCGCCGGCCTATGCTGCCGGGCGCCAGGAGGTTCGCCGCGAGTGAACGCGAACGGCTGTTGCATCGCCCATCTGGAGGCCGGTGGCCTCCTGCTGGTGCCGGAGCTGCGCCAGGCGCGCATCCTGCGCCGCCTGCACGATCGTGCCCAGGTCGCAGCGGGAAAACCGGTCTGGCCAACCGCGCAGGTGCTGCCGCTCGAAGCCTGGCTCGCCGAGCAATGGCGCCAGGCCTCGGCGGCACGGCCGGAACTTCCCGCGGTCCTGGCACCGGTCGCCCTGCGCTGGCTGTGGCGACGCGAAATCGCCGCCGGCACCGAAGCCCTGCTGGATCCAGCGGATCTCGCAGCCCGCGCCCGCGGCAGCTGGCTCAGGCTCCGGGCACACGGTGGCGATCTCGCGGCGGTCAGGCGCTGGCCGTTGACGCGCGATCAGCAGGCCTTCGCCGGCTGGGCGCAGGCCATCGAACTTGAGCTTCGCCAGCGACATGGCTGTGACCCCGGGGAGCTCACGCGGCTCTGCACCGAACATCGCGTGCTGGCGGCCGGCGGTCCGCCGATCCTGCTCGCCGGATTCCGCCGGCAGACGGCGGCCGAGTCGCAGCTCTTCACGGAGCTCGCGGCGACCGGTCGCAAGGTCGAGACGCTGGCACCGGCGCCGGCGCGGGGCGGCTGCTATCGCCACCGTGCGCCCGATCCGGATGGCGAGCGTGACGCCATGTTGACATGGCTGCGCGAACGCCTGACGCAGGTCCCCGACGGCGTGCACGCGCTCATCGTCCCGGAAATGGACGCACAGCGCGGCGCGCTGGAGCGCGCGCTGGCCGCGGCGCTCGAGCCCGGGCTCGAGTTGCCGGCTGCCGACCGCGGCCAGCGTGCCTTCGATCTCGCGGGCGGCTATCCGCTCGTCGCTCAACCCGTCGCCGATGCCGCGCTCGTGGCTCTGGCTGCGGCGGTCGGACCCGTGAGCTGGGCGGAAGCCAGCCGGCTTCTGCTCGGCGCGTACATCGCCGGCGCAGAGGCGGAGCGCGGGCCGCGCATTGCCGCGGACCTGGCGCTGCGGGAATCGCCCGTCCTGCGCATCCGAAGTGCGCGCCTCGCGGAGCTTGCCGGGCAGAGCGGCGCCACTTCGTTCGCGCAGGCGGCAATGGCCGCGGGTGCGGCTCTCGACGGCCAGAAGCGGCGCGCCGCCGGCGCCTGGGCCGAAGCCTACGGCGCCGCGCTCGCTGCCTGGGGCTGGCCGGGCGAGGCAACGCTTGGCAGCCGCGAGTACCAGGCCGCGCGGCATTTCCGCGAGCTGCTGCACGAGCTCGCCGCACTCGCGGCCGTTGCGGGACCGATGACGGCCGCGGAGGCGCTCGGCGAGCTGCACCGCCTCGCCGTGACGCCGTTCCAGCCGGAGAGCGGCGAGCCCGCCGTTTTCGTGCTCGACAGCTTCGAGGATCCGGGTGTGCACCTCGACAGCCTCTGGGTTGCCGGATTGACCGCGACGGTGTGGCCGCGGCCGGCGGCCGTCGACCCGCTGTTGCCGATCGAACTTCAGCGAGCGCTCGGCATGCCCGCCGTGACGCCGGAAGGCGCCGTCGCCGAGGCGCGCGCCATCGTCGGGCGCTGGCGTGCGCAGTCCGATGCGCTGGTGCTGTCCTGGCCTGAGATCGAGAACGACACCGGGGTGGACTGCACGCCGCTGCTGCCGGCGGATGCGGCGGAACTCGCGCTGCCGCTCGCGCCGCCGACACGCGAGCGGCTCGCATTCGCAAGCGCGCGCATCGAGACGATACCGGAGCGACCGCTGCCGGCGCTCGCGGCGGCCCGCGGGAAAGGCGGCGCTCGCCTGCTCGAGCTGCAGGCGCAATGCCCGTTTCGCGCCTGCGCCGAGTTCCGGCTCGGTGCGGCGCCGCTCGCGGAGCCGCAGGCGGGATTCGACCGGCGACTTCGGGGCATCGTTCTGCACCGTGCGCTTCACGAACTCTGGGGCGCGATCGGCGACCAGGCTGCGCTGGTCGCGCTCGGCGAACCCGCCCGCAGCCGGCACATTGCCGCTGCGGTCGATGCGGCGCTCGACACCCTCGCGCCCGCGGGGACGGGACCGGTGACGCTCGCGCTCGAGCGCGCCTGGCAACGCCAGGCAGCGGCACGACTGCTCGCGCTCGACCTCGAGCGCCCGCCATTTGCCGTGGTCGAGACCGAACAGGCGCTTGCGCTGGCCATCGGCGGACTCGAACTGTCGCTGCGCGTCGATCGCGTGGATCGAATCGGCGAGGAGCTCGTCGTCATCGACTACAAGACCGGCCGGACGCAGAGCAATGCCTGGCGCGGTGCGCGCATGGACGCCCCGCAGCTGCCGTTGTACGCGGTTCTGCATCCGGGTGGCCCGACCGGAATCGCCTTTGCGGCCGCGGATGCCGGGCGCGCGCGCTACGTCGGCATCGCCCGCGCCGACGGCATCATCCCCGGTCTGAAGCCGGCGGAGAAATTCGCACTGACCGAGGAGCGGGAATCCGGCTTCGACTGGCCGGCCGTGACCGCGCGCTGGTTCGCCTGGCTCGAGCGTCTCGCCAGGGGCATCGTTGCCGGCGAGTGCGAGGTCGACCCGAAACTCGGGGCGGAAACCTGCCGCAGCTGCCATCTCGCGGCGCTTTGCCGCGTCGAGCCGGCATCGCCGGCCGACGTCGAAGTGGAGGGCAGCGGTGGCGAGTGAGGCGCTCGACCGCGACCGCGAGGCCCGCCGCCGGGCGATCGACCCCGCCGGCTCGTTCATCGTGCAGGCGCCGGCAGGCTCGGGAAAGACGACGCTCCTGACGCTGCGCTACCTGCGCCTGCTCGCGGGAGTCGCGCGGCCCGAGGAAATCGTCGCGATCACTTTCACCCGCAAGGCGGCCGCCGAGATGCGACTTCGCATCGTGCAGGCGCTCGCGCTGGCCGCCGGGCCTCTGTCCGGCGACGCCGACGAACGCACGCGCGAGCTGCACCGACTGGCGACCGCCGCGCTCGGGCGCAGCCGCGAGCTCGGCTGGGGACTCGAGCACAACCCGGCACGCCTGCACGTGCAAACCATCGACGGGCTCAACCACTGGCTGGCGCGGCGGCTGCCGCTCGCCGCACGCATCGGCATGACCGCGACCCTCGTGGACGACGCCCGCACGCTCTATGCCGAGGCGGCGCGGCGAACGGTCGCCTGGCTCGACGCGGCGCACGGGCCGGTCGCCGCCGGGCTCGAGAGGCTCGCGCGGTCGCTCGATCACGATCCGCGCCAGCTGGCGGGGCTGATCGAGCAGATGCTCGGTGCGCGCGAATTGTGGCTGCCGAAGCTGCTGGGCCCGGAGCCGGGTCCGGGACTGCGCGCCGCGATCGACGGGCTCCTGCGGCGGGCGATCGAGACGGAGCTCGCATCGGTCGGCGTCGCGCTCGCGGGAATCGACTGGCAGGCGCTGTTCGCGATCTGCCGCCGTGCCGCCGCCGCGGGCGCGCCGGAGAGTCCCGCACTCGCGCTCGCCGGACTCGAGGGCCTGCCTCCGGCATCCGCCGCGGCGGCACCGGCCTGGTGCGCGCTGGCGGATTTGCTGCTGAAAGCGGAGCAACGCCCGGAGCTGCGCAGGCAGGTGGCGGCGAAACAGGGTTTCCTGGCTGCCGGCGATGGTCCGGGGTGGGCATCGCTCAAGCAGGCGATGAAGTCCTTCCTGGAGGATCTCGCCCGCCACGACCACGTCGCCGCGACGCTCGATCGCCTGCGCATCCTGCCGCCGCCCGCGCTCGGCGATGCGCAGTGGGAGCGCATCGATGCGCTCTCCTCGGTGCTGCCGCACGCGGCCGCGGAGCTGCTCGCGCTGTTCGCCGAGCGCGACCGCCTTGATCACCCTGCGGTCGCCGCCGCCGCGCGCGCAGCGCTCGGCGACGCTTCGGCGCCGAGCGAGCTTGCGCTCTCGCTCGACTACCGCATCCGCCATCTGCTCGTGGACGAGTACCAGGACACTTCGCCCGCGCAGGCGCGCCTGCTCGAGCTCTTGGTCTCTGGCTGGCAGCCTGCCGATGGCAGGAGCCTATTTTGCGTGGGCGACCCGATGCAGTCCATTTACGCGTTCCGCGAGGCGGATGTCACGCTGTTCCTGCAAGCGCAGCGTCAGGGCATCGGCGCCGTCGCGCTCGCGCCCGAGCGTCTCGGGCGAAACTTTCGCTCGAGCGCCGCGATCGTCAATTGGGTCAACGCCAGCTTCGCCTCGCTGCTGCCGTCCGACGACGATTTCGAGCGGGGCGCGGTGCGCTACACCCCGGCGGCTGCGGTCGGCCCGGGCGAGGCGGGCGACGGCGTGCGCGTGCACGCGCTCCTCGGCGCGGACGAGCGCGCCATGGCGGCCGAAGTCGCCGCGGTCGCGGCCGATGCGCTCGCATCGCTGGATGAGCCGACCATCGCCATCCTGGTGCGAGGGCGTCCGTCGCTGCCGCCGATCCTGGCGGCGCTGCGCGATGCCAGCATCGCCTATCGCGGGGTCGAGCTCGAGACGCTGCTCGATCGCCCGGCGGTCCGGGACCTGGTCGCGCTCGCGCGCGCGCTGCTGCACGACGGCGATCGCACGGCCTGGCTCGCCGCGCTGCGCGCGCCCTGGTGCGGCCTGCCGCTCGCGGACCTGCTCGCGCTCGCGGACGGCGCCGCGACGATCCGCGAGCGGCTCGGTGATCCTTCCGCGTTGACCGCCGATTCCGCGCGGCGGGCACGCACATTCCGGGCGGCGATGGAGTCCGGGATCGCTGCGCGCGGCAGCCGCTCGCTCGGCGGCTGGCTGAAGTCTGCCTGGCTCGCGCTCGGCGGCCCGGCGACCGTCGAGGACCCGTCGGATCTGGCCAACGCGGAGCTCCTGTTCGCGGCGCTCGACCGCCTCGAGCGCGAGGCCGGCTGCCGGCCGCAGGCGTCCGAGATCGAGGCTGCAGTGTCGGGCGTCTTGGCCTCTCCGGTCGGGAGCGCCGATGCCCGCGTGCAGGTGATGACGATTCACCGCGCCAAGGGCCTTGAATTCGACGTCGTGATCCTGCCGGACCTGCAGCGCGGGCCGCGCGGAGGGGAGCGTCCGCTGCTCTACTGGACGACGGTTGCGACCGGCCCCGGCGAGCGTGGCATCGTGCTCGGCAGCCGGACCGACGCGACGGAAGAGGATGGGGCGGATGCGCTCGAGCGCTGGATGCGTCGGCTGCATGCCGACCGCGAGCGGCTTGAGCTCGGCCGGCTTGCCTACGTTGCGGTCACGCGCGCGCGCCGCCGGCTGCACCTGATCGGCAGCGCAACGGTGCAGGACGGGAACGACGGGTTGCGCATCCGGCCGCCGCGCGCGGCGAGCCTGCTCGCCTTCCTGTGGCCGGCGCTGCGCCCCGATTTCGAGGCGGCGCTCGGCGCGCCGGCGGCGGACGCGGCAGCGCGCGAGCGCTCCGGCCGGCGCCGCTTGACGGCACCGCCACCGCGCCGGCTGGTCGCGGACTGGCGGGCGCCCGAACCGCCGGCGCTGCCGCTGGCGCCGACGCTGCGCATCGCCGGCGAGCCCGAGGGCTCGATCCGGCCGGAATTCGACTGGGCGGGCGCGATCGCGCGCGCGGTCGGCCAGGTGGTGCATGCGGAGTTGCAGCGCCTGTCGGAACCGGGCACGGCCGTCGCGTCGGCCGAGCCACCGGTCGCACGCTGGCGTCGCGCGCTGCTGGCGCTCGGCATCGACGACGCGCACCAGCCGGGCGCGCTCGAGCGCATCCGCCGCGCCATGTCGACCGTGACGGCGAGCGAGCGCGCGGCGTGGCTGCTCGATCCGCAGGCACGGGACGGGCGTTCCGAGCTCGCCCTCACCGCGATGATCGACGGCGTGGCGCACGGCCTGCGCATCGACCGGAGCTTCGTGGACGCGTCGGGTACGCGCTGGGTCGTGGACTGGAAGACCAGCGAGCACGAAGGCGGCGAGCGCGAGGCATTCCTCGACCGCGAGCTCGAGCGCTACCGCGGACAGCTCGAACGCTACGCACGCGCAATGAAGCTGCTCGAGCCGCAACGTCCGCTGCGGGTCGGGCTGTACTTCCCGCTGCTCGACGCCTGGCGCGAGCTATAGCGTCACAGAGTTCCTTCAATCGTGAATGGCCGACGCCCGAGAGTATCGGGCGGACCGAGGAAGGCGAGCGTATCGAAGATGGCGGGCCCGGCACCCGGTCCCGGCGCCACTTCGCCCGAAAGCAGGTAGCTGCCGTCCGGCCGCAGCTCGAGCGCTCCGCGCACGCGCAGCGGTCCGCCGAGGTCGCGCAGCCGCCCGCTCATCGTCCCGGTGCCGACCGCGCCTTCGCCGGCCACCAGCTCGAAATCGCCGAGCAGCTGTCCGTTCGGTCCCGGCGCCTTGAGCCCGCGCACGGTCACGAGCCCGTGGACCTCGACCGGCCGCTGCCCGATCAGGCGCAGGCGCTCGATGTCGAGTTCCACGAGGCCTGTCCATCCTCGCGGCGTGGCGACACCCTCGAAGGCGGAAGCCGGCAATCGACCGTTGAGGTTCTCGGCGCGGGTTTCCCCGTCGAGGCCGGCCGCCACATCCGCGGCGATCTCGCCGCCGGGCGGGCGCAGTCTCAGGCGACAGGACCACTCGAGCAGCAGCAGCCGCCAGGGACGGCAGGACCACTCGATCGGGCCCAGCGCAGTGCCGTGCACCAGGAGACCGGAAGCATGGCCGGACCAGATCGTGCCGCCGGCACCTTGCAGGACGATCGGCGCCGGCAGGCGACGCGCGAGCTGGCTGGCGGGAACCATCGCCACCAGACAGACCAGGAAGGCCGCGCTGCCGGCCGCGATCCAGAGGCTACGCCGCGTCACTATCGACCGCGCAGGACCAGGGTGGCATCCACGAGCCCCGGTTCGCCGGTCGCGGTCACATTCGCGGTCTCGGGGACCACGCCGCGCTCCTGCTGCAGGCGTGCGAGCAAGACCGCCAGCGCATCGAAAGACGCCGCGGTGAAGCGGGCGCGTATCGCACCCGTGGATGCGGGCTCGACGCCCGCGAGCGCCTGTGACAGGCCGCCTTCACGGGCGAGCCGGTCCACGGCGATCGCGAGCGATTCGCCGGGGCGCGCCGCAGGCATAGCCTGCAGCCGCGGCGTCACCAATTCGATGAAGGCGAGGTCCGCGCGCCGCCCCTCGACGCGGGTTGTGGCGGCATCGACCGCGGTGCCGAGCTTCCACACCAGTCCCCCGACCAGGAGCACGGCCGCCACGGCTCCGCCCCAGGCGACGACGCGCTGATCGCGCTCCGACAGCGAGGCGTACCAGGCGCCGAGCTTCACGTGGCGGGTCCCGACTGGATGCGGACCCGTGCCTGCACGCCCTGGTCGGCAGGCTGCGTCGCGGCGACGTCCGCGGCGAGACCGCGGGCGGCGAGCGCCTGCGCGAATCGCGCGAAGGCGTCGGTGCTGGCCGCCGTCATCTGCAGCTCGAGCGCGCGGTCGCGCCAGGCAAGTGACTGGACGGTCGGGCCCGGGCTGCCGGCGAGCGCGCCGCCGACCGCGGCAAGCTGCGCCAGGAGGCCGCCCGGATCGGCGCCGCCCGCGCCCAGGCGCGCGGCGACCTGCGTACGCGCATCCTCGATGCGCTCGAGGTCCGGCAGCGCGATGCGCGCAGCCTGCTCGATCGCGGCGTCGAGTCGCTGCCGCTCGGAGGACAGCCGCACGAGATCGAAGGCGCGCACGCCGAGGTGCAGCAGCAGCGCGGCGAGTCCCAGGAAAGCCGCCAGCCGCCAGCGCTGCCATTCTGCGTGCCAGCCGGTGCGGCACGCGAACTCACCTTGCAGCAGCGAGGCGGTGTCGGCGCGCACCGCGCTCGCGGCGAGCAGCGGCAGGGCGCCGTCCGGCAGCAGCTGCAGATCCAGGCTGCCGGTGACTTCGCGGAGCGCCTCGATCATCTCGCGCGAACGCTGCCAGTCGTGCTGCGATACGTAGAGCTGCACGTGGCGGTCCTCGCCCTCGAGGCCGGCGAGCGCAAACGCCTCGGTCAGCGGCTCGGCATCGAGCGCGACCGCCAGCTCGCCCGGCGCGCGCACGAGCAATTGTCCGCCGTCGATGACCGCGACAGTCATGCCCGGGTTGTCCGGGACGCACAGGGTGTCGGCGACGAGCGCATGCGGCGCGAGCCCCGCCGCCGCGAGCGCGTCGAGCCAGCCGCGCAGCTCCTCGCGCCGCACGGCAGCGACCAGCGTGCGGCTCGCAGCGTCGGTTGCGCCGATCGCGAAGTGGAACTGCTCTACTTCACCGGCCAGCAGTTCCTCCATGGCGTAGGGCGCGACCTGTGCGATGCGGGTGCCGCCGCGCACGGGCAATTCGGGTCGTGCGAGCGTTACACTCGCACCCGGCGCGATCACGACCAGCGGGCGTTCCGCGGCGATCGGTGCCGCGTCCGCGAGCGTGCCGGTCGCGACCGGGCCGATGCGGCCGCCGTCCGCGCCGGTGATGACCCAGCAGGGCGGATCCGACAGGCGCAGCACCAGGGATTGATTCATGCCGGCGGCTATTCTGTTCCGATGGAGCGCAACACGGTCCGGCTGCCGCCGGCGCTGTTGCGCTCGATCAGACTGTACAGGGTGAGTTCCGAGGTGCCAATACGGACCGCGGTCAGGGCGCGGAACCAGCCGGTGGTCTCGGCCACCTGCGGCAGCAGCGTCTGGTAGCGATCCGCATCGAGCGTCGCCTGCAAGTCGGCGAGCGTCGGGAAGCAGTCGTCGCGCCGGTTCGAGGCGAGCGCGTCCGCATCGCCGAAGTCGGTGCCGCCCTCGACCAGTGCCGCCAGCACCGGCGCCTTTGCCGTGCAGAGGTTGATGCGCGATCCGGCCGGCAGCGCCGCGACATAAGGCCGGATGCGTTCGAATTCCTCGAGCGTCATGCCGGGCAGTGCGAGCATTTCGGTGGTGCTCGTGATCGGGCCGTTGGCGGAGCGATAGGGCGGTTGCTGCGCCAGGTAGATGCCGTCCTCGGCGCCGTCGGGAAATCCGGGCACGGTGTCGCTGTCCAGCCAGTCGGCGAGCAGGCGGGCCCAGCGCCGCTCGGCGCCCACCCGTTCGAGCAACCGCTCGAAGCGCGCCACGTTCTCCTCGTTGACCGTGCCTTCGCCGGCCAGCAGGTTGTTGAGGTTGAAGCGGCCCTGCATGTCCTCGAGCGCGCCGCGCACTTCGCCGCCGTCCACGGGTAGCGGCGGCAGCGGCTGTGCCCAGGCCTCGCCGAGGTGATCGGTCTGCGAGTCCTGGCGGTCGTCGTTCAGCACCTCCGCCGCCCAGGCCTCCGCGCCCAGGGCTACCTGCCAGCCCTGGTCGAAGGCGACCAGACCGGCGGCGCGGCGCTGGTCGAGCGCGGCGCGCGTGCCGAGGTGCACGGCGACAACGGTCGCGATCGCGACCAGCACGATGGCCATGATCAGGGCCACGCCGCGCTGTCTCATCCCGGCACTTCGACCAGGCGCTTCAGTTCGCCGTAGTCCTCGAGCACCAGCGTGATTTCGACCGCGAGCGGCCGCAGCCGGAATGCGCGGTCGCCGGTGCCGCCGAGCGGAGGCCATTGCGTGTCCCACTCGCGACCCGCGTTCAGGTAGCGCAACTCGATGCGCTCGACGCCCCCGAGCAGCTCGCGCTTGACCGGTGGCGTCGCAAGCGTCGCGTCGGTCACGTTCCAGTGCTCGCGCAGTAGCTTGCGCTCCTCGACGCGGTAAAGAACGCGCTGCACCGTGCCGCGCGGCGTGCCGGCGCCATTCGGCCAGCCGGCCCGTGAGAGCTCGAGCAGATTGACCGCGTTCGGATCGCGCAGGAGCGCCGCGCGATAACCGTCGCCGATGCTCTCGCGAACCGGGCGCGGAGCCAGCAGCCGCAGGTCGGTGGTCAACAGGTGCACGGCGCGCTGTACTTCGCGCAGGCGGTCCATGTGCGAGGCCGCGATCTCCGCCTGCTGGCGGGCGTCGCGCACCGCTCGGAAGCACATCAGCCCCATGACCGAGAGGATCACGACCACGACCAGGATCTCGAGCAGCGTGAAGCCGTGCTGGCGCCGCATCAGTTTTCTTCCCCGCCGTCGCCCGGGCCGGGCGGCGCGGCATTCCACGGCGTGGCTGAGGGGCCGGCGCTGGCGGCGGCCTGACCCACGAAGCCTGCGAGGCTGGCGAGCGCGGTGCCCTCGGCATCGTCCTCGCGGCGCACGCCGACGTCGATGCGCCGCAGGCCTTCGACCGGCGTCTGCGAGACACGGGCTACCCAGAACCAGCGACGGCCGGCCATTTCGATTTCGCCTTCGGTCTCGTCGATCGAAGGCAGCTGGCCCGCCAGGCGCATCTCGGTGATCCGGTTGTCGGCGATCCAGGCCGCGATCGTGCGATCGCGCAGGTACTCCACGTTGTAGGCGGTGTCGCCGATCGTTTTGAACACGGCCAGCATGCCCACGCTCACGATCGCGAGCGCCACCACGACCTCGACCAGCGTGAAGCCGAGCGCGCGCTCAGGGTTTCGCATCGCGTGCGATCTCGATCGAGCCGTCGGCGGCGCCGATCAGCGTGACGGCGGCGCCGCCGCTGCGCAGAATCGACAGCCGGTAGGGTGTCATGTCGCCGCTGCCCCAGGCGTACAGCTGCGGCAGGCGGCGCTCGGGCTCCTGTTCCGCGCGCAACAGCACGGGCCGTCCCTCGAGCACAAGCTCGAAGGCGAGCCCGGCCGGCAGCTGTCGCGGCGCCAGGCCCGGATCGCCGTCGACCGCGCGCCAGCGCTGTTCGAAGGCGTCGTAGCGCAGGTACTCGTACCCGGTGGACTCGACTCGCAGGCCGTAGTCGCGCCCCTCGAGCTGAGCCTGCTCCTGGAGCAGCGCGATGCCGTCAGCGAGCCGCTCCGATTCCCGTTCGATCTCGCGATCCTCGCCGAGCACGCCGACCGATATCGTGGCAACGGCGGCGAGGATGGCGATGATGACGACCACCACCAGGATCTCGATCAGCGTGATGCCGCGATTCCTGCGGCCCGACATGGCGGCTTGCTGCCAGGCGCCCGCGCGCGTCAGTCGAGGTTCCAGATGCTGAAGTCGGCGTCTTCGCCTTCGCCGCCTTCCTGGTTGTCCGCGCCCAGCGTGTAGAGATTGTACGGCCGGCCGCCGTCGCCGGGCTGCCGGTAACGGTACGGGTTGTCCCACTGGTCGTCGGGCAGCGTGCCGCCGCGGATGTAACCCTGCGCACGCCAGTTGCGCGGCACGGGGTCGAGCCCGGGCTTCTGGACCAGCGCCTGCAGGCCCTGGTCGGTCGTCGGGTAGCGGAAATTGTCCATCTGGTACATGTCGAGCGCGGTCGAGAGATTGCGCAAGTCGAGCCTGGTCGCCTTGATGCGCGCCTCGCCGACCTGGCCGAGTATCTGCGGGCCGATCAGCGCGCCGAGGATGGCGATGATCACCAGCACGACCATGATCTCGATCAGCGTGAACCCGGACTCGCGGCGTAGTCCCCGAATCATGAAATGCTCCTGCCCCGGGGCGGGGCGCGGCCACGACATCATGGACCCGATGATAGCAGAGCGGTTCCGCGCGCCCGGCGACCTGGCCGCCGGACGGCGCCGCTCTGCACCTATAATCCCGGCATCGGGGAGGGCAGGCGCTTGCAGATTGCGATGGTGTTCCCGGGCCAGGGCTCGCAGTCGGTCGGCATGCTTGCCGCGCTCGCCGCCGCGGCACCGGCGGTGCACGAGACCTTCGCGGCGGCCTCGGGCGCGCTCGGTTATGACCTCTGGAAGCTGTGCCAGGACGGGCCGGAGGAAACGCTCGCGGCAACCGAGCGCACGCAGCCGGCCATGCTCGCGGCCGGCATTGCGGCGCTGCGTGCGTGGGAGTCCGGAGGCGGCGCGCCGCCCGCAGTCGCAGCCGGCCACAGCCTCGGCGAGTACAGCGCCTTGGTCGCGGCCGGTGCGATCGGCTTCGCCGACGCGGTCCGGCTCGTGCGCCTGCGCGGCGAGCTCATGCAGCGCGCGGTACCGGCGGGGACCGGCGCGATGGCCGCGATCCTCGGCCTCGACGATGCGGTGATCGAGGGCGCCTGCTCGGAAGTGGCGCAGGGCGAGGTGGTGCAGCCGGTCAACTACAACGCGCCCGGCCAGCTCGTGATCGCGGGCCATGCCGCGGCCGTCGCGCGCGCGATCGAGGCCTGCAAGGCGAAGGGCGCCAAGCGCGTGCTGCCCTTGCCGGTGTCGGTACCTGCGCACAGCGCGCTGATGAAGCCCGCGGCCGATGCCCTGCGTCCGCACCTTGAGTCACTCCCGGTTCGCGCGCCCGCGGTGCGTGTGTACGCATTCGATGCCGGAATCCATGATTCGGCGGCGGCGATTCGCGACGGCCTTTACCGCCAGCTGTTCAACCCGGTGCGCTGGACCGCGATCGTCGCGGCCATGATCGGCGCCGGTTCGAAGCTGTTCCTGGAATGCGGCCCGGGCCGGGTGCTTGCGGGTCTCGTGAAGCGCGCGCCCGGCGGCCGCGAGCTCGCGATCCATGCGCTCGATGCGCCCGATTCACTCGCTGCCGCGTTCGCGGCCTCAAGGAGTTCCCCCGCATGACGACCCAGGACCTCTCCGGCGAGATCGCGCTGGTCACCGGCGCCTCGCGCGGCATCGGCCGCGCCATCGCGCTCGCGCTCGCCCGCGCCGGTGCCACCGTGGTCGGTACCGCCACCGGCGCGAGCGGCGTCTCCGCGATCGCGGACTCGTTGCGCGCGGCCGGCGCACGTGGGCGCGGCATCGCGCTGGACGTCGGCGACGGCGATGCGATCGACGCCGCGGTCGCCGAGGTCGAGGCGAAAGAGGGCGCGATTACGATCCTCGTCAACAATGCCGGCATTACGCGCGACACCCTGCTGCTGCGCATGAAGCCCGAGGACTGGGACGCGGTCATCCGCACCGACCTCGGCTCGGTATTCCGTGCCAGCAAGGCCGTGCTGCGCGGCATGATGAAGGCGCGCAAGGGCCGCATCATCAATATCGCTTCGGTGGTGGGGCAGGTTGGCAATCCCGGCCAGGCCAACTACTGCGCGGCCAAGGCCGGCATCGGCGGCTTCTCGCGCGCCATGGCCCGCGAGGTCGCCTCGCGCGGCATCACGGTCAATGTCGTCGCACCGGGCTTCATCGATACCGACATGACGCGCGCCCTGAGCGAGGCCCAGCGCGAGGCGCTGGCGGCCCAGATTCCGCTCGGCCGCCTCGGGCAGGCCGAGGACGTCGCGGCCGCGGTCTGTTTCCTGGCGGGCCCCGGCGCCGCCTGGATCACCGGGGAAACGCTGAACGTCAATGGCGGCATGCACATGGCCTGAAAAAGGCCAGCAGAAACAGCGCGTAACAAGGGATTCGGGTAGCCAGTGGGGGGTCCGTGTCATAGAATGGCGACCCCCGGCCGGCACCTGCCGTCATGGGCATCACAAGGTGAGGGATGTCAAAACGATGAGCACAGTGGAAGAACGGGTTAAAAAGATCGTCGCCGAGCAGCTCGGGGTCAAGGACGAGGAGGTCACCAGCGACGCCTCGTTCGTGGACGATCTGGGTGCCGACTCACTGGACACGGTCGAGCTCGTGATGGCGCTCGAGGAAGAGTTCGAGACCGAGATACCGGATGAGGATGCCGAGAAGATCACCACGGTGCAGCAGGCGATCGACTACATCGTCCAGCACCAGTCCAAGTCCTGAAGCCTTCCGCGTGCGAGCCCCGGCAGTTCTGCCGGGGCTCGCTGCGTCATGCCGGTCGTTCCGGCCGGAGGTCCTGCCTTGAGCAAGCGGCGCGTCGTCGTCACCGGCCTCGGCATGGTCACTCCGCTCGGCAACACCGTCGCCGACAGCTGGTCGGGCGCGCTCGCAGGCAGGAGCGGCATCGGCCGCATCACGCGCTTCGACACGAGCGGCTTCCCGTGCTCGATCGCCGGCAGCGTGCCCGATTTCGACGCCACCAGGTACATGCCCGCCAAGGAGGCGCGGCGCATGGACCTCTTCATGCAATACGGCGTCGCTGCCGGCGCGCAGGCGATCGCGGATGCCGGGCTCGAGGTGACGGACGCCAACCGCTCCCGCATCGGCCTCGTATTCGGGGCCGGGATCGGCGGCCTCTGGACGATCGAGGACAACTACGCGAAGTACCTCGAGACCCGGACCCCCAAGAAGATCTCGCCCTTCTACATCCCGGCTTCCATCGTCAACATGATCTCCGGGCACCTGTCGATCATGTACGGCATCACCGGCCCGAATCTCGCCGTCATCACGGCCTGCACCACCTCCACGCACGCGATCGGAATCGGCACGCGCACGATCCAGTACGGCGACGCGGACGTCGTGGTCGCCGGCGGCGCCGAGATGGCGCAGACGCCGACCGCGGTCGGCGGCTTCTGCCAGGCGCGCGCGCTGTCGACCCGCAATGAAGAGCCTGCGAAGGCGAGCCGTCCGTGGGACCGCGACCGCGATGGCTTCGTGATGGGTGACGGCGCAGGCAGCGTCGTGCTCGAGGAGTACGAGCACGCGAAGAAACGCGGCGCGAGCATCTACGCGGAGCTGATCGGCTTCGGCATGAGCGGCGACGCCTACCACATCACGGCGCCACCCGACGACGGCGCGGGCGCGCGGCTGTCGATGGAGAACAGCCTGCGCGATGCCGGCATTAATGCCGACCAGGTGCAGTACGTCAACGCGCATGCGACATCGACGCCGCTCGGCGACATGGCAGAGAACGTCGCGATCAAGAATGCCTTCGGCGCGCATGCGGCGAAGCTCGCGATCAGCTCCACGAAGTCCATGACCGGGCACCTGCTGGGCGCCGCGGGCGTGGTCGAAGCGATCTTCTGCGTGCTCGCGATCCGCGACCAGGTGGCGCCGCCGACCATCAACCTGGATCACCCGGGCGAGGGCTGCGACCTCGACTATTTGCCGCACACGGCGCGGCGCATGAAGATCGTCGCCGCCGCCAGCAATTCCTTCGGCTTCGGCGGCACCAACGGCACGCTGATCTTCCGCGCCCTCGCCTGACCGGGTCCGGCATGCGCCCGCCCTGGCTGATCCGCGAGCTGGCCCTGACGGTCGGGTCTCCGGCCGAATGGATGCTGGCGCTGCACGCACGCGACCCCTTGCGCTATCCGGTCCTGCTCGACAGCGCCGCCACCGGCACGCCACTCGCCCGCCACAGCCTGCTGCTGGCCGCGCCGGGCGAGCGGCTGATCCTGGATTGCGAAGGCGGGCTGCTGGGCCCGGGCCGCGCCGGCGGCTTCTGTGCGCGCTTGGACGAATGGTGGGGGTGCATGGAACGCACGCCGCCGCCCGAGCCCTGGCCCTTTGCCGGCGGCTGGTTCCTGTACCTGGGCTACGAGCTGGCGGGCGAGGTGGAGCCGACCCTGCGGCTGCCCGCATCGCCCTGGCCGACGGTCGCGATGGCCTGGCGCATGCGCGCTGCGCTCATTTACGACCATGAAGGCCGGCGGCTGGCGGCAGTCGCCGAGGCGGGGGCGGATGCCGCGCTCGAACGGCTGTGCGCGGATCTGGCCGCGGCCGAGCCGCTCGCGCCGGCCGCGGCAGCGCCGGCGGCGCCGGTCGGCGAGGACGAACCGGGACTCTACCTCGATGCCTGCCGGCTTGCCCTCGGGCACATCGCCGCCGGAAACATCTATCAGGCCAATCTCGCGCGCCGCTGGCAGGCGCCTGTGCCCGATGGGCTTTCAGCGCCTCAGCTCTATGAGCGGCTGCGCCGGGCGAATCCCGGCGCCTTCGCCGGGCTGGCCCAGTTCGACGGCCTGGCGATCCTGTCGAGCTCGCCCGAGCGGTTGGTGCGCGTGCGCGGCCGGCGCATCGACACGCGCCCCATCGCCGGCACGCGGCCGCGGCGCGCCGGCTCCGACCTGGCTGCGATCGCCGAGATGACCGGCAGCGTCAAGGAACGCGCCGAGCACGTCATGCTGATCGACCTGGAGCGCAATGACCTGGGTCGGATCTGCGAGGCCGGCAGCGTGCGGGTCGACGAGTTCATGGCGGTCGAGAGCTACGCCCACGTGCATCACATCGTCTCGAACGTGAGCGGGCGATTGCGTGCGGACGTCACCCCCGGCGCCGTGATCCGTGCCCTGTTCCCGGGCGGGACCATTACCGGCTGTCCCAAGGTGCGCTGCATGCAGCTGATCGGCGAGCTGGAGGGAGCAGGGCGCGGCGCCTATACCGGTGCGATGGGCTACCTCGCGCCGGATGGCAGCCTGGACCTCAACATCCTGATCCGCACCATGACGCTGCGCGACGGACGCATCGAGCTGCGAGCGGGCGCCGGCATCGTCGCCGATTCGGTCCCCGAGCGGGAGCTCGAGGAGACGCGCGCCAAGGCGCGCGGCATGCTGCGCGCGCTCGGGTGCCAGGGATGAGTCGCGTGCTCGTGGACGGGCGCGAGGAAGGCGCGGTCGATCCCGCGGACCGCGGTCTGCAATACGGCGACGGCCTGTTCGAGACCCTGGCCGTGGTCGAAGGGCGGACGCGCTTCTTTGACTGGCATTGCGAACGGCTGGAGGCGGGGGCCGCGCGCCTGCGGCTGCCGGTGCCGGGCCGCGAGCTGCTGCGCGAGGAAATCCGGCGCGTCGCTCCCAACGGCCGCAGCGTGGTGAAAATCCTGGTCACGCGCGGCAGCGGCGGGCGTGGATATCGGCCGCCGGCGGAAGCCAGACCGCGCCGCGTCGTCGCGGCCTCCGAATGGCCGCGACGTGATCCCGCCTGCTGGACGCTCGGCGTGCGGGTACGCTGGTGCCGGACCCGGTTGGGCCGTAACCCGGCGCTGGCCGGCATCAAGCATTTGAACCGGCTGGAGCAAGTCCTGGCCCGCGCCGAATGGCAGGACGAATCGATTGCCGAAGGACTCATGATGGACGATCGTGGCGAGGTGATCGGCGGCACCCAGGCGAACCTGTTCCTGGCGATCGGCGGCGGCTTCGTGACGCCGGCGCTCGCCGCTTGCGGTGTGGCCGGCGTCATGCGCCGGGCGTTCCTGAGCTGGGCGGCGGGGCAGGGGATTCCGGTCAGCGAACGCGCGATGACGGCAGCGGAGGCCGCAACTGCCGAGGGGCTCCTGCTCACGAATGCGCTGATCGGGGCCTGGCCCGTGCGCGAGCTCGATGGCCATGCCCTGCGCCTGCCGCGATGCGCCGTGGAGTTCAACGCGTGGCTCGAAACACAGTGAGGCGCAGGCCGGCGTCGGTTGCCTTCGCGTGCGTGCTGGCCGCGATCGCCGGCTGGCTCGGCTGGCAGACTTACGAGCGCTCGTGGATTGAGACGCCCATCGCCGGTCTCCGGCAGCCGCTGGTATTCGAAGTGCCCGAGGGCGCGTCGTTGAAGGCGGTCGCGGGATCGCTCGCGCGACTGGGGCTGCTGGACCAGGCCGGTGCCTGGGTGAGGTATGCGCGCCGCGAGGGGCTCGCGACCCGCATCCAGGCCGGCGAGTACGAACTGCAGCCCGGCGCGACGCCGGCAGCCTTGCTCGAGCAATTCGTGGCCGGGCGCGTGAAGCTCCATTCAGTCACGATCCCGGAGGGATGGAAGGTGCGCGAGGCGCTCGCGCTGATCCTGGCGCACGCCGCGGTCAAAGCCGAGCTCAAGGGCGCCGGCGGCACCGCGTTGATGGAGCGACTGGGGCTCGGCGCGCGCCATCCGGAGGGGCAGTTCTTCCCCGATACCTATCATTTTCCGCGCGGCGCCACCGACGGCGAGATCCTGCTCCAGGCGCATGCGCGCATGCAGGATGCACTGGCGACGGCTTGGGCCGCGCGCGCGCCGGGATTGCCGCTGGCTGATCCTTACGAGGCGCTGATTCTTGCCTCGCTGGTCGAGAAGGAGACCGGCGCGCCCGACGAGCGCGGATTGATCGCCGGCGTGTTCCTGAACCGCCTGCGCAAAGGCATGCGCCTGCAGACCGACCCGACCGTCATTTACGGCATGGGCGAAGCCTTCGACGGCAATTTGAGGCGCCGGGATCTGCAGGCCGATACGCCCTACAACACCTACACGCGCGCCGGGCTGCCGCCGACGCCGATCGCACTGCCCGGCCGCGCCGCGCTCGAAGCCGCTGTACGGCCTGCGGCGACCGATGCCCTGTATTTCGTCGCGACCGGCCTCGGCGACGGCCGGCATTTTTTCGCCAAGTCGCTGATCGCGCACAATGAGAACGTGGCGCGCCACCTTGCCAACCTGCGCGCCGGCGGAGCGTAGGGAAGCCTGGATGGGTGGCATGGGCGCGGCCGCGGCGGATAGGCGATCGGGCCAGGAACGAGGAGCGATGTGTATCCTGATACATGAGCGACGAGGGACGCCGCGCGATCGCCTATCCGCCCGGCCCCAGGGGGTAGCGCTCCATGCCACCCATGCAGAGTTTCCCTAGCCATGCGCGGGCGGTTCATCACCTTCGAGGGCGCGGAAGGCGTGGGCAAAACGACGCAGGTCGCGCATGCGGTCACCCACCTGCGCGCGCGCGGCATCGTTCCGGTGGTGACGCGCGAGCCGGGCGGCACCGCACTGGCGGAGCGGCTGCGGCGACTCGTGCTCGAGCCGGAGGACGGACCGGTCGATCCGTCCACCGAGCTTCTGCTGATCTTCGCCGCGCGCGCCAATCATGTCGCACGGGTGATCCGGCCCGCGCTCGCCCGCGGACAGTGGGTGCTCTGTGATCGCTTTACCGATGCGACCGTGGCCTACCAGGGCGGCGGCAGCGGCATGAACGAGGCCTGGATTCGCCAGCTCGCGCGCATCGCGCACCCGCGTCTCGAGCCGGATCTCACGCTCCTGCTCGATGCTGAGCCCGAAGTCGCGCTCGGGCGGCGCGCCGGGCGCGGTCAGCGCGCGGACCGCTTCGAATCGGAGGACGCTGCGTTCTTCGCGCGGGTGCGTGCGCGCTACCTGGCGATCGCCGCCGCGGAACCGGCCCGCGTGCGGGTCATCGATGCCGGCGTGTCCGAGGCGGAAGTCGCCGCCGCCATTTCGCGCGCGATTGACTTCGCGCTTCCGGGCAGGCCTTGAGCCATGGCGGAACCGGATCGGAACCAGGACGAGGCGCCACCGCCGCTCCCCGGGCCGCTGCTCGAGTGTTCGCACGCCGCCTGGCTCGAGCCACTCCGCGAGCGCCTGCAGCAGATGCGCGCACAGGGGCGCATGCCCCATGGATTGCTGCTGGTCGGCCCGGCGGGCGGCGGTCAGCTGGAAATCGGCGTCTGGCTCGCGGCGATGATGTGCTGCCGCGAAGGCGTCGGCCGCTGCGGTCTCTGTGCGGATTGCCGGTTGTTCGAGGCCGGGAATCACCCGGACTTCCACTGGCTGCGCGTGGCGCCGGAGAAGAAGGAGATCTCGGTCGGGCAGGTGCGCGAGCTGCTCGCGGATCTCGCGCTCAAGAGCTACCGCGGCGGAGCCAAGATCGCGCTCATCGAGCCCGCGGAGGCGATGAACATCCACTCCTTCAATGCGCTCCTGAAGACGCTCGAGGAACCCGCGCGCGACACCTACCTCGTGCTTGCCACCAGCCGAGCCGACCGCATACCGCGCACCATCGCGAGTCGCTGCATGCGCTTGCGCGTGCCGCTGCCTGCCCGGCCGGACGCGCTAGCCTGGCTGAGAGCCCGCGCGCCCGAAGGTCGATGGGACGGTCTGCTCGACCTGGCCAGCGGGGCGCCGTTCCTGGCCGCGGAGCACGCGGAGGCGGGTCGCGCCGAGCTGGACGGCGCCATGCGCGAGGCGCTCGCGGCGGGCGCGGAATCGGGCGCCTGGCTCGTGGACCAGGCGCGCGCGTGGGCCGAGGACGCCCCGGCTGCGCGCCTGCAGTGGCTGGAGACCTGGCTGGCCGCGGAGCTCCGGGCCGCCGGCCTAGCGGGTGACCTGGTTAACAATAATCGACTACCATGGTTGCGGGGCACGGGCCGTGACCGGAAGATACGGTCGGGTTATCTGCTGTTGGACGAGTTGCGCGAGGCGCGCCGCCTGGCGGGGGGCAGTTTGAACATGCAGCTGCTGCTCGAAGGACTGCTGGTATCGGTCGCCGCTTTCCTGGCGGATACCGGCCGTGCGGTGCCGGAGTGAGCGCCGTGAAGATGCGGGCGCCATCGACCAAGCCGGGGCTCCTGACGCTCACCATCAAGGACAAGAGCGCGCTCTATCTCGCCTACATGCCGTTCGTGAAGAACGGCGGCCTGTTCATCCCGACCAATTCGAGCTACCGGCTCGGCGACGAAGTGTTCATGCTCCTCAACCTCATGGGCGAGGAGGAAAAGCTGCCGGTCGCCGGCCGCGTGATCTGGCTGACGCCCAAGGGTGCGCAGGGCAAGCGCACCGCGGGCATCGGGGTCCAGTTCAGCGAACAGGACCGCGGCACCACGCAGAAGAAGATCGAGTCCTACCTCGCCGGCGCGCTTGGCGGCGACAAGGCCACGCACACGATGTGAGCAAAAAAGGGGACGCAACCCTTTTCTGCGCTGCAGAAAAGGGTTGCGTCCCCTTTTTGCGCTACGCAGGGCCGAGCCGGTTGCCCGCCAGCCCGCCCTGCAGGCAATAGGCGTCGAAGCCGCGCTCCGACAGCAGGAACGCCGCCGCCGAGCTGCGACGCCCGGTGTCGCAGACCACGACGTACGGCACTTTCGGGTCGAGCGTCTTGACCTTGAGCCGGATGAAATAGAGCGGGACGCTGATCGCGCCTTCCAGGTGGAAGGCCTCGTACTCCGAGGGCAGCCGCACGTCGAGCCAGCGCGCGCCGCGCGTCACCAGCTCGCGCGCGTGCTCGAGCTCCACCCAGTGCAGCAACGGCTCGTTCAGCAGTTCCCTGAAATCGTCCTTGCCGAGCCGCACGAGCGCGCCGTCGGTCTGCATGGTGATGGTGGCGTTGCGCTTGCCGTCGGAGATCAGCGCTTCCTCGCCGAAGGATTCGCCCACGCCCAGCTCGGCGAGCTTGAGGCCGTCGCGGTTCATCGGCGTCTCGCGCGTCACGATCACCGAGCCCTTGGTGATGACGTAAAAATAATCGCCTTCGGCACCCTGCTTGATCACGACTTCGCCGGCGTTGCAGGCGACATGCTGCATGCGCATGAAGAGCGCCTGCAGGTTGGCCGGCGGGATGCGGTGGAAGGCCTTGGTCTGCAGCAACACCGTCATCCAGTCGTCCGCGTCCGCGGCGGACGCGCCCGAGATCTCGCTGACTTCGTAGGATCCGGTCTGGTCCCAGGTGATCAGGACGTCGAGCAGGTCCGAGTCCACCGAGATAAAGGTGATATCGGAAAGCGCGCGCGCGGAGCAGCGCCGGGGTTGGCCGGGCGCGACGGCGATGCGCGCCTCGGGCGTGCCGGCGCGCAGCATCGATACGGTGCGATCGCCGACCCGCAGCTCGAGCTCCCCGCCCACCAGGTAGATCGTTCGCTTGTCGGACTCGCCTTCCTTGAACAGCACGCGTCCGACGTCCATTTCCTGCAGCCGCGTCTTGCGCGCGAGCGCGTGCAGGTTCTCGCGCTTCAGCCCGTCGAGCGGGCTGAAGCCGCGCAGGATCTCGAGGTCGACCGGCTTGTGCTCATCCATGGCGGCGGGCCGCGGGCGTCCAGGCAGTCGGGTCGCTCATGCGGGCGCGAATCCTAGCATAGCCTTCATGGGCGCGCGGCCAGCGCGGCCCAGCCGGCGTCGGGGCGGAAGCGCGGCCCGTGGCTCGCCGCGAGCTCCTCGAGGCGGGCCACGATCGCGGCCGTGCCGCGGGCGCGGGCATAGTGCAGCGGCCCGCCGCGAAACGGCGCGAAGCCGGTGCCGAAGATCATGCCGGCGTCGAGCAGGTCCGCGTCTTCTACCACGCCCTCGCGCAGGCAGGCCACCGCCTCATTGAGGTACTGCAGCACGAGCCGGTCCTCGAGCTCGTCCGGCGCTCGGCCCTGGGCTTCGGGCTTCAGCGGCTTGCCGTCGCGCCACTCGTAGTATCCGCGGCCGCTCTTGCGGCCGAGCCGGCCCTGTGCGATCAACGCGGGCGTGCCCTTCGGGACCGGCATGCCGAAGGCATCGGCAAGAATCCTGCCGACGTGCGCGGCGACGTCGAGGCCGACCGTGTCGGCGAGCTCGATCGGGCCCATCGGCATGCCGAAGCGGACCGCGACGCGGTCGATCAGCGCGAGCGGCACGCCTTCATCGGCGGCGAGCATGGCCTCGGTCATATAGGGCATCAGGATCCGGTTGACCACGAAACCGGGCGAGCTCAGGCAGGGCAGCGGCAGCTTTTCGAGCTTGCGCGTGAAAGCGAGCGCATCCTCGATGATCCCGGACCGGGTCAGCTTCGAGCGGATGACCTCCACCAGCATCATCTTGGCGACCGGATTGAAGAAGTGCAGGCCGAACAGGCGGCCGGGATCGGCCAGTCCACGCGCCAGGTCCTCGAGCACGATGCTCGAGGTATTGGTCGCCAGGAGCGCATCCGGCTTCATGCGCGGCTCGAGCTGCGCGTAGAGACCGCGCTTGGCGTCGGCATTCTCGAAGATCGCCTCGATCACGATATCGGCGCGCGGCACGCCCGAGCCCTCGACGTCGGCTGCGAGCCGCGCCGCCATCGCTGCCGCCTGCGCCGGGTCGCGTGCGCGCTTGCCGAAGAATTCCTGCGCGCGCCGGAGCGCGGGCTCCACGTACTTCATCTCGCGGTCCTGCAGCGTGACGATGAGCCCGCGCGCGGCGCACCAGGCCGCGATGTCCCCGCCCATCACGCCCGCACCCACCACGTGCACGTGGCCGAACCTGCGCGCGGACTTTCCTCCCAGGTCCTTCAGCCGGTTCTGCAGGAAGAACACGCGCACCAGGTTGCGCGACTGCTCGCTCAGGAACAGGCGCGCGATGGAGCGCGCTTCGGCCTCGTACGCAGCGGTGCCCGAGGCGCCGTGGCGCTCGAACAGCTCGAGGATGGCGTAGGGCGCAGGGTACTGGCCTGGGTCCGCACGCCGCGCGACCTGCTTGCGCGCCTGCGCTGCCACCAGGGAGCGCAACAGCGGCCGGCACAGCAGGCGCTGGCCGAGCGCGGCGCGGCGCGGCGCAGGTCCTGCGAGCGCGATCGATTTCGCCGCGGCGTCCAGCTGGTCGCGCGGTACCAGGCGGTCGACCAGGCCGAGCTTCTGCGCGGCGGCGCCGCGCACCGACCTGCCGGTCAGCATCAGATCGAGCGCCGCTGGGGCGCCGATCAGTTGCGGCGTGCGCACCGTGCCGCCGAAGCCGGGATGGATCCCGAGCATGACTTCGGGCAGGCCGAGATTCAGCCGGCCGTCGTCGGCCGCCACGCGGTAACGGCAGGCGAGCGCGAGCTCGAGCCCGCCGCCCAGCGCGAAGCCGTGGATCGCGGCGACGGTCGGCATCGGCAGGGACTCGATGCGGTCGAACACCTGCTGGCCGGTGCGCACCAGCCGGTAGGCCTGGTCGGGATCTCCGAGACCGCTGAACTCGGTGATGTCGGCGCCGGCGATGAAACCGCTGTCCTTGGCCGAGCGGAGCACGAGCGCCCTGGGCCGCGCGGCCTCGACTTCGGCCAGCCGGTCATTGAGTTCCGCCATCACGGCGCTGCCGAGCGTGTTGGCGCCCGCGCCCTGCTGATCGAGCGTCAGCCAGCCGACGCCGTCGGCGTCCGTTTCGAGGCGCCAATGCGCGGGCGAACTCGGCATCGAAGGGTCTCCCCTGGGACCGGAGGCCCGATTATGCACGGCCCCGGCTGCTCACGCCCCCGTGGCGGCGGCTGCATCCGCGCTCGGCACGCGCCGCGATTCGACCTCGAAATCGAACACGAGCGGCAGGTGATCCGAGAGCGGCACCGCCGGGATGTCGAATCCTTTCGGCTGGATGCCCTGGCCATACAGGACGAAATCGAGCTCCTTGCGCGGCCAGCGGCTGGGATAGGAGGGCAGGCCGGCTACGTTGGCGCTGCGCAGGCCCGCGGCCTGCATGAACAGGTAGATTTCGTGCTCGCCCCAGAACGTATTGAAATCCCCGGCGACGATCACCGGCTTGGTCTGGCGCCGGACCAGCTGGTGCAGATGCCGCAGCTGGTAATGCCGGTGCCGGAATTTCAGCGACAGGTGCACCAGGAACACGGCCACGTCCGCGAGCTCGAGCTCGATGATCAGCTTCTTGATGCCGGTCTCGAAGTAGTGGAATCGCTCGCCGTGCACGCGCGGCGCCGCCAGGAAGGCATTCGCCTGCTTGCGCACGATCGGCATGAACTGGTGAATCGAATCCTCGCCGTACTTGCACTGATAGGTCGAGAAATGCGCCAGGTGGCTGGCGATGAATTCGGCCTGATTGACCATGCCGCTCCGGATCGAGCCGGTGTCAACCTCGATCAGGCCCACGATGTCGGGATCGCGCGAGGCGATGAAGTCGGTGATCTGTTCGAGCACGCGGCGGCTGCTGCGCAGGTAGCCCGCGCCCGGCACCGGCAGGTGAAATGCCGGTCCGGTGCCGGTCGCGTAGCGGATGTTGTAGAGCAGCAGCCGCATCAGCCGACGTATCCCGGTTCCGGCAAAAGTCGTATTCTAGGGGCCTGCCAGCGCGCGGGACGTCCAGCGTGAAGGACAACAACCCGATCCGGCTCTTCGTGACCCACCTGTACGCTCCCGACGAAGCGTACTTCCGGGTATTCGAGTACCTGGAAAGCCAGCCGAATTTCTTCTACACCAATCTGGCGACGCCGGAGAAGGTGCCGCGCAGCAAGGAAAAGGAAGCGATCCGGGAGGACCTGCGCCGGCAGATGGCGGATGCGGAAGTCGTGGTGCTGCTGTCGTCGCTGCACGCGCGCGACCCGGTGCTGATCGAGTACCAGGGACTCTATGCCCAGTCCTGCGCCAAGCCGCTGGTGGTCATGGAGCCGTTCGGCACGACTGAATCGGTGCCGGCGAAGCTGCGCGAAATGGCCGATGAGGTCGTGCCCTGGAACGGGCGGGAGATGGCCGACGCGATCCGTCGCCAGGCGCGTCATGAGAACACGACGCGCTGGGACACGATCGAATTCAAGCTCGATTGACGCTGATCAGGGTCGGGATGCGCATCGTCGCCGTGTCGGCGGACGCGCGGCCGGCAGCCTTGGCGGAGGCCACCGCCATGTTCCGATGCAGGGCATCGAGCAGGGCCACGATGCGCGCCGCGCAGGCGTCGGCCTCGCCCATCGACATCTTGCGCACGGTGGCAGCCACCGCCGTTTCGCCGCGTTGCGGCCGCACACGCGTCAGCGCGAGGCGCAGCGCGTCGAAGTCCTCGCGCAGCTCTCCCGGCATGTCGCTGGAAGACAGATCCTCCAGGTGGCGCGACCAGGCATCGGTCAGGCGCTGTTTCAACCCCGATGATTTGGCCAGCTCGAGCGCGGCCTTATGCAGACACTCCCAGGCGGCGACACTCACGGCGTCCGTCACTCCCTCGCTGGAATCAATTCGAGTTCGATGAAAACGACAGTTGTACCTGCAGGTCAAACGCCGGATATCGATTCGATATTCCCCGTTACATCAAATCGATACGAGCCGAATATAGCGCGATTTCCCCGCTTGTGAAGAGGCCAGTGCCGCGGTTTGTTGCAGCCCGTCAAGTTTTTTCCCTCTATAGTTCCGAAACCACCCTCAGGATCCGGGCGTATGACGGACGCAGCCGCCCAGAAGCAGGTACTTAGACTGGCCGCTTTGGCCCAGGGGAGGCGCCTCCAGATCCTGGCGCGGGTAGCCGGGGCCGGGCCTCAGGGAGCGGCAGCCGGGGATATCGCGCGGGCAGTCCGTTGCCCGGCCTCCACCTTGTCCTTCCACCTCAAGGAGTTGAGCCGGACCGGCCTGCTCGAAGGCCGGCCGCGGGGCCGGTTCATCATCTATACGCTGCAGCGCGAGGCGCTCCGAGAGCTGGCGCGATACCTGGGAGACCTGGCCGGGGGTCCTGCGGCTGAGCGGCCCCGCCGTGGCCGCACGCGGCCGGTGCGGTCATCCCGGGCGGCCGATCGGGGTCAACTCTCGATGTTCGGGGACTGAGGCCCGCTCCACCGTCTCAGTTGCGCACGAGGTGCGCGACGAACTGGTCCACCGCCATGGCGTCCAGGCGGGCGGGGTCGGCGAACAGGGCCTCGACCTGGCGGCGTTGCTTGTCCGGATAGACCGCTTCCAGCGAGCCCTGGAATTTCCGCACCAGTACCGGGTAGCCCTCGGCACGGCGCCGACGGTGGCCGATCGGGGCGTCGATGGCGACCCGCGCGGTCGAGCTGCCGTCGCGGAAGAACACCTGGATCGCATTGCCGATGCACCGCTTGTCCGGCGCGTAGTAATCCTTCGTGAACGACGGGTTCTCGCGCACCTCCATGCGCGCACGCAGCGCGTCCACGCGCGGGTCCGCCGCCACCGCGTCCTCGTAGTCGGACGCCGTGAGCCGGCCGAAGATCAGCGGGATCGCGACCATGTACCGGAGGCAGTGATCGCGGTCTGCCGGGTTTGCGAGCGGACCGGTCTTGTCGATGATCCGCACGCCGGGTTCCTGGGTCTCGATCACGATGCGCTCGATTGCGTCCAGCCGCCCGCGCAGCTCGGCGTGCAATTGCATGGCGCACTCAACTGCCGTTTGCGCGTGGAACTCCGCCGGGTAACTGATCTTGAATAGCACGTTCTCCATCACGTAGCTGCCGAAGCGTTGCGGGTACTGGAACGGCTGGCCGCGGAACAGCACGTCGTAGAAGCCCCATTTCGCGGCGGACAGCGCCGACGGATAGCCCATCTCGCCGGTCATGGCGATGAGCGCATGACGCACGCCGCGGCTCGAGGCATCGCCCGCGGCCCAGCTCTTGCGCGAGCCGGTATTGGGCGCATGACGGTAGGTGCGCAGCGCCCCGCCGTCGAGCCAGGCGTTCGACACCGCGTTGGTCACCTGCTCGAGCGTGCCGCCGAGCATGGCCGTGACCACGGCGGTGGTCGCGACGCGCACCAGGATCACGTGGTCGAGGCCGACACGGTTGTAGGCGTTTTCGAGCGCGGTTACGCCCTGGATCTCGTGCGCCTTGATCATGGCGGTCAGCAGCTCGCGCACCGTCAGCGGGCGCCCGCCCGAGGCGGTCGCGCGGCGCGACAGCCAGTCGGCGACCGCGAGGATGCCGCCCAGGTTGTCGGAAGGATGGCCCCATTCGGCCGCGAGCCAGGTATCGTTGAAATCGAGCCAGCGCACCATCGCGCCGATATTGAAGGCCGCCTGCACCGGATCGAGCTCGTAGCTCGTGCCCGGCACGCGTGCGCCCCCCGCCATCGTGGCGCCCGCGACGACGGGGCCGAGCAGGCGGGTGCAGGCCGGGAAGGCCAGCGCCTGGAAGCCGCAGGCGAGCGTGTCCATCAGGCAATAGCGCGCCGTCTCGTAGGCGAGGGTGCTGTCGATGCGCGCGTCGCGGGCGTAGGACGCGATCTCGACGAGCACCTGATCCGGGGCGGGCCGCTCGGCCGAGCGGATGTCGTGATGGCTCATGGCGTGCAGCGGCCCTCAGCGTTGGTCGAGCGGCGGCGCCTTGCGCGGCGCCGGGCCCGTGTAGCGGGCGCTCGGCCGGATGATCTTGCCGTCCTCGCGCTGCTCGATCACGTGCGCGCCCCAGCCGGTCGTGCGCGAGACCACGAACAGCGGCGTGAACATGGCGGTCGGCACCCCCATCAGGTGGTAGGAGACGGCGCTGTACCAGTCGAGGTTCGCGAACAGGTTTTTGGTCTCGCGCATCACGGCCTCGATCCGCTCGGCGATCCGGAACGCGCGGGAATCGCCGGTCTCGTCGGCGAGGCTTTTCGCCACGCGCCGGATCACTTCGTTGCGCGGGTCGGCGGCGGTGTAGACGGGGTGGCCGAAGCCGATGATGACCTCGCGCGCCGCGACGCGGCGGCGGATGTCGGCTTCGGCCGCGGCCGGGTCGGGAAATCGCTGCTGGATCTCGAAGGCGACCTCGTTCGCGCCGCCGTGCTTCGGGCCGCGCAGCGCCCCGATTGCGCCCGCGATGCAGGAGTGCATGTCGGAGCCGGTGCCCGCGATCACGCGGGCGGCAAAGGTCGAGGCATTGAACTCGTGTTCGGCGTAAAGGATCAACGAGGTGTGCATCGCGCGCACCCAGGAAGGCCGCGGCTCGCGGCCGTGCAGCATGCGCAGGAAGTGCCCGCCGACCGAGTCGTCGTCGGATTCGACCTCGATGCGGCGGCCGTTGCGGGTGAAGTGGTGCCAGTAGCACAGCATCGAGCCGAGCGAGGCCACCAGCCGGTCCACGATTGCGCGCGCGCCGGAAGCTTCGTGGCCGGAAGCCTCCGGCGATTCGCAGCCCTGCACCGAGACGGCGGTGCGCAGCACGTCCATCGGATGGGTGGAGGAAGGCAGGAGCTCGAGTGCGGTTCGCAGGCGCGGCGACAGCCCGCGCAATCCTGCGAGCCTGCTCTTGTAGGCGGTGAGCTCGGCGGCGGCGGGCAGCCGGCCGTGCACGATCAGGTGTGCAACCTCCTCGAATTCGCAGCTCTCGGCGATGTCGAGGATGTCGTAGCCGCGGTAGTGCAGGTCGTTGCCGCTGCTGCCGACGGTACAGAGCGCGGTGTTGCCAGCCGCGACGCCCGAGAGCGCCACCGATTTCTTGGGTTTGAATCCCGCGGTTTCGCCCGGCGCGGCCATCCTCACCGCTCCCGCTCACGGCTGAAAAGCTCATCGAGCTTGCGCTCGTAGGCCTGGTAGCCCAGCACCTCGTAGAGCTCGGCGCGCGTCTGCATGCCGTCGACCGCGGCGCGCTGGCTGCCGTCGCGGCGGATCGCCGCGTAGACATCCTGCGCGGCGCGGCTCATCGCGCGGAATGCCGACAAGGGGTAGAGCACGAGGCGCACGCCGGCGGCCGCGAGTTCCGCGGTCGTGTAGAGCGGCGTGCGGCCGTACTCGGTGATGTTGGCGAGCACCGGGATCGGCAGTGCCCGCGTGAACTCGCGGTACTCGTCCAGGGTCCCGAGCGCCTCGGCGAAGATCATGTCCGCGCCCGCCTCGACGTAGGCTGCGGCCCGCTCGATCGCCGCGCGCTGGCCTTCCACGGCGTGTGCGTCGGTGCGCGCCATGATCACGAACGAGGCATCGTGTCTCGCGTCCACCGCGGCGCGGATGCGGTCGGCCATCTCTTCGGCGCTCACCAGCGCCTTGCCGGGGCGGTGGCCGCAGCGTTTGGCCTGCACCTGGTCCTCGAGGTGCATGCCGGCCGCGCCCGCGCGCGAAAGCTCGCGCGTGGTGCGCGCAATCGAGAAGGCCGCGCCCCAGCCGGTGTCGGCGTCGACCAGGAGCGGCAGTTCGGTCGCACCGGCGATCCGGCGCGCGTCCTCGCACACGTCGTTCAGGCTGGTGATGCCGAGGTCGGGCAAACCGAAGGAGGCATTGGCGACGCCCGCACCTGAAAGGTAAATCGCGCGAAAGCCGCTGCGGGCGGCGAGCAGGGCGCTGTAGGCGTTGACGGTACCGACCACCTGGAGGGGACGCTCGGCGTCGGCTGCCTGACGCAGCCGCAAGCCGGGGGATGCCGGATTCATACAGCTATGATACCGCCGGAGGCCACTGATCCTGCTGCATTTT
>Ga0187892_10000846_pt1 | contig 76269 bp, 71 predicted proteins | sample MA1701073metaG_FD_139345 | JGI IMG/M metagenome (GOLD analysis project Ga0187892, IMG submission 139345) | Bio-ooze microbial communities from a basaltic lava cave in the Kipuka Kanohina Cave System on the Island of Hawaii, USA - MA170107-3 metaG ... | reverse complement strand
CGTCGCTGCGGCCCGGCGCGGGATCCCGATGAGCGCCCGGCGCGGGGCCCTGGTGCTCGCGCTCTGGATCGCACTCCCGGGGGCGGCCGGCGCGGACCCGCGCCTGGAGCAGGCGGGTGCGCTCCTCGCCAACGAGGAGACCTGGCCCGAGGCGATCTCCCTCTACCGCGCGGCCCTGGCGGAGGACCCGGAGCAGCGGGACCCGCAGCTGCGACTGGCCCAGGTGCTCTCCTGGAGCTCGCGCCTGGAGGAGTCGGTCGCCGCCTACGACGCGCTGCTCGAGCGCTGGCCCGACGATCTCGAGGCCCGGCTCGGCCGCGCCGAGGTGCTCTCCTGGGCCGGCAAGAGCAGCGAGGCGACCGCCGCCTTCCGCGCGGTGCTCGAGCAGGAGCCCCGGAGCGCGCGGGCGGCGCGCGGGCTCGCACGCGTGAAGCGCTGGTCCGGCGACCTGGCCGGCGCCGACGCCTCCTACCGGCTCGCCCTGGAGCTCGAGGAGGACGCCGAGGCCCGCGGCGAATGGCAGACGATGCGCGCGGGCCTGCACTCGGGCGCCGAGGCGTTCGGCCGCTTCTTCGCCGACAACGACGACTTCGACCGCTACGACCTCGAGGCCCGGGCCCGCCGGCCGCTGGGCTTCGCCACCGAGCTGGGCGCGCGCCTGGTTCGCACCTCGGTGCGCGGCCGCGGGCTGGGCGGCCTCCGGGGCGACGACGCCGGCCACAGCCTCGAGGTCCTGCTGGAGCGCAAGCTCGGCCCGCGCTGGCGGGTCGGGGGGAGCGCCGGAATGCAGCTGTGGATGGACTCGAAGGACCTCTTCCTGGGCCAGCTGGAGGTCGGCTTCTCCCCGGATTCCGCCACCTCGCTGAGCCTCGGCGTCGAGCACGGCAGCGTGCTCGAGCTGGCCGGCAGCATCGAGCCCGTGCAGGCCGGGCTCTCCCAGACCGGCTACTCGGCGAGCGCCTGGCGCGACCTCGGGCGCGGCTTCGACCTCTGGACCCGGGGCCAGCTCCACGACCTCTCGGACGGCAACCTGCGCGAGTCGGCGGAGGCCGCCCTGGGCGCGAAGCCCCTCGCGAAGCAGCCGCTGCGGCTCTCGCTCGGGGGCAGCTTCCTGCGCTACGAGGACCGCTCGGATCTCTACTACGACCCGGACCGCGAGCTGGCCGCCCGCCTGGGCCTCTCCTACCGGCTGGAGGCCGGCTCGCGGCTCTCGCTGGGACTCACCGCCTCGGCCGGCGTGGCCTTCACCCGCACGATCTCGCGGCAGGCGCTCCCGGGCGGTGGCTTCGCCGAGAGCGCCGCCAGCAACACCGGCCCGATCGGGAGCGCTGCGGGCGAGGCGCGCTACTCCTTCGGCGACTGGCGGCTCCTGGCCCACGGCGGCTGGGCCGGGACCCTGCGCGCGAACCGCTATTCGGCCTTCGTGGCCGGCGCCCAGGTCGAGCGGAGCTTCTGAGCGTGTCGCGGCACCACCTGGGCCATGCCCTCGCGGTCTTCCTCCTGCTGGGCGGGATGCTGGGCACGTCGATCGCCCTCTACCAGATGATGCTGGGCGCGCGCTTCGACATCCCCGGCGGCTTCCTGCGCACGTCGACGATCGTGCTCTTCGCCTTCCTGGTCGCGCTCATCGTGCGCTACGTGCTCCTGCTCTGGTTCTCCTATCTGAACTTCCTCGACGCGGGGAACGTCGCCCCGTCCGGCGACGAGCCTTTCGTGACCGTGATCGTACCCGCCTACAACGAGGGCGCGGTGATCCAGTCCTCGATCCGCTCGCTCCTGCGGCTCGAGTACCCGCGCTTCGAGATCCTGGTGGTGGACGACGGCTCCACGGACGACACCTACCGGCGAGCCAGCCGCTACGCCGGGAGCCACGGACCGGCCGAGGTCCGCGTTCTGCACCAGCGCAACGGCGGCAAGGCCCAGGCCCTCAACACCGGCATCCGGAACGCGCGGGGGACCCTGGTCCTGTGCATGGACGGCGACTCGGTGCTGGCCCCGGGCACGCTGCGCCAGGCGGTCCGGCACTTCGGCGAGCCCGCCGTGGGCGCGGTGGCGGGGAGCGTCAAGGTCGTGAACCGCACCAACGCCCTGGCGCGCCTTCAGGCCCTCGAATACATCGAGGGCCTGAACATGGTGCGCCAGGCCCAGGCCTTCTTCCGCGCCGTGAACATCATCCCGGGCCCCATCGGGATCTTCCGCCGCTCGGCGCTGCTCGAGATCGGCGGCTACGAGTCGGACACCTTCGCCGAGGACTGCGACCTCACCCTGCGGCTCCTGTCCCGGGGCTGGCAGATCAAGTACGAGGCCGGCGCGATCGCCTATACCGAGGCGCCGGAGAGGCTCCTCGACCTGCTGAAGCAGCGCTATCGCTGGACGCGCGGCATCTTGCAGGCGATCCGCAAGCACCGGCGCACGCTGATCGATCCGCGGCGCAGCCTGACCCTCACCTTCACGCTCTGGTACATGATCTTCGAGGGCATCCTGTGGCCGGCCATGAACGTCTTCGCCCACGCGCTCTTCGTGGCCGTGGCCTCCCACTACGGGTCGTCGCTGGCCCTCGTGGTCTGGTGGGCGCAGCTCGCGGTGCTGGACCTGGCCGCCGCCCTCTACTGCGTGGTCGTGGAGGAGGAGGGGCTCTCGCTCGTGCCCTACGCCCTGCTCTACCGCGTCTTCTTCGCCCTGACCATCGACACGGCGAAGCTCTTCGCCACGATCGAGGAGCTGTTCCAGCTGCGCATGGACTGGGGCAAGCTCGAGCGCATCGGGAGGATCTGAGTTGGACCTCGTGCCCTACCTCTCGGCGGTGGTGCTGGTGGCGACGATCGCCACGCTGGTCCTGGCGGTGCTCTCCTACGCCGCCTTCAAGCTGCGCGGCAAGCGCAAGCCCCGGGTGGAGGCGGCGCGCCCGATCTACTTCCGGCGCATCCGCCTGGACGGGCCCGCGCAGCCGCCTCGGGAGGGCGCGTCGTGAGGGCGGCGGCGATGCGGCTCTACGTTCCGATCACCCTCACCGCGACGGGGGGCCTCCTGGCGCTGGCGCTCCTGCTCTGCCTCGTGATGCTGCGGGTGCTGATCGGCCCCTTCTCGCTGGGCCAGAGCCAGGGGCCCGCCGTCCAGCGGGCCCCCCGCATCGCGCTCTTCGAGCCGGCCTCGCTGCGCGCTGCGCCCGAGCCCGAGCGCCTGCGGCGCCGCGAGCAGTGGCGCGCGCTCCTGCCCCGGGAGTCCGGCGCCCCGGTGGTGGACGCCCTGCCCGATCCGGCGCAGGGCGGGCTGGATGCCGTGATCGTCTCGGATGCGCGCTGGATGGACGACGACGAGGTGGCGCGCCTGCGCGACTACGTGGCCGCCGGCGGCGCCGCCCTCCTGGCGGGCTGGGTCGGGGTGCGGGCGGGGGAGGACTGGGCGGCGGGGGCGGAGCGCATGGCCGGCCTGCTCGGGGTGGAGGCGGTCGCGCGGCTGCCCCGGGACGCCTCCCTCTTCGCCGCCGCCGGCGCCCGGGGCCCCGTCTCGGCGGGGCTGCTGCCGGGCGAGAAGGCCGGCCTCGCCCCCGACGCCGCGGTGCCGGGAATCGCGTGGCCGGAGGCGGAGCTCTTCTGGTCGAGCTTCTCCCTCGCGCCGGCGGCGGCGGCGGCGGGCGCCGAGCGCCACCGGGAGCTCGGCGCCGGGCGCCTCGTCTGGCTCGGCCCCACCCCGGAGGCCGCCTCGGCCACCCACCCCGCCCAGGTCTGGATGGCCGCGGTCGTCGAGCGCGCGCTCGCCTGGGCCACGCGCCGCCCGAGCAGCGAGATCCGCGCCTGGCCCGGCGGCGCTCCCTTCGCCGGGCTGCTGGCCATGGACAGCGAGCACGACTTCGAGAACGCGGGGGGCGTGGCGGAGGCCGCGGCCCGCGAGGGCTTCCCGGTCACCTTCCTGGTGCTCGCCGAGGTCGCCGAGCAGTTTCCCGAGGTCCTGGCGCGGCTCGCGGAGGTGGGCGAGGTGGGGAGCCACGCCGACGTGCACCAGGGCTTCGAGGGAGTGGCCCCCGAGGAGCAGCAGCGCCGCCTGGAGCGCTCGCGCGACTTCCTGCGCGCGCGGGGCGTGACCCCCGTCTCGTTTCGCCCGCCCTACGAGAGCTACGACGAGGGCACCCTCCGGGCCGCCCGGGGCGCGGGCTTCCGTGCGCTGCTCGGGGACCTGAGCCGGGCGTCCATGGTCCCGCGCCGGGTGGAGCCCGACGGGCCGGGCTCTCCCCTGGTGCAGATCCCGCGCCCCGTGCGGGACGACTACGACCTCTTCGTGCGCGAGTCCATCGCGAGCGGCGCGGGTCTGGAGCAGGCCATGCGGGCCGACCTCGCCCACGTGAGCCGGGCCGGCGGCCTCTACTACTTCTCCTTCCACACGCAGTTCTTCAGCGACCCCGAGCGGGTGGCGGCGCTGGCGCGGGTGGAGCGGTCGATGCGCGAGAGCGCGGCCTGGCGCGCCACCGCCGGCGAGATCGCCGACTGGTGGCTCCGGCGCGACGCCTGCCGGGTCACCGTGGAGCTCGTCGGGCCCCAGCGGATCCGGGCGCAGGTCAGCAACGAGGGCGACCAGGAGGTCTCGGGCCTGGTGGTCCGGATCCACGCCAATGTCGCCCTGCGCGCGGTCCGGGTGAGCGGCACGCGGCTCTTCCAGAGCCCGGCCCGGGCCGAGCTCGCCTCCGGCCAGTCCCACCTCGACCTCGTGCTGCCGCCGCTCGCGGCGCGCCGCAGCGAAGCCTTCGACCTGGACGTCGACGCGCTGCCTGGGCCGGACCGGGCGCGCTAGAGTCGGCCCCTGCGAGCCCAGCCGGGAGATGGCCGTGAGCCAGCCTCGACGCATCCTCCGCAAGCGCACCGGACACTTCCTGGAGGACTTCGCGCCGGGCCAGGTCTTCCGCCACAAGGGCGGCAAGACGGTGACCGAGGGCCTCTTCGCGACCTTCACCGAGTTCTCGATGACCTCGAACCCCCTCTCCAAGAACGCCCGCTACGCCCGCGCCTACGGCTACCGCGGGCTCGTCTGCCCTCCCGGCCTGGCCATGCTCGTCTCGTTCAGCCAGACCGTCGAGGACGTCTCGGAGAACGCGCGCGCCAACCTCGAGTACATCGACATGCGCTTCGGCGCGCCGCTCTACGTCGGGGACACGGTCGAGGTCGAGACGAAGGTGCTCGGCGTGCGGCCCTCGACGTCGCGCCCCAACCTGGGGATCGTCCACGTGCAGTCCACGGCCCGCAAGAACCTGGGCGGCGAGGACGAGGCCGTGGTGCTCACCTGGCAGCGCAAGGTGCAGGTCTACAAGCGCGACGACGACGCCCCCGTGCGCGAGGGCGAGATCCCGCCGGACGCCGTGGAGTGCTCGCTCTGGCTGCCGGAGTACAAGCCCGGCGGCCCCTACGCCGAGCTCGCCCACCTCTCGAGCCCGGACAGCTACTTCGAGGACCTCGATCCGGGGACCAGGATCGAGCACTCCCGGGGTCGCACCGTCACCGACGAGCACATCCACCTGACGGCGGTTCTCGACAACACGAGCCAGGTGCACTGCAACCAGCTCATGATCGACCTCGACCCGGAGCAGTACGTGGGGGGCCGGCTGATCGTGTTCGGCGGCATCCCCTTCACGCTGTGCCTGGGCCTCTCGTCGCCGGACGTGGGGGACAACGCGCTCGGCGACCTCGCCTACCGGACCGGCCGCCACACGGCACCGCTCTTCGCGGGCGATACGGTCTTCGCGGCCACGGAGGTCCTGGGCAAGCGAGCGCTCCCGGGCCGCCCGGATCTCGGCGTGCTGGAGACGCGGCTCCTCGGCCACAAGTTCGAGCGCGCGCCGGGCGAGGCGGCTCCCGACGCGCCCCCGGGCTTCCGGCGCGTGCCCCTCTTCGAGCTCGAGCGCGAGATCGCGGTCAAGCGCCGCAGCCACTACGCGGGCTGAGGCCGGGGGAAGGGCTTCGCCATGCGCTTCTACGAATACGAGTGCAAGGCGCTCTTCGCGCGCCACGGCCTGCCGCTGGGTCCGAGCGGCCTGGCCCGCTCGGCCGCCGAGGCCCGCGAGAAGGCCGCCGCCATCGGGGGGCCGGTGGTGCTGAAGAGCCAGGTGCTCTCCGGCGGGCGCATGAAGGCGGGCGCCGTCCGCTTCGCCGAGACCCCCGAGGAGGCGGCGCGCTCGTTCGAGGCGATCCTGCCCATCCGCGTGAACGGGCAGGAGGCCCGCGCCGTGCTGGTCGAGGAGAAGAGCGCCGTCGAACGGGAGTACTACCTGGGCGTGACCTGGGACGGGCGCCGCAAGCTCCCGGTCCTCATCGTGAGCGACATGGGCGGGATCGACGTGGAAGAGGTGGCGCTGAAGCACCCGGAGCACGTCTCGAAGACCCACCTCTCCACGATCCTCCCCTTCACGCCCCGCCTCGCCAAGGAGGCGATCTCCGCCACCGGCGTGGGCGGGAGCGAGCTCAACCGCATCACGCCGATCGCCGCCGAGCTGGTGCGGATCTTCCTCCGCTACGACCTCACCCTGGCCGAGATCAACCCGCTCGGGCAGCTGGCCGATGGCCAGTTCCGCATCCTCGACGGGCACGTGGACCTCGAGGCGGAGGCCCGCGAGAAGCACGCCGCCCTGCTCGAGGAGCTCGGCATCCGGGCCGAGGAGACGCGCCAGGCGCGTCCGCCCACGCCCTTCGAGATCCGGGGCGCCCAGGTCGACGCCGCCGACCACCGCGGGGTGGCGGGCAACGTGGTCGAGTTCGACGGCGACCTCGGCCTCATCATCGGCGCCGGCGGCGGCTCCCTCACGCTCTTCGACGCCGTGCGGCGGCACGGCGGCCGGCCCGCGAACTACTGCGAGATCGGCGGCAACCCCAGCGTGAAGAAGACCTGCGAGCTCACCAAGCTCGTGCTCTCCAAGCCCGGCGTCGAGAAGCTGGCCGTGATGATGAACGTGGTCTCGAACACGCGCGTCGACATCGTGGCACGCGGGGTGATCAAGGGCTGCATCGAGTCGGGCCGCGACCCGGCCCGCGCGATCGCGATCTTCCGGATCCCGGGCTCCTGGGAGGACGAGGGCACCAAGATCCTGCGCCGCTACGGCGTCGAGCACTGCGATCGCCACGTGTCGATGTACGAGGCGGCGGGGCGCGCCGTCGCCAAGCTGCGCGAAGCGTAGGAAGCGATGTCCATCCTGATCGACCGCGACACGACCTTCATCGTCCAGGGCATCACCGGTCGCGAGGCGGTGAACCTCACCCGCGAGAACCTGGCCTACGGCGCCAAGATCGTGGGCGGCGTGACGCCCGGGCGCGCGGGGCGCGAGGTCTACGGCGTGCCCGTCCACGACTGCGTGCGCGACATCGCGCGCGACCGGCGCGTGGATGGTTCGGTGGTCTGCGTGCCGCCGGCCTTCACGCGGGACGCGGTCTTCGAGGCGCTCGAGAACGGGATCCGGCTGGTCGTGGTGGTGACCGAGCGCATCCCGCGCCAGGAGGTGGCCCAGATGGTGGAGCTGGCCGAGCTGCGCGGGGCCCGCATCATCGGCCCCAACTGCCTCGGGCTCATCACTCCCGGCGAGGTCAAGATGGGCGGGATCGGCGGGCCGGCGGAGGACACGCGCAAGGCCTACCGGAAGGGACCCGTGGGGATCATGTCGCGCTCGGGCGGCATGACCACCGAGATCGCCAACACGCTCTCCGCCGCCGGCCTCGGCCAGAGCACCGCGGTCTCGATCGGAGGCGACGCGATCATCGGCACCACCTACGCGGAGCTCATGCCGCTCTTCGAGGCGGACCCGGAGACCCGCGCCATCGCCATCTACTCGGAGCCCGGCGGGCGCATGGAGGCCGAGCTGGCCGAGTGGGTGGTGGAGCACCGCTCGCGGCTCCCGATCGTGGCCTTCATGGCCGGGCGCTTCATGGACGAGATGCCGGGCATGCGCTTCGGGCACGCGGGCACCATCGTCGAGGGCAAGGCGGACACCACCGCGGACAAGATCGAGCGCCTGCGGCGGGCCGGGATCTCCGTGGCGGAGCGGATCGAGGAGATCCCCGGGCTGATCCGGCAGCGCCTGGCGGAGGCCGGCTAGCGTGCCGGGGCTCTTCATCGACGTCGTGCTCGAGGCCGGGGCCGCGGCGGACCCGGAGGTCGCGCGCAAGCTGGCCGAGGTCTGCCCGGTCGGCATCTTCGCCCGAGCCGAGGACGGGAGCGCGCGCATCGTCGAGGCGAACCTGGACGAGTGCGTGCTCTGCGACCTCTGCCTCGAGGCCGCGCCCGCGGGCGCGGTCCGCATCGTCAAGCTCTACGAGGAGTGAGCCATGCGCAACCCGCGCGACTTCGCCCGGCCCCTGGCGCTCGGCGCGCCTCGGCCCCCCGTCGAGATCCCGGTGCGCCCCTCGCGCATGATCCATTTCTTCGACCCGAGCAACGAGCGCATGGCCGCCAAGGTCCCCGAGCTCCTGAAGCAGGTGGACGTGCTGCTCGCGAATCTCGAGGACGCGATCGAGTCGCGCAACAAGGAGGCGGCCCGGGAGGGGCTGGTGGCGATCGCGCAGCGCACGGACTTCGGCGACACCCAGTTCTGGGTGCGGATCAACAGCCTGGACAGCCCCTGGGTGCTGGACGACCTCCTGCGCATCGTGCCCGAGGTGGGCGACCGGATCGACGTGGTCATGGTGCCGAAGGTCGAGGGCGCCTGGGACATCCACTACGCGGATCGCCTGCTGGCCCAGCTGGAGGCGCGGGGCCGGGTCGGGAAGGCGCTGCTCGTCCACGCGATCCTGGAGACCGCCCAGGGCGTCGCCAACGTGGAGGAGATCGCGGCGGCGAGCCCGCGCATGCAGGGCATCAGCCTGGGACCCGCGGACCTGGCGGCCTCGCGGCGCATGAAGACCACGCGCGTGGGCGGCGGCCACCCGGGCTACCTGGTGCGTGCCGACCCGGACCCGGCGCGCCTGGAGGCGCCGCGCGCGACGGCGCAGCAGGACCTCTGGCACTACACCATGGCGCGCATGGTGGACGCCTGCGCCGCCACGGGCATCCTCCCCTACTACGGCCCCTTCGGCGACATCGCCGACTCGCTGGGCTGCGAGGACCAGTTCCGCAACGCCTTCCTGATGGGCTGCGTGGGAGCCTGGTCGCTCCACCCCAAGCAGATCGAGATCGCGCGCCGTGTCTTCAGCCCGCCGCCGGACGAGGTGCTCTGGGCCCGGCGGGTGATCGAGCAGATGGGCGACGGTACGGGCACCGTGATGATCGAGGGCAAGATGCAGGACGACGCCACCGTGAAGCAGTGCAAGGTGATGCTGGCGACCGCGAAGCTGATCGCCCGGCGGGACCCGGAGTACGCCCGCGCCTACGGCTTCGGCCCCCGCGACCTCGAGGGCTCCTGATCACGGGCGCAGCCTCCAGACGCCGGCCAGGAGGCTCCCCATCACCGAGTGGAACACCGCGGAGAGGGCGCAGGGCACGGGCGCCCCGGGGAGGGCCGGGAAGTTGCGCTGCGCCAGCGCGGTTCCCAGCCCCGAGTTCTGCATGCCCACCTCGATCGAGAGGGTGCGCCGGACGATGCGGTCGTAGCCCAGGAGCCAGGCCAACGCGTAGCCCAGCAGGAACCCCCCGGCGTGGAGCAGGAAGACGGCGAGCAGGAGGGGGCCGCCCGAGTCCAGGATGCTCGCCGCGTTCTGTCCGATCACGCTCGCGCAGATGAGCGCGATCACGACGACGGAGACGGGCGGCGCGATCGGGAGCGCGGCGGCGATCCAGCGCGGGGCTCCGTGGTGGAGGGCCACGCCGAGGAGCACCGGCAGGAGCACGATCTGGAGTGTGTCGAGGAAGAGCCGGAACGCGTCCACCGGCACGTAGGCGCCGGCGAGCCAGCGGGTGAGGAGCGGCGTCATGACGATGGCGCCGAAGGTCGAGCCCATGGTCAGGAGCACCGAGAGCGCGACATGGGCCCGGGCGAGGTAGGCCACCACGTTCGAGGCCGTGCCGCCGGGGCAGCAGGCGACGAGGATGAGCCCCACGGCGTGAGCGGTCGGAAGCTCGAGCAGGCGGGCCACGCCCCAGCCGAGGAGCGGCATGATCGAGTACTGGGCTGCGAAGCCCGCCGCGACCGCCCGGGGCATCCGGAGCACGCCCCGGAAGTCCTCGACGCCGAGCGTGATCCCCATCCCCAGCATGATGAGCGCGAGCCCCCACACGATGAGGGGCCCCGCGAACCAGGTGAAGAGCGGCGGGTGGAGGAGGGCGAGCACCCCGGCCAGGAGGACCCAGACGGGGAAGAGGTTCGTGAAGCGCTCCGGGAGCCGGCTCATGGGGCCGGGCCCGAGGGTGGCGGAGGTCGCGGGGCCCCGCCCGCCCGGGGTTCCGGCGCGCCGCCCGGCGACCCGCGCTACGGCGTCGGCGACCCGGGCGAGCGGTGGTGGCCGTAGCGGTCGGCCAGGGCCTCGAGCTTCGCCTCCACGCGTTCGACGTAGGGCGGGCGCGGGCGCTGGCCCCGGGCCAGGAGCCGCCGCACGCGGGTGGGGCCCAGGTTGTAGGCGGCCAGCGCCACGTCCAGGTCGCCGTAGAGGTCGAGCATCTCGCTCAGGTAGAGCGTTCCCAGCTGCACGTTGGCCGCCGGCTCGAGCAGCGTGCGCTCGCCCTCCCAGGGAAGTCCGTGGCGGGTCGCCACGTCGGCGGCCACAAAGGGGCGGAGCTGCATCAGACCCAGCGAGCCGCGCGGGCTGCGGGCCGCGGGATCGAAGCGGCTCTCGTGCTGGATCACGGCCAGGACGAGGAGCGCGTCGAGCCCCAGGGCGCGCTCCGCCCGCTCGAGCACCGCGGCGACCGGGCCGTGCTCCCGCGCCGGAATCCGGGCGCCGTGATCGGCGAGGATCGCCGACACGAGCCGGGTGGTGCGCGAGGGGGGCGCAGGCTCGGCCCGGGGGGCCGGCGGCGGCTCCGGAGCGGGGAGCGGCCCCGGCGCGGCCGTCTGGCAGGCCGCGTGAGAGAGCGTGAGGAGCGCCGCGAGCGCGAGCGCCGCCCGCCGCCGGGCCACCCGACTCCGGCCGGGGGCCTGCGAACGAACCGTCCCCTCCGACCCCGCAGGGCGCCGGGTCGACCCTCGCCGTGCCACGGCGCTCCTCCGCTCTCGGACCCGCTCTCGGCGACCGCGATCCCCGGGGATCCGGCGCGCCGCGCGGGACATCGGGGGGATCGGCACCCATCTCGCCGGCCTCTGTGACCGGAATCACACGGGCTCCTCCCGAGCGTTGAAGGACGCGGGCCTCGGGGGAATGCTTGCCGGCAGCTTGCGCATCGTCTTCCACGTCTCGGGCCACGGCTTCGGCCACGCCGCCCGGATCGGGGCCCTGCTGGCCGCGCTCCGGGCCCGCGAGCCCGGCCTGGAGATCCACGTCCGCAGCCCCGCGCCCGCCTGGCTCTTCACCGAGCGCGACCCCGCGGCCCGCGTGTGCGCCGCAGCCATCGACCTCGGGGTCCTGCAGCGCAACGGCCTCGACCTCGACCTGCCCGCCAGCCTCGCCGCCCACGAGGCGTTCCTGGCGGGCTTCGAGGGCGCGGTCGCGCGGGAGGCCCGCGCGCTCGAGGCCCTGCGCGCCGATCTCGTGGTGGGAGACATCCCCCCGCTCTGCTTCGCGGCGGCGGGCCGGGCCGGCGTCCCCGCCGCCGCGATCGCGAACTTCGGCTGGGACTGGATCCTCGAGCCCTGGGCGGCGGAGGAGCCGCGCTGGGGCTCGCCCCGGGCGATGCGCACCGGCTCGTGCTCGTCTCCTTCGGCGGCCAGGGCGGGGTGCGCGCAGCGGCCGCCGGCGACGACCTCTCGGGCTACCTCTTCGCCGGCTTCGGGCCGGCGCCGCCGGGGCTGCGCGCCCCCTGGCTGGCCCTGCCGCAGCCCTCACCGCTCCGCCACGAGGATCTGATGCAGGCCGCCGACGCCATCCTCGGCAAGGCGGGCTACGGGAGCGTGGCCGAGGCCCTGGTCCACGGGACGCGCTTCCTCACCCTCCCGCGGCGCGACTTCCGCGAGATCCCGCTGCTCGAGGCCGGCCTCGCGCGACACGGCTGCGCGCTCCGCCTGCCGCGCGAGGACTTCGAGGCCGGGCGCTGGCGCGCTCCCCTGGACGCGCTCTTCGCGCGGCCCGCGCCGCTGCCCGCACCCGCCTCGAACGGGGCCGAGGTCCTGGCGCAGGCCCTGCTCGAGGGCCGGCACCTGCGCTGAGGGGGGGCAGCGCCTCGCCGCGCGCCCTGTCGGGCCCGCTCAGGCCGAGAGCTCGAGCATGCGCTCGATGGGCGCGAGCGCGCGCCGGCGCAGGTCCTCGGGGAGGGTGATCTCGGGCTCGAGGTCGCGCAGGCAGAGGTAGAGCTTCTCGAGCGTGTTGAGGCGCATGTAGGGGCAGCGGTTGCAGGCGCAGCTCTCGTCCATCCCCGGCGCCTGGATCAGGGTCTTCCCGGGCGCTCGCTGCTGGATCTGGTGGAAGACGCCGTCCTCGGTGGCGATGATGAGCGTCTGCGCCGGGGACTCGACCGCGCGCCGGATGATTCCCGTCGTGGAGGCGACGACGTCGGCCTGGGCGAGGACGGCCTCCTCGCACTCCGGGTGGGCCAGCACCTCGGCCTCGGGATGCCGCACGCGGAGCTGCGCCAGCGCCTTGGCGCTGAACTGCTCGTGCACGATGCAGGTGCCGGGCCAAGCGATCAGGTCGGGGCGGTTCGCCTGCTTCGCCACCCAGCGCGCCAGGTGCCGATCCGGGGCGAAGATCAGGGGCTCGCCCTCGAACTGCGCCGCCATCTTCGGCGCATTCGAGGAGGTGCAGATGAGGTCGCTCATCGCCTTGATCTCGGCGCTGGTGTTGATGTAGGAGAGCACGCGCGCGCCCGGGTGCCGGTCCACGAACTCGCGGAACGCGTCGGGCGGGCAGCCGTCGGCCAGCGAGCAGCCGGCGGCCAGGTCCGGCACCACCACCTTGCGATCGGGATTCAGGATCTTGGCCGTCTCGGCCATGAAGTGAACGCCGCAGAAGGCGATCACGTCCCGGTCGACCTTTCGCGCGGCCTGGGCGAGGGCCAGCGAGTCGCCCACGAAATCCGCCAGGTCCTGGATCTCGGACTCCTGGTAGTAGTGGGCGAGGAGCACCGCGTTGCGCTCCCGCTTGAGGTCGAGGATGGCGGCCTCCAGGTCCTCGGGGAGATCGCCGGCGGGCGCGGCGCGCAGGGTGGCTTCGCGGGCCATGGCAAAGGCTATCTCCTGCGCGCAGAGGGGGAAAGCCCGGCGCCGCCGCCGCGCGCGCGGGCCCGCCGTTCGCGCGAGGCGCTCTGCTATACGGATCCCGTGCCGCGCCTCCGCTCACCCGCCCCGCCGCGCCGGCTGCTGCCCGGGCTGGCGCTGGCCGCGGCGCTCTCCTGCGGGGCGCCGGAGGCGGACCGGCGCCCGGACCTCGTGCTCGTGACGCTCGACACGCTGCGCCGCGACCACGTGGGCGCCTACGGGGGGAGGCCGGGGCTCACGCCCCACCTGGACGCCCTCGCGGCGCGGGGGCTCCTCCACGAGGCCGCCTACACCACGATGCCCACCACGGGGCCCGCCCACCTCTCGCTCTTCAGCGGGCTTCAACCCCTCGAGCACGGCGCCCGGCGCAACGGCGATCCGCTGCCCCGCGAGGTACAGGGGCGCGACCTGGCCGCGCGGCTCGGCGCGGCGGGCTACACCACGGCGGCCTTCGTGACCTCGGTGCTCCTGGGCCCCGCCGAGACGGGACTGCGCGGCTTCCAGATCTACGACACCCCGCGCCACGCGCTGCGCTCCGGGGAGGCGGCGGTGGAGCAGGCCCTGGCCTGGCTCGAGGCGGAGGCGCGTCGGCCGGTCTTCCTCTGGGTCCACCTCTACGACGCCCACGCGCCCTACGGAAGCCCGGAGGAGAAGGAGCGCCACCTCCCCGTCGACCCGGCGCTCCACGGCTTCGTCGAGGCGGCCCGCTACCAGGCGAGCGACGCGCGGCGCGCCATGAACGAGCGCTACGCGCGCGGCGTGGCGGCGGCCGACGCCGCCCTGGGGCGACTGCTCGCGGGCGCGCGCCAGCGGCTCGCGGGCGAGCCGCTCGTGGTGGTGGCGGCGGACCATGGCGAGAGCCTGGACGAGCGCCTCGCGGAGCGCGGCTACGCCTACGACCACGGCAAGTACCTGGACCCGGAGTGCGTGGCGATTCCCCTCGTGCTGGCGGGCCCGGGCGTCGCCCCCGGCCGCTCCGCGGGCGCCGTCTCGATCCGCGACCTCTACACGGCGCTCCTGGGCGCGGCGGGGCTGCCCGACGCCGAAGCCGACGCGGAGGAGCGCCGCGACCCCCGCCGGCCCGTCCTCGAGCGCCGCCTGCTGCGCATCGAGCGGCGCCCGCTGGGCGCCGAGGTGGCCCCGGGCGCGCTCGCCCACGCCGCGGCGGCGACCGACGGGGTGGCCCTCGCGATCGTGGCCGCAGACGGGAGCGCGATCGGCGACGAGCCGGCGGCGCCGGACCTCCTGGCCGCGGCCCGGCGCCACGCGGCGCTCCTGGCCGCCGCGGCTCCGGTGCGAGCCCTGCGCCCCGAGACCCTCGAGGCGCTGCGCAGCCTGGGCTACCTCGACTGAGGGGGAGGCCCAGGCGAGTTCGCCCCCGGCGCGCCGGCGAGCGCGCGGCGCAGCGGCTCGGGCATGCCCGACCCGGGCCGCCCCGCGAGCTCCCGGGGGTCGCGGTCCAGATCGAACCAGGTGCCGCCGGCGTCGGGGCGCCCGATCCACTTCGCAGCGCCCGCGCGCACGAAGTAGAGGTCGGGCTCGCGCGGGTGCGCGCGCCGGCGCCCGAGCGCGGCCTCGCGCGGCGAGCGGGGGGCCTGCCCGCGCAGCCAGGGGAGGAGGTCGAGCCCGTCGAGGGGGCCCGGGGCCTCGGCGCCGACCCAGGCCAGCAGGGTCGGGGCCAGGTCCTCGAGCTGCGCCAGGCCGGCGAGACGGCGGCCCGCGGGCAGGCCGGGCCCGCGCGCGACCAGGACCGCGCGCACCAGCTCCTCGTAGAGGTTGCCGCCGTGGGCCAGGAGCCCGTGATCGCCCAGGCCCGCGCCGTGCACCGAGGCCACGACCACCGCCGTCTCGCCCTCGAGCGCCAGCAGGCGCAGTCGCTGGAGGAGCGCCCCCAGCTGGGCATCCGCATAGGCGACCTCCCCGCGGTGGGCGCGGATCAGGCGCCGCAGCAGGTCGGCGCCGCGCACGTCGGTGGGAAGGGGGCCGGGCCCGAGCTCGACGGGCTCCGACGGCGGAAGGGCGAAGCCCGGCGGCGCCTCCCAGGGCGGCGCGGGGTCGGTGAGGTGCACCCAGACGAAGAACGGGCGGCTCGCGTTGGCCGTGAGCCAGCGCATGGCCTCCCGAGCCGTCGACCCGCCGCGGCTCCAGAAGCGATCCACCCGGCGGCGTCGGAAGACGAGGGGCTCGGTCGGGTCGAAGTGGAAGTGACCGAAGCCCTGGTGGAAGCCGAAGCGCGCCCCCAGGAGGCGGCTCGACACGAAGGCCGCGGTCGCGAGCCCCCGCCGGCGCAGCGCGTCCGCCAGGGTCGGGGAGCGCGGGTCGAGGGCGAGGGTGTTCCGCTCGACGCCGTGGCTCCAGGGATGGAGGCCCGTGAGGAGCGAGGCGTGGGCCGGGCCGCTCGAGGGGATCGGCGTGTAGGCGCCGTCCACGAGGACGCCCTCGCGCACCAGGCGGTCCAGGTGGGGCGTCGGCGCGGGACCGCCGGCGGCGCCCGGCTCGTCGGCGCGCAGCGCGTCGAGGGTCACGAGCAGGAGGCGCTCGACCCGGGCGCCCGCGGCCGGGCCGGGGGCCGCGCTCGCCAGCAGCAGGGTCCCTCCCCAGGCGGCGAGCCCGACCGCGAGGCGCCTCCGGGGCGGCATCCGGCGCAGCCTATCACGCAGCCGGGCGCGATCCGGCAACCAGACGCCCCAAGGGGAGGGCCGGAAAAGCTTTTCCGCGCCGGGAGAAAACGGTTTCGCGGCGCTCGCGGGGATGCGCAGGGGATGCCGCTCCAGATCATTCAACTAATGGAAAACAAACAGTTTTAATTCCCACGATCGGTGGTGGGGAGGCGGCACGGCGCTTGCAATTCCCCCGCCCCGGAAGGGGATGCGTTGGCGCCCAGGCGCGCCGACCCGTCTGCCTTCGCACGGGTCGGCGCTTTTTTTTGGCGTGGCCGGGGGGAGCGGAGACCGGGTAGCCAGCGAGGCCGACAGCTCGCGAACGCCGGTCGAGAGGTAACCGGAAAGGGGATGGGGAAGCGGATGAAGAGCAACCGTGCCCTGGGTCGCTGCTGTCGGATCGGCGTTTCCGCGGGGCTCCTCGGCCTCGTGGCTCTCGCTGCCCCGCCCGCCGGGGCGGTCTCCTTCCTGGGGCTCGAGCCCGGCGACGTGATCGACACCGTCGGGTTCACGATCGCGTCCGGCCAGGCGGACTTCGACGACGTCAACGACACCTTCGACATCGACGCCACCCTCGACGACATCACCACCACGGTGGGCTCGCCGGGCGGCCCCGAGGTGCTGCAGCAGATCGGGGGCGGGCTCCTCCGCGTGCGCCTCGACCTGGTGGGCGAGTCCCTGACCCACTTCGGCTTCGGCTTCTTCGACTACGTGGCGACCTTCCAGGGCCGCGCCGGCACCGACGACGTCCAGCTCTACTCCCCGGTGAGCGGAAACCTCCCCGAGCAGGATGGTCGTCTGCTGGTCCCGGGCGAGTTCCTGTCGAGCAACCTCCAGATCCAGGTCTTCTTCACGCCCTTCCTGAACCTGGCCCCGACCTTCAGCATCGTCGGGACCTTCAACGTGATCGCGGGAGGGGATGCGACCTTCAAGCAGGCCTTCGGGCTGACCGGGTCGCTGGCCGACATCCTCGGGGCGGCGGGTCAGAGCGTGCCGCCGACGGTCAACCTGGTCTCGGACGGCTGGCTCTTCTCGGTGCGCGACACCAACCTGCTGGCCTGCGCGGCCCTCGCCAACGGGAGCGCCTGCGGGGGGACCGTCCTGAACGACAGCGGCAGCTTCACCGTCACCTCGGGGACCGGCGAGATCGTGCCGCAGAACCCCGCGCCCTTCGTGCCGGAGCCCGGGACCGGGCTCCTCCTGGGCGGGGGGCTGCTGGGCCTGCTGGCGGTGGCGCGGAGGCTGAGGGGCTAGCGCGGCGTAGATGCGGCGATCGCAGATCGGGGGGATCGCGACGGTGAGGCGGATCCTGGCGACGGGGGCGGCGCTGTGCGTCGCCGGGCTTCCCGGCATCGCGCTCGCCTATCCGTACCCGCTCATCAAGACGACGGACCCGGCCGCCACCTACACCGCATCGACGGGGGTGCTGAAGAGCGGCGCCAACGCCGTGGTGCTGAACGACGTCGCCCATGCGCTCGGGAGCTCGACCTTCAGCATCGAGCTCCACAAGAGCGGCGCGGAGACGGCGGGCACGGTGAATACGCTCTTCACCGGACCCGCGGACATCACGATGGTGTCCGGGAGCACGGTGCTGCTCTCCTTGAGCGTCGCCTCGATCAAGGTGACCAACATCGTGCCCGGCCCGCCGGGCGCCACCGCGACCTCCATCAACGTGGGGAACCTGGCGGAGGGCCAGAGCCTCGTGACGATCACCGGCGGGACCCTGGCCGGCGACTTCGGCGGGATCGGGGCGGAGGGCACGATCTTCGCCATCGACAACAAGCCGACCAAGTGGTTCCTGCCGGGGCAGGTGTTCAACACCAACTTCTCGGCGCAGATGAACGTGCAGATCCAGATCATCCCCGAGCCGGGATCCCTCCTCCTCGTGGCGGCTCCGCTGCTGGGCATGCTGTGGGCCCGGCGCCGGCCCGGGAGCTGAAGGGACCGGCCCCAGGGCCGCCTCGGAGCGGCGCCCCGACGGTTTCGGGCGCCGGGAGAGCGTTGAGACCCCGGAGCAGGAGACCCACGGGCGGCAGGCACTGTTTCCCAGGCCGCGCGAGCGCGGCGGGTGTGTTCCTTGGCTCGTTCTCTTTCAATCATTGTCGGAATGTTTCTTGTTCCGAGCCTGGTGGCGGCGGCTCCCCTCCCCGGTGACCTGGACGGCGACGGGGTGATCAGCTCGAGCGACGAGACGCTCCTGCGGGGCTATTACGGATCTCCGCTCGGGAGCCCCGGCTACGAGCCCGCCGCCGACCTGGACGGGGACGGCCAGATCGGGGTCCAGGACCTCGCGCGCTTCGGGGCCGCCTACGGGGACTCCGGCGGCGACGTGGACGAGACGCCGCCCGGCCTCTTCGTCACGCTGAACGACATCCCCGACGACATGAACGACCTCCTGGTGGCGCCGCCGGGCGGCTTCCAGATCACCCTCGCGATCGACTCCGCCGGCGGGAGCGCCATCGACCCGAGCTCCCTGACCGTGTCGTCCTCCCAGCCCATGGGAGCACTCCCGGCCGGAGCGCCCCTCGCGCCGCTCTTCTCCGTGACGCCGCAGCGCGCCGTCTGGGACGTGCCCCCCGGCACCGGGCTCGCGCGCACCACCCACACCCTCTCCGTGTCCGTGCGCGATCACGCCGGCAACCAGGCGAACGCCGCCTACGGCTACGCCGTGCGCGACTTCGCCAGCGCGCCGCCCCTGGCGAACGAGCAGAAGATCTACCTGGACTTCACCCGCAACCGGAGCCTCACCCCGGCGATCGACTTCCTCGAGGACCTGCGCGCCTTCGGCCTGAGCAGCGCCTCCGCGCCGGACCTGGAGGCGACGGTGCGCGCCCTCGTCGTCGCGGAGATCCTGGCGCGCGTCCACCCGTTCTACGGCCGCAATCCCGACGGCTCGCCGGGCCCCGACGCCGCCAACGTGCGCTTCTTCGACCTGGCGCCCGCCTTCCCCTACTCGCGCCTGTGCGTGGGGGGCCAGTCCTCGAGCGGGCCCCTCTATCTCGGGGCCACGAGCATCGACCCGGGCAACTCGATCGAGGCGGAGGACCAGTGCATCTACCCGGGGCCGCTCTACGGCGTCTTCCCCCAGGCCATCGACGATCTGTGGGGCTGGACGGCCGGGTTCCAGGCCCTCTTCAACCCGCTGAAGCCGGGCCTGGGAATCCCGGTCGGAAGCGACCCCCTGGACGCCGTCGTGCTGGACCCGGCCTTCGACCCGGCGACCGCGAGCGCCGCCGAGCTGGCCCGGCTCTCGCTGATCCAGGCGGCCACCAGCAGCTTCGCCCAGATCGTCGCGACGGCCATCGCCCACGAGACGGCCCACATGCTGGGCCTGGTGGCGGGAGGACCGACCCCCGGGGGGCTCTTTGGCGGCCCGAACGGAACCGCCGCGCAGGACCACAACCTCACGCCCCTCGGGGCCACCCCGGGCGAGAACTACCTGATGAACGCCGGGGGCTCGTTCAGCTTCGAGGAGATCACGGGCACGGGCGGGATCCCGCTGCCCGTCTTCCGCCCCCTCAACTGGGCCTACCTGCGCGATCGCATCGTCCTCAACGGCAACGTCTGGGGGCTCTTTCCGGCGCCCACCCTCTCCTCCGTCGCCCCGAGCTGGGTGGATCCCGAGCCGAGCGCGCTCCTCACGATCACGGGCACGGGCTTCCTCCCCAAGCCGAACGGCGCCCCTCCGGCCGTCCACCTGATCGTCGAGGGCGATCCCACGCCCAACGCCGTGATCGGGGTGGTGCTGGTGAACCCGCAGACGATCACGGGGACCGTGAGCAAGTACCTGGCTCCCCCCGCCCTCTACGACGTGCGGGTCACCAACGGGGACGACCAGGTGGTGACCGCGATCGACGCCCTGGTGGTCCAGTGAGCCGGGGACCGGGCCGCGGGCGGGTCGCCGTCCTGGTGCAGCTGGCGGCGCTCCTGGTGGGCTTCGACTGCGGCCCCCTTCCGCCGCCCCCGCCCTCGGCGAACCTCCAGTTCTCGACCGAGGCGTTCACCACCACCTCGCCGAGCTCCTTCGACATCGGCGTCGCCGTCGCGACGAACCGGAGCCTTCAGGCCTACGACGTCGAGGTCCGCTACGACCCGGCCCGGCTCTCGCTGACCGGCGCGCAGGCCTACGCGGAGTTCGACGACGACGGCTCCTTCTTCCAGAGCGGCGTCGACGCCTCCGCGGGCACGGTCCGCCTGGTGGACCTGCTCCACGGGGCGCCCAGCAGCGAGGGCACGGTCTCCCTGGCCATCCTGACCTTCACGACGCTGGCCCCGGGGACGGTCGTCCTCAGCGTCGATGGCGCGGTCGCGATGCCCGATGGCGCGCTCGTGCCGATCGCGCTCAAGAAGACCGCCGCGATCACGATCCGCTAGCGGCGCGGCCGCGGCCGGCCCCGAGGAGCGACTGCAGGCGCAGCGCGGCCTCGAGCGCCAGGGGGTCCGCCGGCCGGGAGCGCAGCAGCACGCGCTGGTAGAGCCGCGCCGCCTCGTCCGGGTCTCCGGTGGCCTCGGCCACGAGGGCGCGGCGCGCGAGCCCGTAGAGGAAGTTCGGCTCCCGAGCGAGAGCCGCGTCGTAGCTCGAGCGGGCCCCCTCGAGGTCGCCGGACTCGAGCTGCAGGTCTCCGATCTTCGTGTGCAGCGACGGGTCGTCCGGGGTCTCGGCGACGAGCGCGCGCAGGATCGCCTCCGAGGCGGCGCCGAAGCCGGAGAGCCGGAGCAGCGCCGCGTGGACGATCCGGCCCTGGGGGAGGTCCGGGTAGCGCTCGAGGGTCTCCTTCCAGAGCGCGAGCGCCCGTTCGTAGCGGCGCGTCGCCGTCCACAGGTGGGTCCGGGCCAGCCGCCGCATCAGGTCCTCGGTGCCCGCGGGACCCGCGAGGGGCGGCAGGAGGTCCGGCGCGTCGAGGTCGGGCTCCCGCCGCCGGGGCTGCCAGTCCGAGCGCACGTAGACCGCCGCCGCGTCGTCCACGAAGGCCAGGCGCCAGCGCGGACTGAGGTGCAGCCAGCGCATGAGATCGTCGGAGCGGACCAGGCTGTAGTGCACCAACAGGGTGCCGAAGTGGTAGCGCTCGTCCAGGGCGCGCAGGTTCGCCGGATCGCCGAGCTGGAGCTCGACGAAGCGCCGCGCCCCGTAGACCTCGAGGCGCCCGTCGACCATCACCGGGTAGTCCGGCAGCCGCCAGATCAGGTAGCCCCCATCGGCCATGTGGTGGCCGATCGGTCCCGGCGGGCGCTCTCGCTCGATCCAGGCCGCGGCGCCCACGGGATGGAAGTCGTCCATCGTGCCGAGACCGGGGGTGCGGAACGAGCCCAGGCGCGGATAGAGGCGGCCGCTCCCGGCGTCGACGGCGAGCGCGGCGAGCAGCCCGGCCAGGACGGCGCTCGCGGCGGCGCGCGCGCGGGGCCTCGCGGGGAGGGCGTCCAGCACGGGGTTCAGGTTGCGCACCAGGATCGGGGCGGCGGCGATGGCGAAGAGCGCCAGGTTGCGCTGCGCGCCCAGGGCCAGGTAGAGGAACGCCACCCAGAGGAGCGGGTCGGCGCCGTGGAGGCGCCGCCAGTTCGCCACCATCGCCGCGAAGGAGAGCGCCGCCAGCGCCGCGAAGAGCCCGAGGGCGAGGGGCGGCGCCCCGCGCGACCCCCCGATCGGGGGGATCAGCTCCAGGATCAGCGAGCCGAAGACGCCGCGCTCCTCCGGCGGGCCGATCATCGCGAGCTGCTGGAGCGGGTAGAGGGCGCCCTCCCAGAGGTTGGGATTCACCAGCGAGATCCCGGCGGCGAGCGCCGTCAGCGCCGCGAGCCGCCGCAGGCGCGGGCCAGCGAGCCTCTCCCCGGGTGCCAGCAGCGGGCGCAGGAGCTCCGCCGCCAGGTAGATCGCGCAGACCGCGATCCCCAGGGCGAAGAGCCCGTGCAGGTTGACCCAGAGCAGCTGCACCGCCCCGATCGCGTAGACGCGGGCGTCGGGCCGGCGGGTGAAGCGGTCGAGGAGCAGGAGCACCGCGGCCAGGAAGACGAAGCTTTCGACCTCCGGCCGGGGCGAGAAGCGGTCGCCCGCCACGAGCAGCATGAGCCCGAGGGCCAGGCCGGTGACGAAGGGGCGCTCGCGCCGGTAGCCGATGGGCGCCAGCAGGGCCACCAGCAGCAGCGCCAGAGCCGCCTGGCCGACCACCACGGCCGCGTGGCCCCCCAGCCGGTACAGCCCGTACACGCCGAGCTGGTGCAGCCAGTGGACGTCGATCCAGCGCTCGCCGCGGACCGTGTAGCTGAAGGGATCCACGCGGGGGACCTGGCCCGTCTGCGCGATCCACTCGCCGGTCCGCAGGTGCCACCAGTAGTCGAAGCAGCGGATGTCCTGGAGCACGGCGCAGACCGCGAACGCCAGGAGCGAGGCCCAGAGCGCCCGGCGGGACCAGCGCTCGACCACCGGCATCACAGATCCCAGAAGAAGTCCTCGTTGGTGAGCTCGACCTCGCCGGCGGCGGCTGCGCCGGCGGGGCGCGGGCCCGCCGACGCGCCCTCCTCGTCGCGCCGCAGGCGCGCCGCGTGCTCCTCCAGGTCGCGGGTCTCGCGCTCCCAGTAGTCGGCGCTGCCGAAGTGCGGAAAGGCGGCCGGGAAGGCGGGGTCCCCCCAGCGCCGGGCGATCCAGTCGGCGTAGAAGACGAAGCGGAAGGCCCGCAGGGGCTCGATCAGCCGCAGCCAGCGGGGCTCGAACTCGCGAAACTGCCGGTAGGCCTGGACGAGGAGCTCGCGCTGGCGCCGGCCCTCGGCGTCGCGACCCGGGATCAGCATCCAGACGTCGTGCACGGCGGGGCCCAGGACGAAGTCGTCGAAGTCGAGGAAGAACCAGCCCTCGTCCCCGCGCAGCAGGTTTCCCGCGTGGCAGTCGCCGTGGATGCGGTGGAGCGGCACGCCCCGGCTCACGACCTCGTAGAGCCCGGCCACCTCCTCGACGGCGGCGCGGTAGCGGCGCCGGCACTCCCGCGGGAGGAAGCGCTCCTCGAGCCGGGAGAGGGGCTCGAGGGCGGCGCTCGCGGCGTCGAGGCGCGGCCGGTGGGGTGCGCCCGCCGCGGCCCCCACCCCGTGGATGCGCGCCAGGAGCCGCCCCAGCACCTCCACCTGCTCGTCGGAGAGCTCCTCGGGGGCGCGCCCGCCGGTGCGCGGCCAGACCGCGTAGTACATGCCCGAGTCCTGGTGCAGGGTCGTGCCGTCGGGAAAGGCCAGGGGCGCGCAGACGGGGATCTCCGCGCGCCGCAGGTCGGCGAGGAAGGCGTGCTCCTCGAGGATCGCCTCACGGCTCCAGCGGTTCGGCCGATAGAACTTCACGACCACGTGGGAGCCGTCCTCGAGGCGCAGGTCGTAGACGCGGTTCTCGAGGCAGGTGAGCGGCGTGCAGTGCCCGGTGGGCCGCAGGCCGCCCGCCTCGACGGCGCGGAGCACCCGGTCGGGAGTGAGCGAGAAGAAGGACTCCGACATACTCTCCGCGGGGTGGCCGGGCGCCGCCGTCGCCCGGCCGTCCCATGGTACCGGACCCGGCCCGCGCCGCCTTGCCGCGCAGGTCTGGTTTCAATAGATTTTTCGAGGACTTGGGAGATAGCCGCATGACTCCGGGTCAGCCCCCCCAGCGCGACCGCCCCTGGGTCTTCCGCACCTACTCCGGGCACTCGTCGGCGGCGGCCAGCAACGCCCTCTACCGCGGCAACCTGGCCAAGGGCCAGACCGGCCTCTCGGTGGCCTTCGACCTCCCCACCCAGACCGGCTACGACTCGGACCACCCGCTGGCCCGCGGCGAGGTCGGCAAGGTGGGCGTCCCGATCTGCCACCTGGACGACCTCCTGGCCCTCTTCGAGGGCCTGCCCCTGGACCGCATGAACACCTCCATGACGATCAACGCGACGGCCGCCTGGCTGCTCGCGCTGCTCATCGCGGCGGCCGAGCGCACGGGGGTCGACCCGCGCCAGCTCCAGGGCACCACCCAGAACGACCTGATCAAGGAGTACCTCTCCCGCGGCACCTACGTCTTCCCGCCGAAGCCCTCCCTGCGGCTCATCAGCGACATGGTGGCCTACACGGTGGAGGAGGTGCCGCGCTGGAATCCGACCAACGTCTGCTCCTACCACCTCCAGGAGGCCGGGGCCACGCCGGTCCAGGAGATCGCCTACGCCCTGGCCACGTCGCTCGCGGTGCTCGACGCCGTGCGCGCGCGCGACGACGTGCCCGAGGCGAGCCTGCCGCGCGTCGTGGGGCGGATCTCGTTCTTCCTGAACGCGGGCATCCGCTTCGTGGAGGAGGTCTGCAAGGTGCGCGCCATGGCCGAGCTCTGGGACGAGCTCGCGCGCGAGCGCTACGGCGTCGCGGATCCGGAGCTGCGCCGCTTCCGCTACGGCGTACAGGTGAACAGCCTGGGTCTCACCGAGGCGCAGCCGGAGAACAACGCCATCCGCATCGTGCTGGAGTCGCTGGGAGTGACCCTCTCGAAGCGGGCGCGCTGCCGGGCCCTCCAGCTCCCGGCCTGGAACGAGGCCCTGGGACTGCCGCGGCCCTGGGATCAGCAGTGGTCGTTGCGCATGCAGCAGATCCTGGCCTTCGAGACCGACCTGCTCGAGTACGAGGACCTCTTCGAGGGCTCCCGCGTGGTCGAGGCCCGCACCCGCGAGATCCGGGACGCCGCCCGGGCGGAGCTCGACCGCGTGCTGGCCCAGGGCGGGGCGGTGGCCTGCGTCGAGAACGCCTACATGAAGCAGCGCCTGGTCGAATCCCAGACCGCCCGCACCCGCGCCATCGAGGCGGGCCTCCTGACCGTGGTGGGCGTGAACGCCTTTCCCGAGACGGAGCCCTCCCCCTTGACGGCCGGCGAGCGCTCGATCCTGCGGGTGGATCCCTCCGCGGAGCGCGAGCAGATCGAGCGCCTGCGCGCCTTCCGCACGCGCCGCAGCCCGGCGGAGGTGCAGGCGGCGCTCCGCAACCTCGGCGACGTGGTCGCGAACGGCGGCAACGTCATGCCGCCCTCGGTCCGCGCCGCCCTCGCCGGCGTCACCACCGGCGAGTGGACGGGTGCCTTGCGGGCGCTCTTCGGGGAGTACCGCGCCCCCACCGGCGTCGTGGCCCGGGAGCCGGGCCAGGCGAGCCCGGCCTGCCTCGCGGTGCGCGAGCGCGTGCACGCGCTCTCCGAGAGCCTGGGTCGGCCTCTCAAGATCCTGGTGGGCAAGCCCGGGCTCGACGGCCACAGCAATGGCGCCGAGCAGATCGCGGTGCGGGCCCGCGACGTGGGCATGGAGGTGGTCTACGACGGGATCCGGCTCACGCCCGAGCAGATCGTGCAATCCGCCCAGGACGAGGGCGTGCACGTGATCGGCCTCTCGATCCTGTCGGGCTCCCACGAGGTGCTCGTGGAGGACGTGCTGACGCGGCTGCGCGCCGAGGGCTGCGAGTCCCTTCCGGTCGTGGTGGGGGGGATCATCCCCGAGGAGGACGCCCTGCGCCTGCGGCGCGCCGGCGTGCGGCGCGTCTACACGCCCAAGGACTTCGACCTCACGCGCATCCTGGGCGAGATCGTGGACGTGGTGGCGGAGGCGAAAGCTGCCGCCTGACCCCGCCGAGCTGGCGCGGCGCCTGCTCGCCCGGGACCGCAGCGCCGTCGCGCCGGCCTTGAACCTCGCCGACGACTGGCGCCCGGGCCCGCGCGCGGCGGCCCTCCTGCTCCTCGAGCGCGTGGAGCAGGAGCTGCCCTTCCCCGGCGCGCCCCGGGTGGGCATCACGGGGGCACCGGGGTCCGGGAAGTCGACGCTCCTCGACGCGCTGGTGCGCGCCTACCGCCGCCGCGGCGAGACGCTCGGCATCGCAGCGGTGGACCCCTCGAGCCAGCGGAGCGGGGGGGCGCTGCTGGGCGACCGCATCCGGGTGCGCTCCGGCGCCGGGGACCCCGGCGTCTTCCTGCGCTCGATGGCCTCGCGCACGCGGCTCGGGGGGCTCGCCGAATCCACCCGCGCCGGCGTCCTCGTGCTGGCCGCCGCCTTCGACCGCGTGCTGGTCGAGACCGTGGGGGTGGGGCAATCCGAGGCCGAGGTCGCGACGCTGGTGGACACGCTGGTCCTCGTGGTGGGCCCGGGCGCCGGGGACGAGCTCCAGTTCATGAAGGCGGGCCTCCTGGAGCTCCCGGACCTGATCCTCGTCAACAAGGCGGACCTGGGTGCCCCCGCCGAGCGCACGGCCGCCGAGCTCGCGAGCGGGCTCGGCCTCTCGGAAGGAGCGGCGAGCGGGGCGCCGCCCCCGGTGCTGCTCGCCTCCGCCCGCGACGGGACCGGCGTCGAGGCGCTGGTCGCGGCGATCGACGCCCACCGCGCGGAGCTCCTGGCCAGCGGCGAGCTCCTGCGGCGGCGGCGGAGCGGGCGCGAGGCCTGGCTGCTGGACGCCCTCCTGCGCCGCTACGGGAGCTACGGCCTCGAGCGCCTGGGCGGGCGCGAGGCCCTGCGGCGGCGCGCCGCCGAGCACGCCGGCAGCTCGGCCTTCGGCCTCGTGGCGCAGCTCTCCCGGGAGATCGAGGAGGCCCTGCGCAAGGGGCCGGGCGCCTAGGGTGTCGGTGCAGAGCCTCTTCGAGGCCGTGCGCCTCGCCTGCGCCCCCGCCATCTGGTCGCGGGGGGTCGAGCTCGCCCGCGCCGAGGCCGTCTGCGGCGAGAGCGATTCCGGGGACGAGGTCGCCCTGCGCGTCGCGACCCGCGGCGGACTCGTCTGCCCGGTCGTGCTCCTGCACCCGGAGGACGCCGCCTGGGATTGCGACTGCTCGAGCCGCGACGAGGTCTGCGAGCACGTGGCGGCGGCCGTGATCGCGCTGCGCCGCGCGCGCGCCGAGGGGCGGGCGCTCCCCGAGCCCACCGCGGCCGGCGGGCGCCTGGGCTACCGCCTGCGCCGCAGCGGCGGGGGCCTCGAGTTCGAGCGGGTCGTGGTGGGAAGCCGCGGCGAGGAGCCCCTGCGCTCCACCCTCTCGGCCATCACCTCGGGCCGCAGCGAGGGCCCGCGCTTCGCCGCGAGCCGGGCGGACCTGCTGGTGGAGAGCGCCGTGGGCGCGCGGCGCGGCGAGCTCCCGCGCGGGCTCTGGCCGGCGCTGCTGGCCGCGCTGCGCGACTGCCCCGACGTGACCCTCGACGGCGAGCCGGTCCGGGTCTCCGACGAGCGGGTGGGCCTGCGCGCCCGGATCGAGGACGCGGGCGCGGGCTTCCGGCTCGCGGTGGGCCGCGACCCCCGGGTGCGCGAGGTCTTCCGGGAAGGGGTGGCCCTGCGCGACGACACGCTGTGCCTGCTGGGCCAGGCGAGCCTCACCGGCCGCGAGCTCGAGGACTACGGGCGCGGCCGCGTCTTCGCCGAGGCCGAGGTGGCCGAGCTCGTGACCGAGGTCCTCCCCGCCCTCGAGGGGCGGCTCCCGATCGATCGGCTCACCGGGCGGCTGCCCGAGACCGTGCGCGCGGCGCCGCGCCTGCTGGTCGCGGTGGAGCGGCGCGGCGAGGAGCTCTCGGCCCTGGCCACCCTCGTCTACGGGGATCCGCCGCTGGCGCGGGTCGACGCCGGTCGCCTCGTCGCCCTGGGCTCCCGCGTTCCCCTGCGCGACCTCGACGCCGAGCGCGCGCTGACCCAGGGCCTCCAGCGCGAGCTGGGCCTCCTCCCCGGCCACCGCGCGACCCTGGCCGGCGCCGAGGCGGTGGAGCTCGCCGCGCGGCTGCGCGCCTGGCGGGGCGGCGAGCTCGACGGGAGCGCCCACCAGGGCTTCTTCCCGGCCCCTCCCCTGGAGCCGCACTTCGCGCTCTCGGGGGACGACTTCGAGCTGCGCTTCGCGTCGCGGCTCGAGGAGGGGGGCGCGGTCCAGAGCCGCGCCGCCGACCCCGAGCGCGTGCTCTCCGCCTGGCGCGCCGGGGAGTCCCTCGTCCCGCTCGCGGGAGGCGGCCTCGCCCCGCTCCCGGCCGACTGGCTCGCGCGCTACGGCGACGTCCTCTCGGACCTCCTCCTGGCGCGCCGGAAGGGCGGCGAGCTGCCGCGCTGCCTGCTCCCCGACCTGGCGCACCTGTGCGCGGAGCTCGGGCTGGCCCCGCCCCCGGCCGCCCTCGAGCTGCGCGCGCTCCTGCAGGGAGGGGAGGAGATCCCCGCCGCCAGCCTCCCCGCGGATCTCTCCGCGCAGCTGCGTACCTACCAGCGCCGCGGCGCCGACTGGCTCTGCTGGCTGCGCGACGCGGGGCTCGGCGCGCTCCTCGCCGACGACATGGGGCTCGGGAAGACCCTCCAGGCCCTGTGCGCGCTGCGCGGCCGGAGCCTCGTGGTGGCGCCCACCAGCGTGCTGCCGAACTGGGCCCAGGAGATCGCGCGCTTCCGGCCCGGCCTCTGGACCCGCCTCTACCACGGGCCGCGCCGCGCCCTCGACCCGCAGGCCGCCGTGACGCTCACCTCCTACGCGATCCTGCGCCTCGACGCCGAGGCCCTCGCCGCCGTCTCCTGGGACGCGGTGGTGCTCGACGAGGCCCAGGCCATCAAGAACCCGGAGAGCCAGGTGGCGCGCGCGGCCTTCGGACTGCAAGCGCGCTTCCGGCTGGCGCTCTCGGGCACCCCCGTCGAGAACCGGCTCGAGGAGCTCTGGAGCCAGCTCCACTTCGCGAACCCGGGGCTCCTGGGCTCGCGCCGGAGCTTCGACGAGCGCACCAGCCGACCCATCGCGGCCGGCGACGAGGCGGCGGCCCTGAGGCTGCGCCGCCGGATCCGGCCCTTCGTCCTGCGGCGCACCAAGCGGGAGGTGGCGCCGGAGCTCCCGCCGCGCACCGAGGTGGTGCTGCACCCGGAGCTCTCCCCGGAGGAGCAGCGCGTCTACGACGCCGTGCGCGCCGCCACGCGCCGCGAGGTGGTGGAGAAGCTCGGCGCCGGGACGGGCGCGCTGGCGGTCCTGGAGGCGCTCCTGCGGCTGCGCCAGGCCGCCTGCCACCCGGCCCTCGTGCCGGGACAGGAGGCGGCGAGCTCCTCCAAGGTGGAGCTCCTCCTCGAGGTCCTCGACGAGACCGTGGCCGACGGCCACAAGTCGCTGGTCTTCTCCCAGTGGACCTCGCTGCTCGATCTGGTGGAGCCCCACCTGCGCGCGGCGGGGATCGCCTTCGCGCGGCTCGACGGCTCGACCCGCGACCGCGGCGCCGTGGTGGCGGGCTTCCAGGATCCCGGCGGGCCGCCGGTGCTGCTCGCCTCGCTCAAGGCCGGCGGGCTCGGCCTCAACCTCACCGCCGCCGACCACGTCTTCATCCTCGACCCCTGGTGGAACCCGGCGGCGGAGGACCAGGCCGCGGACCGCGCCCACCGGATCGGGCAGGACCGGCCCGTGATGGTCTACCGTCTGGTGACCCAGGGGAGCGTCGAGGAGCGCATCCTGGCGCTCCAGGAGGAGAAGCGGCGCCTGGCCCGGGTGGCCCTCGAGGGCGCGGGACAGGCCGCCAGCGTGACGCGCGAGGAGCTGCTGGCGCTCCTCGACTGAATCACCGTCCGGGGGGCTCGATGAAGACGCTGGTGCCGCCGCTCTTGCGCCGGATCTCCTCCGACGAGGTGCCGCCGCTTCCCTGGGCCGAGCCGGACCGGCGCGCGCTGGCGCAGCTCTCGGAAGAGCTCCCGACCGCCGCGAACCGCCTCTCGCTGGAGGCGCCCGCCTACGCCCTCGACCGGCGCGGCACCGCCGCCACCCTGCGCGCCATCGACGCCGCCCACGGCGGCGGTTTCTTCGCCGTGCCCGAGGCGGCGCTCTCCGACCCGGAGGCCGCGGCGGAGGCCTTTCGCGGCCGCGCACCGGTCGTCGACGTCCAGACCCACCTGGTCGATCCGAGGCGCTTCTCCGGCGCCGGCGCCGACGCCCTGGCGGGCTTCCTGCGCATGGTCGACCCCGAGCGCTGGCGCGACGGGGTCGACGCGCGCCGGATCGACGCGGCCGCCTGGGCGGCGCTCGTCTTCGGCTCGAGCGAGACCGCCGTGGCCCTCCTCACTTCGACCCCGGGCCCCGGCTCCGAGAACGTGCTCACGAACCGCCAGATCGCGGCGGCCCGCGAGGTGGCGGAGCGCTACGCCGGGAGCGGGCGCGTGCTGACGCACAGCATCGTGCACCCGAACCTCGGCGAGGCCGAGCTCGATGCGATGGAGGGCTGGCGCGACGCGCTCCGCCCGTCCGGGTGGAAGTGCTACACGCTCTGGGGCCCTCCCACCAAGGCCTCGCCCGAGGGCGGCTGGTTCCTCGACGACCACGAGATCGGCTTCCCGTTCCTGGAGCGCGTTCGCAAGCTCGGCCCCCGCGTCCTCGCGACGCACAAGGGCCTGGGAGGGCCGATCCCCGAGGTCTCGGTTCCGGCGGCGTCGCCGCGCGACATCGGCCCCGCCGCGGCGGCCTTCCCGGAGATCGCCTTCCTCGTCTACCACTCGGGCTACGAGCGCGACCCCCGCCGGAGCGAGGGCCCCTACCAGCCCGAGGCCCCGGAGCCCGCCGGGGTCGACCGGCTGGTGCGGAGCCTGGCCCGGGCCGGGGTCGGCGTCGGCGGCAACGTCTATGCGGAGCTCGGGAGCACCTGGTTCCTGATGCTGCGCCGCCCCGTCGAGGCCGCCCACGTGCTGGGCAAGCTCCTCGTGGCCGTCGGTCCGGAGCGGATCGTCTGGGGCACCGACTCGATCTGGTACGGCTCGCCGCAGCCGCTGATCGACGCCTTCCGGGCCTTCCAGATCCCCGAGGCGATGCAGGCCCGCTTCGGCTACCCGCCGCTCACGGCCGACGCGAAGGAGCGGATCCTCTCCTGGAACGCCCGCGCCGTCTACGGGATCGCGCCCGAAGCCATCGCGCGGGCCGCGTCCCGAGCCGACGAGTGGGCCGAGCCGGCGGCGGAGGAGCTGCGCCGCGCCATCACCGCGGCGGGAGACGGGGCCGCGTGAAGGCCCTGCGCCGGCTGCTCTGGCTGCTGCTCCTCTCGCTCCTCGCAGGCCTCGCGATCGGGACGGCGATCCGGCTCCGGCTCGAGCGGCCGGTCACCTACCTGGGCTCAGCGCTCCCGGCCCCGCCACTCGACGTCGGCCACGCCGGCGCGGCGGTTCTCGACCCGCGCCATCACGAAGAGCAGGTCGGAGAGCCGGTTCAGCAGGCGTAGCGCGGCCTCGCCGAGGGGCTCGGCGCGGTGGAGGGCCACCGCGCGGCGCTCGGCGCGGCGGCAGACGCAGCGCGCGGCGTGGAGCGCAGCGGCCGCCGCGGTCCCGCCCGGCAGGATGAAGCGCTCGAGGGGCGGGAGCTCGCCCTCGAGGGCGTCGATCGCCCTCTCGAGCTGCTCCACGTCGGAGGGCCCGGGCTCGGGCAGGCCCGCCTTCTCGCGGTGCCGCGCATCGGGGGCCGCCAGCGTCGCGCCGAGGTCGAAGAGGAGCGCCTGGATCTGCTGGAGCTCCGCGCGCAGGTCCGCGTGGACCGTGGCGGCGGCGCAGACGCCGAGCCAGGCGTTGAGCTCGTCCACCGCGCCGGTGGCCTCGACGCGCGGGTGGTCCTTCCCGACGCGGCCGCCGGCAAAGAGATCCGTCTCCCCGCGATCGCCGCGCCGCGTGTAGATCTTCACGCGGGCGAGTATACCGGGATGGCGCAGGCCCGGGCTCGTGCCTCGCGCGGGCGCATGAGCATGGCCACCGCGCGGCGCTGTCGATCGTCGCGGAGTCCAGTATATAATCCAGATGGTCTCTCGCAAACAAAAGGCGAAATCGGGCGCCACCGCGCCGCGGCCTCCGGCGCCTCCCGACAGCCGAGCCGTCGGCGAACGCCACCAATTCTGGCTCGGCGCCGCCGCTCTGATCGTCATCGGCTTCGTTTCGTTCCTGCCCGCCGTGTGGGCCGGATTCGTCTGGGACGACGAGCTGGTCCACAGCAATCCCCTCCTCGAATCGGCGAATGGCCTGTGGCGCATCTGGACCGATCCGTATTCGTCGGCCGAGAAGGACCCTCGCTACTGGCCCATCCTCTACACCTCGTTCTGGATCGAACACCAGCTCTGGGGCGCCGCGCCGATGGGCTATCACATCGTCAATCTCGCGCTCCACGCCCTCAACGGCGTGCTGGTCTGGATCCTCTTGCGCCGACTCGGCGTCCCCGGCGCCTGGCTGGCCGCGGCGATATTTCTCGCGCATCCGACCCGAGCCGAAGTTGCCGCCTGGGTCATCGAACGAAAGGGGTTGCTGTCGAGCACGTTCTACCTGCTTTCCTGTCTTGCGTTCCTTCGGTTCTTCGATACCCGAAAGCGCGGCATCCATGCCGTTTCGCTCTTGCTGTTCGTCTGCGCCATCCTGACCAAACCGACCACCGTCACCCTCCCCGCCGCCCTGGCGCTGTGGGTCTGGTGGAAGCGCGACGAGCCAGAGCTGCGCGATTGGGCCGCCCTGATTCCTTTCTTCACCGTCTCCGCCGGAGCGGCGGCGTTCACCGTCTGGTTTGCCGGGGAATTCTCCCTGGCACTCCCCGGATTGTCGCCCTTGGAGCGCTTTCTCGTCTCCGGCCGAGCCATCTGGTTCTATGCCGAGAAGATCGTCTGGCCTTTCCATTTGATGGCGATCTATCCGCGTTGGCCGATCGACACCGCCTCGGCGGCGCCCTACCTCTTTCCCGCTGCCGCGTTTCTCGCGGCACTGGGCCTGTGGATCGCTCGCGGCTCGATCGGCAAGGCGCCGTTGGTTGCGCTGTTGTATTTCATCCTCACCCTGGCCCCGGTCCTGGGCGTCGTCGAGTTCAGTTTCATGATCGAGTCCTATGTCGCCGACCGGTTTCTCTATCTCCCCGGCATCGCCCCCATCGCGCTGATCTGCGCCGCCGTCGCGATCGGGGCGCGGCGCTGGGGAGAGGCGTCGAGGCAAGGCGTCTGGGCGCTGTGCGCCATCCTGATCGTCGGCCTCGGCTCGCTCTCCTGGCGCCAGGCGGCTCTGTATCACAGCCTGCTGACGCTCTTCGGGCATTGCGTCGAAAGCAATCCGGAGTCGGCCACCGCGCACAACAACTACGGCTATGGATTGCGCGACGCGGGCCGCCTGGACGAGGCGATCGAGCATTTCGCCAGAGCCGCCGAATTGAGACCCGGCTACGCCACGGCGCTCAACAATCTCGGCGCCGCTTACGGCAAACTCGGCCATTTCGACGAGGCCATCCAGCATCTCGAACAAGCGATCGAGGTGCGCGCCAACTACGCCGAAGCCCACAACAACCTCGCCAACGCCCTGTGCGGGAAGGGGCGCTTCGAGGAGGCATCGATGCACCTCCAGGAAGCCCTGCGGATCGACCCGGACTACGAGAGCGCAAGGAAGAACCTCGCCCTCGTGGAAGACATGATGCGAAACGCGGCGTTGCCGCTCGCTGGGCCCCCGCTCTGAGCGAGGGCCGGAACGGGCCTCCCGGCCGTCGTCGGATCCTGGCTCGCTATCCCTCGAGCTCGCGGTCGAGCAGCCGCTCGAGCTCCGGATCGGCGGGGGCGCTCGCCGTCGGCGCGGCGCTCTCCCCCTGCGCCGCGGCGCGCCGCGTCTGGCGGCGCAGGAAGGCGAAGAGCAGCGCGCCGCCGGCCAGGAAGGCCAGCGCGGGGACCGCGTAGGCGGCGACGCCGATGCCCCGGGCGCGGGGCGCCGAGAGGAGTACGTCGCCGTAGCGCGCGAGGAGCTCGGCCTCCACGGAGGCCCGGGCCCGGCCCGCGGCCTCCTGGACCTGGATCCACAGGCGCAGGCTGTCGGCCTCCCCGCTCGGGCAGTCGGCCAGGGTGCGGCCGGGACAGAAGGGGCTCATGAGCTCGTTCGAGAGCTCGAAGGCGTAGCCCTGGCTCGCGCGGGCCGGCGCCGGGGCCGCCGCAAGCGGCGCGAAGGCGAGCAGGGCCAGCGCGAGCCCCAGCCGGAGCCCCTGGCGGAGCGCGGCGCTCCCTCCCCACGCGCTCCGCGAGCCTTCGGCTCGCTGCGCGCCCTTCGGGCCCCCCCACGAGCTCCGCGAGCCTTCGGCTCGCTGCGCGCCCTTCGGGCTTGCGCTCACCAGGCCTCTCCTTCCGGGCCCGGGCGCTCGAAGGTCGCCACCCGCTCGGCCAGCGCCGCCAGCGCGCAGCCCGCCGGGCTCGCGCGGCCCTCGCCCACCAGGAAGGGGCGGCCCGCGTCGGCGGCCTGCATCAGCGCGCGGTCGAAGGGGATGCGCGCCAGGAGCGGGACGTCGAGGCTGCGGGCCAGCTCCTCGACGGGAGCCTCGCGGAAGAGCGGCTCCTCGGCGCCGCAGCGGGAGCAGACGTGGCTCCCCAGGTTCTCGACCAGGCCGATCAGGGGGATCCGCGCCTCCCGGGCGCGGCGCAGGGAGCGCTCCACGGCCAGGAGCGCCACGGCGGTGGGGATCGTCACGGCCAGGGCCTCGCCCCGGGGCGGGAGCAGCTGGCCCAGGGCCGGGAGCCGGTCGGCGCCGGGCGCGAGATCCACCACGAGGGCGTCGAGCTCGCCCCACTCGGTGCGGCCCAGGAGGTCGCCGAGCGCCGCCTGCTCGAGGGCGCTCCTCAGCGCGGCCCCCTCCCCCGCCGGCCCGTCCCAGTCGAGGGGCTGCGCCCCTTGCAGGAAGAAGTCCAGGCTCTGCACCGCGATGCCCTCGGGTCCCGCCACCGGCCGGAGCGCCCCGGCTCCCGAGACGCGCACGGGCTGTCCCCGCAGACCCAGCATCCTTGCCACCGAGGGCCCCTGGAGGTCCGCGTCGAGGAGCCCCACGCGCCCCCCGCGCTGCGCGAGGGCCAGGGCCAGGTTGACGGCCAGCGCGCTCTTCCCGACCCCTCCCTTGCCGCTCATCACCGCGATCACGCGCGCGACGGGCGCCAGGCGCCGGGCCACCCGGCGCCGCACCGCTCCCAGCTCCTCCAGCGCGGGCGGATCCGGCTCTGCGAGCGCCACCGCGCGCCTCGGCCGCCGCCCGCCCGCTAGATGTCCCAGTGGAGCTGGAGCGAGTGCGCCTTCCCGTCCCGGCGGCGCACCAGCTGCTGCGGGGGCTCGGCGGAGACGCGCGAGTCGGGCGGCACCGACTCGATCAACCAGACGTTGCCGCCGATCACGCTGCCGCGGCCGATCACGGTGCCGCCGCCCAGGATCGTGGCGCCGGCGTAGAGGGTGACGTCGTCCTCGATGCTGGGGTGGCGCTTCACGCCGCGCAGCATCTCGCCGTGCCGGGGCGAGAGGGCGCCGAGCGTCACGCCCTGGTAGACGCGCACGTTGTCGCCGATCTCGCAGGTCTCGCCGATCACGACGCCGGTGCCGTGGTCGATGAAGAAGCGGCGGCCGATGCGGGCCCCGGGGTGGATGTCGATGCCGGTGCGGTCGTGGGCGTACTCGGTCATGAGCCGCGGCAGGATCGGGACGCCGAGGGCGTGGAGCTCGTGGGCCACGCGGTAGACGGCGATGGCCCGGACCGAGGGGTAGGAGGAGACGATCTCGGCGTAGCTCTTGGCGGCCGGGTCGCCCTCGTAGGCGGCCTCCACGTCGCTGGCCAGGAGCGCGCGGATGGCGGGCAGGCGCGGCAGGAAGCCCTGGAGCACGAGCTCCGGGCCCACGCCATCGGGGAGATGCACGGAGTGGAGCAGGCGGCGCAGGCGCTCGGCCAGGGCCGGCACCTCCGAGCGCAGGGCCGAGCGGTCGCGCTGGGTGAGGAGCATGCGGGTGGTGCGCTCCACCCAGTCCGTTACCTCGGGGCGGTCCGGGAGCCCCTCGCCGGTCGCCTTGGTGAGGGCGTCGTCGCCGGTCTTGGAGAGAGCCGCGATGGTCTGCTTGAGGACGTCCTCGGTACGCACGCCGGTCATGGAGCCGCCTCCCTGGGGCGCTGGGGTTCTCGCGGGCGCGATCTCCAGTCTAGCGCGCACGGGACCGCCTGCCCCCCGGGGCCAAGATGGGGACGTTCCTTGCGTTCTTGCGTTTCCGGAGCCGGGGATCCGGCGTTCGCGGAGGCCCCGGCCTCCCCGAAACGCAAGAACGCAAGGAACGTCCCCTCCTCGGCTCGGGCTGGTCCCGGCCCGGGCGGGGTGGTAGGGTGGGGCTCGCCGGCCCAGGCCGGATCGCCTCCCCCGCGAATCCTCCAGCGTTTCGGGTCCCGTAGATCGAGCCCCGCCTGTCGGGCGCGCGGCGGCTCGGCCCGCTGCCGCGGGGGAGAGGGCGGTTCGTGCCGGAGCTCTACAGCCACTCGCGGCTCGCGAGCTTCGAGGACTGCCCGAAGAAGTTCCAGTACCGCTACGTGCTCCGCATTCCCTCCGAGAGCGAGTCGATCGAGGGCTTCATGGGCAAGCGCGTCCACGAGGTCCTGGAGAGGCTCTACGTCTTCGCGGGCCGCGGGCTCGTCCCCTCCCTGCGCCGGGTCCTCGAGCGCTACCGCCAGCTCTGGGAGTCCGCCTACGACGCCGCGCGCGTCCGCATCGTGCGCGCGGAGAACGCCCCGGCCTGGTACCGGGAGCGCGGCGAGCACTGCCTCACCAACTACTACCGGCGCCACTACCCCTTCGACGCCGAGGAGACGCTGGGCGTCGAGGAGCGGGTGACCTTCTCCCTGGACGAGGCCGGTCGCTACCTGATCCAGGGCGTCGTCGACCGGATCGCGCGCGGGCGCGACGGGGCCCTCGAGATCCACGACTACAAGACCGGGCGCCGCACCCCGCCCCAGGAGGAGGTCGACGCCGACCGCCAGCTCGCGCTCTACCAGATCGGCGTCGCGGGCCGCTATCCGGTGGCCGGGGAGGAGCCGGTTCGGCTGGTCTGGCACTACGTGCAGAGCGGCTCCACGCGGACCTCGACCCGCAGCGAGGCGCAGCTCGAGGACGTGCGCCGCGCCACCATGGAGCTCATCGACCGGGTCCGCGCCGAGGAGCGCTTCGGGCCGCGACCGGGCCCGCTCTGCCGCTGGTGCGAGTTCAGCGAGATCTGCCCCGCGAGCGCCGCCCGCGAGGCCGGAGCGGCCCCGGCCCGGCGGCCCCTCGCGGACGCAGGGCCCGCCCCGGAGCCGCCCGCGGCCGCCGGCCAGCTGCCGCTCCTCTGACCCCGCGCGCGCTTCGCGCGGGCCTTGTGGTCCCGGCCCGGGGGAAGTCCTAGCCTCGCCCCATGGGCCTCCGCGTGGAGCGCATCCCGACCCTGCGGGACAACTACACCTACCTCCTGATCTGCGAGGAGAGCGGCGAGGCGGCCGTGGTGGACGCGCCCGAGGCCGCCCCCGTGATCGCGCGGGTGGAGGCCAGCGGCGCGCGCGTCCGCAAGATCCTCTCCACCCACCACCACCCGGACCACTCCCTGGCGAACCCGGAGCTCGCCCGGCGCTACCGCGCGCCGGTCTTCGGCCACGCCTCCGACGCGGATCGGCTGCCGGGCTTCAGCGACGGGCTCGAGGAGGGAGATCGCGTGCGCGTGGGCCAGCAGGAGGCCCGCGTGCTCTTCATCCCGGCCCACACGCGCGGCCACATCGCCTACGTCTTCGACGCGGCGCGGGCGGTCTTCTGCGGCGACACCCTCTTCGCGGCGGGCTGCGGCCGCCTCTTCGAGGGCACGCCGGAGATGATGTTCGAGGCCCTGCACGAGAAGCTCGGGCGCCTCCCCGACGACAGTCGCGTCTACTGCGGCCACGAGTACACGCAGTCCAATCTCACCTTCGCCGCCCACCTGGAGCCCGGGAACGCCGCCGTGCGCGAGAAGCTCGGGCGCGTGCAGGCCATTCGCGCCCGCGCCGCCGCCGACTGGCACGACGCGACGGCGGCCGAGATGACGGTGCCCTCGACGCTGGCCGAGGAGCGCGCCACCAATCCCTTCCTGCGCGCCGGGAGCGCCGAGGAGCTGGGCCGCGTGCGCCGCCTCAAGGACGCGTTCTAGCCGCGCGAAGCGCGAGCCCGACCAGCAGGGCCAGGGCCGCGGCGCTCACCGCGACTCCCGCGGGCAGGCTCCCGGGCCGGTACTCGAAGCGAACCCGGTGGCGGCCCGCCGGCACGACCACGCCCCGGAAGAGGTGATTGGTGGCGTGGATCGGCGCCGGCTCGCCGTCGACGCTGGCGCGCCAGCCCCGGGCGTAGGAGTCCGCCAGCACGACGAGGCCCGGCGCCGCGAGCTCCGCTTCCACCTCGACCCGCGTCTCCTCGTCGCGCAGGATCGCGGCCGGGTGCCCCCGGGCCGGAGCGCCCGGATCCTCGGGCAGCGGCGAGCCGTCCTCCACGAAGCTCGCCACCAGGGGATCGAAGCGCCGCCGGCTCATGCGGGCGAGGAGCTCCAGGGGCTCCGGCGCGGCCAACGTCCGGTAGGTCACGAAGGCGCGGGGCAGGACCCGCGGGCTCTCGAAGAGGCGCAAGGCCGGGTCCGGCGAGGGGACCTCGACGAGCGCGGCGGCCCGGGCGAAGGCGCTGGCGATCTCCTGGCCGGGCGGCAGCGCCAACGCGAGGTAGTAGCGCGCCGCCGCCAGATCGAGGAGCCGGCGCCGGCGGGCCACCTCGGCCAGCAGGCGGCGCGCGTCCGGCGGCGGCAGGTCGAAGTGGCGCAGGATGGCGCCGAAGAAGAGATCCCCGCCGGCGCGGGAGGCGTCCCCGCCGTAGAGCAGGAAATCGAAGTAGCGGGCCTGGCGCCGCAGCGTCAGGGGCTCGTAGTCGTCGAGGCCGCGCAGCCGGTAGCGGGGCTGGAGCTTGATCTCGTAGAAGGACCGCGGCGGGAGCCAGACGGCGCGGCTCTCCCCGGCGAGCTGCGCCACGCGCTCGAAGAAGGCGGCGTGGCGCCCATAGGGCGCCGTGGGGACGGAGCCGTAGGGCAGGCGGCCTCGCTCCGAGCTGGCGAAGAAGCCGTCGAGGCCTGCCGCCAGGAGCAGGGCGGCCGCCGCCAGGGGTGCGGGGAGCCGCGCGGCCCGCGCCGGAAGGCGCAGGGCCAGGACGCCGGCCACGAGCAGGGCCGAGACGAGAGCGGCGAAGGCCCGGTCGCGGGCCACCAGCACCGCCACGGCCAGGGCGAAGGCGAGCGGGAGCCGCTCGCGCAGCCGGGCCACGCGCGGGGGCTCGCCGGCCGCGCCGCCTGGCCGCGCGTCCCGGCCGAGCGCCACGTCCGTTCCGATCGCCGCGAGGAGCGAGAGCCCGAACTGCGCCAGCAGGAAGAGCTTGCGGGGGTCGCGGAACCAGCCCACGCCGGGGAGCTGCTGGTAGACCGGGAAGGCCCAGCTCTCGCCGCCCAGCGCGAGGAGCCAGGCGGCGAGGCCGAGCCCCAGGGCGAAGCCCGCCAGCGCCCGACGCCGACATGTGAGGGCGGCCGCCGCGAGGAGCGCCACCGCCGCCGGCCCGAAGGAGAAGCGGCTCCCCACCAGCGTGCGGCGGGCAAACCAGGCCGCGCTCTCGGCCAGGTAGCCCACCTCCTGCTGCGCGAGCGGCGCGGTCTCGCGCGTGGCCTCGAGCGTGAGCACGGCGGTGGGGAGCAGCTGGACGGCGCCCAGCGCCGCGCCGACCGCCAGGGCCGCCGCCAGGCCGGCGCCGCGCGCCGCGAGCTGCGGCAGCGGCGCGCGCTCGCGCAGCACCAGTACCGCGAAGAGCGCGGCCCAGGCGTAGACCAGGTGGACCGTGATCTGGGGCATCCCGGCCAGCCAGCTCATGCCGGACGCGAGGGCGAGCCAGCCGCCTGCGCGCGCGCCGCCGCCCCGGGCCAGCCGCGACACGGCCAGGCAGCCCGGGGCGAGCCAGGCGCCCGCCTCGAGCAGAGGGGGCAGGACCAGCCACCACTGGTTCGCCCCCAGCAGGGTGAAGAGCAGCGCCGCCACTCCCGCCGCCGCCGGCGAGAGGCCCTCCCCCCGCGCGAAGCGCGCCGTGGCGACGGCCACGAGGCCCAGGTGCAGGAGGTGGTTCAGCGCCAGGGCGGCGTGCACCGGGAGGAGCGCGTAGAGCCAGTGGGGCGGGTAGAAGACGGCGACCTGGAGGGTGGCGTACCAGGGCAGGCCGGTGAGCTGCCAGGGATTCCAGAGGGGGAAGTGGCCCGCGGCGATCCGCTCGAAGGTCACGGCGTAGAACGGGACGTAGTAGTTGAGGAGGTCGCCGCTCGCGGGCGTGAGGGGCGCGCTCGGAAGGACGGCGGTGGCGAGCCAGTGGGCGACGACGAGCGCGGCGAGTGCGGCCATCGCCGCGGCGGAGGGGCCGCTTCTCAATCCCTCCCTCGCATCACGCCGAAGCCGGGCATCGGGATCGAGCATGCACATTCGCGCGGGCTTTTTCAATCGAGCGCGGGCCTCTCGGTCGAGGCGGTCCGGATCTGATGTAACCTCCGCCCATGTCGCGGCAGAGGCCTCGCGACCCGCTGCTCTCCCTCGTCGTCCCCGTGCTCGACGAGGAGGAGTGCGTCGGCGAGCTCGCCCGCCGCACCCGCAAGGTGCTGGGCGAGCTGGGGCTGCGCTACGAGATCCTGTTCGTCGACGACGGGAGCCGGGACGCCACGCCGGAGCGCATCGCCGAGCTCCGGCGCGCCGACCCGGGGGTGCGCAGCCTCCGCTTCACCCGCCGCTTCGGGCACCAGGCCGCCCTGGCGGCGGGCCTCGAGCGCGCCCGCGGAGACGCGGTCGTGACCCTGGACGGCGACCTCCAGCACCCACCGGAACTCCTGCCCGAGCTGGTCGCGGCCTGGCGCTCCGGCGCCGACGTGGTGCAGGCCGTGCGCCGCCCCTCGCCGGCCACGAGGCCCTGGCCCCGGGAGCTCCTGGCGCGCGGCTTCTACCGGGCCATGGCGTGGCTGTCGCGCTCCCCCGTGGTCCCCGCCAGCGCGGACTTCCGGCTGCTGGACCGGCGCGCCGTGGACGCCTTCAACGCCCTCGAGGAGCACTACCTGTTCGTGCGCGGACTCGTGCCTTGGCTCGGCTTTCCGCAGGCGCGCGTCGAATACGACGCCCCGCCGCGCTTCGCCGGCGAGAGCAAGTACCGCGGGCTCCCCTCCCTGCGGCTCGCCCTCGACGGGATCCTGGCGTTCTCGACGCTGCCCCTGCGGCTGATCGGACTCCTGGGTCTCCTGACCACGCTGGCGGGGATGGGCTTCGGGATCTTCGCGCTCGTCGCCCACGTCACCGGGCGCGTGGAGGCCAGCGGCTGGACCTCCCTGGTGGTCTTGATCCTCACCTTCGGCGGCATCCAGCTGCTCTCGGTCGGCATCGTGAGCGAGTACGTGGGCCGCATCTACGAGGAGGTGAAGCGCCGCCCTCGCTACGTGATCGATTCCAGCAGCGACGAGGAGCCCCCGTGACCTGCGCCGTCTGCGGCGCGGGTCCGGCTCGGCCGAAGCTGCGCAAGGACGGCGTCCAGATCCTCGCCTGTCCCGCCTGCGGGCTCGCCTGGTGGGAACCCCCCGCCGGGTTCCGCCCCGAGGCGCTCTACGACGGCGCCTACTTCGGCGATCCCGGCGAGCGCCGCGGCTACGACGACTACGCCTCCCTCGAGGGCGCCCTGCGCAGGAGCTTTGCGCGGCGCCTGGCCCGGCTGCCCGCCCCCGCGGCCGGGGCGCGCCTGCTCGACGTGGGCGCCGCCTTCGGCTTCGCCGTGGCGGAGGCGCGGGGCGCGGGCTGGCGCGCGATCGGCCTGGAGCGCTCCCGGGAGGCGGCGGGGCGCGCGGCCCGCGCGCTCCCCGGTGGGATCACCGTGGCGACCGCGCTGCGGCTCCCCTTCGGCGATCGCCGCTTCGACGCGGTGACGCTCTGGGACGTCCTCGAGCACCTGCCCGACCCCCACGCGGCGCTCTCCGAGGTCGCGCGGGTGCTGCGGCCGGGCGGGCACCTGGCGCTCACCACGGGAGACGCCGGGAGCCTTCTGGCCCGGCTCTCGGGCGCGCGCTGGCACCTCTACAACCTCCCGGAGCACCTCTTCTTCTACACGCGGAGCAGCCTGCGGCAGCTGGTCGCCGCCCACGGCCTGCGCGTGGAGTCGCTGAAGAGCGAGCCCTCGCTCTACCCGCTGGGCTACCTGGCGGAGCGCCTGCGCAAGACGCTCTTCGGGCGGCCGGCCCGGCGCGCCGCGCGCTGGCCCGGAGCCCGCCTCTGCCTGCCGCTCAACCTCTTCGACGTGGTCGCGCTCCAGGCGATCCGCCCCTGAGCGGGCTCCGCGCGCAGCGAAAGCGGGCGGGGCTCAGCGGGGGCCGCCGCGCCCGAAGAGACTCCGCAGCGCCGCCGGCAGCCGCACCTGGAAGAGCGACTCGGACCAGCGCGTCACGCGCTGGATGGTCTGGAGCGCGTCGCCGCGGCCGGGCCACTGGGAGCGCACCACGTCCGGGTGGACCTGGTTCACGAGGCGCGAGAGGGCCGCCGCCACCACCAGGAGATCGTCGGCGAGGCCCAGCGGCCCGAAGAGGAGGCTCGGGAGCAGGTCCACCGGCGAGACCACGTAGGCGAGGCCTAGGAGCGCCAGCACCTTCGGGAGCCGCGGCACCCGGGGATCGCGCAGCAGGCGGAAGAGCAGCACCGTGAGGTCCGGCAAGAGCAGCAGGAGGTCGCGCAGGCCCGAGTCGGCGCCCGGCCGCGCCTCGACCACGCGGGCGCGCAGACGGTCGTAGAGGCGCCGCTCGCGCGGGTTGAGCTCGATCGTGATGGGAGACTCCGGCATCGCTCCTCTCCGCGCGGCCGCGGCCGCGCCTCCCGGCTCACTCGGGCGGCGCCTCGGGCAGGTCGAGGATTCCGACCAGCGCGCTCCCGTCGGCCTCGGGAAGCCGCAGGCCCAGCAGGGTCGCCAGGGTGGGAGCGACGTCGATCTGGCGCATCTCCGGGACGCGCACGCCGGCGCGCAGGCCGCGACCCCAGGCGGCGAAGCCCGCGCCCATCCCGGAGCGGGCCGGAAAATAGCCACCGGACGCGCGGAACGCCGCCGGGCGCAGGAACGGGCCCGCGGTGGCCTCCGCGAAGGCGAAGCCCGGGCGGGCCTCGAGGCCGAACCAGGCCTGGGGGTCCGCGCCCGCCGCCAGCATCTCCTGGGCCGAGACCACGCGAAAGGCGCGCGTGCGCTCCGCCAGGACCTCGAGCAGCTCGCGCGCCTGGAGCGCGCTGCGGTCGTCGCCGGCGTACAGGAAGGCCGAGCCTCCGAGCGGGTGTGCGCGCGCCTTTCCCCCGACGACGCCCCCCGAGTGGGTGGGGGGCGCCAGGAGCCCGGCCCGGGCGAGCTCCGCGTTGGGCGCCACCGCGGTGTGCACGGAGGCAAAGCCGTGGTCGCCGACCACCACCAGCGCCGAGCGCGCGAGGGGAGCCCCGCGCTCGGCGCAGACCAGCAGGCGGACGAGCAGGGCGTCGACCCGCGCGAACGCCTCCCGCGCCAGCGGGCTCGCGGGCCCCGCCCCGGCCAGCGCGGGCGCCGCCTGGGAGAGGTGGAGCAGCAGGAGCTCCGGGCCCTCGGGGCGCCCGAGGAGCTCGCAGGCCACGCCCACCAGCGCCGCGTCGCGCTCGGGGCCGGGCCCTCGCGCCGCGGGGTCGGCGCCCCCGGCGCGCTCCAGGAGCGGCAGCAGCTCGGGGGAGGCGGCGCCGGCCAGGGCCGCGAGCCAGCTCTCCTCGGGCCGGCTCGGCACCAGGTCGGGGAGCAGGCTCGGGACGGCGGCCCCGACCGTGCCGGGCCAGCCGAGGCACGCCACCCGGCGCCCGGCCCGCGCGGCCAGATCCCAGAGCGCGGGGGCGCGCAGCTGGCTCGCCTGCCCGCCGGGGGCCGGGGCGACGCCGGGGGGCCCGCGCGGGACGTCGCCCGCGATGCCGTGGCCGGCGGGCCGGCGCCCCGTCACGAGGCTCGCGTGGGCCGGGGCGGTCGCCGCCGGCGCGACGCCCTCCACCGCCTCGGCGGCCACGCCCGCCCGGGCCAGGGCGGCCAGCAGCGGCATCTCCGGGCCCGGGCCGGGGGCGAATCCGTAGCGGTCCGGGGTGAGCCCGGCCAGCGAGACGAGGAGCAGCCGCTCGGGTCTCGCCGGCTCCGGCGGCAGCGCGGGCAGCGCGAAGCCGGCGGGCACCTCCGGCGCGGCCCCGGGCCGCGCGGCGCAGCCCGGGGCCAGGGCGAGGAGCGCCGCGGCGAGGGCGCGGCGCGCCTTCACGCGAAGATTCCGCGCCGCTCCCCCAGACCGCGCTCGAGCAGCCCGGCGATGGCCTCCTTCACGCGCTCCACCTTGCGCTCCACGACGGCATCCTCCTCGTGGGGATCGCCCTCGAAGACGAGGGGCTCGCCGAAGTGGATGTGGTAGCGCACGGGGAGGGGCAGCAGGCCCAGGGGTCCGAGCCACGGGAAGCCGAGCGTGATGGGAAAGGCGGGCATCCCGAGCAGGCGCGCCAGGCCCTTCCAGTTCGCGAAGGCGGGCTGCTGCTCCTCGGAGCCCACGATCCCGACCGGGACGATGGGGGCGTGGGTCTCGAGGGCCAGCCGCATGAAACCCAGCCCGAAGCGCTGCAGCCGGTAGCGCTCCTGGAAGAGCTTGTTCATCCCGCGCACGCCCTCCGGGAAGGCGAGCACGCACTCGCCTCCCTCGAGCATGTGGACGCCGTTGCGGGGGGTGCCCACCAGCGCGCCGGTGCGGGCGGCCAGCACGCTGACCCAGGGGAGCCTCGGGATCCAGTACTCGCCCATGCCCCGGGCGATGCGCGGCGGCTCGGCCTCGAGGAGCAGCGCCGTGGAGAGCATCGCCGCGTCGAAGGGAAGCTGGCCGGCGTGGTTCGCGATCACGAGCACGCGCCCGGCCGGCACGCCCTCGATGCCCGTGGTCTCGACGCGGAAGTAGTGGCGGTAGAGCAGCGCCGCGGCCAGCGCCGTCCTGCGCACCACGTCCGGGGAGAGGCCGTAGGGGTCGAAGCCGTAGGAGTTGAGCCGGTTCGGGAGGCGCTCGAGCCGCTCGTCGATGCGGTCCTGCAGATCGCGCACGGCCAGCGGCCGCAGGCCCCCGACCAGATCGGCCAGGACCGACCGGCGGCGGCGGCGGCGGCGCGGGCCGTGCTCGGCGCCCACGAGCGCGCTACCGGTGGACACTCTGGAAGATCTCCTCGAGACCGAAGAGCGGCCGGAAGCCGGTGGCCTCGATGAAGCGGTCGCCGGCCACGGTGATCGGGAACTTCAGGTAGTCGAGGGCCCCCGGCGGGAAGGGGACCAGGCCGAAGCGGAAGAGGCGCGCGATCAGGGGGCGGGCCAGGAACTCCGGGAGCGGGACCGGCGCGCCGCCGACGGCGCGAATGGCGGTGTGGAGGGGCACCTCGCCGGGCCCGGTCAGGTTGAAGACCCCTTGCAGGCCGTGCTCCAGGGCCAGGACGATCGCCTCCGCCAGGTCCTCCTCGTGGAGGAACTGGAGCATGGGGTCGAAGCCCATCAGGGTGGGCACCCGGCGCAGGCGCAGATACGCGCCCATCAGCGAGTGGACGCTCATCCCCAGCACGTTCACCGGGCGCAGCACGCAGGTGCGCAGGTGCGGGTACTTCCACAAGAAGGCCGAGGCCAGGCTGTCCACCTCGACGAGATCGCGGATCTCGGGGTAGGAGCGGCTCGCGAGCAGCGCCGCGTCCTCGTCGATGGCGTAGGGATTGTCCGGCGAGGCCCCGTAGACGTAGCTGCTCGACAGCACCACCAGGGTCTGCACGCCGTAGTCGGCGCAGTGATCGAGGAGCTGCTTGGTGCCGCGCACGTTGACGTCGTGGCGCAGGCGCTCGTCCACCCGCAGGTCGTGGACGAAGCCCAGGTGCACCACCGCCGAGGGCAGCTCGGTGCGGATCACGTCCTCGAACTTCTTCTTGCGCAGGTCGACCCGGTGGACCTGGATGTCCCGGGGGCGCCCCGGCCAGGCGACCCGATCGACCCCGCAGACCTCGTAGCGCTCGCGCAGGCGGCGGGCGAGGAGCCGCCCCTGACCCCCGGCGATGCCCGTCAGGAGAACTTTTTTCATTGAAATTCCGAGAACTTGAGGGCGTTGGCTGCGCCCGGCTGTGGTATACGTTAGCGCCCCAGAGGGAAGCCGTGGTCGAGCCGTCGGCGCGATTCGAGGAGGTGAAGATCCCCCTCACCGAGCCCGCCCAGGGGCTCGAGGAGGTGAGCGGGGTCCTGGGGGTCCCGCGCTGGTGGCCCACCGGGGCCCGCGTGGGGGTGGTGCTCGCCCACGACGCCAACGGCAGCATGGCCGATCCCCTGGTCGAGCAGCTGCACCGCGACCTGACCGAGCTCCGCTACCTGACCCTGCGCTTCAACTTCCCCTTCGCCGAGGCCGGGCGGAAGCGCCCGGACCCGGCCCGCGTGCTGCGGCGCACCTACCGCGCCGCCATGGTGGCGCTTGCCCGCGACCCCGGCGCGGCCCCCGCCCACATCTTCCTCGGCGGCACCGGTCTCGGAGCCGAGGTCGCCTGCGACCTGGCGGGCTCCCGGGTGCGGGCGGACGGGCTCGTGATCCTGGGCTACCCGCTCCATCCCCACGGAAAGCCCGAGAAGCTGCAAGCGGACCAGCTCTTCCGGGTGGTGTGCCCCATGCTCTTCGTCCAGGGCACGCGCGACCGCCGCTGCGATCTCGACGCGCTGCGCCGGACCCTTCTGCGGGTGGGCGCTCCCATCACCCTGCACGTGTGCGAAGACGCCGACCACCGCTTCCAGGTCCCGAAGCGGTCGCCGCGCGCGCCCGAGGAGGTGCAGCGCGAGCTCCTCGCCACCCTGGACGGGTGGATCCAGAAGATCCTCGAGCCCCCCGGCTGACGGGCGGGCCTCCGAGCCTGGGCAGCCCCGGTGCGATGTTGCGTCCGTCACGCGCGGGAGCTGGCGCTGCTGCTCGTGGCGCTGGGGGCGCTCTTCCGGCTGGGGACGGCGCTCGTGGCCCCCCCGGACCGCCTGTACTGGGACGAGCCCAGCTACTGGAGCCGCGCGCAGCGCGTGCTCGAGACGGGAGACCAGGGGAGCGCCTGGCAGCCGCCGGCCCAGGCCTACGCCCTGGCCGGGGTGCGCGCCCTCTGCGGCGCGGATCCCGCCGCCGCCCGCGCCCTGAACGCCGTCTGGTTCCTGCTGGCGGCCGGGGGGCTCGTCGCGCTGGCCGGCGGCTGGTCCCGCGCCCTCGTCCCCGTCGCGATCCTCTCGCTTCACCCGGTGCTCGTGGGCCACGCGGGCTTCGTGCTGAACGAGAACCTCTTCCTGGCGCTCCTCTTCTGGGCGCTCGCCCTCCAGGAGCGCGGGGGCACGGGCGCGCGGGCGGGCGCCGGCGCGCTCTGGGCCCTCGCGGCGCTCACGCGGGAGATCGCGCTGCCGCTCTTCCTCTGGAACCTCGCGCTCCAGGGCCTGCGCGCGGCGCGGGGGGGCGTGCGCTGGCGACACTGCGCCGCGCTCGGCCTGGCCTTTGCGGCCTGCGTCACCCCCTGGCTGGTCCGCAACGCCCGGGTCGAGGGCCGGCCCGTCTTCACCACGAGCAGCGGCTTCAACCTCTGGGCCGGGAATCAAGCGGAGGTGGCGCCGGCCTACAGCTGGCAGTCCCACCAGCTCGGGATCTACTACCGCCACTACCTGGGATTCGGGGCCAGCGAGCTCGCGCGCGACGACGTCGCCCGCGCCCGCGCCTTCGCCTTCCTGCGCGCGGAGCAGCCCCGCTGGCTCTGGCGCAAGCCCTGGATGGGGCTCAGCCATCTCTTCGAGCCGGACAACTACGTGCTGCGGCGGGTGCGCCTCGGGCACTACGGCCCGCTCGCCCCCGGGACGCGCCGCGCGCTGGCCCTGGTGACGCTCGCCGGCGAGGGGCTCGCGCTGGCCTGGGGGATCCTGCGGCTCCTCCGGCTGCGACCCTCGAACCGCCGGAGCCTCGTCCTCGGGATGCTCCTCGCCGCGGGCGGCATCCACCTCGTCGCCGTGGCCGATGCTCGACACCGTCTGGTGTTGGAGCTCCTTCCGCTCGCGACGGCGGGAGCGCGGCTCCGGCGCCCTTCGGCCGCGCGGCTCGCGCTGGCGGGGGCCACCACCCTGCTCCTGGTCGCGCTCGCCGGGCTCTCACCGGGCCGCGAGGCGCTGCTGGAGACGCTGCGCCTGCCGTAGCGGCAAGCCCGCGGGACCCGGCACGAGGCCCCGCGCCGCGAGCTCGCGCCGGATGGCCTCGGCCGCCACCCGGTGGCCGGCGGCATTCGGATGCCAGAGGTCCAGGAAGAGGGGCTCGGGCGCGGCGGGCGCCGCCGCGCGGAAGGCCGGCACCAGGTTGAGGGTCGGCCAGCCGCCGTCCTCGCCGATCCCGGCCACGTCCCGCTGGAGCCGATCCGACACGTCCCCCGCGATCTGGGGGCGATGCGGGAAGGCGAGCACCGCGAAGGCCGCTCCGGCCCCGGCCGCCGCCCGGTCCATCTCGCCGTAGAGCCCGGCCAGCCAGCGCCGCTCGGGGCCCGGGGGGAGCTCCAGGCGCGGGGCGAAGCTGGCCTCCCGGACGCCGGCGCGGCGCCGGAAGAGCCAGACGCGCGCGTCGTCGAGGAGCCCGCACACCCGGATCCGGCGACAGAGCTCGGAGGCCGGCGGCGGCGGGCGCGGCAGCCGGTGGCCCGGGTCGGGGAAGGCCGCCGCGGGGATCTCGCCCAGCCGCTGCTGGGTGTGCGCATCGAAGTGCAGCGTGGGATCGTTGAGGTCGTTGACGGAGAACTGGACCAGGACCAGATCCGGCTGGTACGCGAGACCCCGGTCGGCGAGCAGCGCGGCCTCGGTGTAGGGGTTGTAGCCGCCGACGCCCAGATTCAGCACCTCGGCGCCCGCGAGGCGCGCCTCGAGCTGCGCGGGGAAGGCCTCCGCCCGCTCCACGCCGAATCCGAAGGTCACGGAGTCGCCCAGCACGAGCACCCGGAGCGTCCCGGCCGGCTTCACCGGCGCGCGCGGCAGGTCGCGAAAGCCATCGGCGTTGACGGCGTACTCGACGGGAATCGAGCGCGAGTGCCGGCTCCTCGCCCCGGGGCGGAGTCCGTAGAGCCAGGGCCGGTCCGGGCGCGCCTCGTGCAGGCGGCGGAGCCCGGGTGCCGGGTCCGGAGGCGCGAAGAGCCGCAGCCCGAGCTCGACAAGCGCCGCTCCCAACGCGACGCCGGCGACCGCGAGGCCCAGAGTGCCGGCGCCCGGACCGCGCATCAGCAGCGGCTCGAGGCGCACTCGCCGCAGCCGGCGGCGGTCCTATACTTCGAGCGCTGCGCGAGCGGCGCGGGCGGCGGCGCCCCGCGCAGGGGGGACCCGAGATGAGCGAGGCCAGTGACCTCTACTTCCAGCAGGTGGCCGTCGGCCAGATGGCCAACCTGGCCTACCTGATCGGCAGCCGCTCGAGCCGCGAGGCCCTGGTGGTGGATCCGGCCTGGAACGTGGATGGGCTCCTCGACCAGGCCGAGGCGGACGGCATGCGGGTCGTCGGCGCCCTCGTCACCCACTACCACCAGGACCACGTGGGGGGCGAGATCTTCGGCCTGCGCATCGAGGGCGTGCCGCGGCTCCTCGAGCGCAACCCCGTCCCGATCCACGTGCACGCCCTGGAGGCGGAGGGGCTGCGCAAGGTGACGGGCGCCTCCGAGTCCGACCTGGTGCGGCGGGAGGGCGGCGATGCCCTCCCGCTCGGGCGCATCCGGATCCGCCTGCTCCACACCCCGGGCCACACGCCGGGCTCCCAGTGCTTCCTGGTCGAGGAGGAGGGCCACCCCGGCCGCCTCGTCTCCGGGGACACGCTCTTCCTCGGGAGCTGCGGGCGGGTGGATCTCCCCGGCGCCGATCCGGAGGCGATGTACCACAGCCTGAACGGCACCCTGCGGCAGCTGCCCGACGAGACCCTGCTCTACCCCGGCCACCTCTACGCCCCCGAGCCCTACGACAGCCTCGGCTCCCAGAAGCGCACCAACCCCTTCCTGCGGGTCGCGAGCCTGGATCAGTTCCTGGGCTTCATGGGGGCCTAGTCGGGGTTCCCGACCAGGATCGCGCCCTCCAGCCGCCGGCTCGCGTCGATGGCGCTCTTGCCGGCGTCGGGCCGCACGACCTTGTAGCGGTAGTGGCCGGGCTTGAGCTGGCAGAAGCTCGCGAACTCGCCCGCCTGGATGGGTGCGGAGCGGAGCTCGTCGTCCTTGAGGGAGAAGTTGACGAGGCTGTGGCAGACCATCGAGCGCGCCACCTCGCGCTCGAAGACCACGACCGAGGGCACCGGGGAATAGCTGATCCACGCGACGAGCTGTCCCTCGTCCAGCGTCACCAGGTTCGGGTTGAGCGCGTTGCGCGTGATCAGCACGACCTTGTGGTTCGTCATGCGGTAGGCGGGGTCGAGGGCGGGGATCTCGCTCGGGGTCTCGTAGGGGATCTCGGTGGGCCGCTCGTCGGCGAGCGCGGGGCGGGCCGACGGGAGGGCGAGGGCAAGGGCGAAGGCGAGGACGAGCGGGATTTCTGTGCCGCAGCGCTGGATGGCGACTCGCATGGGCTCGAAGGCCTCCTGTTCTCGGATGGCGATGGCACCGCTCGCCGGGCGCGGAGTCGCCCCGCCGGGCGGCTCGCGAGAGGGCTTCGGCAGGCAGGGTACCCCAGCGGAGGGCGGCGGGCGGTGACGTGGAAATCACCCCCCCGCTCGGGTAGATTTCGCGCGCCTTTGGCCCCCGGGGCGAGCCCGCCCCGGGGTCTTCGGTTTTTTCGGAGGCCTCCCGCCATGAAGATCATGGTCTGCCTCAAGCAGGTCCCGCACCAGGACGCCCGCCTCGACATCGACCCCGGCGGCACCTGGATCCGGGAAGGCAGCATCAAGTTCGAGATCAACAGCTACGACACCTACGCCCTCGAGGAGGCGCTCCAGGCGAAGGATGGCGGCGGGGCGGATGTCTTCGCCGTCTCGATCGGGCCGGACCGCTGCACCCAGACGCTGCGCACAGCGCTCGGCATGGGAGCGGACCGCGCGATCCACGTGAAGGATCCGGAGGCGGAGGGCTCGGACGCGCTCGGGATCGCCCGGATCCTCGCGGCCATCGCGAAGCAGGAGAGCCCGGACCTGATCTTCATGGGCCTGATGTCGGACGACGCCAACTTCGCGGCCGTTCCCCCGATGCTGGCAGAGCTGGCGGGAGTCCCCCACACCACCGCCGCCGTCAAGATCCAGAGGCAGGAGCGCTCGCTGCTGGTGGACCGCGAGATCGAGGGGGGCGCCCACGAGGTGGTGGAGCTCCCCCTGCCCTGCCTCGTGGCGGTCCAGACCGGCATCAACCAGGTCCGCTACGCCTCGCTCAAGGGCATCATGGCGGCCAAGAAGAAGCCGCTCGAGGTGAAGACGGTGGCGGACCTCGGGCTCACGGGCCGGGTCGGCGCGGGCGCGGCCACGGTGCGGATCGAGAAGATCGCGCCGCCCCCCAAGGGGGACCGGGCCCAGATCCTGCAGGGCTCGACCGACCAGGTCGTGACGGGGCTGCTGGGAAAGATCAAGGAGCTCGGCCTGCTCTAGGCTAGGCCGCGAGCCAGCGCAACGAGCGAGGGCCGCGCTGCGGGGCGGAGCCGAGCCGGAGAGGCAACCATGGGCAGCATCCTCATCGTCACCGAGACCTCCGACGGCAAGATCCGGGAGGCCAGCCACGAGCTCGCGAGCGTGGCCCAGCGGCTGGCGGGCCCCCTCGGGTGCACGGTCCAGAGCCTGGTCATGGGCTCCGGCGCAGCCCCCCTGGCCGAGAGCTTCGCCAAGAAGGGCGGCGGCCAGGTCCACCTGGCCGAGGGCGAGGCCTTCGCCCACTACAACGTCGATGCGGTGAACGCCGCGGTGCGGGCGGCCGTCGCGGTCTCCCAGGCGGAGCTGATCCTGTTCTCGAACACGCCCAGCGGGTGGGACGTGGCGCCCCGCGTGGCGGCGGGCCTCGATGCGGGCTTCGTGAGCGACTGCTTCAAGCTCGACGTCGAGGGCGGCAAGGTCGTCTTCCACCGCCGGGTCTTCAACGGCAAGCTCGACGCCACCCTGCGGGCCTCGAGCCCGGTGGTGGTGGCGACCGTGCAGCCCGGGGCCAGCGCCGCCTTCGCCGGCACCACCGAGGGCAGCGTGACGCCGCTCCCGGTCCCCCTCACGGGGATCCGGGCACGCTTCGTGGAGGTCAAGGCGGCGGCGACCCGGGGCGTCGACCTGAGCAAGGCCGAGATCATCGTCTCGGGCGGGCGCGGCGTCGGAGCCCCGGACAAGTTCCCCGAGGTGATCGAGCCTCTGGCCCAGGCTCTCGGCGGCGCCATGGGGGCATCCCGCCCCGTCGTGGATGCAGGTTGGCTGCCCCACGCGTACCAGGTGGGCTCCTCGGGGCAGACCGTGCAGCCGAAGCTCTACATCGCCTGCGGCATCTCCGGCGCGATCCAGCACCTGGTGGGGATGAAGACCTCGAACTACATCATCGCCATCAACAAGGACCCGGACGCCCCGATCTTCGAGGTGGCGGACCTCGGGGTCGTGGCGGACCTCTTCGAGATCGTCCCCGCACTGACCAAGGCCGTGCGAGCGGCGAAAGGCGGCTAGGCGTCGCTGCGACAGGCCGGGGTCGCCCAGGCGGCCCGCGGGGCCTGCTCGGAGAGGTGCAAACGCCGTTCTAGCGAGCTCGCGTCGCCTTGAGCTCGCTCGCTGCGAGCCCGCGCCGATCCTCCATTGACAGACGCGCCACCCCCGCCGATGCTAGGTCGCCTACACGTACCTGCGAGGGGGGCCTGTAGCAGGAACGGCTGGGTCCGCGGCGCTCGGGTCGACCTTCCGCCGCTTTCGCTCGAAGGCAGTCGCGTTCGCTCGGGATCCTGCTCCGATCCGGTAGACCACGCGCCGCGACGGCTCGGTGCTCTCCGAGGGGGGTGGAGTGCTCACTCCGCGCCGGATCGCTTTCATCAACGAGAAGGGGGGAAGCGCCAAGACGACCCTCGTGTCGAACCTCGCCGCCTACCTGGCCATGCGCCGGGGCCGGCGCGTGCTCTGCATCGACATGGATCCCCAGGGCCAGCTCGGCAAGGTCCTCGGCGTCGACACCCTGCGGGCCCGGCGCTCGGCCATCGACCTCCTGCTCGACAGCATCCTGGGGGAGACGCCCCAGGAGCGGGCCGGAGAGCGGGAAGGCGCCGCCTCGCCGACCCTCCCCATCTCGCGCAGCCACATCCCGCGCCTCGATGTGATCGTCGCCAACAAGTCCCTGGCCCTCTTCACGGCCTGGGAGTCCGGCGTGAGCCTGGACGGGACCCGCCGGCTGCGGACCAGCCTCGAAGCCACGCCGGAGACCGAGGGCTACGATTTCGTGCTCTTCGACGCTCCCCCCTCCTTCGGGCCGCTCACGCTCAACGTGCTCTGCGCGGCCAGCGAGATCGTGGTGCCGGTGCCGCTCACCTACCTCGCCCTCGACGGCTGCGCCGAGCTGCTCCGGACCGTCGCCACGGTGCGGAGCCGCTACGAGAACCCGGACCTGCGGATCACCATGGTGGTGCCCACCTTCTACCGGCGGACCAAGCTCGCCCACGAGATCCTGGAGCGACTGAAGGCGCGCTTCCCGAAGGAGATCGCCCACAGCGTGGTCGGCTACCACGTGAAGCTGGACGAGGCGCAGTCGCGCGGGCTCTCGATCTTCGAATACGCCCCCGCGGACCGCGGCGCGCGGGTCATGGCGGAGCTGGCCGAGGAGCTCGAGCTTCGCGCCCTCGACCCGGAAGAGGAGATGAGGCCGTGACCGAGATGCTCCCGGGCAACGGCGCAGCGGGCGAGGACCTCGGGGACGAGGAGGGGGGCGCGCGGGCGCTGGGGCGCGACCCCTTCGCCGACCTGGCCGAGCCGGACCCCTTCGCCGAGAAGCTCGAGCTGCTCGAGCGCATCCCGCGCCTGCGCGCGGCGCCGCCCCCGCGGCCGCTGCGGGCGCGGCGGCCGCGCCCGCGGCCCGCCGCCGAGGAGGGCGAGCCCCCCCCGGCGCGCCCGCTCCACCGGCGTTGGGCCGCGACCCCGCCGGTGGCCGAGGTGGATCTGCCCGAGCCGCGGGGTCTCGTGGACCGCGTGCTGGGAGAGCACCAGCGGCGCGTGCTCGCGAGCCTGGGCCAGCTCGTGGAGGGAGAGGCCTCCTACGACCGCTACGGCTTCTCGCCCTCGGTCATGCGGGCGGCCTTCCCCGCCTTCTACGCCCTCTATCGCCTCTACTTCCGCGTCAAGAGCTCCGGGCACGAGAACATCCCGAGCGAGGGGCCCGCCGTCCTGGTCGCCAATCACGCGGGCCTGCTGCCCTTCGACGGCGCCATGGGCGTCGTCGACGTCTCGCTGCACACGGATCCGCCGCGGCTCCCGCGCTCGGTCGTGGACAAGTGGGCGGGCACGCTCCCCTGGATCAACGTCTTCTACGCGCGGGCGGGACAGGTGATCGGCACCCGCGAGAACGTCGCGGACCTGCTCGACGACGGGCAGCTCCTGCTCGTCTTCCCGGAGGGGATGGACGGCATCCGCAAGCCCATCACCCAGCGCTATCGGCTGCAGAACTTCCGCGTGGGATTCATCGAGCATGCCCTGCGCGCGAGCGCCCCGATCATCCCCATGGCCTTCGTGGGGACCGACGACCAGTCCCCCATCCTGTACGACGTGAAGCCGCTGGCGCGGCGGCTGGGGCTTCCGGTGGCTCCCATCACTCCCACCTTCCCCTGGCTCGGCCCCCTCGGCCTCCTGCCGTATCCGGTCTCGTACCGGATCGTGTACGGCGAGCCCCTGCGCTTCCACGAGCGATTCGGGCCCCAGGGGGCGGACGACCCGCGGCTCGTGCGTTACCTCGCGAACCAGGCGCGCCGAGCGGTGCAGAGCCTGCTGGACCGCAACCGGTCGTGAAGAGCGTCCTCGTCACCCACGCCGACGAGCCGATCGGGCGGCGCATCGTCAAGACCCTCTATCACGACGACGAGGTGACGCGGATCCTCGCGGTGGGGGACGGCCCCCCGCCTCGCGCCTTCGACCGCTTCCTGGGCGGTCCCGACCCGCGCGTGCTCTACGCGCGCGTGGACCTGGCGAGGCACCGCCCCGTGAGCGACCTCTTCCACTCGGGCCGCTTCCGCGACGCCGAGGTGGATACCGTGATCTACGTGCCGCGCCACGGCGCCGCCGCCGAGACCGGCGCGCCGATCGCCGCCGGTCTCCCGGAGCGGACCGCCGAGGCTCGCATGGTGCTCCAGCACGGGCTCGAGACCGCCACGGTGCGCCACCTGGTCGCGCTGGGCAGCGCGTTCGTCTACCGCATCCCACCGGGCAACGCGAACCGGCTCGACGAGAGCAGCGAGCTCGACCTCGACCCGGAGGTCCCGGCGGAGATCCGCTCCTGGATCGACTGCGACATGATCTTCCACGGGGAGGTCCACAACGACCGACTCCGGGTGGTGCTGCTGCGCGTGCCGACCGTGGTCGCCGCGGGCGGCTACGTCTACCTGCACCCGTTCCTGGCCGGCCGCCCCGGGCCCCGCATCCGGGCCCTGGGCTACGACCCGATCTGCGCCCTCGTGTCCGACAAGGACGTGGCCTGCGCGGTCCGGGCGGCGATCCACTCGCGCCGGCCCGGGATCTACAACATCGCCGGCATGGAGGCGGTGCCCCTCTCGGTGCTGGCGCGCTGGACGCGGCGCGCGGCGCTGCCGCTGCCCGGGGCGCTGCTCTCCTGGCTCTCCGCCAGCGCAAGGCTCGTCGGGGCCTCGGCGGCGCGGGTCGGCAGCGACGGGCCTCACCTGCGCTACGGCTTCACCCTCGACACGCGGCGCGCCGAGCGAGACCTGGATTTCCGGCCCGCCACCCGGATCGGCCTCGCGCGCGCCGGGGATGGCGCGCTGCGCCTCGAGACCGCCTCGGTCTGACCCGGCTCCGGGTCGGTACCACGGAGGCGCCCGCCGCGGGCGCTGACTCCGGCCTCCGCTAGACTCCGCCCCCGGATCGGAGCGCGCATGGCGGTCGATACCTCGAGATTCCGCAACGGCCTCAAGATCGAGCTGGACGGCGAGCCCTTCACGATCGTCTTCTTCCAGCACGTGAAGCCCGGCAAGGGCGGCGCCTTCGTGCGCACCAAGGTCAGGAACCTCCGCACCGGGCGGGTCCTCGACCGCACGTTCCGCTCCGGCGAGCGCGTCGACGAGGCGGACATCGAGGACCGCCGCATGCAGTACCTCTACCAGGACGGGGACCAGCTCGTCTTCATGGACACGAAGAACTACGAGCAGATCCCCTTCACCCTCGAGCAGGTGGGCGATGCCCGGATCTACCTCAAGGAGAACCTGGACGTGGACGTGCTCTTCTGGCGGGGCCGCCCCATCAACATCGAGCTCCCCCCCTTCGTCGAGGCCCGCATCACGCGCTGCGAGCCGGGGCTGAAGGGCGACACGGCCTCCGGCGCCACCAAGCCCGCCACCCTCGAGACCGGCGCCGTGGTCCAGGTCCCGCTCTTCGTCAAGGAGGGCGAGGCGATCCGCGTGGACACCCGCACCGGCGAGTACGTGGAGCGGGTGGGCTGATCGCGGCTGCGTGGCTGGCGCGGCGGGTTTGGCGAAGCACGGGCGCCCGCGGCGCGCCGTCGTCTTCTCGGGGGGCGGGGCACGGGGAGCCTACGAGGCGGGCGTCGCGCGCTTCCTGGTGCAGGAGCTGCCGAAGCGCCTGGGCCACCCGGTGGAGTTCGACATCCTGTGCGGTACCTCGGTGGGCGCGATCCACGCCTGCTACCTGGCCGCCACCGCCCACCTGGGCGAGGACCGCGCCCTGCGCCTGGTCGAGTTCTGGACCTCGATGCGGCTCGAGGAGGTGCTGCCGCTCTCGGCGCGCGACCTCCTGGGCCTGCCGGGCCGCCTCCTGGGCCTGCGCCGCACCGCCGACGCGATCCGGAGCGGGGCCGCGCCGGAGCGGATCTACGGGGTCCTCAACACCAAGCCCCTCGAGAACCTGGTGCTGCGCTCGGTCCCCTGGCGCCGGATCCGGCACAACGTGAAGGAGGGGCGGGTGCACGCCGTCTGCGTGGCCGCCACCCAGATCGCCACGGGTCAGGTCGTGGCCTTCCTGGAGGGGGGAGAGGTGCACGAGTCGCGCTGGCTGCGCGACCCGAACCTGGTCCCACGCCAGGTGCACCTGCGGCCCACCCACGCCCTGGCCTCGGCGGCGATCCCGGTCCTGTTCCCGGCCGTGCGGGTGGGGCGCACCTACTACGCGGACGGCGGGCTGCGCCTCAACACCCCGCTCGCGCCGGCGATCCGGCTCGGCGCCGACCGGGTGCTGGTGGTGGCCCTGCGCCGCGGGGGGCACGAGGCCCACGAGGAGGCCCTCGCCCGCCACCGGGTCGAGGACTACGCGAATCCGGTCTACCTGTTCGGCAAGGTGCTGAACGCGCTGCTCCTCGATCCCATCGACACCGACCTGGCGCGCATGCACCTCACCAACGAGATCCTCGAGGACGGAGAGAAGGTGTTCGGCGACGACTTCCTCCCGCGCCTCAACTCCATGGCGCGGCGCGGGCAGCGGCACCCCTTCAAGAAGATCCACGACGTCGTGATCCGGCCCTCGACGGACCTGGGGCTCCTGGCTTCCCAGGCGCTGGAGGGGGCCAACGCGGGAAGCCTGCGCTCCCCGCTGCTCCGCCTCGCCGCCCGCAGCGCGAGCGGCGAGGGCTCCTCCCACGAGGCCGACCTGCTCTCCTACCTGCTCTTCGACCGCGCCTACGTGGGGCCCCTGGTGGAGCTCGGCTTCCGCGACGCCGGGGCGCAGGAGGAGGAGCTGTGCCGCTTCTTCTCGGACGACCCCTTCTGAAGCGCTACCCTGCCGCCCATGCGCGGGGACCAGCTGGCGCGGCAGTGGCAGCTGATCCAACGGCTCGCCCGGAGCCGCTCCGGAGTCCACCTCGATCAGCTCGCCCAGGACCTCGACTGCGTACGCCGAACGGTGTATCGCGACCTGGACGCGCTCATGTTCGCGGGCTTCCCGGTGGTCTCGGAAAAGCGCGAGGGACGCGTCTACTACCGCTTCCTCGAGAGCTTCGACCTGGGATCCGTCCCCTTCACGCCCGACGAGATCCTGGCGCTGGCCTTCGGGGAGGACCTGCTGCGCACCCTCGAGGGCACCGTCTTCCACGACTCGATCCGCTCCGCCCTGGCCAAGATCCGCGCCGGGCTGGGTCCCGAGCTCGGCGCCTACCTCGCCCGGCTCGGGGAGTCCTTCCGGGTGCTGCCGGGTCCGCACAAGAACTACGCGCGCTTCCGCGACACGATCCAGGTCCTGAACGATGCGGTGATCGCGCGGCACACGCTTCGCATGCGCTACCGGACCGGGCGGACCGGGTCGGTGGCCACCCGTGAGCTCGATCCCTATCGCGTCTGGTACCGGAGCGGCGGCCTCTACGTGGTGGGCTTCGACCATCGCTCTCGGGAGATCCGGACCTTCGCCGTCGACCGGATCCGGCAGATCGAAGCGACCGGGCGGAGCTTCGAGAGGGACCCCGGCTTCGACTTCGACGCGTATCTGGGCTCGTCCTTCGGCGTCATCTCCGAGCCCGCCGTGCCGGTGCGGATCCGTTTCGACCGGCGCTGGGCCTCCTACGTGGCGGAGCGGACCTGGCACCCGAGCCAGGAGCTCCAGCCGGGTCCCGGCGGAAGCCTCGAGCTGCGCATGCGGGTGGGGGGGAGCGCGGAGCTCAAGACCTGGATCCTCTCCTTTGGCTCCGGGGCCCTGGTGCTGGAGCCCGCGGCCTTGCGCGCGGAGGTCGCAGCGGAGCTCGAGGCGGCGGCGGCCCGTTATCGAGCGACCGCCGCGCGGGGAACGCGGGGAGCGCGGGGACGTTGGTTGAGTAGTTGACTCGCTGGAGTACCCGGAGCCAACGTCGATGGCGTTCGTCCCCGCAAGTCCACTACTCAACCAACGTCCCCGTCGGTCATCATCCCGAGCCGGAGCCAGCCCGCGCGGGTCCGCTCGGTGAGGAGCCCCAGGCGGAGCAGGTTCGGCACCACCGTGTGCATGTAGGTCAGGCTGTTGAGCGCAGCGAAGCTCGGGAGCCCGAGCGCACCCCGCACCAGCGCCTCCGGGCAGAGCCCGTAGCGCGGGCCGAGCGCATTCAGCATGTCGAGCTGCTGGTTCGCGTTCAGCGCCTCGAGGAGGGTGAAGGACCAGTCCTCCATGGCGTGCATCTGCTCGGGGGCGGCCTCCCGCACCACCCGGCGCATGGTGAGCACCCCGAAGGCCGCATGGCGCGCCTCGTCCTGCTCCACGCGCCGGAGGACCTCGGCCAGCAAGGGATTGCGGCACTGCTGGCGCAGGAGGTTCATGATGCCGACGGCCATGCCCTCGAAGAGGGTCTGCATGCCGAGGGTCTTCTCCCGGGCGGTCTCCGCCGCGAGCAGGCGATCGAGCAGGATCTTGAGCGTGGGGCCGATCGGGTGGATCCCGCCCAGTTTTCGCTGCAAGAGCTTCGAGAAGACCTCCACGTGGCGCGCCTCGTCCGCCACCTGGCTCGCCGCGTACCACTTCTCGTCCATCTTGGTGCAGGCGTTGGTGAGCTGGCCGCAGAGCTGGAGGGCCGCCTGCTCCCCGTGGAGGAGCTGCGAGAGGAGGTAGGAGATCTCGTCGAAGGCGGCGGCGCGCTGGGTGGCCTCGTCGGCGCCCCGGGCCCGCGCCGCCTGGGCCAGGAGCGAGGCCTCCGGAGCGAGCAGCCACTCCTCCCGCGAGCAGGGCGTGTCCCAGTCGAGGTCCAGCTCGGCGTTCCACTGGGCGCCCTTGCCCTTCTCGTACAGGTTCCGGAGCTCCTCGACTTCGCTCCCGTAGTTCCAGGTCCAGTGGAGCGCCAGGGGGACCGGGACGTCCGTCTGGGCCCGCAGCCGCGCGACCTCCTCCGGGTCGCCGAAGTCGACCACCTCGAAGTCGCCGATGCGCTTGCGATGTCCCTGGATCAGCTTCTCCACGTCGCACCCTCCTTGCTCCGCGCGGCGCGCCCGGCGCGCCGCGTTCAGGTCGCCTCCGCGCCGCGCGCGAGACCCCGGCGCAGGAGCTCCGCGAGCTCCCGCTTGCGGCGCGCCACCTCCTCGGCGCCGAGCAGCGGCCGGCCCAGCAGCTGGTCGCCGAGCTCCCCGGAGGCGAAGTGGTAGACCGTGGCACCCACCAGGGTCTGGACCGTGTGCGGCGCCGAGACCTCGCGGAAGTGGCCCCGCGCGATCCCCTCGCGCAGGAGCCCCTGCACGTCCTCGAGGATCCCCCAGAGCGTCCGCTCGGTGGCCTGGAAGGCGGGGCTGCCGTCCGGGAGGTCGTCGTCCTCGAAGAGGGCCCGCAGGAGCAGGCGCGCGCTGGTGGGGTGCTCGGCCAGCGAGTCGATCAGGGCCTCCACCCAGCGCGCCAGGCGCACCGGGGCCGGCCCGGGCGCGGCGAGCGCGGGGGCGAGGCCCGCGCGGATCCGGCCCAGGACCCGGGCCAGGACCTCGCAGTAGAGCTCGGCCTTGCTGGCGAAGTGGTGGAAGAGCGAGGACTTGCCGAGGCCCACGGCCTGGGAGAGCTCGCGCATGCCGACGCCCGCGAAGCCCCGCCGGGCGAAGAGCGCCTCGGCCACGTCGAGGATCTTCTCGCGCGAGCTGGGCGCGACGGCGGCGCTCGGCGGCTCCAAGGGCAGACTCCCTCCGGGCCCGGGCGGGACCGGCGTCCCACCGCCCGGATTGGCGGGCGAAGACTACCGACCGATCGGTCGGTCGTCAACCGAGCTCGGGACTAGGTACTTAGCGCACAATAGATCGGACGACCGGGCGGCCGCCGTGAGCCGATACCCCGCGGGGCTAGCCCTTCTTGGGCCGCTTCTTCCGCTCGGGCTTCGGCCAGCCAGCCTTGGGCCGCTTCTTCCTCACGGCGTCGGCGAGCTGGTCCTTCCAGTCCCCGGGCAGCTTGAGTCGCTCGGGATCGGGGCCTGGTTTCTGATTTTCCTTAGACATTCCGGTATGTTAGCATATCAGTAAGGTGGAGCCGGAGGGGATCGAACCCTCACGTTCCGAGTTCCAGGCCCGGACGCAGACCAACTCGACTCCGAGCTCAGCGCGCGAAGGTTGTATCCGGATCAGGGAAGTCAATATCCGTCCGCTTGGGGCGTAGTAGCATGACGCAGATGGTCAAGCTGCCGAAGTTCGCGGCGCCGCCCGTAGTCGAGGTCGTTCTATCGGTTCAATTTGCACCGATCCCCACGCTATCGGCCGCGCATGTCGGCTGGTATTGGAAGGATCATTTGGGCGTCGGAGATTGGAATCGCGCAGAGGAAACCTTTCCCCTAGAGGACACGTTCGAGCGATTTGGCAATGATGAGGAATGGATCAGCCCCGGCGCGATTAGGTTCAGGAAGGCACCCCCTTCATCTCGTATCCAGCTCATCAACACAGACGATGAGCGGATGATTCAAATCCAGAGATCGCGCTTCATCTACAACTGGCGCAAGAGAACAGGAGTTTATCCAACCTTCGATCAACTCCTACCAGAGTTCGAGGGCAGATTCGAGGAGTTCTCAACATTCATCCGGAATATCGGACTCGGTGATCCAGCACCAAATCAATGGGAAGTCGTCTACGTAAACCACATCTTTCGCGGATCGCTCTGGAGTAGCCCAGGGGACTGGAGGCTAATCGCGCCGTCCTTTTCTGCTCCTGCCGATGTTCCCAACCAAACCCCCGACACGTTTCGATATGAGTGGAGCTTCTTGATCGGAGGCTCTTTGGGACGACTGCACATTTCTGCTCAACGTGGACGCGCCGTCATCGACGACACCGATACGATTCTTCTTCAGCTAACAGCCCGCGGTCCCATCGAAGAAAAGGGTGATTTTCGAAATGGTTTTTCGCTTGGGCATGAACAGATCGTACGCACATTTGCTGCCATGACGACGGAATCAGCTCACAAGAATTGGAAGAGAAGTCAATAGAATGAATTCTCGAGCCATCTTCTCCGTAGTTTCTGGGTCTTCGCTTGTCGGCGAACCCAATCGCATCTTCATCAGCGAAGGAACGTTCCTCGCCGATGAAGAAGCACGCGGTTGGAAGCGCTGTTCTGAGCAGCTCGATTCCATCAGAGCGCTTCGAAAAGATTGGGACGATGCTGGTGCCCGTCCGATCCCAACGGCAATCGTTGACAATACAGGGATCATTCTAGAGCAGTTCCGTGCAAGCGGTTTTCCCGTGCCTAGTCGGGTTGTCCCTAGTCCAGTAGGAACCATCGTGGTGGAGTGGCAAGGAAGCCAAGTTCATATCGAGGTGGAAATCGCCGGTCCCTACACTCTTGAATGGATGCTAAAGTCGGGAGATAAACCCGCCGTACACATTCCGGAGACAATTACCGACGAGTGGCTACTTCGCGGCGAATCCTTGATGGCGCATGGCAGAGCACGCTAGCAGCCTCGATCGCAGAGGCATATGCCGAAGAGCGAGCGTGATCCGGTTGACTCGGCAGAATACGTTCTACGCAGGGTCCCGAACCATGTCCAATATGTGAACCTGAATCTACCGCAAAGTGTCCAGTCCGAAGCCTTTAGGCCCAATGACAAGGATGGACACGGGATTTCAGTGTTCCGTGAGTTGTTCATCAGCGCTCAGGATCTGGCCATGAAGTCACCCAAGGAGGGCGACTACTACGTAGTTCGACTCGCGGTAGCTGATCTCGCGACCCTCAGTCTCAGCGTAGAGCCAGATCCTCAGGTTGATGGACTTCCAGGTCACTCGCTAGTTCCGGAATTGAAGTACGGTGCAAAGGGTGACGCGAAGAATAGGGAACGAGAGCTTCGTCTAGAGCTTGCAAGATTGGCAAGCCAAAACGTCGTTTTCCATCCGGTTCAGGCATGACGCTCGATATGGCATCCATACGAAAGCCGCTTCCCGTCGCTTGACCGGATTGTTTTGAGTGTCCGCTTTCCGTCGTCTAGGTTCCTGGTGTTCCACCTGAACTCGAATTCGTTCAGGTACAGCGGCAGATGCTTCTTCGAGACCGAGTGGAAGGTCCCGACGAGGCCGCGCTTGATCAGCGAGAACACCGACTCGGCCGTGTTGATGTGAGCATCGCCGCGCGCGTACTCGCGCCTGCGGTGATTCACGGTGTGGTGTTCACCGCGGAACCAGAATGGGTGGCGCAGCCGAACGTAGCTGCGCTCATCATCCGTCATGACAACGGCCTCGGGCTCCGCCATTTCCCGGATGGCGCCTTGGAGCTGCTTGGCCGTGATGCGCTCTAGCTTGCGGAGTCGCACATTGCCGCCGCGCTCGACGAGAGCCATGACGGGCGTCTTCCGGCTGCCACGGCCGGTGATGCGCTTCCCTGTCCCCGCGTCGCGCTGGTTGCGATAGCGCGGTTTCCCGCCGATGAAGGTCTCGTCGGCCTCGACAGTGCCGCTGAGCTTCGGTGGCGTGCTCCAGTCCTCGCCCATCGCGAAGCGGATGCGGTGCATGAGGAAGAGGGCCGACTTGTAGGAGATGCCAGTCTCCCGGCTGATCTGGAGCGCCGAGACGCCCTTCTTGGACGAGCACGCGCGCCAGAAGGCGTGGCACCAGATCCGGAGCGGGATGCGGGAGTCTTCGAAGATGCTGCCGATCCGCACGCTGAACTGGCGCTTGCAGCCGTGGCATCGCCAGAGGAACCGCTTGTTCCGGTTCCCCTGGCCGTCCTTCATCTGGGAGACGTTGGTATCGCCGCAGCGAGGGCACGCGGGGGAGCCACCCCAGCGGAGCTGCTCGATCAGCTCGACCGCCGCCGCCTCATCGGCGCAGGCGGCTGGGATGGCGCGGAGGATTTCGGACTCTGTGTGTCAAGTACCTAGTCCCGACCGAGCTGAAGGGCCCCGGCAGGCTGCGCGCCCTTCGGGGACTCCCCGAGAGCTCCGCTCGCCTCCGGCTCGCTGCGCGCCCTTCGGGCACTCCCCGAGACTCAGGGCTGCACCACCTCCAGCGGGCCCAGGCCCTCGAGCTGCGGCTGGAGCACCCGGGCGGGGCCGGCCACCACGATGGCGGCGCGCTCCGGATGGAGCAGCTCCCGGGCCAGGCGCGCCACCTCCTCGCCGGCGGTGGCGCGCACGCGGGCCCGGTAGGTGTCGAGCGAGTCCTCCGGGAGGCCCTGGACGTCGAGCTCCACCAGGCTCGCCGCGACCGCGTCGGAGGTCTCGAGCCCGAGCGCGAAGCTTCCCACCGCGAGCCTCCGCGCGTCGGCGAGCTCCTCCTCGCCGGGCGGCTCGCGGCGGGCCCGCTCCAGCTCCGCCAGCACGAGGTCGAGGACGCGGCGCGCCTCCGCCACCCGCGTCGAGGTCTGGACGCTGAAGGGGCCGCCGGCGCGGCGCATCGAGAAGTCCGAGCCGATCCCGTAGACGAGCCCCTCCTCGGCGCGCACCTTCTCCATGAGCCGCGAGGAGAAGCCGCCGCCGCCGATCACGGTGTTGAGCAGGGCCGCGGCGATCCGATCCGGATCGGCGCGGGAGATTCCCTCGTGGGCGATGGCGATGTGCGCCTGCTCGAGCTCGGGCCGGTCCACCAGCACGATGCGGCGCTCGGGTGGGGCCGGGGCCGGCGGGGGCGGACCCGCATCCGGCAGCGGTCCCGCCGGCCAGGCGCCGAAGATCCGGCCCACCTCCTGGAGCAGCGCCGCCGCCTCCACGTCGCCCGACGCGAAGAAGACCGCGTTGCCGGGGACGAAGAACCCCCGGTGGAGCGAGCGCGCCTGCGCGGCGTCGAAGCGGGACACGCTCTCGGGCAGGCCCGAGAGCGGCAGGCCGAAGCGGTGGCCCCCGTAGAGGGCGCGCAGCAGGCTCCAGCCCACCAGCGTCTCCGGCCGGTCCTTGGCCCGCTCGAGCGACGCGAGCGTTTCCGCCCGCACCTTGGCCGCCTCGGCCTCCTCGAAGCGCGGGCGCAGCGCGACATCGGCCAGGATCTCGAGCAGGCGCTCCAGGTCACGGCGGAGGCCCGACACGTTCACGCCCATCGCGTCCCAGTCGCTCCCCACGCCGAGCGACGCCCCGAGCTCGTCGACCGCCTCGGCCAGCTCGATCGCACCCCGCGAGCCCGCGCCGCGCTCCATCAGCTCCCCCGCGAAGGCCGCGAGGCCGGCCTGCCCGGGCGGGACGGAGGCCTCGCCGCGCCGCACCTCGAGGCCGAGCGCGACGCGCGGCAGGCGGTGGTCCTCGAGGATGATCACCCGCAGGCCGTTCGGGAGCTCGGCGCGCAGCAGCGCGCCCGGCGCCACCACCGGCGCCTCGCGCCCCGGCGGCGGGGGCTCGTCCCAGGCCGGCGGGGGCCCGGTGCAGGCCAGGAGCCCGCAGGCCCAGGCCGCCGCGAGGGAGCGGCTCACGGAGCCGACCCGCTGCCCGACTCCACCACGTGGACCACGCTGCGGTTGGGGTCGGCGAGGTATTCGCGCGCCACCCGCTGCACGTCGGCGGCGCTCACCGCCTGGATCGCGGCGAGTCGCTCCGAGAGCGGCCGCACCCGCCCGAAGAGCGCCGTCTCCTGCGCGATGCGCGCCGCGAGGGCGTGGTTCGTCTCGAGACCATCCACCAGCGCGACCTCCAGCTGCCGCTTGGCCTTCTCGATCTCCCGCTCCGCTGCGGGCTCCTCCCGCAGGCGCGCGATCTCGCCCAGGAGCAGCTCCTCGACGCGCTCGACGGGGACGCCGGGGCGCACGCTGGCAAAGGCGTAGAAGAGCCCCGTCGCGGCCAGCTCCCAGTAGGCCCCCTGGGCCGAGAGCGCCAGGGCCTCCTCGTAGACCAGGCGCCGGTGGAGGCGGCTCGACCGGCCCCCCGAGAGGATCTCGCTCGCCACGTCGAGGGCCTCGGCATCCGGGTGGCCGCTCGCGGGCGCGTGCCAGGCCATGGTCAAGATCGGGCCGCGCAGGTCGGGAACCTCGACCCGGGCGCGGCGCTCCCCGCGCTGCTCCGGCTCCCGGGTGGGATTCCGCGGGATGCGGGCCGCGGCCGGGAGCCCCCCGAAGGCCCGGCGCACGCGGTCCAGCGCCAGATCGGCCTCGAAGTCTCCCGCGATCGAGATCACGATGTTGTTGGGGGCGTAGTAGGTGCGGAAGAACTCGCGGCAGGCCTCCACCGTCGCGCTCTCGATGTCGCTGCGCCAGCCGATCACGGGCCAGCGGTAGGGATGGGCCTGGAAGGCCAGGGCGAAGAGCGCCTCCAGGGCGCGGCCCGCGGGCCGGTCCTCGCTGCGCAGGCGGCGCTCCTCCAGCACCACCTCGCGCTCGCTCGCGAGCGTGGCCTCGCTGACGTCGAGGTTCGCCACGCGCTCGGCCTCGAGATCGATCACGAGGGGCAGGGCCTCGGCGGGCACGTCCTCGAAGTAGACCGTGAAGTCCTGGGTGGTGAAGGCGTTGAGCCGGCCGCCCCGCGCCTGCACGAGCTGGGCGTGCTCCTCCGGCCCGATCCGCTTCGAGCCCTTGAACATCATGTGCTCGAAGAGGTGCGCGAGGCCCGTGACCCGCGTCTCGTCGCGCGAGCCCACCTGGACCCACAGCTGGAACGACACCACGGGCGTGGTGGGGTCTTCGAGGGTGAGGACGGTAAGCCCGTTCTCGAGCACGGTCCTGCGCGCGCGCAGCGCTGGATCGTCGAGGGCCGGCGCCCCGCGCGCCGCGAGGAGGAGGATCAGGAGCGCCGCGGGAAGGCGGGCCGGCCCGGCCCCGCGCCGCTCCCGACGCCTGGGCTCGACCGGGCCGGCGCAGCGCATGGCGCGGTACAGTATCCGCGCGCCTTCGGGGTGTCGAGCGCCCCGCGCGGGGGCGAGGAGTGCGAGCCGCGTGAGCCGGGGGGACCGCCTGGTCTTCGCTTCGGGACGGGGCCGGCTGTGCCCCCGCTGCGGCCAGCCCGTCGCCCGCTGCAGCTGCCGCGCGGCGGCGGCCGCGGGGACCCCGCGCGGCGACGGTGTGGTGCGGGTGCGGCGCGAGGTGAAGGGGCGGCGCGGGAAGACCGTCACCACCATCTCCGGCGTCCCGCTGGGCCCCGCTGCCCTCTCCGCCCTGGCCGCCGAGCTCAAGCGCCTGTGCGGCAGCGGCGGCTCGTCCAAGGACGGGGTGATCGAGATCCAGGGGGACCACCGCGCGAGGCTGGTCGCCGACCTCGAGGAGCGGGGCTACCGCGTGGTGCTGGCCGGCGGGTAGCGGCAGAGCACGAACCAGCTGCCGAGGTCGCGGCCGCGCCGGGCCGCCGAGCCGATCGCGACGTGCTCGGAGACGCGGCGCAGGGTGTCCTCCAGGAAGCCGTAGACGAGGCGCGCGAGGCCCTGCTCGTTGCTCCGGATCGCGGGCCAGGACTCCGGCCGTTCGGGGGGGAGGCTCCCGTAGTCGATGCGCACCTCCGCGCGCGCCGGATCCTCCCGCGCCACGAAGTAGCCGGGCCCGGTGGCGAAGGCCAAGCGCTGGAAGTTGAACCCGTAGAGCAGCGCGGGCTTCTCGGGATCGGCCCCGCGCGGGCGGCAGAAGCGCTTCTCGAAGTGCGTGAAGAGGGGGAGCGTGTTGCGCCCCTGGTGTCGCACGGGCACGAGGTCCGGGACGGACTCCGGCACGAGGTCCACGAGGCGAAGGCCGCGGCCGCCCTCCGCGGCCGCATAGAGGGCCCGCTGCTCGCGCCGCCCGAGGCTGCGGATCGCCGCCACGCGCAGCGCGGGCTCGAGGGAGTCGAGCCAGCGAGCGATCTCGCGCAGGTCGATCCGCCCGCGGCGCAGGCGCCCGCGGAGCTCCTCACCGGCGAGTCGGCCGTCTGCGGACCGCAAGCCAATCCTCCCGAGGGCCCGGCCCCGCAGGGTAACGCCCCTGCTCCGGAAGCCAAGCGCACGGCCCGAGGCCGGGCGGCGCCTCTTTTTCCGGCTGGTGCCGTCCGCTAGTCTCCGGGCGCCGCCCCTCGACGCATCCGAGCTGCGCGCGGGGCGCAGGGGGGCCCGACATGCCCGACAAGGCGGAGCTCCGCTTCGGCGATCAGTCCATCGAGCTCCCCATCGTGGTGGGAAGCGAGGGCGAGCGAGCCCTCGACATCCGACGGCTGCGCAACGAGACGGGCCTCATCACGCTCGACCCGGGCTACGCGAACACCGGGTCCTGTCGCAGCGCCATCACCTTCATCGATGGCGACACGGGGATCCTGCGCTACCGCGGCATCCCCATCGAGGAGCTGGCCGGGAAGAGCACCTTCCTCGAGGTGGCCTACCTCCTGATCTACGGGGCGCTCCCGACGCGCGAGCAGTTCGAGTACTTCGTGGGCTCGATCACGCGCCATACGATGATCCACGAGGACTTCAAGCGCTTCTTCGGGGCGCTGCCCAAGGATGCGCACCCGATGGCCTCCTGCTCGGCGGCGGTGGGCGCCCTCTCCACCTTCTACCCGGACTCCCTCGACCCGCGCGATCCGCGCCAGGTCGAGATCTCGGTGCACCGGCTGATCGCGAAGATCATCACGCTCGCCGCCTACGCCTACAAGCACTCGATCGGCCAGCCCTTCCTGTACCCCCAGAATCGCCGGACCTACGTCGGCAACCTGCTCTACATGCTCTTCGGGACCCCGTGCGAGGAGTACGAGGTGGATCCCGTCGTCGAGAAGGCGATCGATCTGCTCCTGATCCTGCACGCGGATCACGAGCAGAACTGCTCCACCAGCACGGTGCGGCTGGTGGGCTCCTCCATGGTCAACCTCTTCGCGGCCGTCTCGGCGGGCATCAATGCGCTCTGGGGTCCGAGCCACGGCGGGGCCAACCAGGAGGTGATCGAGATGCTGGCCACGATCCGCGACGGGGGCCTCTCGGCGCGGCAGTTCGTGGAGCGCGCCAAGGCCGACGATCCGAACGCGCGCCTCATGGGATTCGGCCATCGGATCTACAAGAACTTCGATCCGCGCATGAAGATCATCAAGAAGGCCTGCTTCGACGTGCTCGAGAAGCTGGGCATCCACAGCCGGCTGCTCGAGATCGCGGTGGAGCTCGAGGAGATCGCCCTCAAGGACGACTACTTCGTCGAGCGCAAGCTCTATCCCAACGTGGACTTCTACTCGGGCGTGATCTACAAGGCGATCGGAGCGCCGGCAAACATGTTCACCGCGTGTTTCGCCGTGGGGCGGCTGCCCGGCTGGATCGCGCACTGGCAGGAGATGCACGGGGACCCGGACTTCAAGATCGGGCGCCCGCGCCAGGTCTACACGGGCCCGCGCCAGAGCCCCTACGTCCCGCTCGACGAGCGCTGAAGCGGGCACTCCGGTGGCCTCCCCGCCGCCCGGAGCCTCCTGGGTCGACGGCCGGATCGTCCCCGGCGAGCGCGGCACCGTCGGCAGCGACGACTCTGCCTGGCGCGAGGGCCGCGGCTGCTACACCGCGGTGCGCGTGGCGCGCGGAGTGCCGCGCTTCGCCGGGCGCCATGCGGCGCGGCTCCGACGCGACGCCCGGGCGCTGCGCCTGGGCGATCTTCCGGAGGCGCTCGCGCTGCAGGCCCTGCTGGAGCTCGCCGCGGCGGCCTTCCCCCAGGGCGAGGGCATCCTGCGCTTCCAGGTGAGCCAGGGGTGCGAGGGCACGCCGCGGCTGGTGGGCGTGCCGATCCCCCTGGGCGAGGGACCCGATCCGGGGGGCCTGGCCCGCGAGGCGCGCAGCTGGTCTGCCCTGGTGGCTCCCTTCCCCCACGAGGGGCCGCGGCCCTGGTCGGGCTGCAAGGTGACGAGCCGCCTGCTCTTCGCCCTGGCCGCGGACGCCGCCCGGGCCGAGGGGGCCGACGAGGCGCTCCTCTTCGATCGCCAGGGCCGCCTGGTCGAGGGGGCGCGCAGCAACCTCTTCGTCGTGGGCCGCGACGGCGCCCTCAGCACTCCCCCCCTCGAGCGCGGGGCGGTGGCGGGAATCGCGCGGGAGGTGGTGATGGAGCGCCTCCCGCAGGTCCTGGAGCGCGACACCACCCAGGCCCAGGTGCGCGAGGCGGAGGAGCTCATCGCCGTGAACGCCGTGCGCGGCGCGCACGCGATCGCCAGCGTCGACGGCCGGACCGTGGGCCCTGGGAACCCCTCGCGCTGGCTCGGGCTGATCGCCCGGGCGCTGGCCTCGGATTGAGCGCCCGGGAACGGAAGGGAGAGTGGCATGAGGATCGAGGGCATCCACGCGGTCGTGACCGGCGGCGCATCGGGGCTGGGAGCCGCCACCGCGCGGCTCCTCCTCGAGCGCGGCGCCTCGGTCGCGATCCTCGACCTGCCGACCTCGAAGGGCGAGCCGCTGGCCGGCGAGCTCGGGAGGCGCGCCGCCTTCTTCCCGGTGGACGTGACGAGCGCCGAGCAGGTGGCCGCCGCGCTCGACGGCGCGATCACGCGCTTCGGCCCCCTGGGCGCCGTCGTGAGCTGTGCCGGGATCGGGTCGGCCACGCGCACCGTCGGCAGGGACGGCGCGCCCTTCGACCTCGGCGCCTTCCGCCGCGTGATCGAGGTCAACCTGATCGGCACCTTCAACGTGGTCCGGCTGGCGGCGGCGGCCATGGTCGGGAACCAGCCGGACGCGGGGGGCGAGCGCGGCGTGCTCGTCAACACGGCGTCGGTGGCGGCCTTCGAGGGCCAGGTCGGGCAGGCCGCCTACGCGGCCTCCAAGGGCGGGATCGTGGGCATGACGCTCCCCATCGCGCGCGACCTCGCGCGCCACGGGATCCGCTGCTGCTCGATCGCGCCGGGGCTCTTCCGCACGCCTCTCCTGCTGGGCCTGCCCGAGCCCGCGCTCCAGGCCCTCGAGGCCAGCGTCCCCTTCCCCTCGCGGCTGGGTCGACCCGAGGAGTACGCGGCGCTGGCCTGCCACGTGGTGGAGAACGCGATGCTGAACGGCGAGACGATCCGCCTCGACGGCGCGATCCGCATGGCGCCGCAGTAGGGAGCGACGTGGCGGAGCCGCGGCCGATCCTGCTCTCCGGCGCGACGGGTCTTGTCGGCGGGCGCCTGGTGCGCGCGCTCGCGAAGGCGGGGCTCCCCGTGCGCGCGCTGACGCGAGACCCGGCGGCGGCGCGGGCGCAGCTCCCCGCCGGCGCCGAGCCCGTGGGCTGGGACGGGATCCGCGCCCCCGCCGAGGCCGTGGCCGGAGCGGCGGCGGTGGTGCACCTGGCCGGCGAGCCCGTCTTCGCCGGGCGCCTGACCCCCCGGCGCCGGGCGCGGATCCGCGAGAGCCGCGTCTTCTCGACGCGCTCCCTGGCGGCGGCGCTGGGCGAGCTCCCCCCCGGCCAGCGCCCGGAGCTCTTCCTGTGCGCCTCCGCCGTCGGCTACTACGGCTCGCGCGGCGAGGAGCTCCTCGACGAGTCGGCCGCGCCCGGCCAGGGCTTCCTCGCGGAGGTCTGCCAGGAGTGGGAGGGGGCGGCCCGGGCAGCCGCGGGCGTGCGGCGCGTGCTCCTCCGGATCGGGATCGTGCTGGCCCGGGAGGGGGGAGCCCTGCCGCGCCTGGCCCTGCCCTTCCGGCTCGGGCTCGGAGGGCGCCTCGGAAGCGGGCGCCAGTGGCTGCCGTGGATCCACGTCGACGACCTGGTCCGCCTGATCCTCCACGGGCTGCGCGACGCCTCCCTGGAGGGCGCGGTCAACGCCACCGCCCCGGAGCCGGTCCGCAACGCAGCGCTCGCGAGCGCCCTGGGCCGCGTGCTCCACCGCCCGGCGCTCCTCCCGGTACCCGCCCTCGCCCTGCGCGCCGCGCTCGGCGAGCTGGCCCAGGAGCTCCTCGCCAGCCGGCGCGTCGTGCCGCGCCGCGCCCTCGAGGCGGGCTTCCAGTTCTCCCACGTCGAGGTCGAGTCGGCGCTCGCCGCCGAGCTCGGCGGGGGGCCGCGCCGCTGAAGCTCCCCTACGCGCGCCTCGCCGACGTGGACTGGGCGCGCTGGTCGCCGCGCGAGCGCGCCACGCTGCTCTTCGTGGTCCGCGGCGGCGAGATCCTGCTGATCCGGAAGAAGCGCGGCCTGGGAGCCGGCAAGATCAACGGACCCGGGGGCCGCCTCGAGGCCGGCGAGACGGCGCGCGCCTGCGCCGTGCGCGAGGTCGAGGAGGAGCTCCGGGTCACCCCGTTCCGGGTGCGCGCCTGCGGCGAGCTCGACTTCCAGTTCCTGGACGGCCTCTCGATCCACGTCAGCGCCTTCCGCGCCGGGGGCTGCTCGGGGGAGCCGCGCGAGACCGCCGAGGCCATCCCGCTCTGGACGCCCATCGACGCCATCCCCTACGAGCAGATGTGGGCCGACGACCCGCTCTGGCTCCCGCACCTGCTGGCGGAGCGCCGCTTCGCGGGCCGCTTCCTCTTCGACGGCGACCGGATGCTGGACGGCCTGGTCGAGGGCCCGCCGGAGCGGGCCCGGGGGACCCGGGGCCCGGTCAATTGCGCAAGGAAGGTCCCTGAGAGCTGAAGAGGGCGGGCAGGACGTCCTTCACGGTGACCCTGCCGCTGCCCGGCCCGAGCTGGAAGTAGCCGACCGCCACCTCCGGCTCGGAGACCAGGGAGAACTGGCTGCGGAAGCCCGAGAGCCCCCGCTGCACGATCTCCTGGGCCCGAAGGCGCTCCACGTCCGCCAGGAAGAGCACGGCGCGCTCCCGCGTCATGCGAAAGATCCGGTCGTCGACCCGGAGCGCGCTCTCGAACCAGTCCACGAGCTCCGGAAAGAGCAGGTCGCCCTCCTCGGCGGCGAGACCCACGAGCACCGACGTGAGGTCGTGGCGGCTCGCGAGCAGCGCGTAGTGGCCCAGGAGCTGCCGCATGCGGCGCGGGTCGTCGTTCCGGGGGGAGTCCAGAGGCATGGCCGTCATGATGCTCCTGTTATCGACGCGCGGCCAGCGGACCTTGAAGGGGACCCTGCGGGCCCCCTAGAGCGCGCCGCGGTCGAAGGCGGCGATCGCGAGCAGCGTGGCGAGGCATGCGAGCGCGAGCAGCACGCCGGCGCCGAGGGCCAGCGGGAGCTCGTGCACGCCGAGCACGCCGAAGCGCAGCAGGTCGACCCCCCAGGTCAGGGGATTCGCGTAGGCGAGCACGCGCACGGGGAGGGACAAGGTGGCGAGCGGGTAGAAGATTCCCGAGCCGAGGTAGAGGGGGACCGTCACTCCGGCCGCGAGCGTGCGGAAGGACTCGAGGCGCCGCAGGCGCGTCGCGAGGGCGATCCCGAGCGCGGAGAAGATCGCGGTCAGCGACGCCACCGCGACGAGCAGAGCGAGCGGATGCGCGAGGCGCACCGGCGTCACGAGCCCGAGGAGCGCGACGAGGACGCCGACCAGCGCGAGCGAGACGGTGAGCCGCGCCAGGAGCTTCCCGAGCACCAGGCTCGCGCGCGAGACGGGGGCGATCCAGAGCGCGCGCAGGAAGCCGCTCTCGCGATCCTCGATCAGGCTGAACCCACTCCCCACGGCGCCCGAGCCGACCAGCAGGGCCAGGACGCCCGAGGCGAGGTGCGAGGCGTAGCCCAGGCCGCTCGGGAGCACCACGACCCGGTCGAGGCCGAAGCCGATCGCGCCCACGAAGGCCAGCGGGAACGCGATCTGGCCCAGCCAGTAGGCGCGGTCGCGCCGGTAGCGGAGGATCTCGCGCTGGAACATGGTGAGCGCGTCGGCGGCGAGCGCGCTCACCCACTCTGCTCCTGCGCCGGCTCCTCCGCATCGGCGAAGCGGTGGCCGGTGTGGTGCAGGAAGACGTGCTCCAGGCTCGGGCGGCTCATCGCCACCTCGATCACGCCGCAGGCGCGACCCGCCTCGAGCAGGGCCGGGAGCCGCCGCGGGCCGTCGGGGAGCGTCACGCGGAACGCGATCTCCTCCGCCCCATCCTCGCGCGCCACGCGCCGCACGCCCTCCACCGCCTCGAGGCGCGCCTGGGCCCCGAGGTCCCGCTCGAGGCGGAGCCGCACCACGTCGCCGCCCAGGGCGGCCTTGAGCGCCTCGGGCCGGCCCGCGGCGACGGCGCGCCCCCGGTCGAGGATGGCCAGCTCGTCGCAGAGCGCGTCCGCCTCCTCGAGATGATGGGTGGTGAGGAAGAGCGTCGTCTCGCCGGAGCGACGCAGCGCGCGCAGGTGCTCCCAGATCGCCGCCCGCGCCACCACGTCGAGGCCCAGGGTGGGCTCGTCGAGGAAGAGCACGCGCGGGTGGTGCAGGAGCCCGCGCCCGATCTCGAGCCGCCGGCGCAGCCCACCCGAGAGCTCCCGCGCCGGCCGGTCCGCATCGGCGGCGAGTCCCACGAGCTCGAGCAGCTCGCGGGCGCGCTCCCGCGGCCGCGCCAGGTGGTAGAGCCGGGCGTAGAGCTCCAGGTGCTCGCGGGGCGTGAGCTCCGGGTCGAGGGTCGACTCCTGGAAGACGAGTCCCACGGCGCGGCGCACCGCGTCCCGCTCGGCCACGACGTCGTGCCCGCAGAGCCGCGCCGAGCCGGCGCTCGGGCGGAGCAGGGTGGTCAGGATGCCGATGGCCGTCGTCTTGCCGGCGCCGTTGGGCCCGAGGAGGCCGAAGCAGATGCCCTCGGGCACCGCGAGGTCGAGCCCGTCCAGGGCGACGCGCTCGCCGAAGCGCCGGACGAGCCCGCGCGCCTCGACGGCGGGCGTTGTTGCGAGAGCGCCCATCTCCTACGGTCCCCCGCCTGCGAGGGAGAAGATGCTAGGGGACGGGCCCGGGCTCCGCGACGCGCGCTATGCCCGCCGGCTCGCGGGGGGCTTCGGGGCGCTCGTGGCCCTGACCTGGGTCTTGATCGTGCTGGGCGCCCTGGTGCGCGCACACGGGGCGGGCCTCGCCTGCCCGGACTGGCCGCTCTGCTTCGGCGAGGTCCTCCCGCCCATGAACCTCGAGGTGGCCTTCGAGTGGAGCCACCGGGTCCTGGCGGGGAGCGTCGCCGCGCTCTTCGCGGCCCTGGCCCTGCTCTGCCTTCGGCGCGCGGCCACGCGGCGCGCCACGGCGGGGCTCCTGGCGCTGGGGGCGGCGCTGCTCGCGCTCCAGATCCTGCTCGGCGCCCTCACCGTCTGGAAGCTCCTCGCCGCCTGGAGCGTCACCTCGCACCTCGTCGCCGGGAACGCCTTCGCGCTGACCCTGCTCTTCGCAGCGCTCGCGCTGCGCGACGCCGCCGCGCCCCCGCCGGCCCGGGCCGGGGCGCCGGTCCGGGTGCGCGCCTGGCTGGCCGTCGGTGCGGCGCTCCTGCTGCTCCAGATGGCGCTCGGCGGGCTCGTCTCCTCGCTCTTCGCGGGCCTCGCCTGCCCCGAGTGGCCCACCTGCAACGGCGGGCTCTGGTTCCCCTCCCGGCGCGGCGGCGTGGGGCTCCACCTGCTCCACCGCTGGAACGCGCTGGCGCTGCTCGGGGCGATCCTCGGCGCGGCGCTCGCGGCCCGGCGCACGGCGGGCGTGCGGGGCCCGGCCTGGCTCGCGCTCGGGCTCGCGGTGCTCCAGCTGCTGACGGGCATCGCCAACGTGCGCCTCGGGATCCCCGTCGAGGTCACCGCCCTGCACTCGGCCCTGGCGGCGGGGCTCGTGCTCAGCGTCGCGCTGGCCCTGCGCGAGGCCTGGCGCAGCGGAACCGGAGCGCGCCATGCGCGCTGACGGCGCTCGCCCGGGGCTGCTCCTGGCCCTCGCCCTCGCCCTCGCGGCCTGCTCCGGCGCGCCGCGCGGCGACTGCCGGCCGGATCCGCCGCCCGGGGAGATGGGATCGCTGTGCGGCTTCCGGAATCCCGAGGACGTGGAGGCCGTGCCCTCCGCCGGCCTCCTGCTCGTGAGCCAGATGCACCACGGCGGAGCCGGCGGCGGCTCGCTCGCCGCGCTCTCCCTGGAGGAATCCGGCCCGCCGCGCCGCCTCTGGCCGGCCGAGCCCAGCTCCGCGCCGCGCCCCACCCTGCGCGCACCGCTCGGCGACCCCACCTGCCAGGTGCCGCCGCCGGCGGCGGGCTTCTGGCCCCACGGCCTCGCGGCCAGCGCGCCGCGCGCGGATGGCGCGGTCCCGGTGGGCGTGGTGGTGCACGGCGCGCGCGAGGCCATCGAGCTCTTCGACCTGGTGGGGGCCGGCGCGGCGGCGCGCCTGCTCTGGCGGGGCTGCCTCCCGCTGCCCGAGGGCGTCGCCGGCAACGACCTCGTCTTCGCTCCGGAGGGAGGCGTCGTGGCGTCCAACTACCAGCCCACCCTGGAGGGCCTGCGCGGCGCCTTCCACATGGTGCGCGGCGGCCTGGGCCTCGCCACCGGCGACGTGCTGCGCTGGCGGCCCGGCAGCGGTTGGGAGCACCTGGCCGGCACGGCCGGGCCGAACCCGAACGGCGTGCTGCTCTCGCCCGACGGCGGAACCGTCTACTTCGCGCAGACCGGCGCGGGGACCGTCGGCGTGGTGGAGCTCGCCAGCGGCCGGCGGCGCGAGGTCGCGATCGGGGGCCACCCGGACAACCTGGCCTGGAGCCCGAGCGGCCGCGTGCTGGCGGTGACCCACTCGTCGGGTGCTGCGTTCCTCCGCTGCGCCGTCCTCCGCGGCCCCTGTCGCTCCGCCTGGTCGCTCTTCGAGATCGACCCCGAGAGCCTCGCGGCCCGGGAGCTCCTGCACAGCGACGGCCAGGAGGTGGGCGGCGTGGCCTCCGTCGCCG